>Ga0078972_1006248_pt1 | contig 28665 bp, 23 predicted proteins | sample YelNatPaOPGAMG01_FD_67568 | JGI IMG/M metagenome (GOLD analysis project Ga0078972, IMG submission 67568) | Hot spring thermophilic microbial communities from Obsidian Pool, Yellowstone National Park, USA - OP-RAMG-01 (SPADES assembly) (version 2) | ecosystem: Environmental > Aquatic > Thermal... | reverse complement strand
AATGGCGTATCAACAATCTGAAAGTAAGGTAGAAAGCACTCGCAAGCAGTACATTCTACACTAAACGCTATATGTCGTTGAGGTTGCTCTGCTGCTAATTTGCGAAAAGTGTTTAGTAAATTAAACATTTCTTCAGTCATCCACTTACCGGGAGAAGGCGGATGCGCGTGATTGGTAGCATAACAAGGGAAAGTACAGCACCCTACATTTTGGTCCAAGAATTGAATCCAATCAAAGCCCATATCTATGAGTTTGCGTACATGATCTTCTGCGATCTTATGGGTTAGAGATGTACCTAAGCAACAATAGTAGCTGACCCTCCAACTCTCATCCCATGTCGAAATCCATGCCTCACCAGTATGAGTGCGGCAAACACTATATTCCCCATTATTTTCTTTAAAGTAGTTTTCGCCATAATATCCGCTCCAATGGTGGCCAATGACCCAGCGGGTACCATTAGATTCCTCACCGACATGCCATCCCCGTTCTCTTGCTAATTTAATAAAATCACGTAGTGATTCTTCACCTCCAGCTGGTGGGAAACTTTCTGGATAGATCCAAGGACCTGGTCGCTCCCAAGACAGAATTATTGGCGCCAGAGGAACCTCTAATTTATCAGCAACTCTTTCTAAGAGCGGGATGATCTTCTGGTAAGGAAGAAACTCCTCTTTTGGTTCAGATGGGCCGGCATCCAGTTCTCCTTGAACGCGCACTACAATATGTGGCGGGGAATCCAGCAGCCAAGCAGGTACGTCCTTTCGAGCGTATAGTGGTATTGCCCAACTCTGCTGCTGACTCCAATCTCGATACAAACCAGCAGCATCATACCAATCACCGGTAAAACTTCTCAGCACTACCTTGTATTCCAGCTCACGTTGACCATTCCTCGGCCAGTCACCCACATGAGCTATTCCCAAACGTATTCCTTGCTTGTGATGCACTGGCTTTATTATTTTCACTTTTCCTGATGGATCCTGACAACTGATATAGACACCGATTCGGTCATTGAAAAAAGCGAGAAATTGGGCAAAAGTAAGCCCTGGGTAATGATTCTCAATATTTGTTCTGGCTTCTGGCCGGAACTGCCACGCATAAGGAGAATCAGGCTCCAAGTCAGACGGTTGAGGATTTTCTAAGAGCGTCGTCCACTCACATGGCTGTAGCAATTTTTCAGAGCCTGGAGTACCTTTCATTCTGTAAGGCACAACGATGAAGGGAAACTGAATATCAGTAATCAGAAGTCCAGTTTTGTTAGTAAGGGAAAGAGACCAATAGCTGAAGTCATCATTACTTGATGTGTACACTTTTACAGTTACATCAATATCTAGACTATTAAGATTTCGGAATTTGGCCACCAATTCCTGAGTCGCCTCTCGTGGATGAGATTCGCACTCCACATCAATTTTTTCTGCTTGCTGAGATATGATTTGATGAAAATGTAGATCTGCATCTAAGTATTGGATAACGAATACTGGGTCCTCGTCTTCTACTATTACAAGCTCCTGATCTGGTACCGCTTTTGCCCGGAAGGAAATGAGCTTACCTGTCAGTTGATCAAACTTTAATCTATCCTTTGCTGTTTCCAATAAAAAGCTTTTAGAATTTTGTTGAGCAGACATATAAAATTTCTTAGCGCGCACGATATTTAAATCTTTCACTGGTTTGCATCCATGTGCTCTATCGTGAACACCCCCTGCATGGAGATGACCGATGGGACGGTTGCAGATGCTCCGATAGGAAGGAGAGCTGGATCAGGCAGTGGAGCTTCAGGGCGGCCCTTTTCGCGCGCGCTCTCGACGTTTCTGCTCAGGCTCCCTATCTTATGTAGGTCGAGGTTAAGAAGCCAGTTGCATCGCCCGACCACCTGCCATCTCCTTCGAACATCTTGTTCAGCTCTTGGTTGAGCTGCCTGAACCACGTAATGGCTATTCTCTTCATGGCCCTCCAGAGTGTATAGTATGGCTCGGGATCTCCTCGTAACCATACTTTTGGAACTCCTGCCAATGATCCCTCAGCTCTGCTACCGTGCCTCTGTATATTAAGTTATGCCAAGCCTTTATCAATAGGCAAGCGCCTTAAGCTCGGAGCTGATCTGCTTGGTGCCAACTGGCTTCACCTCGATGGCTGGCAGAACGCTTCTGATCAGAGGGACCGCCACTATCAGGAACTCAGACATTAGAGCATCTTCCATCCAATTATGTCACCGAGAAAGACTAAGAGAATGAGCAGATATAGATTTGAAACAGAGCCTTGAATATGAAAGAAGTTAAATAATCGGTACATAGTGGTTAAGTATTTTCTTTCGAAATTTTTTATTACAACAGATTTTTAGTTATCGCTTCTAGATAGTCAAACTCTTTGGATGTAAATGAGATCCATAGACTTTCCGATCAGCGAATCCTTTTCGTCGTAGAGGTAGTATTCTACGCTATACAACTCAGTCTTTGGAACATCCGGCCTTATCTTGGTTACTTCAACTACGGAGTCCTCTGGAATATGGAGGCTTTCTATATTCTCCTCCGCCACGATCTCCCCTTTCATATCCTTAGTTATAATTTTCAATTTACCTTCCCTGATGTCTTTACCATCATTCACCACGGTTATCCTCAGCGCATCCTCGGGCCCCAAGGCGAAGTCGCCGTGCATGCCCATTACGTATCTCTCCTGAAACAGTGACTTAACAACGGTGTACGGTAGCTTGGCTCTCCTGTAGAAATCCACGATACCCCAGTAGGAGGTCCACACATCGCTCCATAAAGCTACGAATAGGCCGTCCACCTTAGGCTTAATCTCCCTACAGAACTCTATGACCTCCTTGTTCAGTATGGCAGAATATGCCTGCGAGAGCCTCCACTCACTCATGTCGAGCTTTCTACCGTAGATGCTCTTCTCAAGCTTGGGCTGCTCATTACCCAGCGGGTTATCGACCCACACATGGTACCATGGTTCATCCTTGTACAGCTCCCAATCCGGCATTGAGTTAGCGCCGAACTCCGTCTCAATCAGAGGATGGCGGAGATCACCCAGATACTTAATGACCATCTCGAGCGGAATGTGCTTTCTTGTGCCCCAGATCGTAAGACCCGCATACTCTTTGGGCTCATCACCACGAACATTTATCACCTCAAGCTGGCCCGGGCCGTGCAGATCCCAGTAGACGTGTGGTGAGAGATACAAGTCCAGATCCTTCAGTGATGTGCGACGTGCTTCCTCGATTGGGAGACCTTTTTGGACACGCTCATTTATCATTTCGAATAAGTCGTTAGTCCAGTATCCACATGGACACACCAGTCGTGTAGGATCGTTTTCTGAAACCATACTCTCAGCTAACTTGTAGTACTCATATCTTCGCTTCGCAATAAGTTTTTCTCCCCATAGGACTTCATCTCCCATTTCGTAGGCGATGATGCTAGGGTGATTTCTCAGCGCTCTCACCATCATCGGGATATCTCGTCTTGCAAGGGTTTCAAGCTCGGGATGAACCCCCCATTCTGAGCAATATCCCGCCCAGATTAGTAGGAGCCCCATCTGATCAGCGTAGTCGGCGATACGTCCATAGTGGACGCGGGTGTCACTCGGCATCCGCGCAGCATTCATATTTGCATATTTATGCAGTAGAATATCCTTTACGATCCAATAGTCGTCAGGACAGACTGCAGGACTAGTCGGATTGAATGTCAGGTAATGGGAACCCTTTAGGAATATGCGTTTACCGTTCAGATAGAAGTCTCCACCTTTTGTTTCAAAGGAGCGAATCCCAAAGGTTTCGTACAGATCATCTTTGACCTCCTTCGCGTCGGAAAGCGACACGTGCGCTATGTATAAGTTTGGAGATTCAGGCTCCCATAAAGCTGGATTTTCCACTACCACTTCTTTCTTCAAAGTCGTACTTTGCCAAGGTGGTGCATTGAATGGAACATCGAACTCCTGAATAGCCGATTTATCCTCAGCTGGATACCATCTCCAAAGCTTCACTTTCAGTGATCCTACAAATTCTGAGTTTGTAACGTTCGATACTTCGAACTGCATAATAAGTTTAGCCTTTTTATTAACTTTATTAACCTCTTCAGTGTACACGAACAAGTTATTAATGAAGACTGGGGAGGTTGTAACTAGGTTGACCTCACCAGATATACCACACCACTGTGAACCTGATGAAGGCCAATCCCATTCACGCACTCTGGAAGATGGGTTAACAACAGTTTCCTTAACATAATCTCTATCACAGTAAGTGCATTGGAATTGCCCCTGATAGAAAACTTCTGGGACATTAGTTGCTTTGTTTCTTACTTCAACGACTATGCTATTTTCAGTCTTAAGGTTGGGAACCTCTACTTTAAATGGATAAAGACCAAGATGGTTGATCATTAAAGGCCACTCATTGACCCAGACTGTAGCATCTATGTCACAACTCTCAAATTCAAGGAAAGCTATACAGGGCTCTTTAATTTCTAACGAAACGTTCTTCCTAAACCATACAGCGTATTCGCCAACAAAAATTTTCACACCTCCAAACTCCTCGGTGGTTCCTATCGATAAGGGTTTGGGAAGATAGTTAATGACATGAGGAACGCTCACTGTTTCCCAACTAGAATCGTCAAATAATTCTGAGAAGTACATCTCTTTTATACCCGAGAGGTTAGGATCCAGCTTGCATTTCCATTTTTCAAGCTTTATGACCCTTCTTACTTCCGGTAATGGCTTTGTCTTAAACTCTTGAATCACATGCTTAACTTTTTCATTGGGAACCGGGTCAAGAACATGCTTATAAAACTCTTCACTAACTCGCCAATATGCTTCTAAATAGGCTATTCTTTTCTCATAGTCTAGTTCATAGAAGCCCGTTCTTCCATTCCAATTTGACAAACCAACCCTTAGATTAAGCGCGCGCTATTTAACTTTTTCTATGCGGCTCGCAAGCGTGCGTGCTAAGCTATGTGAGAGCACAGGGAAAAACTTATAAAGTCTATTAACTGATAAAATGCCAAGCGCGCGCGCGCAAAATAAAGAGGGAAGAAAATGGAAAAGCAAAAAGAAGTGCTTATTAGGTCATTACCAACACTGAAGAGCTGGATTTTATTTATACCAATCGCCTTAGCTATAGCGTTTTTTTCTTATATGACTAGGACTTTGTGTACGGGAAAATGGTGGTTCGTAAACGGGTGGTTCATACCGCCGACATTTATATTCTTAGGACTTGAGTATCTAGGTAGGAGATATCCAAAGTTCAGGCTTAACGCAGCTCAGGCGTGCTTATTGATGATACCCATGTACTGGTTTGGAGGCTGTTTTTGGATCGCGGGACATTTCGGTGAATGCAATCAAACTGATACTTTGTCTTTGACATTCCAAACGTTTACTTGGGTAGCTATGCATTCACCTTCTACGAGGTCATACTTCCAAGTTATGAACTTTCCATCGTGGTTTATTCCTAGAGATCTCCAAGCTATTGAAATAGTTTGGAGGGGGTTGATGCCTGGTGAAACCATCAATTGGTTCATCGGTCCTGTAATAACGTGGTCTATCATATTGATATCTTTAATGATGTATGATCTTCTTACAGTATTTTTGTTCTATGGTCCATATTGGAAAGATGTAGAGATGCTTCCATATCCCATGGTTACTCCGTCGACATACTTGGTGAACACCTATACGGATAGGAATGAGCTTGGTCATACAAGATTGCTCAACTTTAAGGACCCAAGAATTAAGTCATTCTGGATAAGCGCCATAATAGGTTTTCTTGTAGTCTTACCTATCTATGTAATAACGTTGTTCGCACCTTTTATTACCATTTATGGTTTCGGAATAGGAACGTATTGGTTTGATTTCAATTCAATTACAAGAAACATTCTCCCAGGAGCAGATTTCTCCGGAATGATTAACTTCGGAATCGCGCTTGCGCTTGTGCTGTCTTCATATGATGTCCTAATAACGGCTATTCTATTTTCTATTGTCTTCAGTTGGATTCTTCCTGTTATAGGTTTTAAAGCGGGCTGGTGGCCCTACACTCCAGGAGTTGAAACTAGCGTAGAATGGAATATTGGATTCTTAGAACCATTCCCCTTTAAAATCATGTTCGTCGTAGGCTTTCCAATAGGATTGGCCATCTATTGGCTTTGGAGTATGCGCGATCGGCTTAAGAGAGCTTTTAGTTCCCTTATCCGCAAAGATGTTATATATGAGCATGACGTCCCGATGAGGCCCGGTATCATAGCTTGGGTTACTTTTGCCGTTGTACTACTTGCAATGTTTGTGGTTTTAGGAATGAATCCAATAATAGCGATTGTATGGTTGATCTTTTGGACTCTGTATAACATGGCGTCGGCAAAGGTGTGGGGTCTATATACCGCTTGGGGAATTGAGTGGTCGGGTCCAGTGTGGTCGTACCCTTGGCAACTCGGTCCAGCACTTGGACAATGGTCTTATATAGCGCCTCAGACACCAAATCCAAGCTTAGCTTCATACGCCCTATTCTCTGGTAACTTCATGCAACATACGAACTGTGGCGTAGCACCGCCCATTATCGGTTGCACTTATAGTTTTGCACACGATACCCACAGTAGTATTATGGATATAATAAAGTTCGCCTTCGTATTTCTTTTAATAGTGACCCCGCTTATGTTACTATTTGACGTATGGCTATCTCACCATATGGGTTTCTCCAATTTAAATGAAGCTACTCAATCTGCAATACCATTTGGGTTTGCGGATAATGTGCTTAGCCGGGGCATTACAAGTGCCTCGGCATATGGAGGGGCGTCATGGTCAACATGGACAACATGGACAGTGATAGGCGTCGTAGTAGCAATAATCTTGGAACTTCTCAGACTAAAATTTGTATGGTTCTTCATTAATCCATTAATGCTAGCCGCGAGTATGACATACGTTATTTGGAACGCTTGGATTGCTCTTGCAGTGAAGTTTATACTGTCTAGAATTTTTGGTCGGGTACGTACACGAGAGTACATGGTTCCAATAATATCAGGGTTTCTTATCGGAACAGGCTTCTTCTATATAACTGCAGGAATACATGCATGGGTTACAGCAGGCATACCGAACATTCTACAAAACTGGAGATAAAAATCCAACTACTTAAAGACCCTTTATAGTGCGTTAAGGGCTAACTAGGTATTATTAAATTTGAAAGTCGAAGCATTCGAAAGGGGTTTTATGTGTCAAAATAGCACTGTTGTCGGGGAATAAATCACCCTACTTATCTATCCACCTGCCATCTTCAAGCGTTCCTGAAGCTTTTTCTGAGGGGTTTATCCATGCCTATCCCAAAGGGAAACCCGTCCGGCTCCTCTAAGTTTGTGGACGCTAGCTCAAAGCCATAAGAAACAGGCTAAGATCACTATCACCAAGCCCGCGAATAAATTTAGCCATCTCTTTCTTTCAGATAGCCCTATCTTCAAGTCCATAGTTGTCAGGTTAAGTGCGCAGATACTAAGGGTTATAACCAAAAATGGAATAATAATTATAATGTTGTAAATAGCGAGGAGCACCAAGCCTTGGAGGAGGGTCGGCTCCCTAGCTATCAAGTAAATCACTATGAAGTAGGGATCTGAGGCGCATGGTGGGAGCAGGGAGGCGGTCACGATGCCCGCAATGAAGGCCATCTTTGGGTTCATCGCCCTCTCCAAGTTCGCCGTTATTCTTCTCGCGAAGGCTCTAGGGACTCTCTTTCTTTCTTCGCTAAGGAACTCCACCACTTTAGTGGCTCCAACAACAAATACAAAGATCGCGAAGCCGTACTTCAGTTGAGGAAGGTGAACTACAATCTTAAGCAGTCCAAGGCCCCTCAGGTAGTAGACCGCGAAGACCGCGATGGCAAACGCGAAACCGACTCTCAGCACGGACCTTTTCCCCGCCTTGAAAAAGACGAAAGTGAGCAGGATCACGAAAACGTGGATCTGGCATGGGTTAATAGCATCTACGGCCGCTGCGGCAATAATCAGATGAATATAAAAGGCATCTCGCTGTGGAGCAACCTCTATAGTTTTAGTTTGAGTAAAGAGCCTTTCAAGGAGCTGTATCTTCTCTGGGTCCTGCAAGACATTTGTGGGCTCTACCTCACCAACCTCGTAAACGGTAACCCCTTCATGGTCACCCTCGATTATCTTTTTCAAAACCTCTCTTGACATTCCCATCACTATCGAAAATAGTCTATCGTTTTTGAAAACACCTATCAGGGGTGTGAAGTATTTCCTCGGGGCAACGATTTCAATTATTTTTTCATAGAACTGTATGTTTTTGCTTTCCATTAAGTCATAAAAGATGATTTCGGACTCTGTGCATAAGCTTTTAAGTGTTCTAGTCAATTCCTCAAAATCAGTACAACAATGTGTTCCGTAGACATAGAACCTAAACATAGAACTTGCTGTTATACTGGTGCTAGATCGAACCAGCATTGACGGGAACATAAGGGGGATTGCCAAACAAATGATTAAACTAGATAATGTGTAACTCATTTCGTTCTACCACATAGTAGTAACCATAAAAAGGATATTATCTATCGATTAAAACTACATTAATTCAACCAATCTTGACAGAGCTTTCTAACGTATTTAGAGAGATATCGTACTCCTCTCTCCGTTACCACGAATCCTTCTTCCAACCGATTTGACCCCGCGGGATCACCAAACAGGCTGATATCTACATTAACAGTCATGTTTGGCTGGAACATCATCTCACTATTCTCGTTCGGGTAAGGTGACTCCGCTTCTGCAAGACCGATTCCGTGGAGAGGCGTATAGACGCTATATTTTCCAAAGCCTCTCTCTTCGTAACAACTTCTCACAGCTCTTACAAACTCCTTTGCTTTAACTCCAGGTTTCAGCTTCTGAAGCCCTTTCTGCTCTGCAATTACCAATGTATCAATTATCTCTTTTTGGCGGTCCGTAGGTCTACCACCAGCCACGAATGGAAATCCTACTGTGGCTATGTACCCCTCATATTGAACCGCAAAGGATGCCATTACCATATCACCATTTTCAATAACCTTACGTGTAGGTCTTCCTACGATTGTAGCGGTTCTTCCTCCACTACCAAAAACCGTGAAAACGATATGTTCAGCACCTGCCTCCCTAGCAGCAAACTCAGCCGCCGCTGCTGCTTTGAGTTCTGAATTTCCCGGAACCGCGGCTTCCATCAACGATTGGTATCCAATATCGGCAAGTCTAGACGCTTCAGCTAGACATTCAATTTCATTTTCACTTTTGATTAATCGCATATCAATGAGTATTTTACTAGCATCAACCAGTTCAGAATCTTTAAAAGACTTTTGTAAATTCTGAAATAGCGTTACAGGTATAGCATCAAGACCTACAAGCCCTATTCTTTTGATTTTTCTCTTTGAAGATATCTCATTAAAGATGTCGGAAAACGAGGTGAACCTCGCGAATTGATATTCAATTTCCTCAGGAACAGTAACGCAAGTAAAATTTTTAACATTCCGAATGTCGTTCCACACAGACATCTCCTTTGCAACTTCTTCTCCCTCAGGCGCTACCAAAACAATCGGTTCCCCCTCAAACGGAACCACAACAGCTGCTCTTTCAAATATTGGCCAATAATTTGTTAGGTACCTGAGGTTTTCTTTCCTATACTCATCACCATATACAAATAAGGCTTCGAGATTCCACTCAGCCATTTTCTCTTGAACCTTTAAAACTCTTTGTCGAAACTCTTGCTTTGAGATCTTTGGCATATACCATCCCCTTTTTTAATTCTTAAGTACTTTATATGTCTTGTGGTTAAGATCAGCTGGAAATGACAGCACAGCACTTGGGCTCATTGCCAAGGCACAATGGCCCTTCTTCCTAATGGTTAGGAGATTCAAGTTTAACTAGCTTCTTTGGGTCCTTGCCCTTTCTTTGCCAGATGGTAATGCAAAATGATGAGCATGCCCCCACTCCCGCAGCATAAGTCATGCCCCCATAGCCTTCGTCTAGGTCAGGATTCAAGATGGTTACAAAAATGAGCAAAGATATCATCTTGCGCATTTCAAGGGGGAGAAGGTCCATGTTGTCTACGCTCTTTATCCTGAGTGTTTGTTCAAGTATTTTATTCTCTGAGAGAGTGGAAGTGATTCCCAAAGCAGTAACTGCTTTCTCAGATCATCTAGTACATAGTAGTTTCTTGGAATCCAAAGTTTCCTTTCTCCTGCTTCCCGTTGGATCACAACAAAGAAAGAGTAGCCCTCTTTCTCTTCAGGGATCATTACGAAGGTAACTGTCTGTTTAATGTGAAGTTCCTCAGGAATTAGCGACATTTTTAGGGAAAACGACATCTCCTCTAGGTTGATAGGAAGTATTTCATCAACTATGAATCCACTCTTACCAGAGCCCATACCTCCATAGTATTCTGTGAGGTAATTCAGCAATTCAATGGCCTCTTCTTGGGTTACAACTCTTATTGGCATGAATATTTCCCATCGATCCCCCTTAGGTCCCTCAGGAAGTTTCCATTTGCGTCTAAGAGATGGGGTTATCATTTTGTAAGCTAAAATAGAAGGATAGATAGACGCGCCGACACACGCAGCTGTCAAAGTTGCCAACGAAATCGCAATGAAGAGGGAGCTTAAGTTGAATGCAAAAGCTCCTGGGTATAGAGTGGTGAATAACATGTTTAAGCCATAACCGATCAGATAACCTATAACCGTTGCAATAGATGCATAAGCAAGGGACTCCGTTATGAAGAACAAGGCGGCACCAATAGGTGATAGCCCTAAAGATGCATACACGAAAATATCTTTCCTTCGTTGTTGAACATTGGCAATCAAAGCGTTAATGATGGAGATCGAAGCTATCACCAGCAAGATACCCATATTTTCCCATCCTATTCCCGTATACGTCACTAGTCTAGACAATGTTAACATGGTACCCCCATAATTAATGTAGACCGTTGAATCAATACTTAACGCTATTTCTTGGGCAACGTTTCTAAGATCGTCCAACGATACTTCGACCTTAGGTATTAGTGTGACGCTTGAAACGAAACCACCAAGATCTAAAGCGGTCTTCCAATTGATGATGATGACATTGCTTAGACTTAGCGGTTCTGGCACTGGCGCGTGCTGTGAGATCGAACTTGGCATCCTCAATATGATTGGAGTCCAAAGTGGATTAAGTGGCAGTATGGACCTCCCGTCAAAGTCCATCAGCTCCTGAGAAGAAATTTGAGTGATTCCCGTTACGACAAGATGTAGATCCGTACCTTGAATATCTATTATGTCTCCCACTGTTACATTAAGGACGTCCGCAAGCGTCTTTGATAATATCGCTTGGTTAGGCATGTCTAAGGTGGCAAAACCTACCGTCAAGCTCTTATCAAACAGCAGGATTGACTCTTCAGAAGTTAATCCAAGGAACGCTGCTGGTGCAATGATAATCTTCTCCCCCTTAGGATTAACTACATGCATACTTACCCCATCCGGATACGTCGAAAGAGGATAGTCCCAAATCCTTGGTGAAATATAATATTCACCTTTTGTGAATGTTTCTAAATAATCCAGAGTTGGAAGATCGAGAGCTCCCCCCCAAGTCGGAGACCCGTAAAGACGCTTTAACATGATTCCTTGATACGACACCCTTTCGATTGCTTTTGTAGTTTCTTGCACAGAAACAATGCTTGAGGTTGACGTGAAAGCTGTTTGCGCAGCTGTAAACATTATCAGAGTTACCATAGTAAGAGTAGTAGGTAAAGGCCTACGTCTCATGTTCTCCACAGAAGTCCAAAGTGAATGCAACATAGCAGCTGTTTTCTCTGATTTCACAAGGTGAGGACCTAGACGTGTTACAGAGACGCTTTCAATTATGTCACGGGCGTCACGGAGGAAAATGTATATGATGCCGAGTGCCACAATCATTGTGCCTATTCCCATACAGACTATCACTGAACTGCTTATCACTTCAAAGGCAGGGGTAACCTTACTCAACATAAGAAGGGTTAGGATAATAGTTCCGGATATGCCGAGGACTCTCTTTATACCTTCGACGTGAAATACTAAACTGACAAAGAACACTGCAAAAGCAATCGTGATCAAGGTGAAGTATAATATGAAAATGGAGGATTCGGAGATGAGAGACATAACTCCATCATACGCCTTGTTAGCTAGCGCCAAGGCAGCTAAGGAATATGAGTAACTTCTATCGTAGGTAAAATTGCTTAAGCAGGTGTTGGCCTTCTGTAGGTAGAATCTTGTCTTTTGCAACAAGTTCTCTGTACCTATATTTCTCACGTTGCGTTTCTGAAGCATGGAATAGCGACCATTCGAGATGAGATACATATCTTTTGCAGCCTCGTAGATGGTTCTCCTTATGACTAATGGCTCATCAGCGCTGTAACCATAGCCTTCAGTATTCTCAAGGGTACTGTTCGATAATACTATTGAGGGCCTTAATTGCGGGAACGAAGGATTAAACATTATGATAACTCTTGAGCCTCGTTTCACGAAAATCATACCCACATCATATGCGGGACTAAACATTTCATTATAAAAAACTGGAGTCGATGTGGTGTCGTGATCTGCGATCGTTTGCTGACCATTTTCAAAAGTAAACGGAATTTCACAATGGCTCACGGTTCTTGGGTCTATTATATCGAAGATTGTTATCTCGGTACATTCGAAAACAGGCACCGTCAATACGGATGGGTGAGAAATGGGATAGCAAACGGAGCTTATTCCACCAGCTAATCCTGTGGCCGTTCCGTAAATTCCTCTATCTATCGTGTATATTATGCTTCCATCAGTATCGTTAAATTTCCAAGCATCAACACCGTAATTATCATAAGGAACGAGTCCATGGAAGACGAAAGAGGCATTACTGTCACTGAACGTGTAACGACTGTTGAACGGCCACACTAAATACGCAGTACTATAAAACTCAGGAATTCTCCTAGAACATACGCTGACAAGGATGTCTGGCATAGGTGTGTACCATCCAGTTGTGATGTTATAAAGGACAACAGTCCCCTTCAAAGTTACGAACCCTATGAACGTAGCACCGCCTAAAGGAAAGTAAAGTCTTACAGGCGTTGAGTAAGTTAGATCCCAATTGTTATCATTAGCAAGACCAGCGATGGAGGATACGATAACCTTAAGTTGCGTGAGCAAATTTTGCCATCTAATGTATTTTTCATCATCTAAAGGTGTAAGCCATGATGATCTATAAGACCACTGAGTACGTATGGTAAGTGCAAGAACTCCTGTTTGGAGCGTGGGTTGTGAGGAAAGACGGAAAAGCCATATCCAATCACGAAGTGGAGGCTGGGTTCCATATCTCATATCTCTAGTTAGGTAAAAATCCGCATATTCTTGAACACCAGCAGATAATAAGTATCTCTTCATATCAGTCTCAATTTTCGAAAATTTAGTGCTAAAATCATTTGAATTGCCAAACCATCCTGTCACACCACTTTCAGGGGGTCCACGACCTCCTGTATAAAGAACATCAACCATATTGCTATTTGTTGAAAGATCCAGATCGATATGAGCCCATATCTTAGTATCCCCATGCTGTACTTCTGAAGAGTATAGGAACTCTTCAGTCCACTCAATCGGTCCAGCGAGAGCCTGGTAATAACCTGAAAAGGCTACGAACCACACAGTTCGAAGTGGCCTATTGTTAGAAAAGTACCTAGCTATTTCAAGGAGACTTGAAATCCCCAAAGCGTCTTCAGCGCCGGGGGCGATAGTCGGAACTATACTCCATGAATCGTAATGAGCTGAGACGACGATGACATCTTTAGGGTATAGAGACCCATTAATCATACCTATAACATTAACCGCGGTAATCGGCATCCAACGCATCCTGTTATGAACGGTTACAACAGCACCTCGCGACGCAAGCTGACTTAGCATTAGCCCATCTTTCTCATTCACATAGAGCCTCGGAATGTTGATCGGTATTGGAACTGCCTTCTTCAACGACTCAAGACAACTAGTTTGTGGAGGCTCTATGAATATCACTGCACGTGCCCCATAATCAGCAGCTTTAATCCATTCGTCGCCAGAGTTAAAATCCATAAGCACTATAGACGAATTGAGATCATGGCCATTAAAGTCACTCAAGCTATTTCCCTTGATCAACCTACCAGTAATCCCTTCAGGAGGCGTTAAGCAGGTTTGAGGGCCGTTAGGCCATAATGCATAGGCAGTAATGTTTTTATGCAAAGGTGAATCTACTGTAATGAACGACCCCTCGTCTATAGGCATAGCCATAGAATAACTCTGGTTAATTACTGTTAGCCCATAACTATTAAACTTTGATGAGATATAAGCCGCCGCTTGATCGCAACCCAAGGATCCTGTGACCCTTGAGCTAAAAGATTTAAGCTCTCTAACATGTAACTGAACATTAGTGTAATTTAGATACGCAACGGCATTAGATATTACGGTGGAAATATTACTTTCTTCGTTTGACGTGGCAATTTTCAGATTAAATGTAACTAATGAACTTACAAGTACTATCATAATGATAGTCGATTTATTGATGGATCGAAGGCCTTTAAAAACTGATAGTTTCACTCAACTCACCCCCTAATACGGTTTTATCCATGATGATTTAGAGATTAAGGACATTGCCGTTAGTAATAGTATAACGATACCCTCCCCTAACCCCTCTCCAGCTACAACCATCCCACGTACCTTATACCATTTCTCTTTTCCACCAAAGAAGCGGGGCATTAACACTCTCCCTATCGCAGAACCAATGAATAGTGGTATCGAATAAGCGGGATAAACGAAGGGACTCGTGAAAACGCCAATAAGTGAAAATGGTAATCCATGCTTGGAAAGAAAATCTCCTAAAAAGGCTATGGCAACAATTATTCCCATTGGTCCTAATATATGCTCCGGAGAAAAGGTCAACTGTCTAGTGTTTGTAAATACGTCGATCTGAGCCAGTAATGGGAACTGTAGCACAGTATAAGGGTACGCAGAAGAAGGCATATTGGCTATTCTCCAGAAAACATCTAGTGATATCAATCCTATGATCCACGATAGAACGCTCGTTATAACAGTGAGTTTCACGAGATCCATTGGTTTAGTTCTCGTTGCCAAACATGCCTTCACTTGTTGCGAAAATCCACCAGTTCCTCCTACCATTACCGGTTCGAAGGCAAAACCACCATACCCTTTGTAGTTTGTCATATAAACTAACGTTGCCCATACGTATCCAGGTGCCGCTGTGTACCCTACCTCACCTTGCATGGCTGTTGTTACCAGACTCAAAAGGGAGCTATAGGCTATTGATGCAAAGACTGGTACCCAAAGTGGGAGTTCCGGCAGAAGGATTCGGTGCAAGATTAGGCCAGCTCCGGTTGAGCAGAAATATAACAGTAAAAGAATTCGGTTAGATGGGAACCCATAAAACGAGTCCCTTGTTCGACTTGTCCTAAATAAACCCTTAAAGGCAGCTCTGATGCCTCTTCTTGCCTTATAGATCATAAATAAGGCTGCTCCTATGCCTATTCCGATTTGTGGGGCAAACCAGATTCTCAGGAACGAGCGGTTCTGGATAGACATTAATCCCATCCCTGGAAAGAATTCTTTGGCCCAGTTAGGGAAGATATTGGACAAAGATGTTGTAAACAGAGAATTAAGTAGAATCCAAACAATAACAGAACCGATGAGCAAGTAGAAGGAAGTCACAAATGGAACCATGAAACCTCCGACGTATGAGCTCAGTATAGTTGCGATGCCGAAGGCTGCACCTGGAATAAAATTTCGTGTTAGAAAGGTTAGATCGATAAATGGTATTGGTATAAACTGCATGTTAAAAAGCGAGGGACCGATGAATGTTATGAGGGCCCACATGGCTCCTGGGATCATGCATGCAAGAATTAACTTAATGGTCTCAGATCGCTCTTCGGTTACAAAGGACACGATTGACACATCTACTTCAGCAAAAGGGAAACTGTATTTCTCCTCCCCTACAAAAATTTGGGCCATCAACATCGACATTGCCAGTGTAGCAATCAGTGTGAGGATCAGCCTAATCGTATATACTAATATTGCAGGGAGGTAAGCGATTTGAAATAAGGTTCGTTCGTAATAGGCAAAGGAACCGAATCGAGGGGCTATCCATTCAGGAACCGACAAAGCTAGTGGTACTCCATTTATTGTTGCAGACCAAGCAAACGGCGAATGAATGAAATATCCAGTATACACCTGTATGATATACGTAGTGCCAGCCAATCCGGCTGCACTTATCCCGTAATAGATCATTAGAGCTTCCTGTGTTTTTAAAGGTTTCCAAGAGTAACGAAACAGCTCCGTAACTAGTAAAAGCACAAAAAATACTGAGGAGGAAATTAAACTCGATCCCGTTATAAGCCACGTATATGTCGAAACTGGTATGAAAAATAAAAGTGCTAAAACGACCGCAAAAAGAGAACGTAAAGTAAGTCCAGATTCGAACCTTTCGTGTTCAACAGAATCGACCGATCGACCGACCATCGTGCACACTTTACAGAGTTGTATCATATTTAAGTTTTTTTGCGTTCTTTTTAAGAATTTTGAAAATCTCTTCCACGAGGTAGTAATTGCTTACATCTATTATCTGAAGCTCAAGAAAAATCTAACACGCGGCGAGTAAAAGAACAAAGGTATACTAGGTGTCTTATGCTGCCTTTAGCGGAATTAAGCGACCCCCCAACACGGGGACTGCGCAAAACGGGCACCTGTTGTTGCACCCCCTGCTGGAAAACACTATGCTTCCATCCCACTCTGGAACGAGGCTGTAGTCAGGCATCAGGTCTTCAGCCTCGCGGAACAGCCCCTTGTAAACGCGGTCGGCACCAGACCGTGCAGCATGTTCTGGCAGAAGTGACGCGTAGAGCCCGCCCAGCCATAGGCTCGCATTTGGGAACCGCCTCTTGTAGTGTCTCACCGCCTGCCGAACCGGCTCCCAAGCCCAGGTGAACAGGCTCGTCACATATACGCCGGTTAGCGCGCGCTTCCTGCAGACCTTGCCCACCCCCTTGACCAGTTCAGTTGTATCTCCTCTGGACTTGTGGTAGGCAGAAAGTTTGAGGAGCCCAAGGGGAGGGTAGCGGGTGTAGTAATCGGGTTCAACAAGTAGGACGTGCATGGCAGGAAGTAGAAATGGTAAGGATATAAAGATCTCGCCGTCTTGTTACAACTACCGGAGCGCGCGCTAATTAAATGTTAATATCTCTAGGCTTGAGACGATTTTCCAAGACTGGCTGGAAAACTGAATACACGAGCGAGGTTGCTCGCTAGTGAAAACTGAGATATAAGACCACGTTCTAGAAATTTAGATATCCACTCCTCGTCGGGGTCGGGAAGGTCCCAGTCGAGGCGCGCCATCTTGACGGCAGGTTCTATCAGAAAAGAGGCATGTAAGTTGCTATCAGCTTTTTCACACTACTGATTTCATCAGGCATGGTTCAGTGATATGTTATTGCTATAAGATTCTTGTTTCTTTAAAACTCAGATCAGATTTAACCGTGAGAAGTTTGCCTAAATCTATTTCAACCCATTTTTCTTCTGTAAGTTTCTCGGAGCAAACTAAAAGTGCTCTTTCTCCTTTCAAGGTCTTGCTGCGAATTAATGCTTGCGTTTCCTTAGATAGAAACCTGATCTATCGAAGGCAGGGTAAACTCATAATAGTAACCCGTAGACGCATAAGAACAATAGAAAGATACTAGAGCTTATATACAGAATGCATGATCCTGATGTAGTTTCCTCCTGTGTTTTTCTCCTTTGGATAATTAGGAAAAGTCATACGGGACCAGATTTTCATGTTTTTCGGCTTTCCGAAAGATTTTTAACTTTTGTTTTCATATGGAAACTTTAGTGTCCAGTGGTAGAAGATGATATTCCACGATTATCTTGAAGTGTTGCTGGGTTCGAGGGTTAAGATAAGGGTTCTTAGAGTGCTCTGGAAGTATAGAGGGAGAGAGTTTACAATAAGAGAACTGGCCAAGTTCTTAGGAGTATCCCATACGGGCATTAGGAAGGTTCTTGACGAGCTTGAAAAAACCAACGTCGTAGTGTTAAGGACTGTCGGAAAGTCACATGCTGTCAAGCTGAATACGAAAAGCTATGCGGCAAGCATTATAGATAAGGTGTTTGAGGCAGAGAGTAAGACTCTAGCCGAACTCCTGGAGACAATAAGGAGAAGGCTGGAGTCGCCTACAGTGATCTCCGCCGTGCTTTTCGGAAGCGTCGCAGAAGGGAGGGAAGCCCCCGGAAGCGACATTGACCTTTTTATTGTAACCGACCGTAGAGAAAGGGTTGAGGAAATGGTCGCTAGGCTTCAAATGGATGTCTCTGAAAAATTCGGGAATACTGTTTCCGCATACTACATAAGTAGAGAGGAATTTGAAAAGAAGCAGAAGGAACAGCTAGTCAAGCAGGTTTTACGGAAGCATGTGCCTGTTTGCGGTAAACCTTTAAGTGAGGTTTTATGTCAGTGAGGGTTAGGCACGTTGATAAGTTCGCGTTCAGAAACTACTTGAAAAGGGCAGGGGAATGCTTGAACGCAGCTCTAGAATGTTTGAAAAACGGTTGGTGGAACGCTGCAGTTATAAACGCTGTTCATTGCGGTATAAGTGCCTGCGATGCCCTGACGGTTTTTATGCGAGGTGTTAGGCATGCCGGAGAAAGACATGAGGATGCCATCAGCCTCCTCCAAACAGTCGATTTGCCTAAGGATTTGTTAACCGCTAAAAGTAAACAGCTCAGCAGACTGCTTGGAGTGAAGAATGCGGCTGAATACGAGGAACGTCTAATGGATGAGAATGATGCAAGGGAGGCTGTGAAGGATGCGGAAAGACTCTTAGGCCGGGTGAAAGAATTTCTAAGTGGATGATATCATCCTTAGCCTAACCGGCTCAAAATACCAGTTACAGTTCAAACATAGCGTATAACCCTAAATTTCTAGGACCTCTCTGCAGAAGCGCGCGCTCTACCGCTGGTACCATGTCTTTAGTACATGGCAAGTAAAGCACGCGTACTCACGTGTAACATCTTATATATGGCGCGCGCTGCAGGCGATAGCAAATGACCGTAACTTACAAACCAACCTGGACCTCTCTCAAGGTGAACCTCGTTCCGCGGTGGCTTGATGAGGGCAAGTTTGGAATTTACACTCACTGGGGGGTCTACTCGGTACCTGCCTGTGGTCCAAATGGGTCATGGTATCCCCATAACATGTACATAGAAGGCACGGAACAATACAAATATCACGTGGAACATTATGGCGATCCCTCAAAGTTTGGCTACAAGGATTTCATCCCGATGTTCAAGGCAGAGAAGTTTGACCCGGATGAGTGGGCAGAACTTTTCGCGAGGGCTGGCGCAAAGTTCGCCGGCCCTGTCGTTGAACATCACGATGGTTTCTCCATGTGGGACAGTGAGGTTAACGAGTGGAACGCTACAAGGATGGGACCTGAAAGGGATGTTGTTGGAGAATTAGAAAAAGCTATCAGGAAAAGAGGTATGAAATTCATGGTAGCATTTCACCACGCTGAGAACTGGTGGTTTTTCCCTCACATAACGGGTTTTGACACGTCAGACCCTCGGTATTCAGGTTTGTATGGTAAAGTTCATGACGTGGACGGCGGACCTGAGGTCTGGCGAGACTGGTACAAGCAGGAGAAGCCTGACGAGGGATTCCTTCAGAACTGGAAAGCAAAGATCGTAGAGGTAGTTGATAAATATAAACCCGATTTGATGTGGTTTGACTTTGGCTTACAGTTCGTCCGTGAGAAGTATAGAAAGGAAGCAATTGCTTACTATTTGAACAAGGCTGTCGAATGGAACAGGCAAGTAGGGGTCGTCTTCAAGAGGCCAGGCCTTCCTCCTGGGGTCGGTATTGAAGATCTGGAACTCGGTAGAATGGGGACGTTGACTTACCACAACTGGATAACCGACACCGACATTGCCGTCGGTGGCCGCTGGTCCTATATTCATGGAATAGAGTACAAGTCGACAACGGCAATTGTACATAACTTGATAGACAACGTTAGCAAGAATGGTTACCTCCTGCTCAACGTAGGCCCCAAGGCCGATGGCGAGATTCCGAAACCTGCAAGGGAACGTCTGTTGGAGCTGGGAAGGTGGCTGGAGGTTAACGGAGAGGCCATTTACGGTACCACTGCCTGGGTCGTACATGGAGAGGGACCTACGGAAATGAGGGCGGAAGGCTCTTTCAGTGAAAGTGAGGAGGTACAGTATGACGCAAACGACAAGAGGTTCACGGTTAAAGATACGGACAGAGAAAGTGCATTGTATGCGTTCTGCTTAGGCTGGCCAGGGGAGAGCAAAGAGGTGACCATCAGAGCGCTTAGGCTGTTGTATAGGTCTGACATCAGTTCAGTGGAGATGCTCGGTGCTGATGAAAATCTGGACTGGGCCTTGACTGAAGACGGGCTCAAAGTTAGAACACCTAGCAGAAAGCCTTGCGAGCACGCATGCACGTTCAAAATCTTGACGGACTAAACTGGCACAAACACGTAAACTTCATCTGCGTGCGCTAATGGAATAATGTAAGTATTCTAGCTATGTGTATATGAGATGGTTAAAGTTAAATGTTTCCTTACATTTCTTGATAACCTAGGCTATGGTAGCGTGGTTTGAGATCAGGGATCCGATTTATGGGTTTATACAGTTTAATGAGTGGGAGAGACAAATAATTGATAGCCCTGAATTTCAAAGATTGAGAAGGATAAAGCAATTAGGGTTAACAGACATGGTGTATCCTGGAGCGGTGCATACTAGGTTTGAGCATTCTCTTGGGGTCATGCATCTTGCTACCGAGATGTATGATAGGATTGTTAGAACTAAAACGCTTTTGGAAGAGAAGTTAAAGTACGATGATGTAGGTTTAAGTAGGGACAGGCAATTAGTTAGGTTAGCGGCCCTTCTTCATGATGTTGGTCAAATGCCCTTTTCCCACATGTTAGAAGAAGAAACTTACAACCATGAGACATATACATCTGCAATAATCAAGGGTCCCTTGAGGGACAAAATTGAGGATCATGAATTAAATAAGATGAACTATAAAATAAGTGCTGATGATGTTGCAGCATTAATTCAAGGTGACGCTACAGTACTTGGAAAGCGAGTTTTCTGGAAAATTCTTATTTCAAGTCAACTGGATGCAGACCGTGGAGATTACCTCCCAAGAGATTCGCACCACCTTGGAGTAAAGTATGGGGTGTATGATCTGGATAGGCTTCTCGTCACCATCGGACTTGGAATAGATCCAGAAAATGATGAACTAGTTCTTGGAGTTAGAAAGGATGGATGGCATGTAGCAGAGGCACTAATAATAGCAAGATATCAGATGTTTTGCCAAGTGTACTTCCATAAGACTCGTCGAGCATACGATCATATGCTTAGACAGGCAATAAGGGACACGAAGATAACAATACCTAAGCCGAGTGAGATAGAAGAATTCTTAAAACTTGATGATTACGCGATATGGAATTTAATAATTAAGAACAGTAAGGAAAGCTATTGGTGTAATTCGATACTCCAAAGAAATCACTTAAGAACTGTATACGAGACGAAAGAGATTCCCACGAGTGAAGATATTGAAGAATTGCAGAAGAGGGAAGAAAAGCTCAAATCAAATGAAATCTGGTACTTTAAAGATGAAACAAAAGACTCTTGGTACGGAACGAACCAAGGTAAAGAAATAATGATAATTGGTGATAGAGATAGTGTCTCGCCCCTTTCAGAGTATTCTAAGATAGTTAGATCTTTAGGAGAGATAAGGCAGATTAGGATATATGTAAAGCAAGAAGATAAAAATAATGCGATCAACATTCTGAACTCGATTTGAAAAGGAGTTATCAGGGCGCTCATTTCTGCCCTTATATTTATATAGCTGCATAAAAGTAGTAGTGGTAATTAGTAAGTTAGGTAAAAATGATAGGAGTAAGCGTGTTTAAGAAGCCTGCTGTGATTTCTTTTCTAGTTAAGAAACTAAACGAGAAATACCCTCATAAGCAAATAGGTAAAACAATTGTTCAGAAAATGATTTATCTACTCACGAGGGAGAAATTTGTTGACTATCAATATTCTATGTACCACTACGGTCCCTACTCAAGCGAAGTAGCCTCTGACTTAAGTCTTTGTGAGGCATTGGGCATGTTAAGGATAGACTGGGTTGAGAATAAGGGCTATTTTATAACGGCAGGTGACAATGAGAGATATGAAGGTTTATTGAACGAAGAGGACAAGAATAAGATTGAAACGATTGTCGACAAATACGGGATATTTGACGCTAAAGAGATATCAATAATTGCAACCGCCCTCTATATAAAAGAGAATGTAGAAACAGCCAGTGATAACGAGCTCGTAAAAATAATTGTTTCACTGAAACCAGAATGTGAGGCGGGGTTAATAAGAGAAATCTTAGTAAGAGGCGGCGTAATACCTCCAAAATAAGATTGTTTCAACGATTTAATATTTTAAATAATTTGATAAAGCATAAAGTATTCCAAAATATTCTACTCTTCGTCTTGGTCAAATTATCTTTTTGCCTTCTTTCTTCTACGAGTTCTTTTCTTTTTACGCCTGGGTTTGCTTTCGACTAGGCCGAGGCCTTCTGCGCTTATTTTTCCAGCTTCCCACATGATTCTCCCCATCGTTTTCAACAACGTTTTCCCGATCTTGATCGCGCGCTCCCTCTTTGAGATAGCCTCTCCCATCGCCAGGTTTTGCTTTGACCAGTTGCTGAACTCGGGGCTCATTTTCTCTAAGCCGAACAATTGTTTCAACTCCTCCCTGAACCTAAGCGGGTCTAGATGAGTTTTGAAACTGTACCAGAGCTGGTCTAGGTCCTTCGCGTCCAGAAAGACGATGCCGTATTTCTGGAGGTAGTCGCTGTACCTAGACACCTCGGATTGAGAACCGTACTTGCTGATGACAAAGGCGCCAGCCTGTGCCACTCCGAGCTCCTGCAGGTCCCTGAACTTCTGGATGAACTGGTCCACCATTAACTTCGGAATATGGCCCATGTCCTTGCACTCGACAGCTATGTTCCCCTCCGGAGCCTTGGCCAACACATCGATCTCATGTTTAGCGGAGCCCGCGCTCGCCGGAACAATACTGTCCCTCTCGGTTTCGAAGCCAGCGACATCGAATATTTTCTGCACGTATCTTTCCAGCCATTCCCCTTTCTCGCCACCCATCCGGCCTTGAGGGGTCCCCTGAAGCCCGGTTTTTTCCTCAATGTGATGAAACGAAACATGAGGAACAGGCCTGGCCCCTTGAACGGGTTTGTTTAAAAACTGTCTAGGCAACCGTTTGCCACAGTAACCGCAGAAAGCATCGTTAGGACCTACGGCTCCACCGCAATAGGGGCAGTGGAAAGCATCAGTGCCATACATCACAATCAGACAAAAGTAAGATACTAAAATAAGTTTTTGTACTTAAAACATAAAAACAATAAGATTCACGGACCAATTCCAGATTTGACTAAGAATTTCGTGAACTCAGGATAGGTGCACTTTAAGATCTTCTAAGTAAAAAACAACCTTAGCGGCATGGAGCATTGAGGTACTTCTAGATTATTTTGCTATTTGGAGCTGGAAATAAATAAGACAAAACAAACTATATGACTAAAATTAAGCTTATCTTACGGCCACTTCGACTCTACTCTCGATTCTCTCGACCTTTCCGTCTCGAATATAGAAGATTCTATCACTCACGTCCACCATTTTGAGATCGTGGGTGGCGCATATGACGGTAACACCTTTTTCCTTATTCATTGATCTTAGGAGCGAGATTATGTCCAATCCAGTATAAAGGTCGAGGTTGCCCGTTGGCTCGTCCGCAAGCACTATGACGGGGTTGTTTGCCAGCGCCCTGGCTATTGCTACCCTCTGCTGCTGTCCACCCGAGAGCTCTAAAGGCTTGTGGTTCAGCCTCTCGCCCAAGCCCACGCGCGTCAGTATCTCCGTAGCCCTCCTCAACCTCTCCTCTCTGCCAACGCCCGCGAATATCATCGGCAGCATCACGTTCTCCAGCGCGGTTAACACGGGTATCAGGTTGAATGTCTGGAATATGTAGCCGATCTTCCTCGCCCTCAGCCAAGCCAGCTCGTATGCGTCGAGCTTCGCTATGTCCACCTCGTCTATGTACACCTTGCCCCTCGTTGGCCTGTCCAAGCCCCCTACCATGTTGAAGAAAGTCGTCTTGCCCGAGCCGCTGGGCCCCATTATCGACAGATATTCGCCCCTCCTTATCTTCACAGACACGCCGTCGAGCGCTCTAACGGTAACCGGCCCCATCACGTAGTACTTCGCCAGGTCCTCGGTCTCGACGGTATATTCGTACCTCATTGCCATATCTCCTTACACCTCGTACCTCAAGGCCTCTGCGGGATTTAACTTTGCCGCCATGTAGGAGGGTGCGACGGAAGATATCAGGGAAAGGAAGACGCTCAGGCCGACAGCATATGCGACGAGGTAGAGGGAGCCTATCGAGGCGCTTATGACGGTTGCCGCGTTGGCCCCTGCTTGCACGTAGTACATCACGAACGCGACGGCCCAGCCAGCCACGCCGCCTATCACCCCGCCTATAAGGCCGAGGAGCAGAGCCTCTATGATGAATATCTCCAGTACGTGCATGTCCATCGCGCCAAGCGTCTTTATCGTGCCTATCTCCTTGTACCTCTCGGTCACGCTCATCAGCATGCTGTTGACGATGCCGACGCCACAGACTAACAAGGCTATTATCGCCATCCAGAGCTGGTACGCGGGCAAGCCGGCCTGCTCGGGGTTTATCGCCCTGACTATGTTCGCTATCGTGAGCAGCGCGACCATGAAGGCTATGCCCAGTATTATCGATATGACGGTGATGAAGGCCCTCGTGAACCTCCGCCTTATGCTCTCTATCGCGAAAGACACGGCCTCGGATATAGGAAAGCTGACCTCCCTCTTCTCCTTCGACATGATTTGCGCCTAATATCCCAATTACCAGAAGATTAAAATGTTGCGCTCGGCTCCTCGCGGAGTTTAGTTTTAAAGCCATTTTTCGGGTGCTATTGCCTGCAATTACTAACGCGCGCGCTAGTTAATGATAAGTCTTGAGGTAGGGTGCTTCACATCATAGCCAGGAGAATCTACGGGCTTCATGAGGAGTGGGTTAACGAGGGGCTTAGGAAAAGAGGGGCTAAGTGTTTACACGTAAGCTTGTTGCGAGTGTTGAGCAACGCATAATGCTTGAGAAAGCGCTGGGACAAGTTAAGACGCCCCCGACTCAGACGAATAGAAATTCTTATTCTAAATCTTTTAACATTTTCTCAAATGAAGGTTTTAAGGCAGGCATATCTTCTCTGACTGTTCTCCAGACTCTTTGCAAATTGACGCCGAAATACTCATGGATTAATTTATCTCTCATCCCAGCCATTTCCCTCCAAGGTACTTCAGGGTATTTTTTCTAATAGAATTCGGTATCTTTTTAACAGCCTCTCCAATGATTTCTACCGCTCTCACAACCGCGTAGATAGTCTTCTTGTCCCTTGCAAACTCATCATAACTCATTCCTTCCACGAAACCTATAGCATCGTCCATAGCTCCAATTATATCATCAACATAGTCTAAAAATTCTCTTTTCATAAGTAGACTACTTCCTCCAATATGCGCTTTCCAATCCTGGGTTTAAGCGTGTTTTTCTCCACTAAGTCCACTCTGACGCCTAATTCTTCGCTTAAATAATTCTCTAAGCCGATGAAATCTAGGAGGCTCAATTCAGCCCCCTCCTCAAACTCGACTAGAATATCAAGGTCACTGTCCTCCCTCTCCTCCCCCCTAATATAGGAGCCGAAAACCCCAATAGTTTTCACCCTAAACCTTTCCCTTAACATGGGCTTCAACCTCTCTAACTTATCTTTCATTTCCTCGACTCTTTTCACATTTTTCCTCATCCTAACTGAGCCTCCTTAAATTAAGACACGGGAATTCTTAATTTTAACCTTTTCCTAAGTAGAAAACATGCATCTTGGGATTCGTGAGGAAGACTTCTCAAACGTTCAAATAAGCCCTCTCAATCCCTCCTAATCACTCCGCGCTCAATACCTCGTTATAGAAGATTAAAATGTGCGCTCGGCTCCTCGCGGAGTTTAGTTTTAAAGCCGTTTTAGGGTGCTATTGCCTGTAATTACTAACTTGCCGATTAGGCAGGTCCAGCCCGGGTCAACCTTAAACTAGCAAGGGCCTTCCAAAGAATGGTGTGTTGCTCTATCGACCGACAGTTTACGTGTGAACGCGGCAGCATCGGGATTGATTGAAATAGAAGACACCAGCTCTGACCAAGAGTTCCGCGAACTCGAGATAGCGCCGGTCAACCTGATGTCCCTCGAGGAAGCCAAAGTATAAGGATTTGAACAAGGTTAACCCGACTGCGATGATCCTGGCGGGAGCGTGGATGCTCGACTACCTCGGCGAGAAGGACCTTTCCAAGGCAGTTTTCGCAGCCACCGAGGGGGTTATAGCTGAAAACAGGGTTGTCACGTACGATCTCAGAGGCTCGGCCTCAACCCAGCAGATGACTGAGGGAATAGCTAGGAGGGCTGCGAAGAAGCTTAGAAGGTAAAGCTGGCCTACCAGGCGCTTTCAAGCATATTTCTTATAAAATTGGTTCTTAACAATTTCGGTTAGAATCAGATAGGAACCGGTCATGATCGCTAGAGCTATGAAGAACTCGTAAGGAGGCTCCATAAATCCGAAGAGGGCTCCCAGTGGGGTGAAGGGCAATGCGTACGCGAAGGCAAGGATAGCTATGCTGCTTGAAAGCAAGTATTTGCTTGGCCGGCTCCTGTAGAAGGGCGACTTTCTGGTTCTTATGACGAAGATGACTAGTGTTTGGGTTGACAATGATTCGAGGAACCAGGCTGTTTGAAAAAGCGGAGGAGTAGCCCTGAAGACAAGGAGCATTAGGAAGAACGTAAGGAAGTCGAAGATCGAGCTTACCGGTCCAAGAGCAATCATGAATCTTCTGATGAAAGAAATATTCCATCTCCACGGCTTCTCAATATATTCCTGGTCCACTTCGTCAGTCGGAATGACTGATTGGGACAGGTCGTATAGGAGGTTGTTAAGCAATATTTGTATTGGTAGCATGGGTAGGAATGGGAGGAATAGTGATGCTCCGGCTACGCTAAACATGTTGCCAAAATTCGAGCTTACTCCCATCATCACGTACTTCTGCGTGTTTGCGAATGTTTTCCTACCCTCTATGACACCGTCGCGGAGGACTGTTAAATCGTTCTGTAAAAGTATGATGTCAGCAGACTCCTTTGCGACGTCGACAGCATTATTCACGGATATTCCAACGTCTGCGCTTCTAAGCGAGGGGGCATCATTAATCCCGTCTCCTAGAAAACCTACGACATGCCCGTTACTTTTTAAAGCATTTATTATCCTGTTTTTTTTGTGACGGCGTGACTCTGCAAAAGACATTTGCCTCCTCAACGACTCTTGCAAGGGCATCGTCATGCATCTGGGAGATTTCGCTGCCTGTGATGATTCTTTTGATTTCGAAACCGAGATCCTCACAGACTTTCCTAGCGCGCGCTAGGGTTTTAAGGCATATTTAGGCTTTAAGGCTTTTCCTGTATGCAGCAAGTCCTCCCGCCTTCATCATGTTCATTATGAATTCTGGGTATGGTGAGAATTTCAGCTCAACACCAGTAGTTTCGTTCCTAACAACTCCTTTCTCGAAGTCTATAAGAGCTATATCTCCCTGTTTGAAACTTTTATTAACGTCTTTAACTTCTATGACGGGAAGCCCAACATTTATCGCGTTTCTGAAGAATATTCTTGCAAATGAGCATGCAACTATTGCTGAGACCCCTGCTTCCTTGATCACCCTGGGAGCATGCTCCCTGCTCGACCCCATTCCAAAGTTTCTTCCAGCGATCACAACGTCTCCCTTAGATATTTTTGAAGCCAGCGTGGGATCAAGGTCTTCGAAAACATGTTTCGCAAGCTCCTTGAAGTCTCCAGTCCTAAACTTGTATTTCGCAGGTATTATCACATCCGTATTGATATGGTCTCCGAGGACCAAAACCCTCCCCTTCAAGATCATTCTCTCACCCTCCTCCTAAGAGCTTTCTAGGGTCTGTTATAACTCCTTCTACAGCTGAAGCTGCTGCAGTAGCTGGACTCGCCAAGTATATGCTCGACTCAGGGTTACCCATTCTACCCCTGAAATTCCTGTTAGATGTTGAGACAGCAATTTCTCCTGAGCCGAGTATTCCGAAATGCACTCCCAAACACGGTCCACATGTGCTATGAGTCACCGTGCATCCTGCTGAAACAAGCTTGTCTACAATTCCGTTTCGAAGCAGGTTTAGGAAGACTTTTCTCGAGGCAGGTATTGCAATGCACCTAACGCCTTTCTTAACGCCCTTCTTTGAAAGTATTTTTGCAGCTACTTCAAAGTCTTCCTCCCTGCCGTTGGTGCAGGAGCCTATGAAAACTTGGTTTACCTCCAGCCCCTCAAGCTCCTTAACGGGTTTAACGTTGTCAACATTGTGGGGTGCCGCCACCACGGGTTCAAGCTCGTCAAGCTTATAGCTGAGGCTCATAGCGTACTCAGCATTCTCGTCAGGCTTGAAGATGCTCTTGTCCCTCAAACCGCTCGTGTCAACATGCTTCATCGTTACTTCATCT
>Ga0078972_1006247_pt1 | contig 28667 bp, 19 predicted proteins | sample YelNatPaOPGAMG01_FD_67568 | JGI IMG/M metagenome (GOLD analysis project Ga0078972, IMG submission 67568) | Hot spring thermophilic microbial communities from Obsidian Pool, Yellowstone National Park, USA - OP-RAMG-01 (SPADES assembly) (version 2) | ecosystem: Environmental > Aquatic > Thermal... | reverse complement strand
TCGAGCGCGAGGTCGAACCCGCTGCGTCCGGGATTCACTCCCATCTTCCGGTAGGAGTCGATCATGAACTGGTAGACGCTCGCCGGCTTGGGCCAGGCGGTGGCGGCGTTGTCGAGATAGAAAAGGTTCTGTGTCTCAAGCATCGCCTGTTCGGGCATGATCTGCCTCCTCGATGATCTCGAAACTCGTGGAAATCCGGACCGTCGGCCGCAGGGACGCGGCGACGCTGCAGTACTTCTGGTCGGACAGCTCCACCGCGCTCGCGACCGCGCTTTGCGAAACGCCGTGGCCCGTGACGATGTGATGGACGTGGATCGCCTGGTAACGGCGGGGGAACTCTTCGCGCCGCTCCCCCTTCACTTCCACGCGATAGGCCGTCACGCGCTGCCGTTTTTTGGCCAGGATCGAAACCACGTCCGCCGCCGTGCAGGCGCCGATCGCCGACAGCAGCATTTCCATTGGGCTGGGGGCCCGTTTCCGCTCCCCGCTCGTGTCGAACAGATGAGCATGGCCGCTGCCTCCCACTCCGATGAACAAGTCGTCTCCTGCGAACTGCACGACTGCATTTGCGCTCATATTGAATGACCCCGTTTCGCCGGCCGGAGCGCCGCTACTTAATCGCTTGCAGCCTGGCAAGCGCCTTCGCCGCCATCTCCCGTTCGAATGCCGCCATCTCGGCGGGCGAGGGAGTGCCTTCCAGGAACTTCTTGGTCGCGTCGAGAATCTCGTTCTCGACTTTCAGGTTTCCCGGAAGCCAGCCTGTCCCGGCTCGATTGTCCAGTTTGGTCAAATCGAGGTATTCGTGCCTGTCGGAGCCCTTGAGAGGCCGAAGTATGGCTTTGAGGCGGTCCGCCTCGCGCGTAATCGGCGCGTCTTTTCCCTCCCTGACTTCGGCCGGCGTTTCGCCTGCGGCCACCCAGAGGGGCACGGCGATTGATGTTACAGGTTCGCCGAGGATCACCCACATCGTCGCTCTTTGGGGATTCTCGCCCTTGCCGGCTCCGTGGACGATCATTACCGAAGCGGTAAGCACGCGGTTGATTGTGTAATTGGAGTGCACCCAGTACGGAGTGTCGGCCGCAAGGTTCTTCCACTCTTCGGGAGCCGGCGTATGCTCGTAAGGGTTCCGCAGGTCTCTCGCCGCCCTCAGGATGAAATTGAAATCGAGCTTTCCGGGCGGGACGGTTTTGAAGAGAGCCGTCTCGCGGTCGAAACGGATATAGCCGGCCCCTTTATCGGCCGTGCCGCTCACCGAAAAATTGGTTTTCAGAATAAATGGCTCGGCGGCATCGCCGGCGTTGTAACGCTTATAGCCCTCGTTGCTCACCTCGAAGCTGGCTGCTCCGCCGTGAGCGTCGATCACGCCGTAATTGGCGTGGCTGCCCAGGCTGGGGCTGAGATTCTTTTGAATGAAGGCCTCGAAATCGTCCACTGTTTCGCATGTGCGCAGCGCGTCGGCCATGATGATGCCCTCATGACCCTTCGTTTCGTCCGCCTTCTCGGGCAAGTTGTAGGACGCGGAATTCTCAATCGCGAAACCGGCTGCATTGAGCCCGCTCCAGACGGTGCGCCCCGAGGTGTCCTTCGCGTTCACCACGGCGAGGTAGCTGAAGGGCTTCTCGTTTACAAAGACCACCTTATTGGACAGGGAATTCGTATCCCGGTTCTTCCAGAGAATGGGTTTTCCGTCGGCGGTGGCTGCGCCCGAGATTACGGCCGTGGTGCATTCTTCATTCGAGGCTGTATAAGCCAGGGTGCCCAAGACTGCCAGGAGCACTGCCGGCAACAGCCTGCCAAAACGCAGTTTTCTCATACGTCCTCGTAGTAAAGCCCGCCGGCCAGGCGGCCGGCGTCACTCGCTCAGGGCAGACGCCCGTGACCGTTGTATGGAGTTTCTGAAGGCCCGCCGGAAGCGAGCGGCGCGCCAGATGCGGGATTCGCGCCGATGCGGGCGAAACGCGCCGTGAAATTTCGCAGAAACGGCGGCGTATAAGTCATTTCGAGCCCGCCGACCGCGGCGCGGTTTCTGTACACCCTGACCACGGCGTCGATTGCATACTGAAGGTGGCTCGCCGTGTATACGCGGCTCGGCAGCGCGAGGCGCACCAGTTCGGTCTGCGGATCGTTCGCGCTCATGCCCTGCAACCGCGGGAACCGCATCGTCGCCGTCCGGATGCCACCCTCCAGGTACAGCTCCGCCGCGAGCGCGTGCCCCGGATGCGCCGCCGCCGGCAGGTGTTCCATGAATCTCGAAGCATCGAGGTAAACGGCGTGCCCTCCCGGCGGCTCGATGATCGGAACGCCCGCTGCGGCCAGCGATTCTCCGAACCAGCGCGTGACGCTCGCGTGATAGTGCAGGTAGCGGTCGTCGAGTGCTTCTTCCAGGCCGATCGCAATCGCTTCCAGATCCCGCCCGGAAAGGCCGCCGTAGGTTGGAAATCCTTCGGTCAGGATGAGAACGTCCTTCAGCCTGCGTGCCAGTTCCTCATCGCGCAGCGCGATGAACCCGCCCATGTTCGCCAGGCCGTCCTTCTTCGCCGACATCGTGCAACCGTCGGCCAGCGAGAACATCTCGCGGGCGATCTCTTTGGCCGTCTTGTCCCGGTAGCCCGCTTCGCGCTGCTGGATGAAGTAAGCGTTCTGCGAAAACCGGCAGGCGTCCAGATACAGCGGAATGCCATGTTCGGCCAGCACCGCTTTTACCGCGCGGAGATTGGCCATGGAGACGGGTTGGTCGCCGGCCGAGTTGTTGGTCACCGTCATCATGGCCAGCGGAATGCGCTTCGCGCCGAGGCGTTCTACTGTCGCGCGCAGCGCGTCCACATCGATGTTTCCTTTGAACGGAAGCGCGGCAGAGATCTGGCGGGCCTCGCCGCACAGCAGGTCGAGCGCCTCGGCGCCGGTGTGCTCGATGTTGGCCCGAGTGGTATCGAAGTGGCTATTGCCGGGAATTACGTGGCCCGGCTTCGACAGGACCGAGAACAGAATCCGCTCGGCCGCCCGGCCCTGATGGGTCGGGATGACGTGGTCGAAGCCGGTGATCTCCCGCACCGCCGACTCGAGGCGCCGGAAACTGGCGCCCCCGGCGTAGGACTCGTCCGCCTGCATCAGGGCGCCCCACTGCTGCGCGCTCATCGCCGCCGTGCCGCTATCCGTGAGCAGGTCCACCAGGACGTTCTCCGAGTCGATGCCGAACAGGTTGAATCCGGCTTTCTCCAGAATTCGCTCGCGCTCCTGGCGAGTGCTCATGCGGATCGGTTCTACGACCTTGATGCGAAACGGTTCGAACGGCGGAGCCGCGACCGGCGCCGGAAATGCTGATCCAGGAATCGTTGCCATCTGGCCTTATCGTATTGGCTAGTTCAACGGAAACAAAAGAAGCTTTTTAAGGTATTGACGCCGGTTTACTTTCGAATGTTAGGTCCAGGCCCGAAGCGTCCCATAGCGAACGCCCGCGCTGTCAGGCGGCTGTGGGCCGGTCCGGCGGGTGCGATCAGGGAGCTAGCGGGCGGCTGTCCTTCGGCGACGGCCGCCGTACGATGGAATTCGTGACCGGAGAGGAAAGGACGAGCGAGGTCGTGGTCGCAACGTAGGGAGTGAACTTGTCGATAACCCACTCCAGGTGCTCCACCGACGAGACGGCGAGCTTGAGGATAAAGCTGTCGGTTCCGGTAACCCTATGACACTCCAGAACTTCGGAAAGCTCCCTGGCGACCGCGCTCACTCTCAGCAGATAGTCGCCGACCACGCTGATCCGGACGATGGCAATGATCGGGTGCCCTGTCAGCGCCAGGTTGACGATCGTCCGGTAGCCGAGGATGATCTCGGTCTCTTCCATTCTTCTCACTCTCTCGATCACGGCCGGAGTCGACAGCCCAACCCGTCTGCCCAACTCCGCGAAGGAGATACGGGCGTTCGCCTGAAGCTCCTCGAGAATCTTCCAGCCGATATCGTCGAGAAGGCCCTTAATATCTTCTGCCATTGAAGCGCTCCTGTTTAACAAAGTTAGGCAAAAATCCCGAATTGCACATTCATCTACTGTATTCCCACAGGGCCCGATGATACAATCCTGCCCCAGGTGGCTAATCCGTTCTCCGGTTGCGGAGGACGGCGGGGAGGGAGTTGACCGGTGATCGCGCGTCGTCAGCGTGTGTCTGCCGACCAAAGCGGGCTTCCGGTCCTGCCGGCTTAGCTGCTGCCGTTCGGGTATTCCCGTTCGGCCGTCTCCCGGACTCCGGCCTCAAGGTGAAAGAAAGAGGTGAAGGACCGGTGGAACCCGATAGAAAGGAGACTGATCGCATGCACATGCGTGCCGCATCTTTGCTCATCACGGTTGCGCTTTGCCTCGGCATCTGTTCGTCATGGGCAATTGCGCAGACAGCAACATCTCAAATCACCGGCGTCGTCACCGACCCTACGGGGGCCGTCGTGCCCGGCGCCGCGGTTGCAGCCATCAACGAAGCGACCGGTGTGGCCATACACCAGACCACCACGGGAGCAGGCGTGTTTCAGTTTTCCGCCGTTCCTCCAGGACGCTATACATTGACCATTGAAGCCACCGGCTTCAAGTCCGAAAAGAGGACCGGGATCGTCGTCGAAGTGGGCACGCCCGCAACAGTCAATATCGGGTTGCAGGTGGGGGGCTCCACCGAAACAGTAGAGGTTACGGCGGCGCCGGTGACACTGAACACGAACAACGCCACATTGGGGCAGGTGATCACCACACAGGCGGTCGATAAACTGCCGCTGAACGGCCGGAACCCCCTGATGCTGGTCACCCTGCAGGCCGGCGTCGTCCAGACCACGAGCGGAAGCATCAACGTCAACGGCGGCCGCTCGGTAGCCACCAACGTGACAATCGACGGCATCGAAGCCAATGAATCCTCCGCTCCCAATTTCACGAAGAACCTTTACGGCCTCAACCCCGACAACGTTCAGGAATTCAAGGTAACGACGAGCAACCCGGACGCGCAGGAAGGCCGCAACAGCGGAGCCAATGTCTCGATCGCGACCCGCTCGGGGACAAACGAGTTCCACGGTTCGGTTTATGAATTCTTCCGGAACACAGACCTGAACGCGGCGAACTTCTGGGATAACGCGCAAGGCAACGAAAAGCAGCAGATCCATATGAATCAATATGGATTCAACCTCGGGGGGCCGATCAAGAAAGACAAGACCTTCTTTTACGGCAGCTACCAGGGACAGTATGTGAACATCGCGCAGCCGATCGATCAGGCCTTCGGAAGCGTTCCCACCCTGTACACCCCAACCGCGCAGCAGGGAATTTTCCGGTACTTCGTTGTAAACCCGAGCCAGCCTTTTTATATCGGGTCAACGAAAATTACCGGCAACAGCCCGCTGCTGGTGAATCCTCAAACCGGCGCCCTCGTTCCCGGCGTCCGCAATTGCAATGGGCCGACGGATTCCAACTGCGTCGCCAGCTTCAACATCGGGGCAAGCGATCCCCTGCACATCGGTCTGGATCCGCTCATCGCGAAACAACTGGCGAGTTATCCCGCGGTAAACACCTACGCGACCGGAGACGGCCTGAATACGGGCGGCTACTTCTGGAACTCGCCTTTTCAAATCCGCGGTCCCGTCTACATGGCGAGGGTCGACCACACGTTCGATGAAAACAACATGATCTTCGCGCGGTACATGTACGCGCAATCGAATACGTTCAACGGCGACCCGGTGAACGGAGATCCGCAGGTCCTGCCCGGGCTTCCGCCGCTGGGCGAATCGATCTGGCCCGCCCACAACGCGGTCATCAGTTACCGCCACGTGTTCTCTCCCACGACGATGAACGAGTTGACCCTGGGTTTCTCGCGCCTGACCGAGCTGTTCACGCAAGGCCAGGCCAATCCGGCTTTTCCGAACATCCCCGCCTACAGCTTCAACCTTCCCACCACTCCGTACTGGAACGCTCCGCTGGTGCAACGGAAGCTCACGACGCCGCAGATCGTCGATAACTTCAGTGTCGTGAAGGGCTCGCACATCATCAGCGCGGGCATCAACCTGCGCATGTACGAACACAACGATCTGCGAGGCTCGGCCAATGGTTATAGCCTCACGCCCAGCATCTCGCTCAGCGCAACCACGCGTCCTCCGTCGGGATTCGGGCTGCCCGCCGTGGCGGGAACGGCGCCGGGAATCAGTTCGACCGATCTTTCTCACCTGCAGAGTGCGATCAATGATCTGCTGGGAATTCCCGCGACGCTTACGCAGCGGTTCCTCGGCGACCTCAATGCGAACAACTTTCTGCCGTTCATGTCGAACGGGCAAGTGACCATGTACGACGAAGGCAACCGTCTGAAGCAGTACGATTCCTATCTGCAGGATGTGTGGAAGATCCGGCGCAACCTCACGCTGACCTTCGGCGCGAGATGGGAAGTCAACCTGGCTCCGACCGAGGCGGCGGGCCGGGTCTACGTTCCCGACCGGCCGATTGACGGCTCCCAGGGCCCTGTTACGTTCGTACACGCGGACGCCTGGTATCCCCGGAACAACCTGGGCGCGATAGCGCCGCGTTTCAGCCTGGCCTGGGCCCCGGGCTCCGGGAGGACTGTAATTCGTACCGGCTATGGCATGGCCTTCGACACAATCTCGTCGCTTGTGGTGACGGCCGTCGCCAGCGGCGTGCCCGGCCTGGTCGGAACCTGCAGCAATACGCTGTCGGCTTCCGGGGTCAAGACTACTCCCGGCTGCGGCAGTGTTCCGGATCTTCGCCTCGGCCAGGGATTTCCGGAGTATCTTCCCGCGCCCACGCTTCAACCCTCTTCCTATCTCACGCCCACGGCGCAACTGCGCTCCAATGCGCCGAGCATCACGGAGTTCGCGCCCAACATGAAGCTGCCCACGGTTCACGAATGGAACTTCACCATCCAACATCAGTTCAGCAACGATTTTGTGCTTTCGGTGGGCTACATCGGAAAACGCGGCACCCGGCTGTATCGCAACTACAACATCAACCAGGTTGACGCCGGGCCGATTTTGCCCTCGTTCCTGCTGATGGAGCAGAATGTGGCGGCGAATTGCAAGCCGGACGGGACGGGCTGCCCCGCCGGAGTTACGGGCGCCACCATTCCCATCGTGGCGCAGGGCATCGTGAGCAGCTCCTTCGTCAACAGCTCCACGACGATGACCGACCTGAAGAACAACGCCGCCGGCAACTTTGCAGGCCGCATCGACACCACAACCCTGGCTGCGAATCTCCGCCCGAATCCACAGTTCAACATCATCAACTATCTCGACAACAGCGGCGATTCCTACTACCACAGCTTGCAGGCTTCGATCCAAAGGCGCTTCTCCGGTGGACTTCTCCTGGGCGCCAGTTACACTTTGTCCAAATCCATCGACGACGGCTCCTCTGATCCGGGCGGGGCCGGAGCCAGCAGCGGCAGCGCCATCGACATCCACAACTGGCGGGATTTGAGGAGCCTCTCGGATTTCGACCGCCGCCATGTGCTCACCGTGAGTTCCGTCTATGAGCTTCCCTTTGGCAAGGGGAAGCGATTTCTGAACCAGGCTCCGCGTTTTGTGAACGGGCTGGTGTCCGGATGGGGTCTGAACGGCCTGGGCACGTTCCAAAGCGGCCAACCGTTCAGCGTTTCGAGCGGCGCGTACACCAACAATGCGAGCCATCAGTCCTATGCCGCGCTGAGCAGCGCGACACTCCCTGAGGCCAAGGTTCAGGATCAGGCCGGCATTGTCGGCCCGGTGCTTTTCACGAGCACCGAAGGGTTCATGCTGCCGGCGCCTGGTTCCAACGGAGCCGGGAGGAACCTCTTCACCGGTCCCTCGTTCTGGAATGTCGATCTGAGCGCATCGAAGGCATTCGACCTGACGGAGCGCTTCCACCTGGTGTTCAGGACGGAAGCCTTCAACGTCTTCAACCACACGAACTTTACGACCGGCAACCTCAACATCCTGTCGTCGAATTTTGGCCAGGCTTTGGGAGCAGTGAGCACCGCCGGCACCCGCAATGTCATCCGCACCGGAGAACCCGGACGGGTTATCCAGCTCGCGCTGCGGCTGTCGTTCTGAACCTGATGAAACGCGCTCCGGGCCGGGTCTGACGCATCGGCCCGGAGCCGCTTCCGGACGCAGCCGGCTGCGCTAATCCTGCGCACCGCACTTTCGCGACTTCGATTCGAGAACGCAATGATGAGACGCTTATACTTCCTGCTATTCCTGACTCCAGCACTCTCCGGGCTCGTTTCCGCTCAGCAGTCGAGCTCCCCCGGCAACGGGATCTTTGCCACGAGCCTGCACGGCACGTCGCGTGGCGTCGGCTACTGGTACTCGAAAGATCAAGGCGGGCTCGAGAGCCTCACCGGGCTGCCTATCACCAGCTTCAACTGCCTGAGCTGCCATGTCGAGTCCTGCGATGCCTGCCATCTGAAGGAAGAGGGCGGAGTGAAGGTCTACTCCCGCCAGCAGGCGTTGCAGCCGGCGTCCTGCGCGAAATGCCACGGATTTGCCGACACTGCCGCCACCCGGAAGAAAGGCGGGGTTGTCGATGTTCACTTCCAAAAGGGAATGACCTGCATGGATTGCCACACCGGCCGGGAAGTGCACGGCGACGGCAGGATCTACAACAGTCTGCGGCAGGAGGGCGCGATGGACGTTTCCTGCGCCGGCTGTCACGACAAGCTCAGCGCCATTCCGAGCCACACCGTTCACGGCGGGAAACTCGATTGCGGGACCTGCCATTTGAAAGACGTGCCCTCATGTCATAACTGCCACGTCGAAACCCGCCTTACGGGCAAGAGCGTGTCTCTGCCGATGAAGAACGTCGTCTTCCTCGTGAACGAACAAGGAAAAGTAAAAGCGGCCACCTGCCTGACGTTCGTGTATCAGAACAAGACCATGGTGGAGTTTATCCCCAACTATACTCACACGATCGTCAAAGAGGGCCGGACCTGCAAGGACTGCCACGGAACTTCCGTGGTGGAGGCCATTCAGAGCGGAAAATTCGCGCCTGGCGAGGTTGTCAACGGAGAGTTTCAGAGTGTCTCCGGCGTGGTTCCGGTGACCGGCGGCATAAAGTGGAATTTCGTCTTCTTCGACTACAAAGACGGCCGGTGGACGCCCAACCCGAACGCCGCCGCTCCCGTGGTGCACTATTCCGGATATTCGTCCCCGCTGACAGCCGGGCAGTTGAAGGAACTGAGGATCGCGCGCTGATACGGGCGTTTCTGTCCGATTGGATCGAACTTGCGGCTGCGGCGGGCGGCCAAAGAGCTCAAGCGCCCGCCGAGCCCGTAAGCGGCGCGGTGGCCTCGAGCTGCGCGGCGAACTGGGCCGGGTCGGTCGTGGGCAGCTTGCAGGTGTAGTTCTCGCACACGTGCGCGGTGGCGGCGCCGCCGATGGCTTCCATCGTCGCGATCTGCGGCTGGTAGGCGGCGAGCACGCGCCGGGATTCGTCGTCGTGCGCCAGCAGGACGACCCTGTTCGGGAGGAAGCGGCGGTTGAGTTCGCTGAGCAGGCGCCCGGTGTCTTCGGCATGCCGGGCGCCGGCGATGACGATCTGCTTCGGAGTCGAGAGCGCGAAGGCGAGCGCGGCGAGCATCTCGGGAACGGTTACGGGGGCGTCGTTCAGGCGCGCCGCGAAAGCCTGGAGCGCGCGTTCGGCGGACTCGCGGTAGCCGCGGCCCTCGGCGATCGCGCCCAGGCGCAGCAGGTTGCGGATCGCCACCGAATTCCCCGAAGGCTCGGCGCCGTCGTAATCGTCCTTGATCCGCAGCACCGCGTCCCCGTCTTCTTCGGTGCTGAAGAAGCCGCCCGCGTCGTCCTCGAAGCGCGCGCGCATGGCTTCGGTAAGTTTGACCGCCGTTTCCAGATAGCGCACGTCGAAATCGGCTTCGTACAGATCGAGCAGGCCCTGCGCGAAGAAGGCGTAGTCGTCGAGAAAGCCGGCGATTGCGGCCTCGCCCGCGCGGTAGCGGCGCAGCAGCGTGCCGCTGTCTTCGTCCCATGCGCTCGCCAGCAGAAAATCGGCTGCCCGGCGCGCCGCCTCCAGGTAACGCGGCTCGCCGAGCACCTGCGCGCCTTTCGCGAAGGCCGAAATCATGAGGCCGTTCCAGGCGGTCAGAACCTTGTCGTCCACGTGCGGGCGCGGCCGCTTTTGGCGGGCCTCGAAGAGCTTGCGGCGCGCTTCGCTTATGCCCGCGCGCATCTCTTCGACGGACCGGCCGAAGTGCCCGGCCGTCTCCTCGATACTGTGGGCCTCGTAAAGCACGTTGCGGCGGCCGAACTCGCCGTGCGGATCCTCGCGCACGTTGCCGTGTTCGTCGATGCCGAAATGGTAATACGCCCACTCGGCCGCGGGCGCGCCGAGCACGCGCCCGATCTCCTCGCGCGTCCACACGTAATAGGCGCCCTCGCGCTTCTCATCCGGGTGCGCCGCGTCGGGAGCGCTGTCGGCGTCTTCGGCCGAGTAGAATCCGCCGCCGGCGCCGGTCATATCGCGCGCGACGTAATCGAGGGCGCCGCGGGCGACCTCGGCGTAGAACGCGTCGTTGGATACCTGGTACGCCTCCAGGTACGAGATCGCAAGCTGCGCCTGGTCGTAGAGCATCTTCTCGAAGTGCGGCAGGAACCACCGCGCATCGACGGCATAACGGTGAAAGCCGCCGCCGACGTGGTCGTGAATGCCGCCGTGCGCCATGGCGTTCAGCGTCGCGAACACCATCTCGAGAGCCTCCACGTTTCGTGTGCGGTGGGCATAGCGCAGCAGGAAATTGAAGACGGCGGGGCGGGGAAATTTGGGCCGGCCGCCGAAGCCGCCATGTTTGGTGTCGAACATGCGGCGAAAGGCGTAGAAGCCGGACTCGAGCGTGGCGGCATCCGGCAGCATGGCGCCGGGCGAGAGGGCCAGTTGCTGCTGCAACTGCGAGATCACACTTTCGCTGGACTCGATGATGCGCTGCCGATCCAGACGCCAGGCTTCGGCCACGCGTTCGAGCACCTCGCGAAACCCGGGGTGGCCCTGAACGGTCGCGGGCGGAAAATAGGTGCCGCCGAAGAAGGGCTTCAGATCGGGAGTGAGAAAGACCGACATCGGCCAGCCGCCCGAGCCGGTGGTGGCCTGCACGAAAGTCATATAGACGCGGTCCACATCGGGACGCTCCTCCCGATCCACCTTCACCGGCACGTAGTAACGGTTCAGCAGCGCGGCGACGCTCTCGTCCTCGAACGATTCGCGTTCCATTACGTGGCACCAGTGGCAGGTGGAATAGCCGACGGAAAGAAAAAGCGGCTTGTCTTCCTCGCGCGCTTTGCGGAAAGCCTGCTCGCCCCAGGGCAGCCAGTTCACCGGGTTGTGCGCGTGCTGGAGTAAGTACGGGCTTTTTTCGTGAATCAGGGAGTTGGTATGCATCGCCCCTCTTCTTTCATTAGACCGCATTGCGCATCAGCCGCTCTACAATCAATACATGGGGGCATTCCGAATCGAGCGCGATACGATGGGCGAAGTGCGCGTGCCGGCCGGCGCGCTCTACGGAGCCCAGACGCAGCGTGCGGTTGAGAATTTTCCGATCAGCAATTACCGCTTCACGCGGCCATTCCTGCACGCGCTCGGGCTGATCAAGAGCGCGGCCGCGGCGGTGAACGGGCGCCTGGGGACGCTCGATCCCGAGGTCGCCACCGCGATCGAGGCCGCGGCCGAAGAGGTCGCCGCCGGCACGCACGATTCCCAGTTCGTCGTCGATGTGTTCCAGACCGGCAGCGGCACCTCGACGAATATGAACGCCAACGAGGTGATCGCGACGCTGGCCACGCGGATTCTGAACCGGCCGGGCGCGCGCGTGCATCCCAACGACGACGTGAACCGCGGGCAGTCGAGCAACGACGTCATCCCGACCGCGATCCACGTGGCCGCGGCCGAGCTGGTCCGCCGCGATCTGCTGCCGGCCATGGCGCGGCTTTCCGAAGAGCTGCGCCGGAAGGCCGACGATTTCTACGACGTCGTGAAGATCGGCCGGACGCATCTGCAGGACGCCGTGCCGATGCGGCTCGGGCAGGAGTTTCGCGGCTACTCGCGGCAGGTGGAGGCCTCGCTCGAACGCGTGCACGCGGCGCTCGATTGGATCTACGAGCTGCCGATCGGCGGGACCGCCGTGGGCACCGGCCTGAATGCGCCGGAAGGTTTCGCGCACGGCGTGGTTCACGTGCTGTCGCGCCGCACGAACCTGCCGTTCCGCGAGGCGAAGGACCACTTCGAGGCGCAGGCGGCGCGCGACGGCATCTCGTTCCTGAGCGGCGCGCTGAAGAGCTACGCCGTCGCGCTCACGAAGATCGCGAACGATGTCCGCTGGCTCGGTTCGGGCCCGCGCTGCGGGTTGGGGGAGCTGCGCCTGCCGGAGGTGCAGCCCGGATCGAGCATCATGCCCGGTAAGGTGAACCCGGTAATCGCGGAAAGCGTGTTGATGGCCTGCGCGCAGGTGATCGGGCATGATGCCGCCATTACCTGGTGCTGCGCCATGGGCAACTTCGAGCTGAACGTGATGATGCCGGTGATGGCCTACGACATCCTCGATTCGATCGGTCTGCTCGCCGCATCCAGCCGCAACTTTACCGACCGCCTGGTCGCCGGTCTCGAAGCCGATCGCGAGCGCGCTCGCGCGTTCGTCGAGCAGTCGCTCGCCATGGCCACGGCGCTGGCGCCCGAGATCGGCTATGAAAAGGCCGCGGCGATCGCGAAGGAGGCCTATGCGTCGGGCAGGACGATTCGCGAGGTGGCGAAAGAGAAGAGCGGGATCGATCCGCACCGGTTGAACGAGCTGCTCGATCCGGAGCGCCAGGCGGGGGAGTAAGCGGGGGCGTTCGCCTGCCGCCTTTTGCTTCAGCTATATTTACTCTCGGGAGCCGTCATGAACTACTATCAGCAGAACCGCGAAGCATTTCTCGAGGGCCTGAAGAATTTCCTGCGCATTCCGAGCATCAGCACGCTGCCGGAAAACAAGCCGGATATCCGCCGCGCCGCCGAGTTCGTCCAGAACGAGCTGAAGTGCGCGGGCATGGAAAATTCGCAGTTGATCGAAAAGGATGGCCGCCATCCGCTGGTGTACGCGGAGTGGCTCGGCGCGCCGGGCAAACCGACGCTGCTGTTCTACGGCCACTACGATGTGCAGCCGCCCGATCCGCTCGACGAGTGGGAGTCGCCGCCGTTCGAGCCCGCCATTCGCAACGACAACATCTACGCGCGCGGCGCGTGCGACGACAAGGGGCAGACCTATATTCTCGTGAAGGCCGTCGAAGGCCTCATGAAAACCGCGGGCAGATTGCCGGTGAACGTGAAATTTCTGATCGAGGGCGAGGAAGAAGTCGGCGGCGAGCACATCGACGAATATGTGGCGTCGAAGCCGCCGCGCCTGAAGTCGGATGCGGGCGTGATCTGCGATACGGAGATGTTCGCGCCCGAGATGCCCACCATCTGCACCGGGCTGCGCGGCATCGTTTACTGCGACCTGGTCGTGCAGGGGGCCGATCACGACCTCCACTCGGGCGTCTACGGCGGCGCGGCGCCGAATCCGATGCAGGCCATCGCCGAGATCGTCACCGCGCTCAAGGACCGCGACGGCCACATCCTGATCCCCGGTTTCTACGATCGGGTGGTGCAGCCCAGCGACAAGGAAAAGAAGGCCTGGGCCAGCCTGCCGTTCGACGAGGAACACTACCGGAAGACGGAAGTGGGATCGAAAGAGCTGACCGGCGAGCCGGGCTTCAGCGTCTTCGACCGCACCTGGGCGCGGCCGACGTTCGAGGTCCACGGAATCCGCGGCGGCTTCACCGGCGAAGGCGCCAAGACCGTGATCCCGGCGCGCGCCGTCGCGAAGATCTCGATGCGCCTGGTGGCCGACCAGCGGCCCGACGAGGCTTTCGAGCAGTTGAAGGCCGCCGTGGCCAGGGCCTGCCCGAAGGGCGTCACCGCCGAGGTGAAGTTCATTCATGGCGCGAGCCCGTCGCTGGTGAACACGGATAACAAGTTCATCCGCGCGGCGGCGGACGCGCTGACGGAGGTCTTCGGCAAGGAGACCGTGTACATCCGTTCGGGCGGCTCGATCCCGATCGTGGGCTCGTTCGACCGCTCGCTCGGCATTCCGAGCGTGATGATGGGCTTCGGCCTGCCGGACGACAACCTGCACGCGCCCAACGAGAAGTTCCACCTGCCGAATTTTTATCGGGGAATCGAAGCGGTGGCGCGGTATCTGGAGTTGCTGGGCCGGTGAGCCGGGCGCTGGTTACGGGGGCTTCGGCCGGCATCGGCGCCTGCTTCGCGCGGGCGCTGGCGCGCCGCCGTTACGATCTGATTCTGGTGGCGCGCCGCCTCGGCCGGCTCGAAGCGCTGGCGCGGGAACTGGAGGAGGGCTTCGGCGTGCGCGCCGAGGCGCTGCCCGCCGATCTCACCGCCGAGGCGGATCTGGCGCGCGTGCGCGAGCGCATCGGCGAGGCGGAGCTGGACCTGCTCATTAATAACGCGGGCTTCGGCGCGCCGGGACGGTTCTGGGAGACCGATCTCGCCGTGCAGGATTCAATGCATCGCCTGCACGTGATCGCCGCCGTGCAGTTGACGCATGCGGCGCTTCGCGGCATGACCGCGCGCAACCGGGGCGCGATTATCAACGTGTCCTCGGTGGCGGGTTTCGCGCAGGGCGGCTCGACCAGCTACAGCGCGACCAAGGCCTGGATGAACAGCTTTACGGAGGGGCTTTACCTGGAGTTGAAGCGCGCCGGATCGCCCGTGCGCGTGCAGGCGCTCTGCCCGGGGTTCACCTATTCGGAGTTCCACGATGTGGCGCGCATGGATCGCAGCCTGGTTCCGAAGTCGTGGTGGATGGAGGCGGAGGAGGTGGTGGCCGCCTCGCTCGCGGGCCTGGAGCGCGGCGAACTGTTCGTCGTCCCCGGCCTGCGCTACAAGGCGCTGGTGAAACTGATCGGCATCGTGCCGGACGGGCTGCGCCGGGCAGGCGCGCTCCTCTACGCCCGCCGCCGGCGCATGTGACGGCTCTCGCCTTCGACCGGCGCGCGTCTATGGCCGAACGCGCCAGGGCCGGCCCGGTCCCTGCTTGCGCATGAGCACGTGCTGAGCGCCGGTCTGGCCTTCCTCGAAACTCAGCGCCGACGCGGCGAGGTAGAGCAGCCAAGTGCGCCAGGTTCGGGCATCCACCAGGCGCAGGCAGGCCTCCTTGTTCCGCTCGAGCCGCTCGACCCAGTCGCGGCAGGTCATGCCGTAATGGAGCCGCACGTTCTCGACATCGACTACTTCGAAGCCCGCCTCGCCAGCCTTCCGGATTACCTCGGAAAGGTGCGGCAATTCGCCGCCGGGGAAAACCTGCCGCTGGAGGAACAGCGTTTCCGGATCGTCGCCGGCCGTTTCCGGCCGCACGATGCCGCTGTTCAGGAACAGCCCGGCCGGGGAGAGCAGGGAAGCGACCTTCTCGAAATATCCGCGCAGCCGGCTCCGGCCGACGTGCTCGTACATTCCCACCGACGCGATGCTGTCGAACTCGCCCTCGATATCGCGGTAGTCCTTCAGTAGGATCTGCACCCGGCCGGCGAGCCCGCGGGCCGCCACCTCGGACTGCGCATATTCGAACTGTTCGTGGCTCACCGTGCAGCCGGTGGCCTTCGCGCCATAGCGTTCCGCCGCGAAGATCGCCAGGCCGGCCCAACCGCAGCCGATATCGAGGAACCGGTTTCCGGGCGCGATGCCGAGCTTGCGGCATATGTGGTCCAGCTTCGCTTCCTGGGCCTGTTCGAGCGTCTGCGAGGGATCGCGGTAATATGCCTCGGAATACTGCATGCGCGCATCGAGGAACAGGCGATAGAACTCGTTCGAGCGGTCGTAGTGGAACTGAATGTTGCGGGCCGCCCGGCTCCGGGTTTGAAACAGCCGTTCGATCCGGCGCGGCGCAAATCCGGCTGCGAGCGTCGCGAGCCGCGATTTGAGGCCGCGGCCCGCGGTAGCGCGCTTGAAGCGCACGGCGGCCACCAGATCGCCGCGGATGTCGTAATCGCCCCGGATGAAACCGAGCGCGGCCGAATAGGCGTTTGCCTTCAGCAAGCGATCGAGCCGCCTCGGATCGGCGATGACGATAGTGAAGGAAGACGGGCCGTCTTTCGGCGCCAGGCGGCGCCCATCGGCGAATTCGGCCGAGAATGCCGCCGAAGCGGGCTCGGTGTGCTGGCTTGCGATCATGTAAGCCCTCGTTTCGCGGGGCGTCGAGCCGATCAAGCGGCGCGCCGTTCTTCGCCGATGATGCCGCCCGCGCCCTCCTGTTCTAACAGCCGCCGGATGGCGCCCAACACCTGATTCACCGTCTGGTCCATCATCCGCAGACCTTCATGCTCGAGGTGAATCGTCAACTCGGAACGGCCGCCGCCGGCTTCGGAGACTTGCAGCCAGCCGCGGTACATGGGAACGCCGTCCGAACCCCAATCGATGCGTCGCGACTCCTCCGTCGGGCGGAAATAGCCGTTCAGTTCTCTGCGCCGGCCGCGTTCCTCGGCGATGCCCCAGACGTGATCGTCGGGTTCCTGGCGAATCTGGCGTATCCACGGCAGGAACTGGGGCAGGTTGTGAATGCTCGAGAGGAACCGAAAAACCTGCTCGGGCGGCGCGTTCAGCTCGAGCTTCCGCTCGATCGCTCGGATTGCCGGCTTCCGGCCGATTTGCTGCTGCGCAAGCTGCTTCGCGCGCTCGACGATGCGGCCGAGCGGCTCGTTCATCACGCCGCGCGCGACCAGCGCCGATCCGGCCAGGCCTGCCGCCGTCCCGAGCAAACCCCGCCTGCGGATGCCGAATGCGAGCAGCCCCGCGCCCGCAGCCGCCGCGGAGACGCGTGTCGCCGGCAGCCAGGTCTCCTGCATGAAATCGAACCGCCGCGCGCGCCGGGGCCGGCCGCCCTGCAGCGCTGAAATGTTGCCGGCTTCGGCGTGCGGCTCCAGCTCGTTCCGCAGTTCTTTGACGCCTCGCACTCCCTCGACCGCCGAGAGGATGTCGGGCAACTCTCGTTCCAGCACCGGACCGCGCAGGGTCACGACCCCCTCCCGCGCCGAAACCTGAATAGCCGATGGATGCATGCTGACTCTTCCGAGCTTCGAGCGCACGCGCTGTTCGAGCACCCGGTCCGGCGCCTCCTGCCGCGAAAGAAGCCCGGATCCGATGTGCCGCAACCCCTGCGCACGGTTTGCGAAGTCCCGCGACGCCTTCTCCAGCAGCCCGCGCGAACTCCTGGTCAGCCGGCCGGCCCGGTCGCGCACCAGCGCGCGGCGCCGCCTGCCCGAGTTGGGATCCAGGAAATACATCAGTCCGAATCCAAGACCGGCCGCGCCGGCCACAATTGCGCTCTGTTTCATGATTGCCTCCAGCGTGTTGACGCGCGGCGCACGGCGCGGATCTCTCCTGCCGCCGGGCGCCGCATTGCTCCCCCGAAGAACGATGATGCAAACGGCGGACCAACCGATTGGCCGCGGCGAATTGGTTCGCAGGCGGTTTCCGCGGCCCAACCTGTGGGGGCTCGGGGGTTGGGGCAGGCGGAAGCGCCTGCCCAGCCGCGCACAGATTTACACGGTGGGGCCGGTAAGGATTGCGGAAGAATCAATTGAGTTTAAGATCCTGATATCATAATTTCGGGAACACCACGGTTCCGTGGGGCTCCGGCTCGGGCCGGGCGAGGATCCGGCTAAAGTGTCATAATTGATCACCGGAGGCAGAGGCATGGACGCGACAATTGCGATTCCAAGCACAGTAACTGAAGATGAACTGAATCCATGGCTGGCAATGGAGGCTCGTTTCAATAGGGCCGCCAGCCTGCTCGGACTGAATGAGGGTCTCTGCAAGGTGCTGCGCACCCCCGCCAGGGAGATCACGGTCCACATTCCTGTACAGATGGACGACGGCCGACTGGAGGTCTTCACCGGCTACCGCGTGCAGCACTCGCAGGCGCGCGGCCCCGCCAAGGGCGGCATCCGCTACGCGCCGGACGTGACGCTGGACGAAGTCAAGGCCCTGGCGGCGTGGATGACCTGGAAGTGCGCGACGGTGAATATCCCGTTCGGCGGCGGCAAGGGCGGCGTGATTTGCGATCCGCACGTTCTGTCCCAGCTTGAGCTCGAAAAGATCACGCGCCGGTACACGGCGGAGATCCTTCCGTTTATAGGTCCGGAGCGCGATGTCCCTGCGCCGGATATGAATACAAACCAGCAGACGATGGCCTGGATCATGGACACCTATTCCATGCACATCGGCCAGACCTGCACGGCCGTTGTCACGGGCAAGCCGCTCGATCTGGGCGGTTCGGCGGGCCGTCCGGAAGCGACCGGGCGGGGCTGCACGATTGTGGCCATCGAAGCGTTGAAGAAGCTCGGCCTTCCGGTTCAGGGATCGCGCGTGGTGGTGCAGGGCCTGGGCAACGTCGGCGGCATGGGCGCGAAGATCATGTCGCAGGCCGGCCTCAAGGTGATCGCGGCTATCGAGGTGGAAGGCGCCGTCTACAATCCGAAGGGCCTGGACATCCCGGCGCTGCTGAAGCACCGCAAGGAGACCGGCTCGGTTCTCGATTTCCCGGGCGGCGAGAACTACGACCGCGAGGAAGCGCTGTACCTGCCTTGCGAAGTGTTGATGCCGGCCGCGAAGGAGAACATCCTGACCTCGGCCAATACCCATCGCATCAACGCGCGCATCGTCTGCGAAGGCGCGAACGGCCCCACCACGTCCCTGGCGGACGAGATCCTCGACGACAAGAAAGTCTTCATTATTCCCGATATTCTGGCGAATGCCGGCGGGGTGACCGTTTCGTACTTCGAGTGGGTGCAGGACCGGCAGGGCTTCTTCTGGAGCGAGGAGATGGTGAACGAACGCCTCCAGGCCATCATGGTCGAGAACTTCGGGCGCGTCGTGAGCTACGCCGAGAAGCACAACGTGAACAATCGCATCGCGGCCTACATGCTGGCGATGGATCGTGTGGCGTTTGCCGTTAAGCTGCGCGGCATCTACGCCTGATCTGAACTGAAATCCTTTATACTATCGGCGGCGTCCGGCAAGACCGAATGCCGCCTTTTTTAATGGCGGCAGCGCCGGTCCCGGTAAGCCGGGTTCGGCGGCGCGCCGGGGGCAATGGGCGGAAACGGGAAATTGGGGATTTCGTAGCCTGTCCCCGAAATTGCCGAAATTGAGATGAGCTCCGAAGATTCGACGCCGCTGATGCGGCAATATCATTCCATCAAGCGCCAGGTCCCGGGCGCGCTGCTGATGTTCCGGCTCGGAGATTTTTACGAGCTGTTCTTCGAGGACGCGATCACCGCGGCGCGCGAGCTCGAGATCACGCTTACCGCACGCAATAAGGAAAAGGGCCAGGATATTCCGATGTGCGGCGTGCCGTACCATGCCGCCGAAGGCTACGTCGCGCGGCTCATCCAGCGCGGCTACCGCGTCGCGATTTGCGACCAGGTGGAGGATCCGCGCTTCGCCAGGAAGCTCGTGAAACGCGAGCTGACGCGCATCGTCACTCCGGGGACCGCGACCGATGCGGCGCTGCTGCGCTCGCACGAGAACAACTATCTGGCCGCGGTCGCCGTGGCGGGCGAGCGGGCGGGCCTCGCGCACGTCGATATCTCGACCGGCGAATTCCGTGCGACGGAGCTCGACGTTGCGGGCGTCCCTGCGATGCTCGAAAGCCTCGGCGCGCGCGAGGTGCTGTGCGCGGAGGGCGCGCCGGTGGTCTCCGACGGCCGTCTGCGCACGGAGCTCGAAAGCTGGCTGTTCGGCTTCGACTACGCCGAGCGAAGCCTCAAGGACCACTACGGGCTGCTTGCTCTCGATGGATGCGGGCTCGCCGGACGGCCGCTCGCGGTCGGCGCCGCGGGCGCCATTCTGCACTACCTGAAGGAGACGCAGCGCTCCGCGCTCGACCACCTGGAGCGGCCCGGCTTCTACGACCGTGCGAACGCCATGGTGCTCGACGCCGTCACCGTGCGCAACCTCGAGCTGGTCGAGCCGATCTTCGCGGCGGACGCGAATTCGGAAAAGGACGCGACGCTCGCCGGCGTGATCGACCGGACGCTCACCGGCATGGGCGGGCGGCTCATGCGGGCGCGGATGCTCAGGCCCTCGCTCGACCAGACCGAGATCGAAGCGCGCCTGGACGCGGTCGAGGAACTGGCCAGAGAGACCGTTGTCCGCTCGGAGTTGCGCAAGGCGCTCGCCCAGGTGCTCGACATCGAGCGGCTGCTCGCAAAGGTGACGCTTGGGACGGCGGGACCGCGCGAGATGCTCGCGCTGGGAAAATCGCTCGCGATGATCCCGGAACTGCGCCGCGCCGCGGGCGAAGCCTCCCGGAAGCCGGCGCTCGCGCGCCTGTTCGAGCGGCTGGACGACGTGGCCGAGGCGCGCGACCGCATTCTCGCCGCCATCTCCGACCAGCCGCCGGCGAATCTCGCCGAAGGCGGCGCCATCCGCGAAGGGTACCATCCGCCGCTCGACGAGCTGCGCGACATCAGCCGCAACAGCCGGCAGTACGTGGCGCAGGTCGAGGCCCGCGAGCGCGCGCGGACGGGCATACAATCGCTCAAGGTCCGCTTCAACAACGTCTTCGGTTACTACATCGAGATCTCGAAGGCCAACCTGCGGCTCACGCCCGAGGGCTACGAGCGCAAACAGACGCTGGTGAACGCCGAGCGCTTCACGACGCCGGAGCTGAAGGAGCTCGAGAGCAAGATTCTCGCGGCCGAGGAGCGCATTCTCGAGATCGAGCGCGAGCTCTTTGGCGAGGTGCGCGCGTTCGTCGCGGGGCTCGCGGCGCGGATTCGCGTGACGGCCGGCGCCATCGCGGAGCTCGATGTGACGGCGGCGCTCGCCGAGGTCGCGGTGCGGAACGCATACGTGCGGCCGCGATTTTCCGCAAACGGCGCAATGCGCATCGCGGGCGGCCGGCATCCGGTGATCGAGAAGCTGGTGGAGCGCGATGCCGAGCGCTTCATCCCGAACGACCTCTATCTCGACCCGAATGGCGAGTTCATCGCCGTCATCACCGGCCCGAACATGGGCGGCAAATCGACCTACCTGCGCCAGGCGGCCCTCATCTCGGTGCTCGCGCAGATGGGCTCGTTCGTGCCGGCCGAGGAGGCGGTGCTGCCCATCCTCGATCGCGTATTCACGCGCATCGGCGCCTCGGACAACCTGGCCCGCGGCCGCTCCACGTTCATGGTCGAGATGACCGAGACCGCCGTGATCCTGAACACGGCGACGGCCCGCAGCCTCATCGTGCTCGACGAGATCGGCCGCGGCACCGCCACCTACGACGGCCTGGCGCTGGCCTGGGCGGTAGTCGAGCACATACACGACCGCATCGGCGCGAAGACGCTGTTCGCCACCCACTATCACGAACTGACCGAACTGGCCGAGCAACTGGAGGGCGTGCGCAATCTGCACGTTTCCGTCAAAGAGGCAGGCGAGCGCATTTTCTTTCTTCGCAAGGTGGAACCCGGCGCGGCCGACCGCAGCTACGGCATCGAAGTCGCGCGTCTGGCGGGCCTGCCGCCCGCCGTGATCGACCGCGCGCGCCAGGTGCTCGCGTTTCACGAAAAATCCGAGCACGAAGCGACCGCGGAACTTACGCCCGGGGCGCGGCCCGCAGGCCCGGTGCAGATTCAAATGTTCGAGCCGGTGGGTTATCAGATCGCCGAGCGCATCCGCGGCGTGAAAATCGACGAGCTTCGGCCGGTCGAGGCGCTTCGCCTGTTAGCGGAGCTGCAGGACGAGCTGGGGCGAAACGGGTAAGAGCACGCCGCCGGAGTGTCCCGAAGGACGGCTCCCACGGGCACACGCACCGTGCCCGGCGGGCGCGAAATCGGGGAATGAGTGTACTGTCACCGGTTTTTGATGGTGGCTTCGATCAGGCCGTCGAGCGTGAAGGAGGCGGCTTCCGCCGCGACCTCGATGCCGTGGCGGCGGGCGGTCGCCGTGGTTACCGGGCCGATCGAGGCGACCCGGACGCCATCGAGCGCGGCGGCCCCGGCTGCATCGACGAAATTCGACACCGTGGACGAGCTGGTGAACAGAATCCAGTCGGGCTTCGTCTCGCCCTGGAAAATCTCAGCCGCCCGGGCGCGTGCGTCTTCCGGAACCACGGTGCGGTAGGCCTCGACCACATCGACGCGCGCGCCGCGCGAGGAGAGTTCCGCCGGCGCCACGTCGCGCGCCACCGCCGCGCGCGGCAGCAGGATGCGCTTGCCCGCGAGTTCCTCGTTCACGAACGCCTCGACCAGGCTTTCGGCGACGTACTCGCGCGGCATCAGGTCCACCTTCAGGTGCAGCGCTTCCACGGCGCGGCGCGTGGCCGGGCCGATCGCCGCGATGCGGGCGCGCAGTGCGCGCAGGTCCGAGCGCGACGCGTCCAGCCGCTCCATGAAAAAGCGGACGCCGTTGGCGCTGGTGAAGATCAGCCAGTCGTATTCGCCGAGATGCGCGATCGCTTCGTCCAGAGGACCGTAGTCCGCGGCCGGAAGAATCTCGATGGTCGGATACTCGATCACCTCGGCGCCCAGATCGCGCAGCTTGCCGGAGAGCTCGCCGGCCTGCCCGCGCGCGCGCGTCACCACGATCTTCCGGCCGGAAAGCGGAAGGCGTCCGAACCAGTCGAGCTTCTCGCGCAGGCCGACCACCGTGCCGATGACGATCGTGGCGGGCGGCTTCATGCCACACTCCGCGATGAGCCGCGGCAGCGTTCCGAGCGTTCCGGTGACGACCTGCTGGCTGGGCCGCGTCCCCCACCGCACCGCCATGGCCGGAGTCTCGGGCGCGCGGCCGCGTTTCAGCAGTTCCTCGGCGATCTGCGGAAAGTTCGTCAGGCCCATGAAGATGACCAGGGTCTTGGCCGAGCCCGCCTGGTCCCAGTCGATCTGCCCGACCCCGTGGCCGGTGATGAATGTGACGGCGGAAGTGTGCTCGCGATGCGTGAGCGGCACGCCGGTGTAGGCCGCGATGCCGAGCGCGGCGGTTACGCCGGGCACCACTTCGAACGGGATGCCGGCCTCGGCGAGCGCTTCGGCTTCCTCCCCGCCGCGGCCGAATATGAACGGATCGCCGCCCTTCAGCCGCACCACGGTCATGCCGCGCCGCGCGCGCTCGATCAGCATCGCCGTGATCTCTTCCTGCGGATAAGCATGCAGGCCGATCTTCTTGCCGACATAGTGGCGCTCGGCCCGGGGCGGCGCGAAATCGAGCAGCGCTTCCGCCGCGAGGTGATCGTAAAACACGGCGTCGGCGTTTTCGAGAACGCGGCGCCCTTTCAGCGTGAGCAGCTCGGGATCGCCCGGTCCGGCGCCCACCAGATATACCTTACTCATGATCGTCCGTAGACCTGATCCAGAATCTCGCGGCCGCCGGCGTGAAGCAACTCTGTGCCGAGTGCGTCCCCGATCCGGCGCGCTTCCGAGGCGAGGCCGCTCGCCTTCCGCCGGATGATTACGGATCCGTCCGGCGCGCCGACCAGCGCGATGATCTGAAGCTCGCCTTCACAGACCACGGCGTGCGCGCCGATCGGGACCTGGCAGCCGCCGTCGAGCGCCGCGAGCACGGCCCGCTCGGCCTCGACCGCGGCGCGCGTGGCCGCATGGTTCAGTTGCGAGCAGGCCTCCAGAGCCGCGCCTTCCGCGCGCGTCTCGATGGCGAGCGCGCCCTGGCCCACCGCCGGGCACATCGTCTCGGGCGCGAAAATTTCAGCTACGCGGTCCGCCCAGCCAAGCCGGTTCAGCCCGGCCGCCGCCAGCACGATCGCGTCATATTGGCCTTCGCTCAGCTTGCGAAGGCGCGTATCGAGGTTGCCGCGCACGGACTCCACGTTCAGATCCGGCCGCAGCGCGCGAAGCTGGGCCACGCGGCGCAGCGAGCTCGTGCCGACTTTCGCGCCCTGCGGCAATTCCTCAAGCCGCTTGCCGACGAGCGCGTCGCGCGGGTCCTCGCGCGCGGGAATCGCCGCGAGCGCGAGGCCGGCGGGCAACTCGGTCGGCAGGTCCTTCAGGCTGTGCACCGCGAGATCGATGCGGCCGTCGAGCAGCGCTTCCTCAATCTCCTTCGTGAACAGGCCCTTGGTTCCGACCTTCGCCAGCGGCACGTCGGTGATCTTGTCGCCCGTGGTTTTGATGATCTCGATGCGGCACTGCTCGCCTCGCGCTTCGAGCGCGGATTGAACCCAGTGGGCCTGCCATAGCGCGAGCTTGGAGCCGCGCGAGCCGATTGTCAGCATTTCCTTCAATTCTCCAGCCGGAAGACCTTGCGGATGGCCTCGATGATGTGAATTCCTCCGGGCTGCCCGGCCTGCCGCCGCAGCTCGGAGATCGGGCCGTGCGCGATCTTGTTGATGAGGCCGCGCGTGAGGGCGTCGAGCGCCTCTTCCTGTTGCGGCGTGAGCGGGCCCAGCTTGCCGCGCATGCGCGCGATCTCGGCCATGCGCAATTGCTCGAGCTGCTCCTGCAGGCTGACGATCGTGGGCGCGATCTCCCGCGCGCGCAGCCTGCCCACCATGCGCTCGACCTCTTCGTCCACGATCCGCTCGGCGTGCTCGGCCCGCTTCTTCCGCTCGCCGACGTTCGTCTCGACCACGCGCTGCAGGTCGTCGATGTCGTACAGGAAGACGTTGTCGATCTCGTTCACCGAGGGCTCGATGTTCCGCGGCACGGCGATGTCGATCAGGAACATCGGCCGGTTCTTGCGCGCGTCGATCACGCGGCGCATCTCGGTCTTCTTCAGGATATAGTGCGGCGCGCCGCTCGAGGCGATCAGGATGTCGATTTCGGGCAGCGTCGAAAGGAAGCGGTCGTACTCGACGATCTTCCCTTTGAACAGCCCGGCCAACTCCTGCGCGCGCTCGTAGGTGCGGTTCGTGACGTAGATGTCCTTAGCGCCGGAGCGGTGCAGGTGCCGCGCGGCCAGTTCCGACATCTTGCCCGCTCCCACGATGAGCACCTTCTTGTTCTCGAGGCTGCCGAAGATCTCGCGCGCCAGCTCGACCGCGGCATAGCTCACCGAGACGGCATTCTCGCCGATGCCGGTCTCCGTGCGCACGCGCTTGGCGACGCCGAACGCGCGCGTGAGGATCACATCGAGCAGCCCGGAAATCGAGCCGTTCGCCTTCGCGATGGCGTACGCGGTTTTGAGCTGGCCGAGGATCTGCGGCTCGCCCACCACCATGGAATCCAGGCTCGCGGCCACGCGGAACACGTGGTGGATCGCCTTCTCGTCCTCGTAATGGTAGAGGTGCGGGGCGATGCGCTCCAACTGCATCTTGCGGCTCTCGCTGAGAAAGCGGTCCACCGACGCCGAGGGCTCGACGCCGTCTTCGGCCGTGACCGCAAGCTCGACGCGGTTGCAGGTGGAGAGAATCATGCTCTCGGAGATGCCGGCGCAGGCGCGCAGGTCCGAGAGGGCGGCGCCGATCGAGTTCTGGTCGAAGGCGAGGCGCTCGCGCACTTCGACCGGCGCTGTTCTGTGATTAACGCCCGTGATCAGGAATCTCATCGGCTCAGCAGCGTCCGCAGCCCCGTATGCGCCGCCCAGGTGACGGCTGAACAACCCACCAGCGCGATGACCATGATGGCCGCTTTTCGGCCGCGCCATCCGGCCGTAATCCGAAAGAACACGACAACCAGGTAGAGCGCCCAGGTCAGCAGCGAAATCACGATCCGCGGATCGCGGATCCAGCTCGTGCCCACTTCGATGGAAGCCCAGGTGCTGCCGGCGATCACAGCCAGCGTGATCAGCACGAAGCCGATCGAGAGCGCGCGCGCCATCAGCGTGTCGAGCGCGCTCAGCGGAGGCAGTCGGTTGGAGATGTTGCCCGGCACCTTGCGCTTGAGCTGGCGCTCGCGGACCAGGTAAAGCATCGAGGCCACCGCCGTCAGCCCGAGCGCGGCATAACCCAGCAGAATCAGCACCACGTGGACCAGCAGCCAGGCGTCGCGGAGCTGCGGATTCGACCAGCTCGCGACGGGCCTGCCCAGCTCGCCGAACAGCGTGAGCAGGAACACGAGCGGAAACGTGAACACCGCCAGGCCCTCGTAGCGGTACCGCCAGTACACGAACAGGAACAGCAGCGCGATCAGCAGGCCGCAAAGCGAAGCCGATTCGTAAAAGTCGTTGGCGGGCACGCGGTCCGTGACGGCGATCAATTCGGTGATCGAGACGACGTGCAGCACGACCCCGGTATAGAAGGCGCCGATGGCCACGCGGAACAGCCCCTCGCGCTTCCGGTGCAGCACGGTGAGCAGCACGTGCACGAGCCCGAGCGAGTAAAGAACGGCCGCCACGCGCAGCCAAATAATGCTCATGTCGTGCATCGCTGGAGTCCCAAATCGAACGGATCGGCTTTAAGTAATTCAGTATACCCCCGCTGAGCGGGCCTCCCGAATGCGCCTAATTGTATGATTCTTAATGCGCCCGCCGGCGCACGCACGTCTCCGTCGATAATCAGACTATGGATCGCTTTCTGGAGGGCAAACTGGCCGTCGTGACCGGAGGCACGCGGGGCATCGGGCGGGCGATTGCGGCGGCGCTGCTGCGGTCGGGCGCCGCGGTCGCCATCTGCGCGCGTTCAGCCGAGGCCGCCGAACGCTCGGCTGCGGAACTTGCGGCGGAGGCGGGCGGTAAAGCGGTAGGGACCGCGGCCGATGTGTCCGATCCCGAAGCCGTGCGCCGTTTTTTCGCGTTTGTGGACGAGCGGCTCGGCGGCCTCGACATCCTCGTAAATAACGCCGGCGTCGGTTATTTCCACAGTGTCGCGGATGCCAGCATCGAGGAGTGGAATCGAACGATAGGCGCCAACCTGAGCGGAGCGTTTTATTGTAGCCGCGAAGCGATGGCGCGTTTTCGCCGGCGCGGCGGCGGATTTGTTGTGAATATCAGCAGTCTGGCGGGAAAGAACGCGATCGCCGGCGGGGCCGCTTACAATGCATCCAAGTTCGGCCTGAACGGGTTCAGCGAAGCGATGATGCTGGACCACCGGTACGATAACGTTCGCGTGTCGTACGTGATGCCGGGCAGCGTGGCGACGGCGTTCGCGGCGGGGGGCGCGGACTGGAAGATCGCGCCGGAGGATGTGGCCGAAGTGGTCATGACCATATTGCGGATGCCCGAGCGAACCCTGGTGAGCGCCGTTGAGATGCGTCCTTCAAAGCCCAAGAGATAATGGCTGCTCAAAGCCGCTACGGAGCAGGACAACATGCGGCGCCCGCAACCCCAAGCCCGGTTTCTTCATCCATATAAACAGCCGGGCGAGCATAGCCAATAGAGGTTAGTCTGGGGCAGCGCTACGGGCAAGCTCAAGAGCCCACAATCTCTTGAGGTGCGTTCGCCGGAGCGATCGAGGGGTTCGAAAACAGTGAGACGTAAACTTTACCGGATGTCAACTGGAAGGCCGGACGGCGGCGGGAGTTGTGCGACGCCCATGTCCGAAAAGACCCCCGAACCTTTTGGAAAATCGAACGAAGCCGCACTTTTGGGGCAAATTTGGAAATGGCAGGCCGATTGCTCCAACTCATAGCGAGTGGGAAGGGGGGCGTGAGTAATGGTTAGGCTAAACATTCCGCTGGATCCGACGAGGACGGGCCGTGATGCGGAATCTCTCGAGTCGAGCCTCCACAAATATATCGTGGGGCAGGACGAGGCGATCGAACAGATCGTGAACATCTATCAGATGTTCCTGACGGGGATGACCGCGCCTGGCCGTCCGATCGGCAATTTCCTGTTCCTGGGGCCGACGGGATCGGGCAAGACCCGCATCGTGGAAGCGACGGCGGAGAGTCTGGTCGGGAATCCGCGCGCGGTGATCAAAATCGACTGCGCCGAGTTCCAGCACAGCCACGAGATCGCGAAACTGATCGGTTCGCCTCCGGGCTATTTGGGGCACCGGGAAACGCACCCGCTGCTGAGCCAGGAAGTGCTGAACCAGTATCACACGGAAAAGATCAAGGTCAGCTTTGTGCTGTTCGACGAGATCGAGAAGGCCAGCGACTCTCTGTGGAACCTGCTGCTCGGCATTCTGGACAAGGCGACGCTGACGCTGGGCGACAACCGCCGCGTGGATTTCTCGCGCGCCATGATCTTCATGACCAGCAACCTGGGCGCCGCCGAGATGAGCACGCTGCTCAGCCCGCGCATGGGATTTTCCGTGACGGTTCCCGATGCCAAAACCGTGCACCTGGACGACACGCTGACCGGCAAGATCTCGCAGGCCGGGGTGGAAGCCGCGCGGCGGAAGTTCACGCCGGAGTTCATCAACCGGCTCGATAAGATCGTAGTCTTCAAGCCGCTCGGCGAGACCGAGCTGCGGCGGATTCTCGATATCGAGCTGCGCATGGTGCAGCAGCGGATCCTGAGCACCGCGGCGGCGAACCCGTTTATCTTCACGCTGAGCCCGGCGGCCAAGGATTTCCTGCTGGCCGAGGGCACGGACATGAAATACGGCGCGCGCCACCTGAAGCGCGCGATCGAGCGGCACCTGGTGCAGCCCATGTCGAACCTGATCGCCACCGACCAGGTGCACGGCGGCGACTGGATCCGTGTGGATTTCGATCCCGAGACCCGCTCGATGGCTTTTCTGAAGGAAGCCGAAGGAATGCCGGCTTACGCGATGGCGGAGCTGGTGGATACGCCGATCCCATTCCCC
>Ga0078972_1006246_pt1 | contig 28673 bp, 14 predicted proteins | sample YelNatPaOPGAMG01_FD_67568 | JGI IMG/M metagenome (GOLD analysis project Ga0078972, IMG submission 67568) | Hot spring thermophilic microbial communities from Obsidian Pool, Yellowstone National Park, USA - OP-RAMG-01 (SPADES assembly) (version 2) | ecosystem: Environmental > Aquatic > Thermal... | reverse complement strand
GCAAGTTCTTCCTTATTCGAAGGGATGTATCTTTTTTGCAGGACGACAAAACAAGACCAGATAAAACCACCTATGAATACGAGCGCATCGCCTATAAGCGTGCCTGCTTCTAATTTAGAAAAGTTACCGTCTGTGCTAAGCAAAAGAACGCCAAATGACCCCACAAGTAAAGCAGCATATCGTCTCCCCCCAAGTTGCTCGCCTAAAAACTTTGAAGAAAGGATTGCGGTTGTAACTACATTTATGTTAATTATCAAAACTGCTTTTGACGCAGTGGTTGCTGTCATTCCTAAGAATTGAAAAACAAACCCCAAGCCGTTGAGTATTCCAAGTAACCAGACTATCTTATCTCGCATCATCTTTTGCATGTTCTTAGTTGATTTCTTTTGAAAAACTATGAGAGAGACTGCAATGACTAAAATGGCAGTTAGAGAGCGTAAGGTTGCAAACCAGAACGGTGAGATAGTCCTAAGACCAAGCGAGATTGCGGCATATTCTGAGCCCCATAAGAAGGCTGCTAGGGTAGTTAGGGCAATTGGAACTGTCTTTTCTGAATTTATGTTTAGTTTCTTAGACACAAACCTATATGAAATTTCAATATGATAAGATAAGTGCAAAAGATAAATGGAAGAAATGCGTTTTTGGGAATGATAACATGACTGATGAGGTAATTATTGATAAGGAAATTATGGATGCGTTTTTGTCTCCTAAGGTTGTGGCTGTTGTAGGTGCATCTAAGAAAGCAGGCTCGCCTGGCAATATCATAACTAAACAGATGAAAAATGCACCTGTGAAATTGTATGTTGTAAATCCAAAAGAAGATGAGATTGAAGGAATAAGATGTTACAAATCTGTAATGGATATAGAAGAAAAGATAGACATGGCAGTGATAGCAACGCCTGCTCAATTTGTTCCTCCTCTCGTTGACGAATGTGTAAAAAAAGGTGTAAAGGCGATTATACCAATAGCAGGTGGTTTTGGAGAAATAGGCGAGAAAGGTAAGGAAGCAGAAAGAGCAATGCTTGAAACTATAAAAGGTAAACGGTCGAGAATCCTAGGTCCGAATACGCTTGGTATCTGGGTTCCTAAAACAGGTCTTAATTCTGTATTCGTAAGAATGGAAGCAGACCCAATAAATCCAGATGGAGGAATTGCTCTGATTTCACAATCAGGCTCTGTAGGCGTGGTTGCACTTGATTTTGCAAGTCTCTTCGGCTTGGGATTGCGTGCCTTTGTAAGTTTAGGAAACGAGATTGATTTGAAAGGATACGAGTTCATAAGGTATTTTAAAGACGATGCTCAGACAAAGGCGATTGCAGTTTATTTAGAAACCATATCGAATGGCTCAAAGTTCCTTAAAGCATGCAGAGAAGTTGTTAAAGAAAAACCTATTGTAGTCTTGAAAGCAGGCAGAACAAGCAGAGGAGCAAAAGCAGCAAGTTCTCATACGGGCGCCCTTGCAGGAAGCGATAATGTGATAGATGGAGCATTCAAACAATATGGAATAATAAGGGCATTTGACGATGAGGAACTACTTGATGCTGCAAGAATACTAAACTGCCAGAAACCTTTGGAAGGGAATAGGATTGCGGTAATTACTTCGGCAGGCGGTTTTGGTGTCATGGGAACTGACTACATAGAATCAGAAACAAAAGGAGTTGGCATGCGTCTATCTGACCTCACGCCTGAAAGCAAAGCAAAACTAAAGTCGTTCTTATATCAGTTTGCCTCAGTCGAAAATCCAATAGATTTCACTGCATCAGTAACCAACGAGATGTACGATAAAACCTTCCAAGTTCTTAACCAAGACCCTAATGTAGATGGAATACTTGCTGTTGTTTTCTTCCATCCTGCGATGCTTACAGATGAACTTGTTGATATTGTCGTGAAATGGGCAAGGGAAGGTTCCAAGCCGATGGCCGTATGTTCAATAGGTGGTAAGCATACCATAGAAATCTTGAAAAAGTTCGATAAGATGGGAGTTGCTGCCTATCCCTCAATCTGGCGTGCTGCAAGGGCTCTTAAGGTGCTCTATCTTAGAGGTAAGTATCTCAAGAGGTTGAGTAAGTGAAATATCGTATTGCGGTCCTTCCAGGCGATGGTATTGGCAGAGAGGTAATACCAGAAGCACAAAAAGTAATATCTTCACTTTCTCTTGACATAGAACAAATCGAGGTAAAGTGCGGTTCGCAATATTATTCAGAAACGGGCACTCCTTGGGAAAAGGGTGGGTTTGAGATTTGCAAAGAAACAGACGCGATCCTATTTGGTGCAGCAGGCTGGCCTGGTGTCAAGTATGCTAACGGGGAAACGCCTGCTTCTGATGTGATTTTTTCTATGAGGTTCGGGCTCGATTTGTATGCAAATGTAAGACCCACTAAACTCTATCCGAATGTGAAACATAAGATTTCAGGAAAATTCGAACAGGTCTGGAAACCTGAGAACGTAGATTTTGTTATAGTGAGAGAAAATACAGAAGGGTTGTATTCGAGAGCAAGAGGGATGCTCGAGCGAGGAGGCGAAAAAGAACTTGCAATAGATACTCGTGTTATTACTAGGAAAGGATGCGAACGAGTAATAGAATTTGCATTTAAACTTGCTGAAAAAAGAAGAAGAAAAATCACATGCGTAGACAAAAGTAATGTAACTCAGGGATGCAAACTGTTTAGACAGATATTTTTCGAAATTTCAAAAAAGCATGAAGTGCATGGAGTATCTACAGAATGTGCCTACATAGATGCCTTTGCGCTTTCTATCATGCGAGAGCCCGAAAAATACGATGTTGCAGTAACTACAAATATGTTTGGCGACATAGTTACAGACTTAGCGTCAGTGCTGCAGGGTGGCTTGGGGCTTGCTCCGTCTGCTAATATAGGTGATAAGCATGCGATGTTCGAGCCTGTGCATGGAAGTTCGCCTGACATCGCAGGAAAAGGGATTGCAAATCCTATCGCTGCAATACTATCAGCATGCATGATGCTAGATTATCTTTCTGAAAAACATTCTGATTCAAAACTTAAAAGAGCATCTAAAGCAATAGAAAATGCGGTTGTCGAAACGCTATCTGAAGGGATATGCACTTTTGATATAGGCGGAAATTCCAAAACTAAAGAAGTTGGAGATTCTATTGCAAAAAAATGCGAAAAGTTATTTGAAAACCTTTCCCACGAACAACTCTAAATAGATTTGCTACCTAAATTTCTCTCTTTCCTTTTCAGCCTCCCAATCTTCTATCAAATCTCGCGCTTTTTCTCCTACTGAACGCTCTAATTTATTTCCAGCCGCAAGTGTATCTATTATGCTGTTTGCAATCTCACTTCTTGATTTGTATAGATTAAATATTGCTTTTGCACAGATATCTCTTACAGTATCTGAATTGTCTGATGCTAAACGAAGAAGCACATCCTTACTTACCTGCTCAGGATTTGTCTCTGCAAGCGTTGAAAAGAACAGTGCAACTTTCCCTCTTATCGTCTCCTCTTTCGAATTGAGAAACTCAAGTGCAAGTGAAGCATCTATTAATCTCGGATTTGTTTTTGCAAGATATAGAAGCGCATCCAAGCCAACCATTTTTAACGCATTATTTTGAGAATGCAAAAGACCATACAGGTAATCTTTGTTATCTTCTCTTATTACAGTCCCTACCGTACGCCCTAATTCTGTGGATACTGCACATATCCATCTCTCCTTTTCACTGTTTAAACCTTCTCTTATTGAATTGATGAGCAAATCAAGGTCAACTGCCGTAGGAGCAAGTTCCGCAACCCCTCTTAAAGTCATTGCTGCAAGTCCTACATTCCTATCTGTTCCAGTATTTATAATCACATAAAGAGCACGCAAAATATTGTTGTTCTCAAGCGCTTCCTTGGCTGCTTCTTTCGGCGAAAGACCATCTATTTTAAGTAGCGCACCTTCTAAATTATCTGGTGAAAGACCTAAAAGTTCAGGTTGTGGTGTTCTATTCCATCTTTCCTCGAACTCTGCTATTATCTTAGATAACTCATCTTGACTTTTCGGATTCTTTTCTTCAATCTCCTTTCTTAACTCTTCGGTTGCACGCATTGCAAGCCTCTTTTCTAATCCCACATTCTGTGTCTCCTCAATGGCTGAGATTGCTTCTTCTGGTATCGATAGGATTGCACCCGAAAATAACCATTTTTCATCCCAGGGAAATATCCTCGAAAGGAGTACATCCCCTACCTCTATATTCTTTAAAGCCTCGTGTTCTTCTACAAAATATTCTTCTCCGCTACTCAAATCCTTAACTTTTACACCATCACTTCTCTTCTCAAGAACTTTAAAAAATCCAAATTTGTTTTCCGTTAATCGTACTATCCTCTCCTTCTCCTCTTCTGTGAGTCTTGAGGAGTTTTCTTCAGCATAAAGTTCAGGAAAGGTCTCGCCAGTATCTTCTTCGGGTCTTTCAAAAGTATACCATTCGTCAAGCATTATGTTGTAGACGTCTTTAGGTGCGCTATTCTTAAGAATGTCGCCTATATCAAGGTCAAATTCATCTTTTGCATCTTCAAATTCTTTTTTGAATCTACCACTCTTTGCAAAGTTTTTAACCTCATCAAATATCTTGCTTCTATCCATTAGAACACCATTTGCATTCTCGTTATCTTCTTTAAATAAAGGCTTGGAGTGGTCTCGTAATAAACAACCCATATTATCTGCAGAATATGCCAAATACCTCTTCAAAAATAATCAAAGTTTTTAACCTCATCAAATATCTTGCTTCTATCCATTAGAACACCATTTGCATTCTCATTATCTTCTTTAAATAAAGGCTTGGAGTGGTCTCGTAATAAACAACCCATATTTCTGCAGAATATGCCAAATCCTATTTCAAAAATCTTTCAAAAATAATCTTTTACAAAATAATAAATCCATTAAACAGAATATAGATAACAAATGAATAAACATTTTAATTACAACCTCTACGATATATCCCAACCGTCAGAAAAAAGAGGGGATTTAAGAAAGGTAGCCAATTTAAGAGATGGAAAAAATGAGGATGTAAGATGCGTATTATGTCGTGGAACTAAAGGATATTGTGGCAAGGATAGATGCCCTGTCCTTGTGAAATATTATGCAAATTATCGTGTAGCAAAGTTAGTTGATGTGCTTGAGCTTGCAGGTTCTACTCCTCCATCTGTTTTTGTGGGTAGATTTGGCTATCCAAAGGTAGAAATCGGTCCTCTTGTTCCTCCCATCTTGGGCGATACTTCTATCTTAGATGCACCTGAGCATTGGCTTGGGAAAGGTTTTTCGATAGATGAAATAGTCTCATTCCGTACGCAACTTGTACGTGGAAAAATCAGTGCTGAAATTTACAATGTAGAAAATGGAGGCAGGTTAATTGATATTACACGAGAGTTGGCTCTTGCTGAAAAACCTATAGATTTAGAAGTCTCTTTCACGAAGAAACCTTCCGGAAATATCTTTCTCGATGATGACGCCCCACCATTCGGACCTTCTGCAAAGATCGCATCTCTATCAAGTAGCAATATAAAAATAGATTTCAGAATAGGCAAAACCATGTCTGATAAAGATTTGAATGCAAAAGATGCTATTTTATATCTATATCGGAATGGCACTAACTTATCTACAATACAGCGTGCTTTTTCGGTAGGTGCTTTTGGCGAGAAGAAAAAAAGAAGATTCGTTCCTACAAGATGGAGCATTACTGCAGTCGATTCTATGCTTGGTATCGAGTTACTCGCAAAAACTAAGACTTACCCTATAATTAACGAATACAGAGTTTACGAATCTCTCAGTATAGATAACAGATTTGTCGTTATCCTTCTTCCAAGATGTTGGAGTTACGAACTTGTTGAGGCTTGGTATCCTAAAACAACCTGGAACCCATTTGGTAACAGCATTGTCATATTCTCAGACCATGAAGGATACAATGGAAGAAAGACCTATGCAAAAATAGGCGGTTGTTATTATGCAGCAAGGCTTGCGGTAAATGAATTGCTTGAACGTGAAAGAAAACAAGCATCTTGCGTTGTATTGAGAGAAACCTACCCTGGACATATCCTCCCACTTGGTGTTTGGAACGTTAGAGAAAATGTAAGGCGTGCTCTTTCAGGAAGTTACATAAAATTTCCAAGCCTAAAAGATACGCTCGAATATGTTTCAACAAGGTTAAAAATAGGCATGGATAGATGGATTAAGAATTCTGCTTTGCTCCATCAATCCCTTTCACAGAAAAAAATCGATGAGTATTTTTAGAGAACTTTTTTAGAATTTCATTTTCTTCCGAATGGGAATTTTGCTACCAATTTCTTTTCTTCAACAAGAATGTTCCTTTGCTCAATCGATGGGCTCGCTAACTTCTCAAGTTCTCCATCCCTCGGATTCGGTTTACCTTGATGTATGAGTGGTAGTATTACCTCGAGCATCTTTACCTCTTCTGAAAAAATATCGTCATAATTCTGCTTGATAAAATCATGGCTCTTTTTTGCACTTTCAAGATTATTCGCTTCATACACTAACATCCAATCATATTCCCCCATCGTATAGTAAACTCCTATGATTCTTATTCCGAGTTCTTTCCAATTTATCCTTTTATGAAGATATTCAAGTTTTTTTGCACTCTCTTTTGTTAATTCTTTTAATTTTCCAAGCACTATGTATAATCTTCCTCCAAATTTCAAAGGATTTACTACAGTTGTATATCCCCATATTGCCGCAGTTTCCTCGAGTTTCTTTTGTCTGCTGTATAGTTTCTGTCTTCCAAGTCTGCACATCTTCGCTAACGTCCTTACAGATTCCCGAGGATCATCGATTAGTTTCTCAATAATACGTAAATCTGCATCATCCACCAACCGACCCCCTCCCGATTTAAAAACATATATGGTAAATTAACAAGAAGGATATATATCATTTAGTGTAATAACTTAATATGTGCTCACCCGAAATTAGTTCCTCTCTAAAAATCGATAACATATGGAAACAATTTTTGTATCTTTTTTAGAATATAGTAAGGGAATGGGGAGCATATCTTTTGACGAAATGTCTGGGTTGATTGATGAACTTAGTTCTCAGAGAAAGACGCATTTTTCTCATGAAATCTTGAATTTCTCTCACAATCATCGATATTTAGGCTACAATGAGGAAGTTTGAAATTGTAATAATTGTTCTCCCTTCTCCATCTCTCTTATAAACCATCTCACTTTTTTCTTGTTAAGTTTCTTCATGCTTTCAGAAGAACTTTTAGGAGAACTTTTACTTTTATTGGAGAGGTAGTAATTTCGGGCTCAACAAATCACAACCAAAACCACAACTATTATATAACCATTATGAGATAACAGCATATACTTTGCGAGGGCTGAGTTGATGTACAGATTAGTCCGAAGGCAAGACACTGTAAGGATTCCACCCGACAAACTTGGGATGAACTTAGATGAGGTTGTAGTAGAACTCACACGTCAAAATTTTGAAGGCAGAATAGAACCAGATGATTCACTTCTGCTGCTTACATCTAATGTAAAAAGGGTTGGCGAAGGAAGAATAGTTCATGGTGACGGTGCAGTATATCAAAGAGTAGAATTTGATGGTTTAACTTTTAAACCCGAGTTACAGGAAGTTGTCCAAGGGACCGTATGCGAGGTAATGAAATACGGGGCATTCGTTAGATTCGGTCCTTTCGATGGGTTGCTACATATCTCTCAAATAATGGACGACAGAATCGATATCGACGAAACGAATAAAAGATTGATCGGAAAGACAACTGGACGAGACCTTCGTGTTGGCGATATGGTTCGCGCAAGAATAGTAACCGTAAGTATAAACGAACGCTCGCCAAAAGAATCTAAAATAGGTCTTACGATGAGACAACCCGGCTTGGGTAAACTCCAGTGGTTAGAAGAAGATAGGAAGAAAGAGAAGGAAAGATTGGCTAAACCTCAGCAACCCGCTGTAGAAGAAGAGGAAGAGAAAAAGGAGAAGAAAAAGAAACAGAAAAAAACAGCATAGATGTGATTGAATGAAAGCGTGTAAAAATTGCAGTTATATAGGCGAAGGAGACATATGCCCGCGATGCGGTGGGCAGATGTCAAAGGAATGGCAGGGATACCTTATCTTATTGAACCACGAAAAATCGATAATTGCAAAAAAGATGCACATAACCTCAAATGGAGAATATGCCCTGAAGGTAAGGTAATGGTAGAAACTGACGACCTAGTCCTTCCTGAGTCTTTAAGAAATGAACTTAAGAAACCTTTCGGACCAGTGATAAAGACTGAAGAACTTTCAGAATACATGCAAAGAGAAAAACCGAAAACGATAATAACTGTTGGAGACATGGTCTCTGCAATCCTACACGAAAATGGATACGATATAAAACTTGCAATAGTAGATGAATATACAAAACGAAAAAAAGCCGAAGAACTCTCTGCTCGTAATGCAGATATAGGAGAAAAAATAGTAAATGTAAAAAACCCAGCAGCAACACTTACCCGAACGCTAATCGAAAAGATAAAAGAAGCACTAAATGCAAAAGATAGAACAAAGATAATAATCGATGGCGAAGAGGACCTTGCTGCACTTCCATGCATACTGTATGCACAGGAAGATTCACTCGTAATATATGGCATGCCTGATGAAGGTATGGTAATGGTTAAGGTTGACAAAAAGATAAAAGAAAAAGTTCGAAAGATAATGAGAAAAATGCAAAGGAGGACAGAAGATGGAGATAGACATAATCTCAAAGAAAGAAAATCCGCTGCTTGAACGAACCGAAGTTCACTTCAAAGCAACGCATGCTAAGGAGAAGACGCCACAACGAGAGGCCGTTAGAGACAAACTTGCAGCAATGCTCAACGTGGGAAAAGACAAACTCGTCGTTGATACTCTGAAATCGGACTTTGGTAGAATCGTTACAGTGGGATATGCAAAGATATACAAGACAAAAGAGCAGGCTTTCAAAGTCGAAAGAAACTACGTATTAAGAAGGAATGGACTAAAACCAAAAGAAGAGAAGAAACCAGCACAAGCAACCCCTGCAAAAGGTAAAGAGAAATAAGGTGAGATAATGGCAAAAGATGCAAAAGGGAAAGGTAAAGGCGGTAAGGAGACTGAAAAATCGGGTGGAGTTTCTAAATACTATGGAGTATCAGGCACAACTCTGGAAAGAAAAAAGAAGACCTGCCCGAAATGTGGACCTGGCATATTCCTTGCTGACCATTCGAATAGACAATCTTGCGGTAGGTGCGGATATACAGAGTTCAAAAAACGATAAATTTTTTATTTTATTAAAAAATTTAACAAATTTTTAATATATTTTAATCTTATATACTGTTAAGGGCCCGTAGTGTAGTTTGGAATCACAGAGGCCTCCGGAGCCTCAAACTCGGGTTCGAATCCCTCAAATTGGGCGAAATTCCCGACGGGCCCGCTATTCAAGTTCGTTATTACAAAATGGACATAGTCTCCAATCAGGCTCAACTTCGTTCTCGCAATAGGGGCATATCGGCTTGGCTGTTGTTGCTGTTGTAGTATCTGTAATCTCCTTATCTATATCTTTCTCCTTTCTTTCAAGCCAAGAACCGCTCTTTTTCCTCTTCTCTATCTCAATGTCATACTTCTTCAATCCTACTTCTATCTTCACAAGATATTCTCTTGCCTTTTCAAGATTTCCCGAATCTAAGAAAGAGTTGATGAGAATTAGCATGGAGTTAAATTCGGATATGTCTATAGAATTTCTTTCCAGGGCCTGTATCACATTTCGGAACAAATTAAGTTGGCTTGCAATATCGCATAACGAGGAAACAAACGAATTTATTTCATTTATCTCTTTCTGAGCCTCATCGTATCTTTCTTGCTTAAACGCACTCCTTGCCTTAAGCACAAGGTCTTCTAAATACCTCGATTTAACACCAAGTTGTTTTCCCCTTACAATCGACTTTTCTGCAGATAACATCATATCTGTAGCAATGCACTTTGCACATTTTCCATCTATTATCTTTTCGTAACCACATAATGGACATTCGTTATCTTCCTTTTTTTCTACCGTTTTGACAATCTTCGATTCGTTCTTTGTCTGAGGTATATCCTCTTCGATAACAAATCCAAGCCGGGGTAGTTCTTCAATTTCCAATTCTTCTTCGTGCGGAGTTCTCAATTCTTTTTCTTCTTTCAAAATTTCCTTCTTTTTCAAATCTTCCTTTTTCGGCTCTTCTTTAATTTTTTCATCCTTCTTTATCTTACTCTTTGCTCTCTTTTCCTCAGTCGGCTTTTCAATTAAATTTAAAGAGTTTGCAGATAAAGAGTTTCCAGTTAAAGAAGGTTGAACAGAAGTATATTTCTTCGTAGATAATTCATCTTTCTTCAACTCCTCTTTTATTTTTTCAACTTCCTTTTCGCTAGGTTTCTTGTAATCCTTTGGCATCTTGCTTATGTATGTCTTCTCTTTCTCTTTCTTTAGTGAGGTTGATAACGGTGGAAGTTGTTGTTTTGTCTGTGTAGTCGGTGTATAATTTGGTTGAGCCTGCGCATATCCCTTATCCTTTCGTCTCATGCCCTCTCGAGCACCTATTGGCATATTCTCTTTGCTTCCTCTTCTTCGATACACAAGGACTATAGCAATTATCGCAATACCCAAGCCTATAAGGAGAATTAACAACCAATCATAGCCCAAGCCGGACGCTGGCGAGACCTCAATCCACTCCGTGTATTCTGCTCTAAGAATATCTGCTTCTGTAGATAAAGGACTTGAAATTCGGACAGTAATCGAATGTGTTCCTGCTACTGCAGTCCATTCGAATTTTGCATATCCCTCATCGCCCGCAACTATCTGTTCTATGGATTGTGTGCCACTCTCCTCACCATCGATAAGTAGTAGCAATGCAATCATAGGCGTTGGTATCATTCCTTTATTCTTCACACTGGCAACTATAGAAACTACCTCACCCTCTTTTGCACTTGTAGGAGTGATTGAAATCCCATACAATTCAAGCGATGGTTTTATCGTCTTTGTTACACTAACATTTACATAAGCATAAGAAGTTGAATTCTCAGATTGTCTATCAGAGACTTGCAGTGTTATCGTATGGTTACCTGGTGGAAGTTGCGCAGAAAAATACTTCTCATATTCTATTTCAGAATCGTCCAAAAACCAAATGAATATCAAATTATCTCCGTCAGGGTCTGAACTCGAATTTGCAGAAAAGGTTACTAAATCCTCAGAATCGAATTTTGAACCTTCTCGAGGTAAATCGATAATTGCGTTCGGACGTCTGTTCTTATTTATCACTACTAAATCAAATTCAGCGATAGACGCAGCACGCCGTGTACCCGAATCTACCGAAAGCATAGTTGCGATATGCATCCCTGCAGAATTGTAATTTGGCATGTAGGTAAAAGTAGATACTAAATAATCACCATCTTGGCTTGTTGTAACTGACGAGGGCTCTACACTTCTACCATCTAAAAACCAAAACATGCTTAAAGCACTCCCTTCAGGGTCTCTTCCTCTTACTGAGAGAGTTGTTTTCTCGCCTTCTTTTACAGATACATCAGTATCAGGCGTTCTAACAAGCAAAGGAGGTTCGTTCGTGTCTGAGATTGAGATTGAAAAAGAGAACTTTCCTGAAATACATTCTCCATATACTTTTCCATCGAATGGCACCACGCGCCAATAGTAATTCACACCTTCCTTAAGCACACCAGGATAGTAATAGTTGCATTTCTGCATCCTTGAAACTAAAGTTGAGGCATCTATCATATCAAGATAAACATCGTAAAGTATAGCATCCCCATCCTCGTCAACTGCTCTCCATACAAGCAAAGGCAATGACGATGATATTATACTCCCTTCCTCAGGATATACTAAAATAGTCGTAGGCGGTCTATTCTGTGCCAATATATTTCTCAATTCGAACGGACCTGCTATCTTTTCTGCATAAACTTCCTTTCCGCCCGAATAATTCTCGCGCTCAACAGCATGCAATTTTAGCAGATAAGACCCATTCGGAAGTTCGTATGTTTTCCAAGAATAAGACCCATTTGCAGGCAAGGAAGTTGCTATAACATTCCAATACCCGCCTATATTCGGCGAATATAAAATTGAAACCTTAATTTCACCGCCTAAAACCCCTGTTACATTCCAGGATATGTCGCATGCACCCGTAAGCACATTCCCTTCAACAGGCGAATTTAATTTTATAATTGGTTTCTCTTCTTTAGGCAATACAAGCAACCACTCTTGCGATTCTATAGACCAATTTCCAAGCCCGTCCTGAACTTTGAAATATATTACATGCATCCCCTCTGTTAAAACCGTCGTAGTTCCACTGAAAGATTGCGAAAATTCGCCATATATGCTTGACCTCCATTTACATCCAACAATTAACTCGCCCAAGCCATGACCTGAATAAGCAACTGGACTACCAGAAATAGATGGGTTGGGGGTTAATGAATCTATAGCCGCGTAGGGCAATCCCGTAGCATCGACTACAGATAACGTAAAATTCACGCTTCTTAGAGAATTTCCCGAAACTCCATCTATGCGTATGTTATACATTCCTAAAGGAGTAGTTCCCGTAACTATCTCGAGTGCAGAGAAATTTGTAGTAGTTACTACCTGCTGTGTAAACGAATATGTGCAACCGGGCGGAGGATTATACAATGATAAAGTAACTTCGCACTGTGTCAAACCTAAAGATACTATTCTTATTGGAAAAATAGCCTTACCACCCTGGTATGTCGTTACATTTGTCAAAGATGTTGGATATGGCTCGATTGCAAAATCCCCTGCTGAAATTCCCACTTCTATAGAATAAGAACCAGTAAAAGCATTTTCATTCACAAGGACAATGCAATAATCAGAATCTTCGGTAGGATAGAGCGTAAGTTCTCTTTCACCTCTTGCAATGTATCCTGTCGTATATTCTGTACGATTGTAGAGAAACGAATTTCCATGGAAGGCATATATGGAAGTTATTGCTCCGCTAGGTAGCGAAGATATATTTACCATACATTTTTCGCCTGCATGAAGTGAAATATCCCAACTTTCTATTATCTCGTTGTTTACGAAACTTCCGCTATTCGTCCCTTCTTGCAATACCTTTCCACCATCAAGTTCGATTTTAAATGTGCCATCCCATTCGATTTGTCTTGCCTTTGCATAGTAATTTCGTTGAGGAAGGTTGTTCCTATCAACAACAACTATTTCGATAGAATGCCCTTCTGAACTCGATTTTAAAAAAAGGTTTGTCATCGAAGAATCTTCGTATAAATAAAGGTCCATGTCAGCACCCACTGGCGGTTTTAATGCAAGAACCGAGTAGAATCCAGAGGGTGCAGAAAATGTGTAAGAAAATGTATTGTTTACAAAATCAACATTTCCAGTAATTGGCGTATCCAAATTAAGAGTTGTCGTCTGAGATGACGTATGCATTGAGGGTAGAGCAAGAGAAATGAGCATAAATAAGAATATTGTTGTAAACTTTCTTGCAAAACGACTCAACACTCTCTCCTCCACTTTTTTGGATATTGACTAATGTTTTTCTTTTCTGATATATGTTTCGAATAATACGTTTCAAATATCTTTTGTATCGTATCACTTGGTAGAAACTTGGTAGAATTTCTTTAATCCCATTGCTTTATTTGGACACATCTCATGACAGCAATAGCATCGAATACAACCAAAAGTTCCTACCTTTGCACGCTTTCTATTCCCCTCAGAAACTATCCTAATAATCTTTTTGGGACAGTTCACTTCGCAAATTCCGCATCCCGTGCAATTTGATAACGGATAAGGCTTGGGCGATATAAATGGTGTAACAAACCTGCCTAATACTCTAAACGCATTTGCAACAGGCGAACTTTTATAAGAACCAGGTCGCTTATAATCCAATACCTTCACATCTTCTATTCTTTCACCCAAAATTTGGATGTCCGAGATTTTACCAGTTGTTAATTTTCTTTTTACCGCATTTGCTATATATGGCACATTATTTGGCTCGATATTTATTATAGAGAGTGCTGCAATATCGACTGAGATAGGGTCTTCCCCGCCTATGATAACTCCAACTTTCTTAGGTCTGCCTGCATTCGGACCGTCGCCTTCCATTCCCATTATCCCATCCATAAACACAAAATTCGGTGGAAATCTTTCCACGATATCGAGTATAAGTTCAGAAAAGGAATAAGGTTCTTTGAACTTGCCATGATAGATGGACTTTTCCAAGCCTGGAATGTATCCATATTGGACTTTGCAAGCACCTGAAAAGGTGGTAAACATGTGCGTTTTCAATTTCGGAACTGTAATAATTTTATCTGCATTAAGAACAAATTTGCATATCTTTGCTTTCTTAATCGCCTTTCCATTCGGAAAACTCACATACTCATAACTCAAATCTTCGTTCAACTTTGCCCCTGTTTCTAACGCAACCTTCTGAATGCCTGCTCTCGAATATGCTAATTTTATATACGAAAGATTATTCGGACCTCCAGGCGAATCTCCAATAGTTACTTTTCCCCCCTGCATCTTGGACTTGATATATGATTTCACGAATTAAAGATGGATGTGTTGTTACACAACTTTCAGGCTTGGAGGCAAGAAGCAAGTTAGGTTTGATAAGAACCCTATCGCCATTCTTTACATAATTCCCAAGCCCGTTCCCATGGTCGCCAAAATATTTTACAACCTCTTTTATGCCCCTTTCAACATCTTCTTTGTTGTATGACGGGCATCTTGCTATTGCAACCTTATTCATAGTAACTCAGGATGGACTATTCGATATTAAGAATTGCTGTTTAAAGGATTGTTAATTGATTGCTAATCAGATTGCTGTAAATAGCATTATCTAAATATCCTTTAAATATCGTTATCATTCACTTATATCCAATCTACATATTATCTACAGATATATCTAGCGCATTCACATATTTTTTATAAACATTCAACTGTTTCCTTGGTCTTTCTATCTTCTTTGTGTTTTTCTTTATTTCTATCTTTTTCATTCCATGTATTGGACAATTTCTTATTCTTCTTCGTTCTCTTACAATACCTATCGTAGGTATGGATACAGATACCAAGCCGGAGATTAAAAACGCAATCGGAATATAAACCCTTAAAATCTTAAGAATATTAGAAAACATAACATCCAAGGTAAGAAGCATATCTACAAGTGCATCAGAAAAATGAAGTTCTAGAGTAAACAAGGTAATTTTCCTGAACGAGAGAGAATAAAAGAGTTTGAGTAGAGGGATGTATCCTGCGATTAGTTTTGATGTGTTTTCATCAAGACCAAATTCAAATGATACCACGGGGTAAGAAATGCCCTGCAAAGGACCTCCAGTAGCAAGTTTAAAAGTACCATTCATCCAATATGAAAGCATCATTCCTGTTTCGGGTTCTAGCCAATATCTTGTTATGCTATCGTATAGATATTCAGTCCCCGGATGTCTATATACTGGAAGAGCAATATTTGAAGACTCAATAGTTATGTTCTCTGCACGCAATTCAAACAGATATGCTCTGTAACCTGCAATCACTGTTTCTTCTATAAAACAAGCATCGACTGTATTCTGCATAGTCGAATCCCACATAGGATAGGTACGCTTTTCGAGCAACGGAGGGAACCAATAGTATCCTGACCTTCCACCATAAAGAGGGATGTACATGTATGTAAGTCTATCAACAGCATAACTTTCTGGTATAGGCTGAACATCCTCAGGCAACATCTCTTTTGTCTCGTTATCATAATATACAGCCCAAGTTCTGAAATGCGCAATCCTACTATCCTTCTTGTCAAGCCAACATTCTGTATGGCTCTCCTTTATGACCTCTATCTGGTCATATTTTTGTGGTATCGTATCGTTTTCTACCCAGATTGTACCCGTGGAATTGTAAACCCTTTCGCCAACACTTACCTGAAGTAACCTAAGGTTTGGCATCTGCATAGATATCTTCATACCCATCTCCATGTTCAGTGGGATACTAGTTTCTCTATCCAGCCAATACACATTATTTTCATCGTAAAACATCTTTGTACCCTCACCAAACAATCCATTATCGCCTTGACTGCTCGATTCACTACCCCCCATACTAAACATTCCAGAACCCGATGAGAGAGTTTCATTTTCCGCATTCGTCCTATATAGATACACGACCTTTCCTCTAAAATTGCGTTCGCCTATATACTCTGCTTTCACGTTCCTCTGCAAACTGTCGCTCCACACCCTGTAGTCTTTCTTCTCAACTCCTCCAATAGGAAAAGATTCCTTTTTTACATTCTTCTTAGTCTCTTTCTTTGTATCGTTATTTTTATTTTCTACATTTGTTTGATTTGAGTTGCTTGAGTTTTCATTCGATGGAAAAAGCGGTTTTCCAGTATCCTTATTAATTATCCCATTCGAAGAAATAGAAATGTTGTACCAACTTATCCCAAAATCTTCTTCTGTTATGTTTAGAATGTCAAAAGTTTCATTATTCATTAACTTTGCAATCAAAGAGAACATTCCAAGCCTCCCATCCATGAATGAAACGTTCTCGTTCGATTGACCATTCATACCCATGCTACCACTGTTTGTAGAAGAACTACTCATTGAATTTGTATTCCCAACCTTAATTTCGCCATTTAGAATACCTGGAATTAACACATACGTCCAATACGGAGAAAATAAAATAAACGATATGCCCGTAACAAGACCCACTATCCTTAAGGCAATTCTAGTTCTTCTTCGCATCCACTCATATATGGAATATCTGCAAAATATCTTTTTTCCCTAGCATCTTGCATTTATCTTACATTTCCATATTTTCAAAATTAGAATTCATATTCAATATACATGCAAATGGAAAAACAAAAAGAAAGAGAAATAAATAAAAAAACTAAAAATTACTGAGGTGGTTGCTGAGTTGGTGGCTGTGCTGGCATATCAGTAGAACTGGCTTGGTCTGATTGGTCATGTTGTTCTATGTTTTCTTGTGTTTGAGGATTCTCTGATACATTCCCTTCTTGTGGCTGTGCTGTTTGTTCCCCTGGTAAGTTAGCATCTTGAGGTGCTTGCGCATCTCCTTCTACAACCTGTTGTTCTACAGACTGGTCTATAGACTGTTCGGCTGGTTTTTCAGCCTGTTCTCCTTCCAAGTTTATTGTTGAGCTTTCAACTGGTGGTTTCTTTCGTCTCATTATATACATTACTGCTATTAGGATAAGCACAACTGCAATTACCAATGCTATGAGTAGGTAAGCAAGGGATTCTTCCAAGCCTAGAATTGTTTTTGTAGGCTGTGCCTTCTTCTTAACGCTTATTGTGTTCATGCCCTCGTTATTCATGTCGTTTATTTCGATTACCTTTCCTTCAACATCCACCACTGCCTTTACCACATGTGTACCGTCTTTTGAGAATGTGTATATGTGCGTAAGCGTGGTTTGTTGACCTGCATCAAGTGAAGTTATTTGTTTCGTTACTACAGGAGAGCCATCAACATATATCGTTACATTAACATTCGTTGCAACACCAGTTCCACTGTTACTTACCACAATCGTAAATGTAACTGTATCGCCTACTTTTGGCGTGCTAGGCGTGATGGTTACAGAGGAGATAGATAAATCAGGTCTTGTTATAGTTATAGATACGGACTTTGAGTCCTTTTCGGAGACATTAAGCGAAGTTGCAACAAAGGTAAGGGTTGTAACTCCTGCAACCGCATTTTCAGGGATTGTTACAACAATCGTCAAAGTTCCTGATTCACCTGCTGCAAGTTCAAGATTGCGTGTAAGCGCAGACCAGCCTGCAGGTAATCCGCTTATTGTTACAGTAATGTTATCCAAGACCGTACCATTGTTCTTCAAGTTGAGTATTATGGGAAGTTCTTCAGTGGTAGTTGGTGTGAGAGTATATGTCAAAGTTCCGATTGTAAGTTCGATATCATATCTTGGTTGTGCAGCGGGTGTTACGGTCGTGCACACTGTTACACTTGCAAATTTCGCTGTGTTGTTTTCAGATCTTGCAGTTACCGTAATGTCGTATGTTCCTTCTGCATTCGTGGGTGGTGTCAATATCAGAGTTACAGTCTGAGTACCTGCCTCTGCAAATGTTAATCGTGTAGTTGATAAACTTGGCGACCAGGAACTCAATCCCGAAGTTGTTATTATAATAGTATCTGCGGTAGTGCTACTTACCGAGAATGTATAAGAAACAGCTACCCCTGCAGAAGTAGTCTGGTTAACAGGCTGAGATATTGACACTCCATAAGGCGATATAATTACCATGGTTGTTACTGTTATGCTTGCATTTGCAGAACTCTGGTTTTGAGAAACCGCATTTACCACAATATTATAATTCCCTTGGGTAACTGTCATGGGCGCCGTTAAGGTAAGATATACAGATACAGTCCCTGGAGATTCGAACGAAACTTGAGATGTTGACAAGGCAGGCATCCAAGCCTCTAATCCTTCTGTTGTTATTAGAATGGTATCAGCCCAATTGCTCGTTATGTTTATAGTATATATTACCGTGCTTCCGGGTTCTGCCATCTGGCTTGGGGAAGTCGTAATAGATACGCCGTAAAGCGAATTTACAACTGTGGATACTGATGCGGTAACCTCGATGCTTGTATTACCTTGTGAAATCGCATGTAGTGTGATGGTATAGGTTCCGGGTGCTGCATTCAAAGGCACATTGATTATGAAAGAACCCGAATAAGTCTGCGAACCTAATGGTATCGTTATAGGTGTGGTAAGAGTAGAAATTGTCCATGAGGGAGGTAAATCTAAGGTAAGAGCAACTGTATCATCTGCATTTGCAGTGCTGTTCAAAGTAAAGTTGTATATGAGCGTCTGTCCTGGTAAGATGCTCTTTCCACTTTCGATAGATAATTCAAGACCATATATCGCAGAGACAACAACCTGAGCATTTGCAGATGCTTGATTGCCTGAATAGGTTGCATTTAACCAAACTATTTTACTCCCTGCAAGCGCATTCGCAGGTATGGTTATTGTAATCTGAACCTGAGTTGTGCCAAATGGAGACAATGAAATTTGATTCGATGGGTTTATCGTACTAATCCAAGATGATGGCACATTTGCACTAAGGATAACATTCTCATTTACATTCGATGCACTTGTTATTTCAACGTCGAAAGTTACACTGCTTCCAGGTTGTGCAGTTATCGAACTTTGCGCAAAGTTAACAGATAAGGAATGCACAGGTAGAACTGTTACTGTAGGAGTGAACATGTAACTTGCAATCGCAGAAGTTACCATGATATTTAAGATGTAATTATCTGCAAGTGCATTTGTTGATGGAGTTACGTTCACATAAACAATATATGGAGTGCCTGGCGTAACAGAGACTGTATTTTCAGAGATTGTATAACTCCAACTTGCGGGGATGTTTTGCAATCCTATATTTACATCTATGGGAGAACTACCTGTTGCGCTTAATGTAATAGCAAAATTAGCGGTCTGTCCTGGGTTAATAGAGGCTACATTAATATCGAGTAGAGCAGACAAAGTTTGAACTTCGCCTGGTAATGGTGAAATCGAAATGTTATACATTCCATCGGGATATGTAGAACCATATGGAACAACTATTATGATAAGCATCAAATCTTCAGGCGGTGTGATTACTAAGGAAGTATAGTCCCTAGATGCAAAGTAGGTCATGTTTGATTCGTATATGAAATAAGCAACCACATCTGCATCTGAATCCGTTTCTTCCGGTGTGATGGTATAGGTTATTCCACTTGATAGAGAAACAATATAGAAGTTTGCAGGGTCTATTGTTTTTGTACAATTATCTATAATATACCCAAGCCCGCCCGCATACAAATCCTTCAAACCTGACCTTGTGGCAACTATAAATGTGAATGCTCCTAATTCTGTAGTTCTATTTGACAACTTAAAGTAATATGTGCCATTATAGGTTGGAGTATATGCAAACCACGAACCATTCGAAGTTATCAGCTCAAATGAATTGCTATAAATGCTTACCATAGGACGCCTATATGTTGATAGCGCGTATGTGTAGGCTGCAAGAATGTAATATTTCTCAGTGCTCACCAAGCCGTTCACAACATATACAGTTGACTTATCTGTCGAAGTAATATTTCCAAGCCCTTCCTCATTTATATTCAGTGGGATGGCAGGGTCGACAGAAAATGTTTTCTCAAAGTAGTTGTTGCTCATATCCTCATCTGATGCAAGTATTAAAGTTATGTTCACGGTGTAATTTCCACCTTCCAAGGGTCTCCACAACCAATTATGGAACGACTCAGCACCAGGTGTAAACTGTTCTGTGTAGGTTTGAGTTTCTGAATACATTACAGTCCCGTTCGAAGCAATAATTTTTGCAGTTATCGTATATCCTGCAACTTCGCCATATCCATAGTTTATTATCTGTGCAGTGATATTTGCTACATCAACGAAACAATCGATTCTTGAAGGTATCGTTGTTTTATTAATACCTATATCAAATGCAGGTTGTGTTGCAATCTTTATATCGTCGATATACCAACCTTTTGCAACACCAATGTTGTCAGCACCAAATAAAAATGCAATAAGTATCTCTTCACCACAGTATACATCGAGATTAAACTTCTTTTGCACCCAACCATTTGTATCGTAACAGAATGCATACTTTCCTCCAAGTGGATTTCCATACGAAGTCGATATGTTTGCATTATAGTTACCTTGGCTGTTCGTGGCGTCGAGTTGCTCCCACGTATCTCCGCCATCTGTCGAAATAACTACTATGCCTCCATCGTAGTTAGATGTTGTTCCTTCGAAATCTCCATACATCCAGAAAGTTAGATTTGCACTCGTCATTCCTGACAAATCTACATAAGGCATTAATACAATTGAATATTCATTTGATGCATAATTGCCCGAAAGATTTGTTGCAAGACAGTAAATTCCAGTATGTGGTGTTATACCTAATGATGCATTTGGAATACCATAACCCCATGTGTCTTGATAACCTAAATGATAATAAGGAACAGTAGGCGTGTTGAAAGGCTCGTAATATGGCGCAAGATACACTAACATTAGCATCGTGCTTGACCATCCGAAGTTGTTTGTGGGCTCTTCATCGCCAGGCAGAACCGCTTCCACATTTAGTCCATATTCTCCGAATTCTGTCAATGTTACTGTAAATGGACATTCCCTTATTTCTTGGAATGCTAGATTTTCAACTTGTATAGTAAATAATGTCCAATTGTGTGTATATTGGTTAGTTGCGTTTAGCACGAGGTTAAATGTCTGTGTGGCATATCCATTGTTCACAACTGTTGCATTTACAAAGAATTGAGTTCCAGACTTGACAAAATTAGGTGAACTGACAGATATTACTCCAACTTCCTTTTCAGGCGGAAGTATTGTTACATTATCGATCAACCAACCTCCAGTCGAATAATAACTGCTATCGCTTACAAACCTAAATCTTAACACAATTTCCAAGCCGATGTACATCGAAATATCGAATGTCTTTTTCTTCCATGCAGAATCTAAGCAGAATGCATAACATCCTGATATGTTACTTGATGCACTTGTGATTATTCCATCATATTGACCTGACGCATTCGTAGAGTCTAGTTGCATCCATGATTTGCCATAATCTACTGAAACTTCTACAATGCCACCATCTTGGTAAGAACCATAAACATTCATCCTGCTAAGGAATGATAGATATAATGCAGAACCTCCGGATAGATTAATTGCAGGCGAATACAATTTCACATCTGCTCTGTTTCGATAGTTACCGTTTGTTAAATTATATCCTGCAGAATTGCCCCATAATGGTGTGCTCCAACCAGGTATGCCAATTGCCCAGCCATTTTCCCAAGGAGATGTGCACCATCCTTTCTCAGTCTCAAAGTTGTCGCTAAATGGAATTGTGTATATTGGGAGAGCATAGAATATTCCAAGCCAAATATTGTCAGATAAGTTCATATCCGTAGATAAATCTGCAGAGACTGTTAGAAGATAATACCCTGCCATGGGTGCTGAGAATACAAATGGCACGTCAACCAAGCCAAAGAGAGGCATATATACACTTTCAGAAAGGAATATCGTCGTTCCGCTCGTGGTATTTGTAGCAGTGAGGTTCACAAGCACCGTGCAGGGCTCTGCACCCACATTCTTTATTGTAGCATAAACTGTAGTTGTTTTATTTACAACAATTACTTTTTCGCCTGTTACAGACTCTACCTTTACATCAGCACCCGTAGGAATTGTTATGTTTATATCGTCGATATAAGTCCCTACTGAGACATCTGCTGCATTCGAGGCAAATCTGAATCTAAACTGTATCATGCTACCAATAAATGCACCTAGGTTGAATGTCTTCTTTATCCAAGCCGATGTATCTGAAGTAAATGCATAATTTCCTGCCATCGGATTAACAGTCCCTGAAATTGCTGCATTATATTGTCCCTGAGTATTCGTGGGGTCAAGATACTGCCAAGGTCCATAGTTTACAGATATCATTATAAGCATACCATCTGCAGAACCACCATAGAAGTCAGCCCAGAGATAGAATTCGAGCGTGCCATTTACGGCTTGGGTTAAATCGATAAATGAGGAATACAAACTTGTATCTGCGTTGTTTCTATAAGAGCCAGTAAGATTATAACCTGCACATTGAGTTCCCGAATATGGAGAATAGCCCGTAGGCGCTCCAATTTGCCAAGTTCCATTTGCTCCAAACGCAATCCAATCGTTATTTAAAGTTTCAAAATCGTCGAAGTACGGAGGATTGTATTTATGCATTATGTAAATGGGAGTTGTTTTCACATTGTTCGATTGAACTGGGTCTGCAGGGTGGTTCGCATACGCACCGATTGTATATAATCCAGGGGTGGTGGTTGTGGGGATGTTCACCAAGAAGGTTTCTGTGATTTGAGAATTTGCATCTATGTTAAGATTCATCTTGGTCTCTGACCAGACTACTACACCCATAGAATTTGTTACATTCAAGACTAAATTGAATGTACCAGGTTCGCTGACGGAGTTCGACACAGATACAAGCATTGGAATCTCAACCCCTGTGGGGATAAAACCAGATGCGCTTCCTATATCTATCGAAGTTACATTTAACTCTACAGGTTGAGGCACATCTACGGTTACATTATCTATAAACCAACCACGTCCAGAACCAGAGCTATCAGACCCAAGCCGGAACCTAAGTTGAATTACATATCCGAAGTAAGAGGATAAATCGAATTTCTTTTGCACCCAGCCACTTGTATCGTAACAGAACGCATATTTTCCATTAAGAACATTAGAGCCGGAGGATATTGTGTTGTCATACTGTCCCTGAGCATTTGTGGGGTCAAGTTGTTGCCAAGTTGCTCCATCATCTATGGAAACTTCGATAATGCCTCCATCGTATCTTGATGCAGTTCCCTCAAAATCAGCGCACATTTGGAACTTTAAGTATGCGTTTGACACTGTTGTAAGGTCGAAATACGGAGATATTAGGCTAACATTTGCAGAATTTGGATAGTTTGTAGTTAGATTATATCCCGCGCAAGGACCATCTATTGGTGTAATAGTTCCCGTAGGTATTCCGAACTGCCATGATGATATTCCAGGGGTGGTCCAATTTGAATTGTCCCCTGAAAAATCTGTAAAGTATGGTATCGAATATACCCCTACGCTTGTTAGAGAGAAATAAGATGCGTTATTTGTTGGATTTGTATCTGTCGGTAAGGTAGAATATGCAGTAACATAATACAACCCTGTTTCTGTAGGTGTATATGTAAATTCAAACGAAACTGTAGTTGCAGGTGCTAAATTAGAAACTGAGTGAGTATTCGAATAAACAACAGTCCCTATTGGATGCTCGACCATGTAAAATACATCGAATGTTTCTGGCGCAACGCCGAAATTGGTTACATTCGCAGTGAACTTTGCCTGAGTGCCTACTCTTACACTTACATTCCCTGTTATCGCGGTTACACCTACATCTACGCTCGCTCTTTCTCTAACTGAAATTGCATCTATTAACCATCCACTTCCTGAAACCGAACTATCTGAACCAAAAGTAAACCTTAAGAAAACAGTGTTTCCACAGTATGCATCTAAACTAAACTTCTTTTTTACCCAAGAAGATGTATCGGTACAGAATGCATATTTTCCACCAAGGGGATTACCCCAGGATGTGGAAAGGATTCCATTGTAGTTTCCCTCTGCATTTGTGGGGTCAAGTTGTTGCCAAGTTGTTCCATCATCTGTTGATATTTCTACAATACCTCCATCATAGTTATCGTCTAAAGATGCCCACATCCAAAACTCAAGGTCTGCATTAGATACACTTGTAAGGTTTATGATTGGTGATATGATTGAGGCATTTGCATAATTTGGATATGTCCCTGAAAGAACAAAACCCGCACAATTTGAGCCATTGTAGGCGCTTGTCGAAGATGGTGTTCCTATGCTAAATCTGGCACTACCCGCGTAAGTTTCGTTATGCCAACCTGTCCAACCAGATTCAAAGTCCTCGTTCCAAGGCAAGGAATATATAGGTTTTACAGTCAAATTGCCAACTGATTTATTGTTAGATAATATTGGGTCAGTGCCCAAGGCTGAATATGCATTTATGTAATACATCCCTGGGCTCAAAGGCGCATTTGTTGACCATGTAACATAAACATAACTTGATGCAGTCAGAAGTGGCACTACAGTTGACCAAGATGTAACCTCTACACCTGCTCCGTCTGTGATATTGAAAAAGACATCCACATCAATTTCATCAACAGGTCTGTAGTTCGATAAATTTGCGATTATGTTTATTGGTTTTCCGGGTGAGACCACGTGATTATTTACACTCTTTACGCCGACATCATGGTCTGCTTTTGTGAAGAGAACAGCCAAGCCGGAAGTAATTTTATCTTGAGTGTTATACGAATACTGTACGCCTGCATTTCCAGTACCATTCTCAATACCCACGGTTGCATAACCTCCTGTTGAATATGTTGCACCTAATGGGCCCATTGTTTCGTACTGATACAATATAGTGCCATCTTCATATAGAATCACTTCGAAAGTCATAGGCGTTGATTGCTCAGAGTAATGGGTTACATTGATGTATTGCACGATAAACTTCTTTGGCGACGAGGTGGTATCTGATTTGTATAAAATTTTTGCATCGAGCGCAGGAAGTAGAATTAAGTCATCCCAAAATACCGCAGTCATATTGTTAGGATTACCTGCATTTGGTATTGCGATATTGTTTGGATAATAATTAGAAGTGGATAGGTTCATATGGAATGTTACGAACCCATTCGTGTAAACCCGCACTTGAGTATAGGTTACATTGAAAAATGGGAATGGAAATCCTATATCTATTGGAATAGAGTAACCCTCATCCAAGGAGCCCCTTTCCAAAGTTGCATTTAAGCCATCTTGAGAGATGTCTATCCAATTGTATGTAACTTTAGGCTCAGGGTCTCTATTGTCAACCCAATAATACCAACATGTTGTGCTACTACCTGAGTTTGCAGACACAGAAGGCTGCACACTTACCAAGCCGAAAAACGCGCTTGCAATCATAAACCATACCATCGCCGTTGCAAAAATCTTTCTTTCAATCATCCAATCGACCCCTTGGTAAATCCCTTAATAGGTTAAGAGCACATAAGATTATTCATATAAATACATTTCTTGACAAATTTTTACTTGCCCTGTTTTGAAACATTTTCGAAATGATTTAATTTTAGAAATGCTCAATTCCTGATAAATAGAAAAGAATAAGTAATGAGTATATTATTTATATTGTTTGTTGGTAGAGAAGGGAATTATATGACCGATGAAGAGATTGCATTGCTGAATTCTGAGATACAGAGACTACGCAAATCAATCGATGAACTTAAGAAGATTCCAGGCATGGACCTAGGCAGATGCCAAACCTACCTCTCGTTAGCAACTTCACTTACAAGGAGCAAGTCATACGATAAAGCAAAGAAGTATCTTGCCCTTGCGCAAAAGGAATTGAATGAAAAGGTACCTCAATCAGTTGTCTTTTCTAAAAGGATAGAAACGATAAAAGAACTTTTGGATAAAGTAGATAAGATTGCCCCTGAGATTACTAAACAATCAAAAGAATGTATTCAAAAAGCAGAGAAAGCACTTCAGGAGAAAGAGGAAGAAAAAGTTCGTAAACTTATAGAAAGTGCAGAAGAGTCGCTTGCTATAGAGTGCGCAAGATATGCAAAGGAACAAGTAGTTGCTTTTAACTCACTAATCGGAAGAGCATCTAAGCATGAAATACAAACAGAAGATGCAGAAAAAGCAATTGCAATTTTAGACTCGAGCCTATCCTCACCAGTAAATGAACTTGTAGATGCCCTTGTGGAATGTCGTTCTCAGATTGACAAAATAAAGAAAAAACTAGATTTGAAGATGTCATCGGTTGTGGAGCAGGCTGAAAAAGAAGAAGAACTTTCAGAAAGCGGAGAGAATCCAGAATTGCAAGAAACCATAAGGCAGGTAGCAAGCGAGTTATCAAAAGTTCGTTCATTGGGTGCTGATGTAACCGAAGTTGATTATCTTTATAATGAAGCCAAGAGCGCATTTCGGAAAAAGAAGTTTGTAAAAGCAGCAGAGTTACTTGAGAGTTGCAAATCTGAGTTGAAAGATATAAGAGAACAGTTTGAGAAAGCAAAGCAAAAAGCAGCACTTCAGGCATTGATGAAAGCGCAATCTGTGGTTACAAATGCGAAAGCTGCAGGGGTTGTTACAGAAGAAACAGAAGCAACATTAAAGCGTGCTATGGATGCGTTCGAGGAAAAGGACTATCAGCAAACTTGTGATATAGCAGGGCAGGCAGAGTATCTTGCAAAAAAATCTATGCAGGATTCTGAGATGTTAAAGGAAAAAATGGATGAGATAAAGAAGAAACTTGAGCGTGCAAAGGGTGCAGGGCTTGAAGTATCCACCGCAGAAAAATTTATTTCAATGTCAAAGTTAGATGAATGCAGGAAGGAAGAGAGAGAAGGTACGCAGAAGGCTGATAAGGCATATACATGTATAATATGCAGAGGTGCGATTAAGCCTGGCTTAAGGTTCATAAAATGCGTTTGCGGAAAGGCTTTCCATGATTCTTGCGGTTCCCGGCTTGGAGAGTGTCCTAGTTGCCAAAGGAAAATTTTAGAAGTAACAAGGACTGTTTACGATGTAGCATTTGATTATCTAAAGAAAGCAGAAGAGATACTTGATAGAAATCTTGCAGATTACGATACAACAAACGAGATGGTTACTCAGGCTCGTATTCTATATACATTATCCGAGAAGAGAAATCTTCTTGAAGGAAATGAAAAGGAATTGATGAAAGAAACTGAAACTATGTTTTCGAGTGGAAAATATAGAGATACAAGAGAAAAAGTCGAAAAACTTATATCTAGAATAACGCCGAAACTTCAAAAAAGTGTAGAGGAAGAGATCGCAAATGTAGAGAATTTTATAGAAAGGGCAAGAAATTCAGGTATAATTCAAGAGAGTGGAAAGGAAATAATCGAGCATGCAAAGAAGTTTATTGGTTCCAATGATTTAGAATCCGCAGCAGATGCAATCCAAAAAGTAAGAATAGATACAGAGAAAAGTTGGAGGTCTGTAATACAGAACACACTGGAAAACATCTCGAAAATGATGAAAGATGCAGAAGAACTTGAGGCGCGGATCGAAGATGGAAAGCTTCTTTACGATAGAGCAAATGAGTTTTTAGGCGCAAACGATTACGAAAATGCACATAAGCAAGCAAAATTGGCTGAAGAGGAAGTAAAACATACAGTAAGACAGAAACTTTCAGAAAAGATAGAGATTTACAGTGCAAGGTTACAATTTTTAGATGAACAGACAATTAAAGAGAAAGAACTTCGAGAGAAAATACAACTTGCAAAGGAGGCGATGTTGAATTTAGAATATGAGAGAGCAAAGAGACTAGTTAGGGATGTTGAGAATGTAATTTCCGTTCCTTCTAAACCACAACACCCTATTCGAGCAGATGTGATGCCTGTTACACAAATTAACGCAAAGGCTCAAAGGGGACTTGTAAATGGTAATGGGTTTACGAATGGATTAACAAACGGTAAGGGTTTTACAAACGGAAAAACGAAGAAAGTTTCGATGCGAAAACGCACACAGATGGAGATGAAACGCAAAATGGCAGTTGCTGCACTTACTGTGGTTTTAATTCTTGCAGTCCCAATTATAACATATAAGATAATGTCAGAAAAAACAAAGATTGCAATCGATGGGGACTTTTCAGATTGGGAAACTGTGCCAAAATATTACGATGGTATAAAGGAAGAATGTAAATCAAATGTGAATATCGAAAAATATGCAGTTAGGGAACACGATTCTGCGGTATATTTCTATGTTAAGACGAAGGGGAATACATTCGATGTAGGTAACAATGGAGTGGGCCAGTTAAGAGTGCTATTCTCAACTGGCTTGGAGAAAGGGGTTTTGTATGAAGGTGAAAAGGTATCGTACAGAATAGACATCCAGGGTTGGGATAAAGAAGTAAAATCTGCATCTTTATCGAAATATAATGAAAGCAGAGAAGATGGAGATGTGAACGCGTTCGAATATTTTTCTGCTATTTCGGCAAGAGCAGTAAGAAACGAAGTTGAATTTGCGTTCCCTGCAAACCTAATGAATTTTGCAAATACGAAGTTCATGTTCATAATGCAAGATAGCGAACGGTCT
>Ga0078972_1006245_pt1 | contig 28674 bp, 31 predicted proteins | sample YelNatPaOPGAMG01_FD_67568 | JGI IMG/M metagenome (GOLD analysis project Ga0078972, IMG submission 67568) | Hot spring thermophilic microbial communities from Obsidian Pool, Yellowstone National Park, USA - OP-RAMG-01 (SPADES assembly) (version 2) | ecosystem: Environmental > Aquatic > Thermal... | reverse complement strand
GCAGCCTCTCGAGCTCCGCGTCGAAGTCGTATAGGTCCTCCCTGCGCGTCTTGGGCCGAGGGTCGAACAGCAACTTCCGCCCCGGAAGTCCCTTCCGCACCGGAAGTTATATGTGTTGCTTAAAATCAGGCGTCTACAGGATCCTACCCCTCAGCGCTGCTCGGGCGCCGGTTCCTCCCAGCCCGCGCGCGCTTCAGCCTTGGGTACAGAGCGTCGGCCGCGAAGAAGTTTAGGAGGGGTGCGAGCGTGTGCAGCGAGCCCCAGAGCAGCGTGGTCCAAGGGTTTGAGAGCATCCGCGCCACCTGGATCTCGATCGATAGCGCGTTGACCTCCTAGGTGCCGGGCACCCGCTTTAGCGCGTAGAAAGGGGTTGAGACGCCGAGCGCGGTGCCCGCTGCCGACAGCACAGCTCCCAAGAAGCTTAGCCACCTAGCTCTCGTCCGGCTGTCCACACTCGAGCCGCGAGCTCCTGATTAAAACAGCGCGCGGAACCAGTCAGGTTGATATCGGGGTGCTCGGTGTTGAACTATGGGTGGTTTTGCGGTTAAGTTGGGGAGGTGGGTGCTGAAGGTGAACCAGCGTGGTCGTGCACGTGAAGCTGAGGGTCGAAGCGGCTAGTGGCGCTGTTAAGGAGCTCGTCGTCCTCGTGAACGGAGGTGCGCACAGCCTGAACCCGTACTTGCGATCGACGATGTGCTCGCGGAGGAGCTGGGCTTGAGGGGAGCCCGTGGATGTCTCCACCGCCGACGCGACGAAGAAGGGGGCGGCTGCTGAGGGACGCTGCAGAAGTCGCGCTTCTGGGCGAGAGCGGCGAGGAGCTTAGCAGGTTGAGGGTCCACGTGGTCGTGCACCCGGGGTTGGAAGAGCCGCTCATAACCGACTCCACGATCGACGTCCTCGGGATCCAGGTCGTGAGCTTCAGCAAGGGGCTCTGGAGGCACGCGAGCGACCCGCCGAGCGTGGCGGGGAGAAGCGCGAGGCCTTCCGAGTGAGATAGTGCTGGGTTAAGGTTCTGCGCGTGAAAAACCCTGTCTGCGAAGCGTGTTCAACCTTCAGCTTCGATTAGTAGGGTAGCAAGGTCAAGTTTGCGCTTTAAAGGGGTTGCCCCGCGCCTCCACAAGCACCTCGGGGTCCGAGCGCCCGATCATGACCATATAACCGATCGGCGTGAGCCTTGCTAGCGTAGCCGCCTTCCGCGCTAGCTCGCGCGCCTGCTCGCCGATGGACGAGTCGAAGACGTGGAGCAGGTAAACCTCGTCAAGACCGTACACTAGCAGGGCCAGCGCCTCGTCTAGCCCCTCGTAGAACCTGGAGAAGGCTTTGAAGTACTTGATTTCGAAGCCAACGTGCTTCCCCTCCCTCTCCGCTAATATGTCTATGTCGGGCGAGAGCCTGCCGGCACCCACGCGCTTTCCTAGGATCTTCAGCCCCTTCTCGCTGAGCCTGTGGGATAAGTAGGTGTAAACCTCGCTCTCATCGGCGAAGTCAGCCAAGGTTCTTCACTTTGTCCCGCACCACGTAGTCGTAAAAGTCATCAAAGTAGCTCGCAAACTCCTTCTTAGCCTGCTTATCCTGCTCGGTCTTGTTCTTCATCTTGTTCAATGGTTTGTGCTCCTCGAGCGCTTTGACGTAAATGATGTAGTCGTGCAGCCTGCTTTTGTACACCGGAATTGGGTACCTGCCGTAGAGCTTGCTCTTCGAAACTTCCTCGGCTATGCTGTTCGCGATACTCTCCTGCTGGGTTCTCGTCTTAATCTTGTTGAAAATCACACCGCCACAGAGGGGGAGCTCGCTCCTGCCTGATTGCTTGATCTGCCAAGCGGCTTCGTTGAAGAAGTCGCTGACGAACATCCTGAAGGAGACGCGGCCGAAGTCGTCCGGGACTATAGGAACGATGAAGTAGTCGGCCGCTGCGAGCGCCATCCTAGCCAGGGCGCCGAACGCGGCCGGAGGGTCTATGAACACGTAGCTGTAGCCGCTCTCACTAAGCTTGGGAAGCAGTTGGCGTAGGAGAACGATCCACCCGAAACCTCCCGCCGCAGCCTCCGCTATCGCCTCCCTCTCGATGGCCATGATCCTCGAGTCGCCTGGCAGTAGGTAGAGCCTAGAGCTCCACTCCCCGCCTGCATTGATTACGAATTTTTCCGGATCCAACGCCTCCCCCTTGGCTTTCAGGGTGCTGCGGAGGAGCTCGTAGGCGGTGCTACCCTTCTTCTCGAGGTTTTCCTGCTGCCTGTGGCCCAGCATGTAGACCGTGGCTCCCGCTTGCGCGTCGAGGTCGACCACGAGGACCTTTTCCGAGCCGCTCACCCTTCCCGCCAGCTCGTTCGCGGTGTTTACTGTGAGCGTGGTTTTGCCTACGCCACCCTTTACGCTAAGGAACGTTACAACTTTCACGGGTTTTCTGAATCGTTAACGCTAATATGCCTATCGGACCGTCCGAGGGGCTTCCTAGAGAGCCTAAACGTTAAAGGGTCAGTTAACTTCGGGCTCGTCACGGGTCGGCCGACTGTTTAGTCATCACTGGGGGGTGGTTGGCGCGCAGGCTTTATTTTCTCTGTGGTCTGCGCAGCCCTGGGGCTCTAGGCGGCACGCATGTTGAACGGTATTGAGGCGAACTACATCCCCCTGATGAGGGCGCAGGGCCTCGAGTGGAGGGATAGGTGCGGTAGGGAGATCGCGAACCTCTTCGCGTTCTTCAGGGAGAGAGGTGTGTCGTGCTTCAGGCTGAGGATATGGTTCGGCGGGGAGGGGCCTTCTAGGCTACCATACGCGCTCGAGCTCGCTAGGGAGGCGGTGGGCGCGGGCTACCTGCTTCACCCGGTAGTCTTCCTTTCGGAGGGTTGGGCCGACCTCTACAAGCAGCCTGCGCCGAAAGGGTGGGAGCAGCTCGATGTTGACTCGAGGTCGCTGCTGGCTGCGGAGTTCGTCGGTAAGGTGGTGAAGGCGCTCGGCGAGCTCCTCGATAGGTGCGCTTACTTCCAGGTGGGGAACGAGATCGATTACGGGGTTTGCGGGGTCTTCGCGCGGGATAAGAAAAAGAGGAAGAGCGTCGACTGGCTGAAGCGGCGGGTCTGGCCTCTCGAGGCGAGGATTCTCAAGGCGGCGTTCGGCGCGCTGAGAGACTCAACCTCGAAGCCGGTTTCCCTGCACTTGGGCAGGTGGTTCGATACCGGTTTTGTGCGCGCGTTCCTCGACGCGATGGAGGGGTTCGGGGTTGAGTGCGATGTGCTCAGCTTCAGCTTTTACCCGACCCACACGGGCGCTCCGCTCGATAGGCTGGAGGGGCTGAAGGAGGTAGCTGCGGAGAGGGGGGTGCGCTTGGCGGTCGCGGAGTACGCTTACCCGAGCAGGAGGGTTAGCGGGCAGTTCTGGTTCATGAACAACCCTTCGCCCGGCTACCCGTTGACGCTTGAGGGGCAGGCCCGCTGGCTGAGGGACTTCCTCATCTACTGCAAGAGGCTGGGTGTTTACGCGGTGTTCTACTGGAGCCCTGAGCTGTACTTGGTGAAGAGCACGGCGAAGCGTTTGGGTGTTGCCTCGCCGCTCGACATGCCGCTCGACTTCGGGTGGGGTCCCATGTCCCTTTTCCGCGAGAACGGTGTGGCGAAGCCGGCTGTGGACTCGCTAGTTTACGGGGGTTGAGATCGCCGCGTCAACCCCATTCTATAGTACCGGTTTCTGGGGTTCTGTACCCTGTTGGCTTTGCGCGTTTTCGCCGGTTCCTTCGTGCTGCTTTTGCTCGGTTTCTGTTGCCCGCTCTACGATCCTTTGGAGTAGCCGTTGGAGCTCGGTTTTGACTTCCGGTTTCATGCTTTTCGGTAAGTTGTTGTCGAGGGCTTTCAGCAGGATCCCCGCTGCTTTCTTGAGGTCTCCGAACCGCACGGCCGCGATCCTTTTCCCGGACACGCTGGCCGCCAGGTACTTCCTTCCACCCCTCCTCACGACCTCTACGGCAACCTCGACGCCATCCACTTCGGCGCGCTCGGACAGCCTTGTAGCCGGCTTCCCGCGCCTCACCGGCTTCTTGCGCCTCGGGGGCGGCGGAAGCTCGCACGCTCTGCCGACGATCTCGAGCGCGAGCAGCAGCGAGACCAGTTTCAACCACCTTTCGGCCACCCCGCCGCGCGGCCCGGCCGCCGCTACCGCCTCCTTCAGCTTCGCCTCCAGCCTTCCCGCCAGCCCCTTCACGCCCGCCTCCAGCGCCTCCTCTGCGGCTACGCGGTCGACGACGAGCATCTCGTAGCCGCGCTCCAGCTTGACCTCGAACGCTCGCGTGGCGAGGAGGAGGGCGGAGAGCCTCCAGCCCCGCGCGTCCCAGGAGAGCAGGAGCTCGACAGGGTCTCCGCCGGCGCCCAGCAGCTTGTCGAGCTTCGCGAGGAACCCGTCGGGGTCGAGCCCTTCCGCCGCTGCCTGCTCGAGGAGCGCCAGCGCGGCCGGTGCGCCCGCCGCGGGGAGGAGGCTGCCGACGCGGCCGGCTGCAACCCTGTGGGCTTCCTGCCATAGGGGGTCGAGCTTGGCTGTAGCGTCTTTCAGCTCGCTGTAGGAGGCGACGAGCCTGTACCACCATGATGCCGAGTTTGAAACCGAGGCTACAAGCCTAGCCCGGCTCATCTTGAGCAGTTTGAACGCTTTGCTCTCCTCGAGCCCGTAGACGTTGACCGCGACCTGCCACACGAGCGCGTCCGAAGGCCTGTCCTCGTTGCCGCCGCCGTAGAGAAGCGCGAGCGCGCGCTTCCTCTCCTCCTTCCTCCTCCTCCCGGCTACCTGGCCGGAAGCGATGAGCTGCGCGAGCTTGTGCGCGGCTGCTAGCTTCCTGCTGGAGCGGAGGTGGTCGCCGGCTCCAGCTTCCTCGAGCGCCTTGAAGAGCGCCGCCAGCTCCGCATCCCCGAGGTAGCCGAGGTAGTGGAGGGCTCTCGCGTAGCCGAGCAGCGCCCTTACCCAAGCGCCCGACAACCTCGCGCCCGCTCCCTCGAGCGCTTCGACGGGCTTCGAGCCCGCGAGGATCAAGCCTAGCGCTCTGCTGCAGGCCTGCTCGACCTTAAAGACATTGGCGAGCTTCTCGAGCTCTTCGCTCCAGCCGAGACCCCGCTCCGCCAGCGCGTAGGCGACCGCTAGCTCCCTCTCGAAAGCGCCCTGCGTCGAGACGCCGGCTATCGGCTCCAGGCAGTAGCGCGCGTAAACGTCGGCTAGGAGCTTTCTCGCCGCGCCCCTAGCGGGAGCCGCTTCTTTCAGCAGCTCGCTCAAGAACTCGATGAGAGCTTCAACCCTCTTCGCGCGCTCCTGCAGCGCCAAAGGTTTCCACCGCCGCGAAGCTCTGTCGTCCTCCGCCCGGCGGGTTTTATAGACTACCTCGACACGCCTGGCTGGCGCCGGCGCGCTCAAGCCGGGCTTCGCTGCCGCGCGAAAGCTTATAGCTGTCCGCCTGCCTACTTCGAGAGGCAGGCTGGATGGGGGAGGGGGCGCTCGATCCGAAGCGGATGTACGAGGAGCTGCTGATCTTCTACAGGAGGCACCACATCCAGCCTCAAAAGGCTCTCGACCGGGATATCGCCGAGAAGGTTTCGGCTGGGTTGAGCTGGGAGGAGGCTGTGGCTTCGCTCTACAGGGAGACGTTCAAGGCAGAGCGGGAATTCCCTTGGGAGGGAACGGCGGAAACCAGCTTGGAGGCTGCGCTCGAGCGCCTTAAGGGTGGTGAGGGGAGCATGCAGAGCGTCTACCTGGTTTTGATGCTGTTCGTTGTGGTGCTCACCTTCGTGGCCGCTCTCAGCGGCGGTCCGAATGCCGCTCTCGCTGTTTGGATGCTGGTTTTCTTCGCCGCATTGGCTTTCATGATGGTTCAAAACCTCGCGTGGACGACTTGGGTTTTCCGGGAAAACCTGGTAGTCAAGGGGGCTGGCGGGCAGTGGAGGGAGGTGGCTGAGCTCGTCCCGAAGGTTTTCCAGAAGCTGACGCTCCAGAACGTCGACTGGAGGTTGGAGGGGAACAAGCTGACGATGAAGATGAAGTTGGAGAGTAGCGTGCTCGAGCGGGGGCGGGAAGGCTCCCGCGCGGTGGCTGTGGATCTAGGCCCCTTCACGGTGGAGGCTGTGTTCGAGGATAGGGGCGGGGATCTAGCGGTCAGCGCCCTCTACAGGGGGGAGCCGCCTGTAGCGCGCGGCGGCTTGGCGGCGGAGGTCTACGAGAGGGTGATCGTAGCGTTCAGAGCCTCGCTCGACGAAGCGTGGTCCCAGCTCAAGCCGAAAGCTGTGGCGGTTTTCGACTTCGCGAAGCTGGCTGAGCTGCTCGCCTCGAAGGGTGTGGTCGTCGCGGCTGTGAGGTGCCCCTACTGCGGCGGGAGCGTCGAGCTGCCGAAAGAGGGCGACACGACGAAGTGCCCCTACTGCGGGACCACGCTGAAAGCGGTCGACCTCTACAAGGTTTTGCTGGAGATGTTCAAGGCGCTAGCTTCCCAGCCTTGAGCGGCCGCGCGTGGAGCCTCGCGCCGCCAGCTTGAGAAAACGCGCAAGGGCAAGGTGGAAAGGAGCTTTATACGGTTCCGCGCGCTCGCCGCGCCTGGGCGGTAGGCTGATATACCCCCTTCTATGCGGTTTTCTTGCCGCTGCTGAGTTGTGAGGAGGAACCGGGGTCCTGAACTGTGATGGTTTTCCGCCTTTCAGGCTCGCAACCCTAGCTTCCTCGCGAGGAGGGTTTTAGCGGGTTCGGCGAGCAGGCACGTGGAGGAGATTCCGAGGATTTCTAGGATTTCTCCGGCGCTGAACCTTGGAAGCAGTACGCCAGTTAGCGCGAAAGCCGTGAAAGCCGCGAAGGTCCCGGCGATCGAGAGGGTTAAAGCCCTGCTGGGCTTTGAGCTCCAGAGCCACCCCCTCTCCCGGACCATCAGCAGCCTGAACTGGCTCGTGTATATCAGGGAGAGCAGGACGGCGGCTGTTGAGCGCTCCCACCCCATCCCGGAGCTCACGCTGAGCGCGAGCGCGAGGAGCGGGGGCACGCTCATGGCGGCCGCCAGCACAGCCGAGAGAGCGGCAACCGGTTTCATGCTCCACTTGGCGGGCTTCTTTGACGGTCTGGCGTTGTCCGTGGATATCGACATGGTGAGGAAGTCGTTGGCGACGAGGAGTAGGGCCATCTGGTAGGGTTCGAGCGCCAGCCGGTGTAGCCACAGCATCCCGGCGAGCACGACCGCTACCGTTTGGAGAGTCTTCGTCGCTTTGTTCAGCACCCAGGTGAACGCCCTCTCGTGCATGACCCTGCCCACCGTCACGGCGTCCACGATCGGCTTCAACCCCTCCTCGAGGAGCACCATGCTGGCCGCCGCCTTGGCCGCGTCCGTGGCGCCGGCCACCGCGATCCCCACCTCCGCCTGGCTCAGCGCTGGCGCGTCGTTGACCCCGTCGCCGGTCATCGCCACGACGTGGCCCCGGCTCTGGAACGCTTTAACCACGTTGAACTTGTCCTCCGGGAAAACCTCCGCCAAGCCGTCCACGCTGTCGACGACCTCCTCCAAGCTCGCGCCGCGCTCACGAAGCTCCTTGACCGAGACAACCCTCTCGCCCACTCCCGCCATCCTCGCCACCTCTCTCGCCACTAGGGCGTTGTCGCCGGTCAGCATCACGGGGCGCACCCCAAGCTCCCTCAGCTTGGCTAGGAGCTCCGCTGAATCCCGGCGCGGCGGGTCGAGCAGGTGGAGGAGCCCTGCCACCCGCATCCCGCCTCCATCCTCCCCGACGGCTACAGCCAGCGTCCTCAAACCTTTGCGCGAAGCTTCTTCCACCTCCTTGAGCACATTGCCCGCTTCTTCCCCGCTCGCGCCGCAGAGCCCGACGATCGTCCTCGGCTCGCCCATAGCCACCCTGACCCTCTTCCCGCCGCACACGGCGACAGCTTCCGACCTCTTGATGTGCGGGTCGAACGGCGTGTAGCTCTCGATCCTGCAGCTGCCCCTGTCCACCCCCGCCTCCCTCGCGCGCCTGAGGACGGCTTCGTCGATCGGGTCGGGGGCCCCCTCGCTCGCCGCTAGGGAGGCGAAGAGCAGCACGTCGCGCTCGCTGAACCCGAACGGTTTGACCTCCACTACCTGCAGCTTGTTTTCGGTCAGCGTGCCGGTTTTGTCGAAGCACGCGACGCTGACCGTGCCGGCGTCTTCAGCCGCGCTGAGCCTCGTCACGAGCACGCCCCTCCTCGAGAGCTCGAGCGACGCGTAAGCCTGCATGATCGTCAGGACGGCCGGCAGCGCCACAGGCACGGCGCCCATGAGGATCGTCACCGCGAGGTCTAGCATTCTGGCGAGAGGCCACCCCTCCGCGAGGGCTACGGGCAGAGTGATCAGCAGGGCAGCGATCCCAGCGAGCATCATGTACCTCGTGAAGGCGAGGATCACTCGCTCCTGCTGGGACCGCGCTTTCGCCTGCTTCACAAGCTCGACCGTCCGCCCGAAGAAGGTCCTGGAACCGGTGCTGACTACCAGGCACTTCGCCTCGCCGCTCCTCACGATGGAGCCGGCGTAGGCGACGCCGGCTTCTCCCACCTCCACGGGCAGCGACTCGCCGGTGAGCGCCGACTGGTCGACGAGCAGCTTGCCCTCGAACACCTTAACGTCCGCCGGCACGGCGCTGCCGAGGCGGAGGAGGATCACGTCGCCGGGCACGAGCTCCCTCGCGTCCATAACCTTCCACTCCCCGCCCCTCCTCACGCTGACCTCCACTCTCAGCTGCTTCCTCAGCAGCTCAACTACGCGCTTGCTGGACCTCTCGTGCGCGAAACCTAGCGTCGCGTTGAGCACGAGGAGGAAGAGCATCACCTCGGTTTCGAAGAGCCTGCCCGCCGCGTAGGAGACGGCGATCGCAGCTTCCATCAGCCACGGCAGCGGCCCCCAGTACCTCCGCAGGTAAGCGAGCGCGAGGTTCTCCCTCTTCTCGGGAACCTCGTTGAACCCGTACTCGGCGAGCCTCTTGCGCGCCTCCTCCTCGCTCAAGCCCTCGGGGCTCGAACCGAGAGCCTTGAACGCCTCCTCGACTTCCATCCTCTCGAACTCTCTGGTCGAAAGGCTGCGCATCGGCTCCTTCACTAGGCGGACCTTTTACCCTTATTTATATTGATGCTCCTCAGCCCAGCGAGAACCTAAACTTCATCTTTTCACAGTAGCCCCTCAGCTCTGCACCTTAAGTGAAGAGGCGATCATTTCGTTTGGCGCGGAGAGGGGAAGAGGATAAAGCGCGATGCTAGCTTCAAGCGAGATGCGATGGCGCAGCTTGCTATCGCTTCTCCAGCATCTCCTTCAAGAGGTTTATCACAACCGATTTCACCGACGAAACCTCCTGGTAGAGCAATCTGATATTATTCTTCAAGTCTTGGTGGACAGTCTCCATCTTAGCGTTCGTATCGTCAATTCTCTTATTTGTTTCGTCAATCCTTTTACCCAGTGAATCCCTTACGTCGTCTATCCTTTTGTTCAGTGAATCTCCGAGATAGTCAATCCTCCTGCTCATCTGGTCTATGGCCCTGTTCATCTGATCCAGGAGCAGTATGATGACTTCGGTGTCCGTGAGCTTCTTCCCCTCCATCAGCTTCTTCGCGATCCTCTCCGAAACCTGCTTAAGCACCTCGCCCAAAACCGGCAGCGCGACGGCTTCGACCATCTCAGCGTTATCCTTCGAAGTGGATCATAAGCGTAGTGCCCGCGCGGAGCTAGGCTTCCGGGTCGTAAAGCCACTTGCGCACGAGCGGCGCGGCGCTCCGCCTGTACGCTACGCTCCCGCTGGGCCGCACCTCGATCATCGTGGAGAGGAGCCCGCTGTGCGCGAAGAAGTTCCTCTTCGCGTCCCCGAGGAAGCCTTCGCCGCCCGTTAGCTCTGCCACGTCCCTCGCGAGGAAGCGGGCGTTGAGGCCCAGCCCCAGGAGCCCGTAGACTTTGCCGAAGACCTCGAGCAAGCCGCTCGGCGTCGCCTCCGCGCCCGCCACCCCGGTGCTGTGGAACTCGCGCAGGCTCTCCAGCAGCGCGAGCGCGAGGGCCGCGTTGACGACCAGCGCCCTGTTCAACCTCAACCTGCGCACAGAGAGCTTCCCGCCCTCCACCGCGACCCGCCTCCTCCGCTCGACCTCCGCGACGATCAAGCGGAGGGCTTCGAGACCGGCGGCGGGGTCGGCCGCCTTCAGGTTCACGATCTCCTCGTGGTAGACGGCGAGCGGCGCGTTGTACTTGAGCGCGTTGAAAGCCACGCGCGCTTCGGCGAGGACCCTCTTGAGGCGCTCCACCGGCCCCCTCAGCCTCTCCCCCAGCTCCCTCTTCTCCTCGCCGCTGAGCGGCGAGAGAACGAAGTCCTCCGGCTTGAACTCGAGGCTCCGGAGCGGGAACTCGAAGAAGGCCTTCGAGGTGAAATCGTAGAGGCCGACGCTGTAGCGGCCGCCGCCTAGCACGGGCGGGACCGCGGCGATCCACGCCTTGACGCCCGCGCCGCCCTGGAGGATGCGGCGGAGCTTGCTGTGGACGACGAACGCGCGCGCCGCCTCCAGCAGAGCCGCCGCGTAGACGTTGAGCCCCGTGGAGACGTCCAGCACCAGCTCCCCATAGCCCTTCAGCGCGTCGAGAGAGTCGAGGAAGAGGTGGGCGACGACGTTGTCGAAGTGGTTCTCGAAGCTCGCCTCGAAGGCTCCGCGGTAGCCCCCCAGCGCCTGCGCGACGACGACCCCCGCGCGGGCTCCGAAAGCGCTCTCGACCCTCTCGGAGAAGACCTTGCCCAGCTCGCCGCGCCCCAGAGCCTCGGCGGCTTCCTCCGCGCTGCCGAAAGCGAGGACGGCGAGGCTCTCCGGCGCCACGAGGACGGCCTCCGCGCCGCCCGCCGCAAGGGCTAGCGGCAGGAGGCGGCCGCGGTACTCTTTACCCTCGACCTCGTACACCACCTCAGAGTAGCCGTCGAACCTGCCCAGCACCCCGACAGCCGCGCGATTCACGCGCTCGCAGTGAGACCATCCAAAAAATGCTGACGCGCGCTGACAGAGCGGGAAACTTATGATGACAACCCCGTTTCTATACGTCCGCTGTTTTTAATGTTCGAAACGCGATTCCCTTTGCGCTCTACAAACTTTCCTTTAAGTAACTTTAAAGTTAGCGAAAAATATTGCGAACATCTCCACGCGTCTAGAGGTTCGAGTGAGCCTTTTCCTCGATCTCCGAAGGAGGGAGGTAAATTTAGAGGGAGCCAAATTGAAAGAGAACTCGGGAGCACTAACACTGCTCCGGGCGCGAGAGGGCAGGAAACCGACAGGTAAGCTTCAAAGTGCCAATACGGTTATTAACCGTTGCCCGCGGCCTTGATCCGGTGATGAAGTCTCGGGGAGCGTCTCCGAACGGTGAGGCTAATCAACCCCGTGCTGACGCTCCGCCCCCTTTGATTTCCGAGGGGTTGGATCTCGCCGAGGTGCTTCGGGGGGCGGTTGCTTCTTACAAGGGTTTCCTGCTGAAGTGCCGGGACGAGCGGGAGGTCATCGAGGTTCTGGCGGCTGCTCTCGGCTGCGGGCGGGAGGTTCCCACTCCCGCAGGCACTGCAGATTTGGTCTGCGGCGATGCGGTCGTCGAGGTGGAGTTCGAGAAGAGACCGTACGAGGGGGTTTGCCAGCTTGTCTTTTATAAGGTGCTCGGTGGTTTCCCGAAGGCTGCCCTCGTGCACGTTCGGCTCTACCGCGATGACGCGTTCGTTAACGAGCTGAGGGCTTTGGTTGAATACCTCAACCTGAAGGATAAGGATATTAGATGCTTTGTTCTTTTCGTTGAACAGGGTGAAGTCGTTGAAATCTAGGCGAGCGGCCGTGGCTTCCTTCGTGTCGGCTTCGGGCGGCGTCGGCAAAACGAAGCTTTCCCTTATGCTCGCCTACCACTTGAGCAGGAGCGGCAGGAAAGTGCTCTTCATCGACTTGGACCCTACGGCTGGGGCCTCGCTGACCGTGTTCAATGAAGACGAGTACGATGAGCTCGTCAAAAGCCGGAAAACGCTGTCCGACGCGCTTGAGCAGAACCTGATCCAGAAAGCGATCGTCGAGCCCAGTAGCGTGACGGCGACAGCCAAGGTGGGCGACGCGCTCCTCGACTTCGTCGTACCCGGAGAGAGGTTGATCAGGGTTGTGGACGAGCTTTGGAAGAGCAGCTCGGCGGGGTTGCGCTTTAAACGGGCGTTAGAGAGCTTCATCCCGTTCGGCAAGTACGACTTCGTGCTTGTCGACAACGCGCCGTTCTTTGACCCGAGGTACACGGCCCTCAGCCTGCACATCTCCGACTGCGTCTTCATACCTCTCAGGCCCAGCCTCATCGATCTCAAGAGGACCGCTAGGATGCTCTTCTGGCTGGAGGATGAGGTGGCGACGATGGAGAAGGGCGTGAAACTGAGCGAAAGCATGTTCGCTGTCTTCAACCAGGTACCCTACCTGCCCATTCAAGTGGAGAAACGCTTCGTCGAGAGCTTTCTCAGGGGGGAGGAGGGCGTGGGGGTCAGCTCGTCGGTTCTCCTGAAGCGGTACAGCACCCTGCTGGCTTACGCCAGGCAGCTGCGGAACTTGGGGGTGAAGTTCTTAAACGCGTACGTCGAGATCGCGAGCGAGGTCGAGCGCTTCCCCATCATCAACAAGCTCCCCGAGAAGGCGAAAGGGTTTGTCGAGGAGGCTGCGAACGTGCTCGGAAGGGTCCTCCAGAGCTCTACGTAGCGCGCCTAGAATTCGAGCTTCGCTCCAACCCCGCACTGGAGCGTTTTGAGCTTGCGCGCGAGCGCGCTGGCAGCCTTCGCCCCTGTGCAGTGGCAGGGCGCTACCGCCCCTACGCCGAGCCGGGCCAGCTCGTCCACGGTTGCTTCGATCTGCCGCTCGCCCGCTTCGATTAGGTGCAGACCGCCGACGAGCGCCATCGGCTTCCGCCCCGGCAGCAGCCTCATCGCCTCTCTCACGAGCGCGGGGGCTCCAGGGTGCGAACAGCCGAGGAGGAGCACGAAGCCCTCCCCCACCTCGACCGCTAGCGCCTGCTCGGCGAGCCTGTAGCCCTTGTACGCCGCCTGGAGCGGGCCCACGATGCGGGCCCCGGGCGCCACCGGTTCGGGCTTGGGCTCCGACGGCACGTGCACGACCGCGTCGGGCTTCACCGAGAGGAGCGCGGACAGCGCGCCGGTGTGATCCCAGTGGTTGTGCGAGATCACCACTGCCTCGATGGTGCGGGGGTCTACCCCGAGCGCGCCCATGTTGTAGAAGAGCCTCGCCGGGTCCCCGCCCGTATCGAAGAGGATCCTCCACCCCCCGACCTCGACCAAGCACGCGAACCCGTGAGCGGCAAGCAAGCGGCTATCCGCCTCTCGGTTATCGTAGAGGATCGTGAGCTTAACCCCTCCTGCTGAGCTCACAGGCTGCTCAGAAGTGAGAAAGAGAAAAAGTTTACCACTCGAAAAGGCTTAGCCGCGCAGCTGCTGCGCCGCTCTGTTCAGCTCGGCGATTGTGGCGTTCAGCTTCTCGAGCGTGCTCGAGACCTCGAGGGGCGAGGGCACGTAGACTATCGGTCTCCCGTACTTCCTGGCCAGCTCTTCCGCCTTCGCGCCGAGCGGCGTGCTCTCAGCGCCCTTCACGGAGACCACGAGGAGCGCTCTCCCTTCGGCGAGCGCACGATCGGCGGCCGCGATGTCCTCCGGCGTGGCGGGCAGATCGTGCTCCTTGACGAGCAGGTAGGAGACCTTGACGCCAGCCCACTCCACCGCGTACTGGACCACCGGGCTGTAGCCGACAGCCGTCGCGTTGATCTTGGGCGCGCGGGAGAGCAGGCTGTCCAGCTCCCTTTCGATCGCCGCCGCTCTCTCCCTGTACGCTTGCGCGCAGGAGGGTCGCAGCCCTGCCATCGCATCAGCGGTGCGCTTGACGAACGCGAGGTAGTTAGCCGGGTCGTAGATTGGCCAGTGGAGGTTCTCCTGCCCCGTCGCAGGGTTGGTCAGCAGCTTGATGCCCGGTACGCTCGGCACTTCCACCAGCTCGGCTTTCACCTCGCCTTTCGCCACCAGATCCGCGATCCGCGCTTCGAAGGGTGCGTGGCCGGTTGAGATTATCAGGTCGCTACTCCTCAGCACCTCCACGTCGCTAGGTGCCAGCTGGTACTCGTGGGGGTCGACGCCCGGCGGCGCGATCGATACGACAGTATCGCCTTCGCAAGCGAGCAGCTCAACGTCCGGCTTTAGGGATGGAAACGTGACAGCAACCTTCAAGCCTCCGCTTCTCTGGTGCTCGCTCCCTTTGAGCGTCATCCAGTAAGCCGCTGCGGCTGCGGCGAGCAACAGAGCGGCCGTTAGGATCGCGTAGAGTCTCCAGCCTTTCAGCCGGCTGAATACCGAACTGTGCACAACAGCGGATCTCTTGTGGGGATTTTTAAGCTTTGTGCACACTAAACTGGAAAATCGCAGGCATATGTGCACAAAAGCTGCGAATTCAGCGGAAAGCTTATTACCCTGTGCACAATAAGGTCGGTCGAAGGTGATGCCTGTGCACGAAAAATCTCCCTCGCTTAAGGTGGAGGAGCTGAGCTTCGCCTACGAGGATGGAGAGTACGTACTCGACAACGAGAACCTGAATGTGGAGGGGGCTGGTCTGATCACGGTGCTAGGCCCAAACGGCGCCGGTAAGACCACGTTCTTCAAGCTGATTCTAGGCCTCTTGAAGCCGCTGAAGGGCAGGGTTTACCTGAACGGCGAGGACGTGACGGGGGACCCGGCGAGAGCGGGTGTGCACGCGAGCTTCGTCCCCCAGCTTTCCGCCGTGCGGAGGGACCTGCCCGCGACCGGCGTCGAGGTCGTTGAGTGGGCTTTGAGAGACTACCGGGGCGAGGAGCGCAGGAGGAGGGCGCTCGAGATCCTCCGCTCGGTTGGCGCTGAGGGCTTCGCCGGCAAGAGGTTGAGCTCGATGAGCGGCGGCCAGCTCCAGCGCGTCCTCATCGCGAGGGCTCTCGCGAGGGGTACGCCGATCCTGGTGCTCGACGAGCCGTTCTCCGGTATCGACCCGAGGGGGCGGGAGGGGCTCGCCGAGCTGCTGTTCAAGCTGGCTGAGAGCAGGATGGTGCTCGTCTCCACCCACGACCCGGTGCTGACCTTGAAGAAGAGCAAGCTGATCGTCGTCTTCAACAGGGGCATCCGAGCGGTGGGGACGCCGGACGAGGTCTACGAGCTCGAGATGCTCAAGAAGGCTTACGGTCCAGGCGTCCTCGTCATCGAGAAGTGCCTCCACGTGATCGGGTAGGGGTGAGGGAGCGTGTACCTGGATCCGAGGTGGTTCGCGGTGATGCTCGGAAGCGCAGCTGCTTTCAGCGCTCTGAGCCCGCTCGTCTACGCGAGGAGGTTCAACTTCTTCGCCGCCTCCCTACCCCACTCCGCCTTGCTCGCCGTCGCGCTGGGCTACGTAGCAGCCGCTTTCCTGCCCGGGAGCCCAGCCGCTTGGGCCGTGCTGCTGAGCCTGCCGCCATCGCTTCTCCTCGTCCTCTTCCTGCATAAAGGCGTCAGCGAGGACAGCGCGACTTCCGCGTTCGTCGCCTTCACAACCTCAGCCGGCGTTGCAGCGGTTTACTACGTGCTGACGAGCTTCCCTGCCCGCGTGAGCTTGTGGTCCTACATTCTGGGCGACCCGCTCCTCGCGAGCTGGGAGGACGCTGTGCTGGCGGTCGCCGTGGGCGCCGTTTCGCTCGCCGCTTCCCTCCTTCTGCTCCCGAAGGAGGTGTCGATCGGGTTGGACAGGGACTTTTCCTCCCTCTCCGGGATCCGAGTGAAGATGCACGATTACATCCTAGCTGCTCTCCTCACCCTGGTGAGCGTTAGCCTGCTTAGAGCGGTGGGCTTCGTTGTGGAGCATGTGGCCCTGCTCCTGCCCGCCGCCATCTCCTCGAGGGTTGCAGGAAACTCGAGGGAGTTCTTCGCGTTTAGCGTGCTACCTTCGCTGGCTGCGGCCCTGCTGGGCCTCCTGCTCGCGGTCCAGCTCAACCTAGCCCCTGCGGCCGCCTACGGCTTCGTCCTGCTGGCCGTTTACCTTATCTCGCTGCTTAAGGGTGGTGGGGCGTGACGAGGAGGGTGCGGTTCGGCGTCTCGCTCGACAAGGAGATCTACGAGGAGATCACTCGGCTCTCTCAAGCGCTAGGCACCGACCGCTCCCGGATCGTCTCGATGGCCACAAGGGAGTTCCTCTCCGGGAAGCTGCACTTCGCCAAGCAGCACGAGTGCGAAGGGGTGCTCGTCGCCAGCTACCTGTCAGACAAGAAAGGAGAGGTTGACGAAATTCTCGAGCGCAGCGGTTCACTCGTGGTAGGCCGCTCCCACTTCCACTCGAAAGGGGGATGCTGCGTCGAGATCCTCTACCTCCGCGGCCCCTCCGACTCCGTTTGGGGTCTTCAAGCGGAGATCAGCCGGTTGTGCAGGGAGTGCCGCTACGTGCCGACTTGCGTGTGAGATGGCGCAGGCACCTCGACGACGAACTCGGAGAAGACCCTTTTCAGAAGCTCTTTGGACAGAATGGGCTTACCGTCCCGTTCGATCGGTTGCTTCGCCGGGCTCCTTTGCGGGTAGGCGCTGACCCTTTTAGCTATCCTCTCCTCGAAGGTGGGGACGTGCGGGTTCTCGTAGAAAACCCCAATGGGTATCCTGTCCTCCTCCAGCGATTTGGCGAAAGCTTTCGTTAGCTTCTCTTCCGCCTCGCTGGGATCCCTCACCAGGGGATCCCAACCCTCTTTCTCGAGGTGGTAGACGAGCTTCCTGTAGCGCTCTGCTGTGAAAACGTCGTTGAAGGTCACGCACGGCTGCAACACGTCGACGAGGGCCGCCCCCTTGTGCAAGATCGCTCTCTTGAGGGTCTCCTTAAGGTGCACCGCGTCGAAAGCGTAGCTGCGGGCGACGAACGTGTAGCCGGAGGCTAGGGCGAGCGCAATCGGGTTTACAGCGGAGTGCACGTTGGGGTAGGCTAGCGCTTTCGTCTTCACCCCGTAGGGCAGCGTGGGCGAAGCTTGACCTTTCGTGAGCCCGTAAACCCTGTTGTCGTGGAGCACCACAGCGATGTCGAGGTTCCTCCTGCCGAGGGCCACGAAGTGCCCGGCGCCGATGCCCAGCAAGTCCCCGTCGCCGCCGTGGACGATCACCGTGAGCTCGGGGTTGGCCAGCTTGATGCCGGTGGCGACTGGTATCGCTCTGCCGTGGATCGCGTGCACCCCGTTCACCTTCAGGAAGTGCGATATCTTCCCCGAGCAGCCGATCCCCGAGACCACGACGACCTTCGAGGGGTCGAGCTCCAGCTCGGCGAAAGCCCTCGCGGCGGCCGCGAGTATGCCGAAGTTCCCGCAGCCTGGGCACCAGTCCACCCAAACTTCGGTCCTGTAGTCGCTGGGGCTACGCGCCATACGAAAGCACCACCCGCTCCTTTTTACCCGAAAAGACGAGCTCGAGCGCTTCAACGAGCTCTCTTAAGGTTATGGGCCTACCGGTGAACTTGACCACGCTCTTCTCGACCAAGCGGCCGGTCCACATGGCCACCAGCTTCCCCACTTGCGCTTCGTAGCTGTGCTCCACGGCTACGACCTCTCGAGCCCTGCGGAGGAGCTTTACCACCTCTTGCTTCGGGAAGGGGTGAAGCAGCTTCAGGTTTGCGTAAGCAGCTTCGAACCCCTTCCTCTCCAGCTCCTCGAGCGCGTCTAGGGCAACCCCCTTCACGCTACCCCACCCGATGACCAGGAAGTCGGGCGTATCGGAGCCGTAGACCGCCACCTTCTGCTCACTGGGCAGCTCCCTCTCGATCAGCTTCAGCTTCTCTATCCTCTTCGAGTACATCGCCACCCTGTTGGCCGGGTCCTCGCTGATGTGCCCGTACTCGTCGTGCTCGTCCCCCGTGTACCACATGGGCGGCCCCTCGCCCAGGAAAGCCCTCGGCGAAACCGCGAACCCAGCGTCGAACCTCCTGTACCCTTGGGTGGGTTTCGCGAGCAGACCCCTGTCCACGCTCACCTTCTCCGGGTCGGGCACCGGCATGGTCGCCACGGTGTTAGCCAGGAACTTGTCTAGCAGGTGCACAACGGGAACCTGGTACCTTTCAGCTATGTTGAAGGCTAGCATCGTGTCGTAGAAAGCCTCCTCGTGGTCTCCCGAAGAGAGCACGACCTTTGCGAACTCGCCGTGGCTCGAGAACACCGCGCTCAGCAGGTCGCTCTGAGCCCCTCTCGTCGGGAGACCCGTGCTCGGCCCACCCCTCTGGTAGTAGGTGACGACGACCGGGATTTCGTTCATACCGGCGTACGATAGGCCTTCAACCATGAGGTCGAAGCCCGGCCCGCTCGTGGCCGTGGAGCTCCTAGCTCCAGCCAAAGCGGCGCCGATAGCCGAGGTTATGGCGGCTATCTCGTCCTCCACCTGGAGCACGATGCTGGGCCCCAGCTGGAAACCATCAAGCTCGACGTACTCGTACCTCTCCATGAGGAGGCACTCGTCGGCCGCCGGGGTGATCGGGTAGTAGCTCTGGTACCTCACCCCCGCCGCCAACTTCGCCATCGCAACCACGTCGTTGCCGGAAACCACCATGACCTCGCTCCAAGGGGGCTCCGGCTCTTTCAGCGGCACCTTCGCGCTCCCCGGTACGAGCCGCGCAACCTCTTCCACAACGGCAACGTTGGGCTCCACGATCTCCGGTCTACCCTTGAACTGAACGCTCAAAGAGTGCTTCACAGTTTCGAGATCCAAGCTGAGGACGGCGGCAACCGCTCCCACGAGGATGGAGCTAACGTACCTGCTCAGCCTAGCCGGGTCGAGGCGGTAGCGTTCCCCCACTCCCGCCAGCACCTGCTGGAAGTTCACGGGTACAAGTCGCACCCCTTTGCTGTCCCTGAGGTGGGCCGCGAGCGATTCGACGTCGAAGCCTACCCCAGCGAGCTGCTCGGTCGCCCTCTTCCTAGCCGCTTCATCCATGCTGGCTTGCTCGTCGAGCCTTTTCGAGCTTACACCAGAATCGTAAACCAGCACACCTCCAGGGGCTAGATCCGGGAAGTGCGTGAAGACGGTTTCAGCGTCCATCGCAGCCAGCACGTCGACCGGGTACTCGAGAGACCTGGGCAAGCCCTTCGGGGAGACGCGCATGTGCACGTAGCTGTGCTTACCGACGATGTTGGAGTGGTACTCCCTGTCGGCCAAGAGACCGTACCCAGCTCTAGCGAGCGCCCTGGCTAGCACGAGCATGGCGGTTTCTAGGCCGCCGCCCTGCGGGCCTCCCAGCAGGAGGCTGACGCAATCCGGCACGGTGGACACCTAGTCTGCTGGCGCCTCTTCGGCGAACGCCTCGTCCACGAGGGCGCCAGGGTAGATCGCGTGCCCCTTCGCGGCGTGCTCTTTGACCTCCTCGGGGTCTACCAGCGCGGTTCTGCACGTCGAGCAGTAGATGTAGCCGAATCTCTCGAGAGCCTCTTCCAGCTCCTCGGGCTTCCACCGGGAGAAGCCCTCGCACCAAGACCAGCCGACGAGCTCGCCCGGCTTCAGCGGGCAAGCGCCCAAGCTTGGGTACAAGGGGTGGGGTTGGAACCTCGAACAAGCGGGGCAGCTCACGCTTCACCCCTCTTCGATCTTCTCGATTCTTATCGCATCGACGGGGCAGGCTTCAGCGCCCGCTCTCGCGCAATCGTACAGCTCTTCCGGTATCACCCCTACAGATAGCTCGGGAGTCAGCTCGACGCTGTACTTGTCGATCACCCGGTTCTTCCCGTTATCGCTACCCAGTTCGAAAACTTCAGGGCAAGCTGCCGGAGCCGCGCCGCAAGCGACGCACTTGCTTCTGTCAACTATTACTCGATACTTTGCCACGCAGTACTGGAATCCGCGTAGTATTAAAAATTTGCTTCGGATAACGTGAGAGATGCACAGCTCTGTGTTCCTTAACGGGGAGAAATTTTAACCTAGCTGCACCGCAAACTTTTTTACTTTCAAGGCCCGGCCTGGATCTATGAGCCGGGATCTGGCTGTTAGGGCTTTGAGGCGCGCCCACGCGCTTGAGGAAGCTGCCGCAAAGTTTTACGAAAAAGCGTCCAAGCTCGTCGAGGACCCCTCGCTGGCGGCCGCCCTGAGCTTCGTCGCAGCGGAAAGCAGCAACCACGCGAGGCTCATCCAGTCCCTGTTCGGCACATCCGAAGGGTGCGAGGGAGCTTTAGGCACGGCCGGAGAGAGGATCATAGCTGAGCTGGAGAAAGCAGCTGCTGAGCTCGAGGGTGGCTGGAAGCCGGCTCCGAAGGAGCTGGCAGCCCTTCTAAGAAAACTGAACGACGCGGAGAAGCTCGCCGGCGAGGAAGCCTACTCGCAGATAATCGCTAAGGCGCTCTCGTTGGAGCTTTCGGACGTTGAGCGATTGCTCCTGGAGGCGGTGGCGGAGGAGGAGAAGTTCCACTACAGGATCGTGGAAAAAGTGGCGGGCGAGCTGGAGAAGCGGGGCTCTCCAGGCGCTGACCGGCGGGCCGGCTAGCGGGCGAGGTACTTTTCGAGGAAGATCGCGGCCGGTAGCAAGAGCTTGAGGGCGTCGTCCATCTTTGTTACGGCGTGGCCCGCGTCGGGTAGCACGTGGAGCTCGAAGGTTTTCCCGAGCTCGAGGAGCTTCATCGCATACTTCAGGACCGGCTTGAGGGGCGTCCTCGTGTCGTTCTGGGGGTGGATGATGCAGAGCGGGACCTTGAGAGCGCCGGCGAAGTTCGTAGCCGACCTGTCCCTCTGCAGCTCGCGCTTGCCGGCGAAGAGGACGTCGATGAACCTGCGGAAGAAGGCGTCGCTGAGCTGGTACATCTCCTCCCAGTCCACGATCCCCGCGCCCGCGACACCCGCGTCGAAGACGTCGGGCTTCTTGACGGTGGCGAGGAAAGTCATGAAGCCGCCGTAGCTGTACCCCATGATCGCCACTTTCGAAGCGAGCTTTTCCCCTCTCGCCCACTCCGCGGTTTTCACCACGTCCTCGAGGTCGCCGCCTCCCGGGTCGCCGATGTCCATCCTCCTGAAGTCTTCGCCGTAGCCGGTGGACCCCCTGAAGTTGGGCGCGACCACGTGGTAGCCCAGCGCTGCCAGCGCGGCGACGAATATGCTCCACGCGTCCGCTTCCTCGCTCCAAGGCCCGCCGTGCACGTACACCACCGTGGGCCCCGGCTTCGGCGCGGCAGCGCTCTCGAGCACGAAGGTGGGCACTTCGACGCCGTCGAACGACTTCACCTTGACCATGTAGGATCGGCCTAGGCGGGAGGAGACCTCCGGGGGCAGATCGGCGCCCAGCAGGAGCCTGTAGCTGCCCGATGCGAGGTCGGCCTCGTAGATGCTCGTGGGCCTTGTGAGCGATGAGTGGGTCGCGTACGCCTTGGAGCCGCTGAAGGCGGCGTCGAGCACGCTGCCCTCCGGCAGCTTCACCTCCCTACCCGCGAGGAAGAGCTTCGACCTCCCCTCCCTCTTGCCTATCGCCCACACTTCCCCGTCCGTCCAGCCGAAGTCGAGGTACTCGACCGGCTTGTACTCCGCCATGTCAGGGTGCGGCAGCTCCACCAGTTTCAGCTCCCCGCTGGCCGGCTTGTACAGTGCGAGCTTTTCGCCGCCGAACGCGGTGGTGGCGAACAGCACCAATCCTCCCTTCGTTTTGGGCTGCTTGTTTACCGAACCTTCCTTTGGGGTGTAGACCTCGAATTGGCGCGCGTCCACGTTGAAGATGAAGAGCTCGTAGGTTGCAGGGTTGCCTTTGAGCACGCCCTGGCCCACCACAAGCCCGTCCGCGAAGTCGGTTACGAACATCATCGCGTCGGTCCTGTAGAGCCTTTCCGCCTTTCCTCCGGGCTCGAGCAGCCACAGCTCGACACCCTCTCCAGCTGCGGCGAGCGCCGCCCGCTTCCCGTCGAAACCGATCCCTAGGACGCGCTTGGGCTCGAAGCCCTCGAGGGCGAAGCTCTCGCCGCTGCGCGCGTCAACCGCGTAGACGCTTTGGAGCTCCCTGCCCCCGCTAACGTCCTTGGTGTAGATAACGTAGTGCGACTCGGGCCTGGGCGCCGCCACCACGTGAACTCCGCCTTCGGTGAGCCTACGTTTTTCGCCAGTTCGCAGGTCGAGGGCCCATAGGTCCCTCGCGCCTTCGACCGTTGAAGAGTAAACCAGGAGCTTGCCGGCGAAGCCCACTACACCGTACAGGGGGGCCTTTACCACGGCTTCAAGGATCTTAAGCTTCTCCACTAGGGGGTAAGAGGTTCCCACAGGGGGGTCTCAGGAGCTTGCTGAAAAAGTCTTCGGTTAGCCGGCTGGGCGGAGGGAAATTTAAAACGGTCTCTGTAAGGATCTGCAATGGCCAAGCTGCCTAGAGAGTTCCTGGAGTGGAACTACTTCGCCCGCAGAGAGCTCCTCTCGAAGCTCTCGAGCGGCGGCTTCGAAGACCCCAGGCTGCTGTTCATCGAGTTCACGCGCCACAACCCGGTGCTCTGCACGGCCGCGGTGGGCGATGGAGGTGGCATCGAGGTGAACGGGAAGGTGATCGGGATCGGTTATGTGCTGAAGCCCGAGTTCGTACCCGAAGCCGCGAGGAGGCTCGAGGATCACCTCAAGGCTACGGACGAGGCAGTCGCCTCCGGCTCGAGGAACCGAGAGGAGATCGTGCGGGAGCACGCCGCTAGGGGTTTGAAGCTGCTGCTGGAGCTCGTGTACCTGGAGCCAGAAGCGGCCGAGGAGCGTGTGGACTTCGAGAAGCTGGCGAGCGTCGAGCTAGCGCTGAGGGTTCCCCACTCCTCGAAGCACACGTGGAGCATCCTCCAGAGGGCAAGGCGAGCGTGCCTCGTGTTCTACCAGCCTCCTTCGACCAGCTTCGAGATCCGCTGCATCGTGAGCGTCCACGAGGGTGACGCGTACCACAGGTTCGTCAACCTGATCCACGACGCGTACCACTACACCCCGCCGGAGAGGAGGAGCGGGAGGCCGGTCTACCTGTTCCACGTGGAGGAGGTGTACGACAACAGCGCCACGCTGAATGGCTTCGGGAGGCGGCTGGCGTAGGTGGTCGGCCGTGTCGTGGAACCCTGTCACCGGCTGCCTGCACGGGTGCAGCTACTGCTGGGCTAGGCGCTTGGCGCTGACGAGGCTCAAGCGGCACCTCCACTACGCGCTCCACGGCTTCAACCCGGCCTTCAACGAGAGGGCTCTGGCGAGGAGGTTCAAGCCCGGCGAGTGGGTGTTCGTCAGCGACATGGGCGACCTCTGGGGTTCGTGGGTGCCCAGCGGGTGGATCGAGAGGGTCTTGGAGGTGGTGAGGGCTAACCCCCGCACGGAGTTCTTTTTCCTAACGAAGAACCCGATCCGCTACTTCGAGTTCCTGGACCGGATGCCGGAGAACGCGACGCTGGGGGCGACGGTGGAGACGAACAGGGACGAGGGGTACGAGCAGATCTCCCGCGCGCCCAAGCCGAGCGAGCGGCTCGAGGCGATGGCCGAGCTCGATTGGCCCCGCAAGGTGATCGTTGTTGAGCCGGTGCTCGACTTCGACCTCGAAAAGTTCGCCGAGGCGGTAAAGCGGGTGGGGCCCGCCGAGGTCTACATCGGGTACGACAACTACGGCTGCAAGCTGCCCGAACCCCCTCTCGCCAAGGTGAAAACGCTCATCAGCAGGCTCGAGGGTTTGACCCACGTGCACGCGAAGTCCCTGAGGCCGGCCTGGTACGAGAACCCCTGAGCCTGAGCAGGCTTGTCAGTCCTCTGACAAAGGGTATAAAAGGTCTTGTCAGAGGACTGACAAGGGATGGAGGAGCTGATTTACGCTCAGAACCCGTGGTGGGAGTGGTCTAACTGGGAGGCTAAGGACAAAGACTTGAGGAACTACAGCAGGGCCAGCGTGAGGTGGGTGCCCCCTTGGCTGAGGGAGATCTCGCTGAAGCCTTTCTCGCTCAACATCGTCGTGGGCCCGAGACAGGCGGGTAAGACCACGGGCGCGAAGCTGCTGGTGTCGGAGCTCGTGAAGACGAGGGACCCGCGCTCCATCTTCTACTTCAGCTGCGACCTGACGGCGGACGCGAGGGAGCTGAGGTGGGTTCTCGACTTCTACAGGCGCTTCAAGCAGGCGAACGGCATCGAGTCGTCCGTGATCATCCTCGACGAGGTCACAGGGTTGGAGGACTGGTGGAGGGTTGTGAAGGGGTACGTGGACCTCAACCTGTTCGAGCGGGACGTGCTCGTGCTGATGGGTTCCGCCTCCTTCAGGTTGAAGAGGTTTGCGGAGGCGTTCCCGGGGAGGCGGAGAGAAGGGAGGACGGTGGAGGTGCTGCCGCTCAGCTTCCCCGAGTACCTCTCGGTGCACGGGGTCGAGGCGAAGAGGGGGGAGGGCCGCGTGCTCGCGCTCTTCGAGAGGTACCTGGATACCGGCGGGTACCCGCGCAGTGTGAACCGCGACGAGGGGTTCGCCGAGGACCTCGTGGCGAGCGTGGAGAAGGACGCCGTCAAAGCCGGCAGGGATCCGAAGCTGCTGAGGATGGTGGCGCGCGAGCTGATCAGCAGGGCGCCCGGCGCGACCAGCTTCAACGCGATCGCCGGCGACCTCGGCATCTCGCACAACACCGTCCACGACTACGTGAGACTGATGGAGGACATGTTCCTCGTCGGCGTAGCCTACATGAGGGAAGGCGGGAGGATCCTCTACAGGAGGGAGAAGAAGATCTTCTTCCGCGACCCGTTCGCGGCGAGAGCGTTCGCTACGCTGCTTGGCGCCGAGCTGAGCGAGGCCGCGCTGCTCGAGTGGGTTGTGCAGGAGCACGCGTACAGGAGGTTCGGAGAGGTGTACTTCTGGAGGAACAGCTACGAGGTCGACGTGCTCGCAGGCCGCTGCAGGATCGAGGTGAAGAAGGGAAAAGCGCACCGGAGGTACCCGAAGGGCGTTTTCGTGCTCTCCGAGGAGGAGGTCCCCTTCTTCCTCCTCGAGCTGCAGGCCGGCGCCTGCGACAGGGAAGTTCGTGGAGAGAAGAGTTCATCTGCAGGCGCGCGAGAGGGGGCGCGTGGAGACGCGGGTTAAGTTCGTCGTGGACCTGCTATCCCAGCTGATACAGGTCAACACGACAAACCCTCCGGGCAACGAGACTCCAGCGGCTAAGCTGGTGGCCGAGGCCCTGGCCGAAAAGGGTGTTGAGCACGAGCTTGTGGAGAGCGCGCCTAGCCGCGGCAGCGTGGTGGCGTGGGCCGAGTCGGGCGAGCCGGGGCCATCCCTGCTGCTCCTCTCCCACCTCGACGTCGTGCCGGCGAACAGCGACGAGTGGAGCGTCGACCCGTTCTCCGGCTTGGTGAAGGACGGCTTCGTTTGGGGGCGTGGCGCGCTCGACGATAAGCTTTCGGTCGCCGTGATGCTGCGCGCTTTCCTCGACCTGGTGGAGTCCAAGCGGTTCAAAGGCCGCCTCATCTACGCCGCCACGGCGGACGAGGAGATGGGCGGCCGCATGGGCGCCGGCTGGCTCGTCGAGAACCGGCCGGACCTCGTGAGGGCCGACTACGTGCTGAACGAGGGCGGCGGCTTCGAGATGCCGGGGAAGCGGGGGAGCGTTTTCCTAGTGCAGGTCGCTGAGAAGGGGGTCTACTGGTTCAAGCTCGCTTTCCGCGGCTCTCCCGGCCACGCTTCGATGCCCAAGTCCGGCGATAACGCGCTGCTCAAAGCTTCGCAAGCCGCCCTCGCTATAGCCTCCAAGCAGCCGCCGCCCGACGTGAAGCCGTACGTGAAGCTCATGCTCGAGAAAGTGCTCGAAGCGCAGGGGATCCCCGCGCCCTTGAGGCCGCTGCTAACCTCGAAGCTGGGGCTCCCGCTGCTGCTCGGGGCGTCGGGGGAGGCGGCCCCGATGATCGACGCGATGCTGCGCAACACGCTGGCTCCCACAGTCGTAAGGGGCGGGGAGAAGGTCAACGTCATACCTTCGCTCTGCGAGCTCAGCGTGGACTGCAGGCTTCTGCCAGGCTACGGCGAGGACTGGGTGCGCGGCTACGTCTCGCAGCTGCTCGGCGGCTCGGGCGTCGAGCTGGAGTTCATCCACAGGGACGCCGCTACGGAGTCGCCTGTCGGCACGCCGCTGTTCAAAGCGATCGAGCAGGCGGTCGCGAGCGAGGCGCCCGGCTCTATGGTCGCGCCGTACATGTCTACTGGAGGCACCGACTCGCGCTTCTTCCGCAGGGCTTTCGGCTCGGTCGCTTACGGCTTCGTCCCCCTCAAGTCCGACCTGCCGCTGAAGGAGATGCTCAGGATGGCGCACGGCATCGACGAGCGGGTCTCGATCAGCAACGTCGAGTTCTGCTACCGGGCAACCCTTAGAACGCTCGAAGCTTTCTACAAGCTAGCGTAAAGGGAGTGTCAGTTGAAGAGTTTTTCAACCCTCCACACGTGGTTAAGCTGTATCACAGAGCGTTCCGCAGTGCGCTGCCGTTTAGCGCTGTAGCGCTGGCGAGCGCGCGGACGAAGTAGCGTACTAACCTGCTCAACTGCTCTTCGACCACTTGTGCAGCAGGTATCCTCCGACGATCAAGGCGGCAGCCACGAGCAGCCGCGGGATTACCTTTAAAGCGATTATCGTTACGATCACGAAGGTTGCGTTGCCCGAGGGCTGGGCGACGTTTTCCGCTTTTTCGCCTACCGTGATGTTTAAGGTCGCTCGAATTGCCGAGACTTTATGGGGCCACACGAGGAGCGCCTGTTCGGGCTCCAGAACTTGGTTGTAGCTGGTGTAGTTTCCCGAGAAGCTGGGTAGCAGGTTCGAGAGGTTCTCCGCTTTGATGAGGTAGAGGGAAGACAAGCTCGTGAGCCAAGAAGCGTTCACCATATGTGGCAGCGAAGAAGATGGCGCGACGAGAACCTTGAAGCTGCAACCGCGCGTAGCCACGCTGACGGAGACCGGCGAATTGAGAGGTGTGATGGCGTAAACTGTTTCTGTCCCGTTGACCGTGATCCCAGCCATGTAGCCTACGGCCGATCTCACACTACCTATCGTCCAGAACGGTATGAGCAACGCTGAGAAAACCGCCAGCACGGTGAGGGCTGCACCGAGCCCTATCAGCACGAGACCCAGCACAGCTGCCGCCACTTTGCTCGACGGTTTAGGCTGCCCGCTCACCTTCCCACCCGTCACAACCCCCTCCTGGCCTTCGTTTAGTGGTAGCGTGGTGGTAGGCTCCGTTAGGAGCGTGTTCACGTCCACCTTGTCGAGAGGCCCTACGTAATGCCAAGTCCTACCGTGCTTGACGTATACGTACTCTTTGCCGCCAACGCTCTTCACGATCAAAGAACCCTCCTCGCCGCACTTGGGGCACTTGCCTCTCCCGATGCTTCTAGTGCTCACGCGCGAGAAAGAACACCGGGCTATTTAATGGTAAGGAAGTGGTAAAACGCGGCACGCCAGATGGAGCTGGTGGTACGGGCTTGAGCGAAAGCTGAGCTTACCTCATCCGCCGGAACTCTTCAGCCGGATCTTTCTCTTTCCACGACATTCCTTACGTTCTCGTCGAGATCCCCATACTCGAGTCCCTCCTCTATAGCGAGAGCGGCGTGCAGCGAATCAAAAAAGCCCAACTCAGGGTATTTACCACGCAACACAGCCGCCTTCGCCGCATGCAAGAGCCCTAGATTCAAGCTACGCACCTCAGCTCCTGCTACGATGCTTTCCATCAGCCTTAGCACCCTGCTGATACGGCTCTCTTCGAAGCCCCTACTTTTGAGCATTAAGGAAACTTCTACCGGCGCCGCCGGCGACAAGTAGCATCTGATGTGTTTGCGACGGCACTCGTTAAGAATGCTTACAGCCCAGCTGTGATTCCTATCCAAAGGGTTAAGAGCAAGCAGAAAGCCCGTCTCAAGAAGCAAACTTTTCACGAATCTCCTTTTTTGCTGCATCCTCCGCCAACCTCCGCAAGCTCCTATCGAAGGTCAGATCGCCCAAAAGCTCCGCGAGCTCCCTCCAGGGGTCTCCAGCTTTCTCGATCACCACTTTACCGCCTTCCACGTTCACTAACACCTCGTCGCCTTCCCTAATCCCAGCCAACTCCCTCAGGCTTTTAGGGATCAAGATTCTCCCTTTCGAATCAACTCTCGCTCTAGCGCTCACAGCAAATGGATAGTGGTTCCCACCATAAATTCCTTCCCACCGCGTCGGGCTCAGTAGTAGTCGACAAGGAGCCAGGGGTTGCCGATGCGCACTCTCGTCAGCCCCTCCTCTTTCGCCGCTTTCAGCGCTTCCTCCGCGTGCCTCCTGCTGGTGGGGGGCAGGTCGTGCATCCTGTAGTCCGGGTGGAAGGCTAGAAGGCTGTAAGGGATGTCGGGCGAGATGGAGGCGAGGAACCGGGCGATCCCCCTCACCTCTTCCTCGTCCACGTAGCCGGGGACGAGGAGCGTGCTGGCCGTGAAGAGCGGCACCTCCGGCCTCTCATGCCCCCTCTTCGCCACGTACGCCGCGTTCTCGTAGAGCGGGCTTGCGTCCACGCCCGTCAAAGCCTTGTAGACGTTCGGGTTCCAAGCCTTTAGGTCGAACTTCACGATGCCCCCGCTCACGAGCGAGTACTCCACCACCTTCGGGAGCAGCTTGGGGCTGAAGTGGCCGTTCGACTCCCAGCAGATCCTCATCACCCTCCCCTTAGCCTTCGAGAGGAGCTCGCGCGAGAACGCGAGCGCGTGGAGCACTTGGGGCGCCGGGTCGCCGCCGAA
>Ga0078972_1006244_pt1 | contig 28676 bp, 19 predicted proteins | sample YelNatPaOPGAMG01_FD_67568 | JGI IMG/M metagenome (GOLD analysis project Ga0078972, IMG submission 67568) | Hot spring thermophilic microbial communities from Obsidian Pool, Yellowstone National Park, USA - OP-RAMG-01 (SPADES assembly) (version 2) | ecosystem: Environmental > Aquatic > Thermal... | reverse complement strand
GTGCCAACGGCAGGCCGAGTAGCTATGTCGGGACGGGAGAACCGCTGAAAGCATCTAAGTGGGAAACCCACCTCAAGACGAGATCTCCCACCGCGCAAGCGGTCTGAAGACCCCTGGAAGACGACCAGGTTGATAGGCTGGGCATGCAAGACCTGCAAGGGTTGTAGTGTACCAGTACTAATCGGTCGAGAGACTTGAGTCCGTCATCGCCCTTGTTCAAACGCGCTTCTTTCTGTCCGGTGGCTTTGCCGGAGGGGAAACACCCGTTCCCATCCCGAACACGGCCGTTAAGACCTCCAGGGCCCATGATACTGCACCCGCGAGGGTGTGGGAAAGTCGGTCGCTGCCGGACTCTTTATTTTTCCCTTCTTGTTTCTCTCTCTTCCTCTCTTTTTTCTCCCCTCGGTCGCTCCTTGCCGAGGGGTTTTTTTTAACGTTGGATTGCATTGGATCGCAGCGGAAGGACGCCTATCGTGTCTCATCTGCGCACTCTTGCCCTTTCGCTTCTTGCGGTGACGCTTCTCTCTTGCTCTCCCCGGTTTCATCCCCTTTCCCGCGCGAACTCCCACGATCTTGTCCTGGCCCTCCCCGACGATCCGGCGACCCTCGACTGGAACAAGGCCACCGACGGGAACTCCTTTGAGGTCATCAACACTCTCATGCAGGGGCTGACCCGTTTCGACAGACGCCAGTCGGTCGTTCCCGCCGATGCCGACCGCTGGAGTGTCGATGCTTCCGGACAGGTCTTTCTCTTCCATATTCGACCCGAGGCCCGCTGGGGCGATGGGGTACCCGTCCTTGCGGCGCACTATCGGGACTCCTTCTTGCGCCTTCTTTCCCCCCGGACGGCCTCTCCCTATGCCTACTATCTCTACGATATCAAGAACGCCCGATGCTTTAACGAGGGGCACTGTCCCTCCTCGGCCGTCGGTATCAGGATCCCCGGTCCGCGAACCCTTGAGGTTACGCTTGCCCATCCGATGCGGACCTTCCCCGCGCTTTTGACAAACGCCATCACCGATCCTGTGCGACTTGATCTTATTGCAAAGGACCCCGACCACTGGACCGATCCCGGCCGTCTTGTGGGCAATGGTCCCTTTTCCCTCTCGGCATGGAACCACGACGCCTACCTCGAGCTTGTTCGAAAGGCTCCCGATCCTCGCCATCCCCGGGCCATCTCCCGGATCGTCTTTCTGGTGATCCCCGAGCCCGTGACCCAGCTGACACTCTTTTTGCAGCATCGCCTCGATATCGAGGGGATCCCCTCCTTCTATATCAGCAAGTACGCCGCGAGCCCCATGCTCCGGCGGATAACCCAGCTTTCCACCCTCTACTACAGCATGAATCTTGCCCGCCGCCCGTTCGACAACATCCACGTGCGCCGGGCCTTTGCCCTGGCCGTCGACCGAAGTCGACTCGAGCGGATATTCCTCTCGGCCCTTCCCTCTCTCGCCTCCTTTATTCCCCGTGGGCTCCCAGGCTACGATCCCGCCGCCGCCTACCCCTTCGATCCCGCCGGGGCCCGCCGCGAACTTGCGAAGGCGGGCTACCCCGGAGGGAAGGGGTTTCCCCGGGTGACGCTGGTCTTTCCCGAGGGAACCCAGAGTCGGATCTTGGCCTCCTACATCCAGCAGAACTTCAAGGAGGTTTTAGGCGTCACGATCTCGCTTCGCTCCATGGAGTGGAAGGCCTTTCTTGCAGGGCTCGACTCCCATACGCCGGCCCTTTACCAGTCGGGGTGGATCGCCGACTATCCTGACGCGATGACCTTCCTCTCCCTCATGAGAAGCGGCTCCGGGAACAACCGGACCGGCTGGTCCGACCCGGCATTCGATACGCTCCTCGCCCGGGCTCTGCAGGCCGATTCCCGGACAAAGGCCGCCCTTTACGACCAGGCCCAGACCCTTCTTCTTCGGGAGGGCATTGTGGCGATCCCGCTGGCGCAGGGGGTCACAAATCTCCTCGTTCCACCGGAGATCCACGGGTATTGGCACAATGCGATGGGGATGGACTCCCTCGTTCAGGTCAGGAAGTACCCGAAAACCCCGGGAATGTGATATCCTTTTTTCCTGTTAAAGAATTTCCGGGGTGACCCCCGGTCTTAATCGACGATTGTTCGTGGGCCCGCACTTTGTGGGGGCGTGGTTTTTTCTTTTATGGGGTATCTCTTGGCCTCTCTCAAGTCTCTCCCTGCCTCCGAGCGCTTCGAGGAAGATGTCCGGCAGTTTTGCCTGACGGGTCTCCAGACGGTCGCTCTGGGCCACGACAGTGCCGACTTCCAGGATCCTTTTGTCGATGCCGGGGTTTCGGTCTTCTTCTATGAGCGGAATATCTACACGCCGGTCGGGCAGAAGGAGATCGACGGCTTTCTGGCGACAGACCGGGGCTTCTTCGTCGTCGAATGCAAGAATATCTCCGGGGCGGTGACGGGAACGCTCAACGCCGCCTGGCAGGTGGGGCGCGATCATATTCAGGTCCCGGGATCGGGCCATTCCAATCCGCTGACCCAGATCAAGAACCGCATTGGCCCCCTGGCCTCCTTCCTTCGTGACCGGAAGGTTCCTTTTTTTCTGACCGGTATGATCATCTTTCCCGACGACGCGAACCTCGAGGGGCTGGCCGAAAGCGGAACGATCTCGATCCACGCGCCGGCCAACCGCGATCACAGCTATGTGGTGACGTGTGTCTCGCAAATCCCGGAGATCCTGGCCAAAATGCCCCCCGGCGTCGTCTCTGCCGAGGATGCGGCTCGGGTGGCAAAGCTTTTGGGCCTTGTTGTTCCGGATGCGGGGATGCCGGAGCGGAGGCTCCGGTTCCCGGTCGGGGGATTTGAGGATCTCTCCGTTCTCCAGAACGAGCGGCTTCTTGAGCGGAAGGTCGCCCAGATCATGGAGAAGCTCTCCGTCGTTCCTACCGAGATGGCCATGGCGCAGGAGGAGGCGATCGAGTCGGCCCGGTCCGTTCTTTTTGCCTCCCTTCACGAGGCGCGCACAAAGTCCTCCCGCGCTCCGAAAAACCTCTGGCTTCCGGCCGTGGCAAGTCTTCTTCTCATGCTTCTCATGTTCGGGACGATCAGCTGGTACTTTCAGAACCGCAAGGAGGTGCAGCTGATAAAGAAGCAAAACGAGGCGGAGCTCCTTCCGGAGCTTGTCGGGAAGAATCCCCAGGCCTCCCCCTACGCCATCTATCTGCTTTTTTATAGCCACCACCCGCAAATCCCCATGGATAAGGATCTTCTCTCGTTGGCCTACCCTCTCCGGACCCGGGAGAAGGCCAATGCGGACCCGGCGTTTAGGAAGAAGTTCCGGGAGCGTATCGACTCCGACCTGAAGCTCGTGGGAACGCTTTCCCGTTTCAAGGTCTCCCTTTCGGCGACCCTTGTCCGGTACGACGCTCACCACGACAGGTTCTTCCTCACCGGGATCCTTCCGGTGCGTATTCCCAGTCCGTCCGGTAGCCCAGGTCTTTTCCCCTCGCGGCAGATCGGGGTGGCCGCCCGTCTCGAGTGCGCCTTCTGCGATGCCCAGGTGCTTCTCCGGGACTGGCCCCTTCCGGCCGCGATCTCTCCCCGGGGGATCTTTTTCTCCTTTCCCTATCCCCAGACCGGGGTCTCGGAGATCATCGGCCAGGCCCCCTGTACCGGATGCGGTCTTCCGGTGCACGTCAACCTCTGGATCTCTCCCCAGGACGTGGATGCCGGGCGAACCTCCAGCGGCAAGCCCTACATCTCCCTTCTGGGATCGGTCAAGGTTCTCTCGATCGTCCTCGACACCGACGGTCGCGAGCTCTACAGGAAGAATCCTCCCTCGATCTAGTCTTCCTTACGCTTTTTTCCGGACGGTCTTCTCCTCAGCCTCCAATCTCAATGCTCGATCCTCAAGGCTCAGGTCTCAGGGCTCATCACCCGCCGCGCCCTCGTTCTTTCCGGGGCGTGGCTCTTCCGGCCCTCTCTCGCCGGAGATCTCCTCGAGCCTCCGGTCGATCTCCTGGAGAATGATGGGGGGAACCCCGGCCTTCCGGTCGAGGTAGGTGCCCAAAAGATCCTTTTCGAAGACGGTATGGAAGTAGTCCACCGCGTTCTTGATCTGGGGGGAGAAAAGCTGGATCTGGCTCCGGTCCCCCCGGGAGAGCGAGAGGGAGTAGACGAGCTTGAGCTGGTCCTTCAGGTACTGGATCAGGGGGATGAAGTCGGTATCTCCCGAGATGAGGACGGCGGCATCGTAGTGGGGCATCTTGGCGATCATGTCGATGGTGATCCCGATGTCGACCCCTTTTTCTCCCTCAACGGTTCCCTGGTAGAGGATCCCCCCCTCCCTGTCCCGCTGGATCTCCCGGACCTTGTAGGGGCGCAGGACCAGCTGTCCCACATACTTGAACTCGAGAAAGGAGGTCCGCTTCTGGATGCCGTCGAAGACCTCCTCCTTGGCCCGGGCGAGAAGCTCTCTCTGGTGGCGGTGCCAACGCTGGGCCAGCGTGTCGATATGGGCCGCGTTCAGCTCGGGAAATCGCTCCCCGTATTCGGTGAGGATCTCCGGGATGGCCCGGTCATTGCGGTGAAAGGGGGTGGTGGCCTGGGTGTTGTACCAGTAGACCCGTACCAGTCGGTGGGGCGTGCGAGTGCGCCGGGTGAGGATGTCGATGGCGTCCTGGAAAAAGCTCTCCCAGAGAAAGTGCTTCTCGTCGAGGCGGTACTCGGGAAGGTTCTGACCGGTGGCCTTGAACCGGAACTTCTGAAGGTCGTTCTTGAAGTTCTGTCCATCAATAAAGACGACTGTTTTAAGGGTATCCATGGAGTCCTTTCGAAGAGTCCTGTGAAAGCGGAGACGGGGTGAAGGCGTCGCATTTCCGGCCTTCGTGGCGGAAGATGGCGCAAGACTTTTCCCGTAGGGACAAGGATCTCACCCGATGCAACGCGGCGGGTCCGGGGAGAGGGACTCCCTGCGGCGCCTGGAGTGCCTGCAGCGGAAGGTCTGTGAGAAGGTTTCGGGACAGGGAGTGTGGTCTGACGGCAAGATCGGAGGTCCGAAAATAGAAAGAGCCCCTAATCGGGGCTCCAACGTAAACTGGGTAAGTGGACATTTCGTCCGGGAGTGATTGTATCAAAAGGCGGGGGGCGATTGTCAAGTGGGAGTCTCCCCTTTTTTTTCGGGGGCGACCTTGCGGAAGAGAAGGGCGGTCCACTCGAGGTCCGCGCGACCGAGGCCGTCTCCGGAGGAGTTCGAGACGAGAAGCGAGAGGCCGTTTTTGCGGGCCAAAATGAGCGTCTCCCGGGGATCGACCGGATACATGCCCCGGAAAGGCTCATCCTTCACGTTCCGGAAGGTGAGGAAGAGATGGCCTCCCGGTGAAAGAATCTCCGAAAGCCGGGAGAGGGCCCGGGGACGGTCGGCGGAGGGAATGTGCATCCAGACGGCGGAGAGGAGGATCAGATCGAAGGGGGGCCGGGGTGGAAGGAGGGCAAGATCCGGCAGGGTATCGTCGACCCAGAGGACGGTGGGGCCATCGGTGTGCCTTGCGGCCTGCCTGCGCATTCCTTCGGAGGGCTCGACCGCCACCATCTCAAGGCCTCTCTCTGCCAGGGCGCGGGCATCCCGCCCCGATCCGGCCCCCACATCGAGGGCGCGGCCTTTTTGGGGGAGGAAGGGAAGAAGAATTCCGTGGAGGCGGTCAAAGTCGAGGGAGTCGTAGCGGGCGGAGAGGCTTTCGGCCTCCCTGTCGTAAAAGGCGATTGCGGGGTGGCTCCGGCCGGTCGTCACCCCCGATCCTTCCCGGCCCTTTTGACGATCTCCTCCTGTTCTTTCCGGATCTGCTCCACAAGCCAGAGGGTCAGAAGTTTTTTGGAGGGATCTCCCGGTTCCGATTCATGGACCTTGGCGTGGATCCTCGCCCCTTCCTCGCCTTCGTTCCCCATGACTGAAAAGAGTCTGGAAAGGGGGCAGCTTCCGATGTCGGAAAGGTGGGGGGCCCCGCCTGTCATATGGGTCCAGCGGTGGAAGGAAAGGCCTCCCAGGGCGGTGGTGATCTCTCCCGGGGTGAAGGGAAGGGTAAATCCCCGGAACCATTCGGGGACGGCTGTCGCCGGCATCGGCCGGGCCAGGGCATACCCCTGGCCGAAGGGGGCTCCCAGAATGGCCGCCGCCTCCACCATCGCCTTGTCTTCGAGTCCCTCCACGACGACGTCGCGTTCGAAGTCCAGACCCATGCGCACGATCGTTCCGATCATGCTGAGCGTGTGGAGGGGGGCGGTGCGGATGCGGCGCAGAAGGCCCTGGTCCACCTTGATGTTGTCGAAGGGGAGGGTCACGAGTCTCTGGAGGGAGCTAAATCCCGAGCCCAGATCGTCCATGGCGAGCTTGACGCCCAGGGAGACGAGGCGTTCGATGGCCTGGTCCATCGTCTTCGGATCGATCTCGCTGTTTTCGAGGAGTTCGAGGGTCAGGTGGGCGGCCTCGACCTTGTGTCGGGACAGGGCCTCCTCGATCCATACGGGACAGTTCGAGTCCCGGAGAGTCCCCGGAGGAAGGTTGAGGGAGATGTCGAGAGAGAGGCCATCGGCCCGCCAGCGGGAGACCCAGCCCAGAGCCTGGTCCAGCCCCTCCCGAAAGAGGCGGTCGAGCTCGGCGTCTCCCAGAGAGGGAAGGAAGAGCCCCGGAGGCACGACCTCTCCTCCGGGACGAATCAGCCGGGCCAGCGCCTCGACCTTCACGACCTTGCCGGTGGTCAGGTTCACCACCGGCTGAATATACATCGAGAGCCCCCCGGAGAAGAGCTCCTGTCGATACTCCCTGGCCCGGGTCTCGGGGATGGCTGCCACCGGGGCCCGGGAAAGAGCCCAGAGCCGCTCCCATCGCTGGGCGAGACCCCGGGAAAACTGGATCATCCAGTGGGAGTCGAACTGGTTGGGGTAGGCTCCGTAAAGGGAGAGAATGGCCTGAGCGCCTCCCTCCGGGTCGAGGATGGGAATCGAGATCCCCGAACGGATCCCGATGGGGCGGACGACCTCCTGCCACATGTGCAGGCGGTCGTCGCTCCGGTAGTTCGATGTGCGCTGGATTTCCCGGCTTCTCCAGGCGTGGCCGATCAGCCCCTGTCCCCGGGGATCGTTCGGGTCGGCGACCGCGACATAGGCTTTGTCCTGCATGATGGCGGCCCCTTCGCGTCCCCGGGACCCGGCACTGTTCTCCACGATGAACTGGCCCTGGCTGTCGAGTCGCATGAGGAAAACGCACAAGATCCCGGGAAGGCTCCCGATCAGCGCGACCTCCTTCTCCCGAACGTCGGTCCAGAGGGAACCCTGTTCCGGCAGAGGGGCAGAAAGAACGGAAAAGTAGTCCGACATGGTCTCCGTGGAGGCTCTGAGCTCCTCCTGGAGATCGTCCTGAAGCCGGACCTCGTTGGAGAGGAGAAGCCGGTAGCGGTCCCGGGCCGTCAGAAATGTCTGGCTCAGGTGTTCGGAAAGAATTCGCCGGTAAATGGCCATGGTCTGGGCAAGCATGGCTCCGTCGACACCGTTGAGGGCATGGATCTGTCCGACCCTGTGCGCCATCTTGACGACATCCTCGCGGGTTCTCTCCGGAGCGAAGAGAAAGGCCAGATGCGCCGACTGGGCCTGGGCGATCTTCTGGAGCCCCTCTTCGTCCTGGGCCGAGAGGATCCGTAGCGTCTCGGGGTCCTTGTCTTCCTGGATCATGAAGGCCTCGATGAACTCGAGGATGACCTTCCGGATGTGCTCCTGATGGCGGGTCAGGATCTCCCGGCTCTCGGGGCCGTAGGCGTCGAAGGAGGTCTCCAGTGCCGGGGTGGTTGGAATGAAGGATCCCAGGGCCCACCACTGGGCCCGGGAGGTCTTGTTCGACTTCGATTGGTAGAGGGCGGCCTCCGCCTCCCGGAAGAGGCTCTCGCCCTCCTCTCCGCTCGAGGGGTAGAGGGCGATCCCCATACTCATCCCGAGTCTTACGACATTGCCCATCGGCACGGAGAAGGGGGATTCGACGGTCCGGTGGAGACGCTCGAGAACGAGGGAGAGCTGTGAGACGGTTTTGTCGAGAGAGAGATCCTCGATCAGAAGGCCAAACTCGTCGCCGGAGAGGCGGGCAAGGAAGTCGCTCTGCCTGAGATTCGCGGAGAGGCGCCTTGCGAACTCTTCGAGAATTTTGTCCCCGGACTCCGTCCCAAGGGCTTCGTTGACGGGGCGAAAGTCGTCGATGTCGAGTGTACAGACGGCAAAGATTGCCCCCTTGCGGCGAGCCCGGGCAATCGCCCCTGAGATCGCCTGGTCGAAGCCCGCACGGTTGGGAAGATGCGTCAGGGGGTCGTGGGAGAGCTGGCGTTCGATCTTTTTATGGGAGTGGTAGAGGGGCGTGATGTCGAAGACGATGAGGAGGATGCCGGGAGCCTCTCCCCGTTCGGGGGAAAGAAGGGCTCCGACCGCCTGAACAAAGAGAGTCTCTCCATCCTTCTTCCGGATCCGGAATGTGCCGGAGGTGTTTGTATTCTTCGCAATCTCATGAATGAATCGATCGAACCGGTGAAGTGATCCCCCGGTGTCGACAAGGACATTGGCGGAGAGGCCGGCGATCTCGTCTGCGGCATATCCCACCATTTGGGAGAAGGCGCCATTGCTTTTTCTGATCGAATGGTCCGGGCCGAGGATCAGGACCCCGGCGGGCGACGATTCGAGAAGCTGGAGGATCATCCCTCCCGATGGTGGCGGCTGCGGGGCAGGAAAGAGAGAGAGAAGTGTCAGGGAGCGGCCGTCAAATGAGAGCCGGGAGGTCCGGACTTCCTGGGAAATGAGCGAGCCGTCGAATCGCCGGAAGAGGGCCGAACCGTTCTCTCCGGACTGCTTTGTGCGTGTGTCGAAATTCGAAAGCGGCTGGCCGGAGATCTTGTCTCCGGGCTTTGCCAGAAGGGCCTCGAAGGCGGGGTTCGAGAGAAGGATCTCTCCCCCTTCTCCTATGAGGCAAAGCGGCAGGGAAATGGTCTCGAAGAGGGGCTCTCCGAGAGAGGGGAAAATCTCTCGGGGATTGGTTTCATGAGAAGATGGGTTGTCAGGGGGCAATGAGTTCACGAGGCGACAACTCCAAAGATTTAAGAATCTTCTGCTGCGGGTGACCCCATTTTTATATGGATTCCTTATTCAGAGTCTACACGAATTGGCCCTCTAGTCAAAGATCCCGACTCTTATCCACAAGTCCGTGGTGGGGTTGGGAGAGTCTTGATAGAGATCCCCCTCCGTCTGACTTATATGTTTTTAAAGTTTTTGCTAATTTTTTATAAATCTATTCGATGTTTTCAATGTTTGATTCGTGTTCAATTAAAAAACAATCATTTAAAGTTGATTGACAAAATTCGATTCCGGTGTAATCTAGGGGAAAGTGCACAGGATGCTGTTCGCAATAGGGCATATCTGCCATTTCTTATGGCGAAATTATTCGGTGCGCCACTGGCCTTTTTCTCTATCCTTCGGCAGGCAAGTTCCGGGATTTTTAAGATGATTTTTCTCTGTGCTCGCGAAAGTGGGGAGCTCCCATGGTGAAAAAGACGCACTCAAGGCTTAACGATGTCAACCGGATTCTGACGGAGCTTCGGGACCTTCTGCCCGAGGCGCGATTCGACTATGACGAAGCGACGGGCGTCCTTCTCCGCGTGGTCTTGAACATCAGCGAGGACCCGCTCCGGGAGATCAACTTCTTCGATTCCCGTCCCCGCTCCTTTCCCACTCCCAACCTCCTCTGTCATCCCCATCAATCCCTCGTCGAGCAGTCTAAGAAATGCTTGAAGAGCAGTATTTTATTTTAGTTTTTTAGAGTCCTTGTTTGAAATGTTTATTTTTTTCGGATAGGATTCTACTACTATTTACCCTGTGCGTGTTCTCTCGGCTCGAAGACGTCCGATTCCCCTCGCTCTTTGCGAAAGGTGGTCTTCATGGCAATCCTTTTTTGCTCGCATCACTTTTCTTTCCGTCTTCCGGCACTCTCCGCAACTTTTATTTCCCTTTCTGCACTGGTGGCTCTCTCCGGCTGTTCGAGCCTTTCGGCGCCTCCCGGAGGTCTGGGTGTGCCCCACATCGAAGCCCGTTCCTCGAAAAATCGTCCGGTCTGGATCGACTCCCTCGGCCAATGGCAGCGGAAGCATCCGGGACATGAGTATTTTGTCGGGACGACCTCCAAGGAGCCCGACCAGGAGTCGGGGCGGACCGATGCCTACGAGAACGCCGTCCGTTCGATTGCCGAACGGATCGGGGAGCGGGCGAAATCGCTCTATAAGGAGACGAGCGCCCGCAATATGGCTGAAACAGGGTCAGGAATTGACATGAGCGTGCGTCGGCACGTGACCTCGCTTGTCAAGAACGAGGCCAGCGCGCGTGTCTCGGGAGCCCGCGTCGAGGACTACTTCTGGCAGAAGTTCTGGGAAAAGGACCAGGAGGAGCAGGCTCCGTATTCCTTCTACAAGTACTACGTTCTCGTGGCCATCCGGAAGGACATTTACGACAGCCTTCTCCGGAAGTCGCTCGAAGGCGCCCGCCAGAAGTCTGCAGACCCCGGCGTCCGTGCGCTTCTTGGCAGGATGATCCATCAGTCCACCACCTCGTTGCCCCCCCCGTCGGCCCCATGACCCCTGCATTTCGGAGGTGCCCTGCATGCGTCAACCATTGAAATTGAGCCGCAACGCTCTTGGTCTGTCACTGGGAGCCATTCTTTTCTCGACCGGCCTCCTCCTTCCTGCCGGAGAGGCCCACGCCGGAGGCAAGTGGTGGAAGGACGGCCACGTCGACGGCTATTCACAGAAGGACTATATGACTGCGGTCGGCTACGGCTCGACGCTTAGCCGGGCCCAGAAGGACGCAGCCCGCAATATCGCAACCCAGCTCGACTCAAATATCAGGTCGCAGTACGAACAGAGTTCGAACCGAAGCGGGATGTCCGTCTCCCGAAACGTCAAGGACGCACTGGCCGTCAAGACCCACGCCAAGCTTTACGGCCTCCGGAATCTCCGGGGCCGCTTTGTCTCAAGCCAGGGCTCCTATGTGGCAGTCGTTGGCGTCAAGCGTGCCGACCTCGCGCGCTATCTGTCAGGACGGATCAGTAACCTGCGCACCACGATCGACGGCATACACTCCGACCTCTCCGGGACGCAGGACAGGATGCGCGAGATCCACGATCTCGCGGGACTGATCCGCGCCAAGGAAAAGGCGGCCTTCTTTGACCGGGAGCGGGCGGTCGTGACCGGTGGCACTCCCTCGGATGCCTACAACGTCGAGCGCGACTACTCCCGTCTCGAAGACCTCCTGTCGAAGCACATGACGGTGACCGTCTCCCTTCGGAACGGCTGCGGCGGCACCGACCGTTTTGTTCGCCATGTGGCCGGGGCGATTACCGATGCGGTGACCCGCATGGGCCTTCTCGTCGTCCCTTCCGGCGGTCAGATCGTGATCGGGGGAACGGTGAGCGCCCGGCCGATGGAGGCGGGCTTCTCCCATCGCTACAAGTACTACATTCTCCATTATGCTCTTTCGATGGCCGCTCCCGACGGTACCGTCTGGGGATCCCGCGTAGCCGAGCACAAGGTGGCGGCGCTGACCCCGAGCCAGGGAGAGCTTCTCGCCGCGCGGCAGGTTTCGGGCCGGGGCGTTGGCCCCCTTCTTTCCGCTCTCAGAAGCCGGCTCTTTCTCGATCCGGGAGACCCCCAGTTCGTGGCCTTCCCCTCCGACAATGGATCTTCTGGGGCGGCGAGTGCCTCCGGGGTGGCCCCCTCCGGCCACAACTGCGACGACTTTGGTGCCGGGGGTGCCGGGTATGCGCCGGTCCTCTCCTCCGCGCCGTCCTCTCCAGCGCCCTCCTCGGCAGCCGGCCTCGCTCCGGATCACGGTCGGGTGATCTTCTCCTCCCTTCCTCATGGGGCCTCCGTGACAATTATCAGCATCAATCCTGGGACCGTCTCCTTAAACCATCTCTATAATGCATCCCTCGGTCAGACGCCCTTCTCCTACGACCTCCCGGTGGCCCGGATTGCGACGATGGGCGTCGATGCAAACGGCAACTCCGTGACGCTTCAGAAGGTGAGCTCTGTCAACTACACATTCTGCTTTAGCGCTCAGGGGTTTTACCAGAAGTGCATTGGGGGGCTTGTCCGGGCGGGAAAGGTCACAGTCCTTCCTACCGTCTCCCTGCGGCCGCAGCAGCAGTAAATTGGCGAGAACGCCCTTGGTGTGAATAGGATCGCGTGAATGATCAGGCTCCGGAAGGACTCTCTTCCGCGGGCAAAGGCCCCCCCCGGGGGCATAACATGAAAGGAGATTCAATGAAGAAAATTTCATTTGCTCTGCTGGGAGCCTTGGCCGGATCGGCTCTCGCCCTCTCAGGATGTTCCTCTCTCCCCCCTCTTCCCAAGGGGCCCGAAGGGTACAAGCCCGTCGCAGAGTCCGGATCGAATGCTCCCGAGTGGATCAACGGGATCGGTATGTGGAGCGACAAGAAGGGGAACCGGAGCTCGGTGTGGTTTGAGGCGAGTTCGCCGCAGGAGAACTCCCTTCAGGGGGCAAAGCACGACGCCTTCATCCGGGCCCAGAGAAAGGCCTCCGACCGGATCGGGGACCAGAACTGGGACCTGGTGGGAAATAAGGTCAAGCGCAAGCTCAGCACCAATACTCAGACCATGATGCGTATCGAGGACCAGACGAAGACAAAGATCCGCCAGACCTCCCAGGGGTGGCTTGTCGGCGGCGAGGAATATCAGTACTACTGGGTCGAGTACCAGGCGAAGCACCCCAACCGGGTCTCCGCCGACCAGCGGACCCTCTACCGGGCCTGGGCGCTTGTCCGCTACTCGAAGCCCAACTGGGAGTGTTCGCGCCGGAACTCCCTCAAGCTGCTTCCGATGATCGCCTCCAACCTAGGCGGAGATCTCAAGTACAAGCACTTCGACCAGACGCGGTTTACCCAGGTTGTCAAGGACATCACCGACAAGAACCTCTCCCTGATCCCCGAAGGCGTCTGCACCCACGGATAGTCCTTGTCACGGAACAGGAAACGTCCTTAAGAAAGGGGCCTTCGGGCCCCTTTTTTTGTCCTTTTTTCGCCCCCGATGCGGGGTCTTCCGGCTAGAGCGTCTCCTTCGTGTCGTGCACCTCGTTTAAGATCGACTCCATCCATTCGTAGATGTTGTGGTGGGAGATCTCCTCGCGGAGGATCCTGTTTCTTCCGGCGCGGATGGCAAGGGGTTCGCCCAAGGTGCGATGGATGATCTCAGCTGCCCCTTCCGGATCGTAGGGATCGATCAGGACCGCATCGCGCAGCCCGTGGGCGGCTCCGGCATGGCGGCTCAAAAAGAGGGTTCCCCCGGCCTCCTTCTGGGAGGCCAGATACTCCTTGGCGACCAGGTTCATCCCGTCGTTTGTCGAAGTGACCAGGGCCCCGGCGGCCAGCCGGTAGAGGGGGGCCAATGTCCGGTGGTCGACCGTCTCGTCGATGGTGACGACGGGGGGCTCGCCGCCCCGGGACCAGCGGGCATTCGTCTTTTCGACGGCCTCGCGAACCTTGGCCTGGTAGCTCCGGTAGGGGGCGTGGGTGGTCCGGGTGGGCGGCGCGATCTGGAGGAGGCGCAGCGACCCCAAATGCTCCGGGTAGCGCGTGAAAAGACGATCGAGGATCTCCATCCGCTTGAGGAAGCCCTTGGTATAGTCCATGCGGTCCACGGCAATGAGGAAGGGGGCCTCGGGATCCATTCCCGCCTTGCGAAGGAAGCTCCTGGCCAGAACGGGGCCTTCGGGGCTCTGGGCAAGGGATTCGAATCGTCCCGGATCCACCCCGATGGGGTAGTCGCCCACATGGATTCGCCTCTCCCCCCAGATCACGGTATTGCGGCGAATGCGAACCTCCTTGCCCAAAAGTTCTCCGGCCGCTTCGAGAAAACGGTCCCGGTAGAGGGGGGTCTGGAAGCCCAGGAGGTCGTGTTCGAGAAGGCCACGCACGAGTTCGGCCCTCTCGGGAATCGCCTCGAGAAAGACCGGCCGCGGCCAGGGAATGTGCCAGAAGAAGGCGAGGGGAGGGACAGGGGAGGGAAGCCGGGGCCTGAGGCGCTGTGCGACCAGGGCCAGCTGGTAGTCGTGGATGAAGACGAAGCCATTGTGCTGGTGTTGCAGAAGTGTCGACATGCGGTCGGCAAAGAGGGCGTTGACTCTCCTGTAGTTGTCAAAGTCTCCCTCCACGGAGAGGACCCGACCGGGTTCTTCGTGAAAGAGGGGCCAGAGGAGGTCGTTGGCAAACCTCTGGTAGCCGGTCGAGAGCCGCTCATCCGCGAGGAGGATCCTGTGGAGATCGTAGGAGGCCGGCTGCTCCGGAAGGCGGACGGTCAGAGGATCGGGGCCCGGAGAGGAGCGAAGGGCGACCCAGTCCCCTCCCGTCTGGAGAAGAAGCCGGTGAAGGGACTGGCTTACGCCACCGGCAGGGTAGCGAAGTCTGGGCCCCCCGGAAACGGGTTTTTTGGTTTCCTCCCCCGGGCGCTCGACCCAGACGACGGGTTCCCGGTGGGTGGCCACGAGGATCCGTCTGTCCCCGAAAAGGTGGCGGTAAAGGGAGGAGACCCCCTGGGCCGTGGCGATCTTTGGACGGGAGCCGGAACTGTTTCTGGGGTCTTTCATCAAGGATCTCCTTTGTCGGGGAGAGTCACGGGATCCACTCTTTGTTGTCTTGTTTCGCAGGGACAAAGGGGCGGCTCCTACGGGTGGATATTCCTCTCAGGGCCCTGGCCCCCAAAACGAGAATGGGGGTGAGTAGGAGGCTTCCCATGAGGGAGAAGACCTCTCGCGTCCCGATGAGGGAGGTGAGGGGAGGAAAGAGGAGTATTCCGGCGAGAATGCCCAGCAGGAAGCCCACGCTCATGACGGTCAGGACCCGGGCCAGGAGTCTTGGTGGGGTCATGTGCTGGATCATGGTCTGGGAGAGCGGACTGATGACATTAACGGCGGCCCCCCAGAAGAAAAAAAGGAGCAGGTCGAGGGAGAAGGAGTGGGTCTCGCCGACGGCGATGAAGAGGATGCCGGCCAGGGCGTATCCTCCGACGACGAAGGAGATCGCGTTCCGGGGGGTGTAGACGGTCAGAAGAAGGGTCGAGAGAAGCATCCCCGCGCCGAAGGCCCCGGTAAGATCCCCGAATCCCTCAGCCCCCCGGGAGAGAACGTGGCGGGAGAGGACGAGCAGCATGATATTCAGGGGGCCGGTCACAAGTCCAAAGAGGGTCATGAAGAGAAAGGCGGACAGAAGGCGCCGGGGAGGGGCGAGGACGAACCGGACCCCCTCTGCGATTTCCTCGATCATGCCGGGGCGGCCAGGGCGGGGGACGGGGGAGTCCACGACACTCTGCGGTTTTTCCCGTTCCATGCGGATAAGGATGAGGAAAATCGCCGAGAGAAGAAAGGTGATCCCGGTGGCCACCATCTCTCCGGAGGCGCTCCAGACGACGGCGAGGACTCCTGCAATGACAGGGCCGATCAGAAGGCCTGCCTGGCCTGTGGTCTGGAGGAGGGCATTGCCTCGAAGGAGCCTCTCGCGGGGGACGATCAGGGGCAGGACGGAGGAGAGCGCCGGGCCGAAGAGACCGCTGAGGGCCGAGATCAGGAAGACAAGAAGAAAGAGGATGGTGTGCGTAAGGATGTGGAGTCCGGCAAGAATCGGGATGAAAAGGACGAGGAGCCCCCGGAGAATGTCGACGCCGATCATGATCCTTTTCTTGTCGTAGCGGTCGAGGAGGACCCCGCCCGGCCCCCCGAAAAGAAGGGGCGGCAGAGTCTGCAGGACCCCCACCACGACCATGTCGGTCACGTGACGGGAGGACTGGGCGACGAACCACAGCAGGGCGATACGATAGAGATTCTCGCCGGTCTGGGAGATGAGCTGTCCGCAAAGCAAGAGGAAAAGGGGCCTGTCCATGGAGAAGAAAGCCAATGGAAAGCGGCTTGTTCCGACATTTTGTGTCATGGGACCTCCTGAGGGTGAAATCTCTCTTTGCTCTGGAGGGAAGCAATCTCCGTGCCGGGGAAGATTTCTTAAAAATACTGTAAAAAACCCTCTTTTTGAGTGTCACCCCAGGTAACAGCTCCGGGGAAAGCTGGTTCCAGAGGAGACAAAAATGAAACGTAGCGCTTCGGAGCAAGCCCCCGCCCCCTTCTTTCACATGATCCTCGTAAAATGGGCAGTATTCGTTGTGCCGGGACAGGCGGCCGGGGTCTGGCCGAAGGAGGATCGCTGATTTTGCGAAGCTGGCCGGAACAAGGGATCCCGCACACTGCCGGTGGCAGGAAGTTCCTGACTCGGGGAGTCTTTTGAAAGGAGGTTGGGGGCGCCTCCCCCATACTTTTTGCCCCAAAAGTTCTCTCCGAGTGGGATCGGGGATCCCCGCGAGATCCCCGATCCCCATTTGCGATTGCCGTTTTTCCTGCCATTTGTTAGGGTAGGGTGAGGCATCGGGAATGGAAGCGGTATCATTAAACCACGGACAGGAGGACGGACAATGCGCATGGGAATGATCGGACTTGGACGCATGGGGGCCAACATGGTACGGCGGCTGGCCAAGGGGGGACACGAGATCGTCCTCTATAACCGTACTGCGGCCACGAGCGAGGCGCTCGCGAAGGAGACGGGGGCCATTGCCACCACGACCCTCCCCGATTTCATCGCCCGGCTTGCCGCGCCGAGGATCGTCTGGCTCATGATCCCCGCGGCGGTCACCGACGAGACGATCTCCCGCATCGTGCCCCTCCTGTCTCCGGGAGACATTCTTGTCGACGGGGGCAACTCCTTCTACCACGACGACATCCGCCGGGCAAAGGAGCTCGGGGAGAAGAAGATCCACTATGTCGATGTCGGAACGAGCGGCGGGGTTTGGGGGTTTGAAAGAGGGTACTGTCAGATGATCGGTGGCGAGAAGGAGATTGTTGACCACATGGATCCGATCTTCCGGACGCTGGCGCCTGGCCGCTCTGCGGCCCCCCCCACGCTGGAGCGTGCCGGCAAAAAGCAAAAGAGCACCGCCGAGGAAGGCTATCTCCACTGCGGCCCTGCCGGAGCCGGCCACTTCGTGAAGATGGTTCACAACGGGATCGAGTACGGGCTTATGGCGGCCTATGCCGAGGGGTTCAATATCTTAAAGAACGCCGGGATCGGGCATGCCTCCCACACGGTCGACGCCGAGACCGCCCCTCTCCGCCACCCGGAGCACTTCGTCTACGACATGCCGCTCGACGAGATCTCCGAGCTCTGGCGCCGGGGTTCGGTCGTCGCCTCCTGGCTTCTGGATCTTTCCGCTTCGGAGCTGGCGAAGGATCCCGCCCTGTCCGCCTTTCACGGGCGGGTCTCGGACTCCGGCGAAGGGCGATGGACGGTGGCGGCAGCCATTGAAGAGGGGGTGCCGGCTCCGGTTCTGGCGACCGCCCTCTTTGCCCGGTTTACCTCCCAGGGCCATGCCGACTTTGGCGACAAGATCCTCTCGGCCATGCGCCACGCCTTCGGCGGCCATCTCGAAAAGACCCCATAGCGCCTCTTTGTTTTTTGCACGTGGGTCCATGCACTCCGGCCCCCCCCGGGGGCGGCCCCGGACGGGAAGAGCTTTCCGGCTCTTCCCGTTTTTTTTGTTTTTGCGGGTTGTTCGTTCTTCCCTTCCTTTTTTCTCTATCTCCTTACATGTCCTTTTTTGTGATCTATTGAACGACCTCATTATTTTAGAAAAATCCTTTATATTTTGAGTCTTGTCCCCTCTTGACTCCTCTTTGCAATGTTCGTTATTATTGACATGCATGAACGGTATTTCTTATCAGCCCTCTTTTTCGCACAGACTGTGCAAGGAGCTTTCATGGCCAAGGCGTTGCTTGCGCCGGACGACCGGTCCTTTATGACTCCGTCCGTGACCTCCCGCGGGGTAGTTCTTCCCGATCCGGAGAGTGCCCTTCTTCTAGGCGACATCGTCCCCGAGGAGGCGGCCCTTTCCGATCTGGCACAGAGGATCCGCCACGCCAAAAATCCCACGATCTTCCCCGGACCGCTCGTCCTGTGGAAGAAGACTCCCGACTCTGCCGCCATGGCGGCTGCGGTCAAGAGGCTTTCGGTGGTCTCGGGCATGAAGCTTATCCCCATGGCGGACTACCGGCCGAAGTACCCCAAGATCAATGCCGAGACGGAGATCAATCCGAGCCATCCCAACCTCACGATCTGGCACAACAAGATCGATCTCTGTCTCTTCGTGGGGGTTCACTGCCACTATGCCAACATTGCGCTCAAGATCATCCGGGGCGGGACCGACTGCTTCACCGTGGCCCTCTGCTCCTATGCGGGAGACGACGAGGCCCACCTGACGATCCGGGACCTGACGCCGCAGACGGTCCTTCGTCTGGCCAAGCTGCTCGAAAAATAAGCTGAACCACTCCGAACGAATCTGGTGTTCGGAATAACGTTCCTTTCCCGGAGGGTCCGGATGAAGAACAGGGAACAGGAGCTTCGCGGGGCACTTCCGTCGACGGAAGGTCAAGTTTTTCGCGTCTGGGTCGACGAGGACGGCAGGCCCCGGCTTCCCGAGGAGCTCCACCGGGTGATTCCCGAGGAGTTCTTTGTCAGGGTCTCCGCGCAGGAGAGTGCCGCCTGCCGTCCGTTTCTTCTGCTCTCGGGGCCGGAGGGGCTCTTCTTTGCCCGCTCTGCTTCGCGGCCGGACCGCTATCGTCCGCTTTCGGAGAGCCGTGAATACCCGCTCGACTTTCCCGTGATCCTGCTCGGAGGAGTCGTTTCGGGCACCGAATGGTTTACCGTCGACTCCTGATCTCCACCTTCGCGTACTGACCCTATATCAAGGAGTTCTCCCCCATGTCCACCATGCGTCTTTCCCCCGGGCCGGCAGGCCTTCTTCCTCCGGCGGCAACAGCCATCGGCGTCACCCTTCCCGAGACCGGATATGGCAACCTCTACGGCACCTCCGTCCCGGAGGAGGAGGTCCTCGAGTCCTCGGCCAGAGCCTTGGCCAATGCCAAGGTTCCGACCTTCTTTCCCGGGCCCATGGTTCTCTGGGAGTTCTCCGAGGAGTCGCGACGCGTGGCGGACGCCGTTCTCTCGGTGGCCGAGGGGAACAATATCAAGATCATCCCGATGCCCGACTACCGGCCGAAGTATCCCAAGATCGACCCCGAGACGGAGATCAATCCGAACCACCCCAATCTCACGATCTGGCACAACAAGATCGATGTCTGTCTCTTTGTGGGGGTCCACTGCCACTACTCGAACATCGCCCTCAAGATCATCCGGGGCGGCACCTCCTGCACCACCATTGCCCTCTGCTCCTACGCCGGAGACGAGGAGGCCGACATCACCGTCCGCGATCTCTCCGCCCCCAAGATCCTCGAGCTCGGACGGCTCATCAAAAAGATGAAGACGAACTCCCGGGGGTTCTGAGCGAGAGCTCTTTGTTCCCTCCCCTCCGGACCTTCCCGGATTTATGACAAACATATACCAGAACAGCTTTTTCGCCCGGCAGAGGCTTTGGCTTCTGCCGGTTTTTTTTGCCCTCTCCCGGGATCCCTCCGTTTTAGGGTATGATGGGGCGGTCGGGAATTTGTCGAGTCGAGAAGGGGGAAGAGGGGGAAAGTGTGATCCGTCTTTTCGAAAGCCACAGGATGGAGATTCTTGCGGAGGCCTTTATCGCCACACTGGAGGCGGAGGCCTCTCTCGGGGAGCTCGATCCGCTTCTTTTTCGCACCGTGATCCCCCAGAACCCCGTGACCGGTCGCTGGCTCTCCTTTTACCTGGCCCGAAAGACCGGCGTCTCGGCCTCCCTCGACCTTCCCCTGGCGGGGCGCTTTGTTAGGGATTTCTTCGACCGACTCCACGGCCCCCGGGCCGGCCAGCTCCACTTCGACCGGGAGACGCTCCTTCTCCGGATCGACGCCCTCCTTCCCTCCCTCCTCTCCTCTCCGGCCTTTGACGTGGTCGCCCGCTTTGCGGGTCGCGGCTCGGGAGAGCTTCGGCGCTACGACCTTGCCGTTCTCCTGGCCGATCTCTACGACCGCTCGATGATCTACCGTCCGGAGCTTCTTCTGGCCTGGGAAGAGGGCCGGGCAGGCCGGGCCGACGATCCGGACGGCCCGGACTCCTGGCAGGCCATCCTGTGGCGGGCTCTGGCGGGTCCCGATCGCCCCCTCCACCGCGCGAGGATGATGCTCCGCTTCCTCTCCGGGGAGGATCCTCTTCCCCCGGGGCTCCTTCCGTCCTCCCTGGCTCTCTTCGGCCTCACCGGGATGGCCCCCGTCGACCTTCGCTTCTTCCGGACCCTGGGCGAGCGCGACGGTTGCGAGGTCAGCCTGTTCTTCCTGAACCCCTCCCGGGAGTACTGGGGCGACATCGTTCGTTCGCGGGTCCGGGAGCGGGCCCCCGAAAACGAGCGGTCCGCCCTCTCCGTCGGAGCCCCCCTTCTCTCCTCGTGGGGCGGGGAGTTCCGGACGATCCACGACAGCCTCGCAGAGATTCCCGAGGGGAAGGGGCTCTTCTACGGGGAGAGCCCCGAGACCCTCCTCGGCCATCTCCAGAACGATATCCTGACCCTCTTCGACCGGGGGGCGGAGGTCCGGGCGGGGCGGATGCCGAAGCAATCGGTGGCCCCCTTCGACCGCTCGGTGGAGATCGTCGCCGCCACCGGCCGGGTGAGAGAGGTCGAGATGCTCCGGGATCGCCTCCTCGACCTTTTCTCCCGGGATCCCTCCCTTAGCCCGGAGGATGTTGTGGTTCTGGCCCCCGACATCGCGCCCTATGCCGGTATCGTCCGCTCCGTTTTTTCTCCGGGTTTTTCTCCGGGGGGAGGAGCCCCCGAAGGAGCCGGAGGCTCGGGGAGGCCGGAGTCCGGGGGGGATCCCCGGATCCCCTTCGTCGTCTCCGACCGCCGGGAGACCGACGCCTCTCCGGCCTTTCAGGCCCTCCTGCTCCTTCTCGCCCTTCCGGAGGAGCGGATCACCGTCCTCCACCTTCTTCGCCTCCTCTCTGTTCCCTCCGTCGCCTCCCGATTCGAGCTTACGGGGATCCGGCCGGAGCGTCTGCGGGAGATCCTCTCCCTGGCGGGTTTTCGGTGGGGGAGAGACGAGGGGGACCGCCGGGAGCTGGCCCCTTCCGTCAACACCCATTCCTTCTTCTGGGGGCTCGACCGGCTTCTCCTGGGATACGCCTGCGGGCCGGGAGCGTTCCCGGGGGCCCTTCCGTTCTCTCCTGTGGCGATGGCCGAGGATGTGGCGGGGGAGGCGGCAGGAGGGCTCGCCCGCTTTCTCTGGGTGGTCGACCGGCATGTGGAGCGGATGAACTCCCCTCATCCGGCCTCCGAGTGGCCGGATCTCCTCCAAAGGACCCTCGATGCCTTCTTCGATCCCCGGGACAAGGATCCCGCCATCGCCCTTATCTTCGGGCTTCCCGAGAAGCTTGCCGCGGATTTTGCGCGGGCGGACTATCATGAGGAGATCTCCTCGTCGCTCGTCGGCCGCCATATAGCCAGATCGGCCGGCTCAGCCACCGGGCGGGACCGCTTCCTCTCGGGAGGGGTGACCTTCGGGCGCATGGTCCCCCTTCGTTCCCTCCCCTTCCGGGTGGTCTGTCTCTTGGGGCTAAATGACGGCGAGTTCCCCCGGATCCAGCACCCGCCCTCCTTCGACTGGCTGGCCGCCCGCCCCTGTCCCGGCGACCGCTCCCAGCGGGAGGACGACCGGACGCTCTTTCTCGAGGCCCTCCTGTCGGCCCGGGACGCGCTCTGGATTAGCTACCTCGGGCGGGAGAGCCGGGACGGTGCCCGGCGGGAGCCCTCCGTCCTCCTGAAGGAGCTTTTTGATGTGATCGGCGAAGGGTTCCGGACGGAGGAGGGAGGGGAGATCGCAGAACAGATCACCCTCGAAGCCCCGGTCGACCCCCTCTCGTCCGCCCACTTCAGTGCCACCGGAGATCCCCGGCTCCACAGCTTCTCGGGGAGGTGGCGGGCGGTCCTCGGGGAGGAGGGGGAGGGCGGAGTCCGCGCCCCCTCGCCGGTCTTCTGGGAGCCTTCTGTCCGTCTTCCTCCTCCGTCCCTTTCCCCCGGGGGGATCCGCCTTCGGGAGATGGAGTCCTTCTTCGAGAACCCGGCCCGGTTCTTCCTCCTGCGCCGCACGGGACTTCCCTCGCAGCGCCGGGAGATCCTCCTGCCCGAGGACGAGCCCTTCACCGCCGACCTGCGGGAGCTTCTTTCCCTGGGAGCGGGCCAGGGGATCGAGAGCGGCGGGCTCCCCTGGCCGCCGCTTGGACCCCTGCAGGAGGATGTGGCCAAGAGACGGCTTCGGCAACACCATGAGAGGCTGGACCGGACGGTAGATCTCGTGCCGGGGGGGAGGGCGACCACGGCCGAGGTCGCCCTGACCGTGAAAGGGGTGCGGATCGCGGGTCTCCTCGAGGGGCTTCGGATGAAGGCCGACGGCACGGAGTCCCTAGTCCTCGATCGCTGGCCCAAAAAACTCTACGCCTCGCATTTTGTCGGCGCCTACCTGCTCCACCTCGTGGCAAGCCGCTCTCGCCCAAACTATGGGGGGACCCTCCTTGCGGGCCGGGGAAAGCGTCAGAAGGGGGGCGAGGCCACCCCCGAGGTCTTCTGGTTCTGGCCGGCCGGGGGCGTCGACCGGCTGGAGTCCTTCGTGCGGGCCTTTCTCATTGCGCAGGAGAGACCCCTGGCCTTCGACCCCGAGACCTCCCTGGCCTACGTCGAGGCCCTGGTCAAGGCCAGCAAAGGAAAGTCTCCCGAGGGGAATGCCGAAGAAATCGCCCTGGCTGCCGCGACAAAGTCTTGGGAGCGGGAGATTACCCCTTTTGCCCCCTCGGATGCCGCCTATCGGGATCCCCGGGTCTACCCTTCGTTCTGGAGCCGCCGGCTCTTTGCCGGCCGGCCCCTTCCCCGGGAGCGGGAGTTTGTCCGCTGGTCGGTGGTGCTTCTCCTTCCTCTCCTCCGCGCACGGGGAGAGATCCGCCTCGGGAAGGAGGAGCAGTGAGCGAGTCTCTTCTCCTGTCCGGTCTCCGCCCGGGGGTGACCATGATCGAGGCCTCCGCCGGGACCGGCAAGACCTTCGCGCTGACGCGCCTCTACCTCTCGGCGATCCTCGCGGGACACCCGGTCGAGCGGATCCTTGTGGTGACCTTTACGGAGGCCGCCACCGCCGAGCTTCGCGGGCGTCTTCGCACCCTTCTCTCCCGGGCCCGGGAGAAGGCCCGGGGGGGCCTTGTCACTTCTGAGGAGGCCCTTCTCCTGAACGGGGTGAGCTCCGCCCAGGAGAGGGTTCTCTCGGCGGCGCTCTTCGACTTCGACCGGGCCCCCGTTGCGACGATCCACTCCTTCTGCCGAAGGATCCTCCGGGAGTACGCCTTCGAGTTCGAGGCGCCGTTCTCGCTCGAGCTCGAGACCGACGGCAAGAGCTTCCTCAAGAGAGCGGTCAGAGACGTCTGGCGCAGGAATGTTTACCGGGAAGATCCCCGCATCGTCTGGCAGGTGGCAGGGCTCTTCCCGAACGGGCCGGAGGATCTTTCCCGGCTGGTTCGGCCGGGAGAGCTCCACCGGGAGATCCCTCCGGAGCCCGAGGGGATCCTGCTCGAAGAGAGCCGGGAGAGCTTCTTTTCTGCCCGGTCGGCCTGGCTCTGCCGGGAGCCGGAGGAGATACTGGCCGCTGGCGCCCTTTGGCTCTCCGGACTCCCCGGGGAAGGAAAGAAGAAGCAGCCGCTCGCCGAGGAGCGCAAGCAGCGCAGTTTCATGCGGGAGAGGATCGCGGAGCTGTTCTCTCCTTTCCCCTCGCCCCCTGCAGGACACGGTCCCCAGGACGCCCCTCTCCTCGAGCTTCTCGAGCGGCAGGGCGTCGATATCCCCGACCGGCCCAAAGAGCTCCTCCCCCTTCTGGACCTTCTCAAGGCGGCCGGCACTCTTTCCCGGTCCCTGCGCGGACACTTCCGGCGGGAGCTCTTGACCGAGCTTGCGACCACGGCCGTCCAAAGCCGCGAGAGGCAGGGGGTGGAGACCTTCGACGACATGATCGGACGGGTCGTGGCCGCCCTCGCGCGAGACGAAAGCGGCCGTCTCGCCCGCCTTCTCCGGGAGCGCTTCCCCGTGGCCTTCGTCGACGAGTTCCAGGATACCGACTTTGCCCAGTTCGCCATCTTCGGACGGATCTACGACCTCTTTACTCCGGGGCCGACGGAGGGGGCGAGCCTCGTCTTCGTGGGCGACCCCAAGCAGTCGATCTACCGGTTCCGGGGGGCCGATCTCCGGGCCTATGTGGAGGCCAGGCTGGCCGTCCGGGCAAAGGATGGGGAGGGGCTGTGCACGCTGGGCGTGAACTTCCGCTCCGACTGTCTCCACGTCGAGGCGACCAACGCTCTCTTCTCCCTCTCCTCCGACCCCTTCCTCTCCGGGGGGGAGATCCCGTTCGAGCCGGTCGTTGCAAGCCATAGCGGCCCCTCCGACTTTATCGACCAAGCCTCTCCGGAGGGGGCACTGCTCCCTCCGGTCCTCTTTGCCACGGAAGAGAAGAAGGAGAGGTCGAGTTCCGCATGCTTCATCGGCCGGTGTGCCGACGAGATCCGCCGTCTGATGGGAGGGGAGGTTCTCCTTTGCAATGCCCGACTCCGGCCCGACGACATCTGCATTCTCGTCCGGACAAACAGCCATGCAAAACAGATTCTCGTGGCGCTCGAGGAGGAGGGGATCCCCGCCGTCTCCTATGCCGGGGGGAGCGTTCTGGAGACCGATCTGGCCTTCGACCTCGAGATGCTTCTTCTGGCCCTTCTCGATCCGGGCGATCGCCGGCAGATGCGCCTTGTCCTCTCCTCCCCCCTCTTCGGGGCCCCGGCTACGGAGCTCGTCCGCCTCGACGCCTCGGCCGACCTCTGGAATGCCCGGGTCGACCCGTTTTTCCGGACGGCGGAGGACTGGTTCCGGCTGGGGGCGATGGGGGCCTTGCGGCGCCTCTGCCTCGACTCCGGGATCTTCGCCCGTCTTCTGGCGTCGGGACCGGGCCGCTCCGGCCGCCGCCGGCTTACCGACCTTCTCCACCTGCTCGAGGTCGTCGAGGGGTTCGACCGGGACCGGCCTCCCATGGCCATTGCGGTCGACCGCTACCTTGAGGCCCGCCGGGAAAAGGCGAAGAAGGGGGACGACGAGACCGCTCCCCGACTCGACACCCTCGACGGCCGAGTGAGGATCCTGACCATCCACAAGGCCAAGGGGCTGGAGTTCCCGGTGGTGATCCTCCCCCTGGGTCTCCCCGAAGGCAAGGAGGACGAGCCGGAGGGGGAGGAGGACGAGGTCGAGGCCGAGGCCGGGTCCGAGACCGAGGCCGAGGATATGCGCCTTCTCTATGTGGCCCTGACGCGGGCGATCCACCGGACCGTTGTCATGGTCCCCGCCCGCCAGCTCAAACAGTCGGCGCTGGCCAGGCTCTGGGGCCGGCCTCCAGGGGAGAAGATCCGGGGGAATGAGGCGGTGGAGTTTTATCAGGAGGCCTTTGAGGGGATGGTGGAGGCCCGTCCCGATCTCTTCGCCTGGCTTCCCCCGGGAGTGAGCCGGGAGAGGGTCTCGCTCCCGGAGTCGGAGAGTCCGACCCTTGTTCCGGCAAGAACCCTTCCCCGCCCGCTGCCCCCTCCCCGGAGGGTCGAGAGCTTCAGCTCCCTTCTCGCCGCCTCGCTGGCCCGTTCGCCGGAGGAGCCGGTGCCCGGGGGAGGTCGATCCGACGACGATCCCGGATCGGAGAGGATGGCCGAGGACAACCTTCCGGGCGGGCCTCTTTTCGGATCGCTCTTCCACCGGACCTTCGAGATCCTGCTCGGAGAGGAGCCGCGGGGGGGGCTTCCGACCGATCCTGCGGCCGCCCTCGAGCGGGGGATCGGCGAGATGGCCGGAGAGCTCCGCGAGCGGACCGACTCCTTCCGGGAGGCCCTTCTTCCCCTCATCGCGCGCACCCTCGACGCCGGTCTCTTTCCCGCTTCCGGGGAGCCTTCCGGATGGCTCAGATTTGGCCGGATCCTCTCCCTTCCCCGGGCGGTGGAGCGGGAGTTCCTTCTTCCGGTCTCGGGGGTCGCCGCCCGGGATCTTCTTCCCCTTCTCCTGCCGGAGGGGCCCCGTCTCGCCTTCGATCCGGTCCGGGGGTATCTCCGGGGCTTCGTGGACCTTCTCTTCCGCCACGAGGGAAGGACCTACCTGCTCGACTACAAGACCAACAGGCTTCCCGGAGCCCCCGGATCCTCTGGCGCCGATCCCTATGCTCCGGAGGCTCTCGCCCGGGCCATGGCCCACCACCGCTACGACCTCCAGGGGCTCCTCTACACCCTCGCCGTCCACCGCCTCCTGGCCTTTTCCCATCCGGGGTACGACTACGACACTCACTTCGGGGGGGCTCTCTTTTTCTTCGTCCGGGGGGCGAGCCCCGCCGGCTGCGGGGTCCATCTCCTCCGGCCCGACCGGGAGACGGTCGAGGGGCTCTCCGCCCTCTTTTTCGGGGAGGGGCGATGAACGCCGACCGTCGTCTTCCGGGGGTCTCGGAGGCCGCCTCCCGGTGGATCCTCGAGGCGATCTCCCGCGAGCGTCTCGCCTTCGTCGACCGGGCACTGGCAGGGACCCTTCTGCGGCTCCTGCCCCCCCTCGATCCCCTTTCGGCCGATCTCCTGGCCATCGGGGCGGCCCTCGCCTCCTCCGCCACCCGGGAGGGGCACAGCCTTCTCGACCTCGCCGGGGAGGGGGAGCCCTTCCCCGTCCTTCCGCTCCCTCCGGAGATCCCTCCCCGCCGGGAGTGGGGAGGGATCCTCTCGGGGCTTTCTCCTGTGGTGGGGAGTCCGACCCTTCCCGCCCCGCTCATCCTCGACCGGGAGGGGCTCTATCTCTATCGCTACTGGCAGGCCGAGCTCCGGGTGGCCGGGGCCCTCTCGGAGCGCCTTGAGGCGCTTCAAGACGGGGAGGTCGAGTCTCCCCGGGTCCGGGAGCTCCTCGCCGAAATCTTCCCCGGGGAGCCGGGAGAATCGGGGGGAGAGTCCCGAATGGCGGCCGAGAGGGCGCTTCGCCACAGGCTCCTCGTCGTGACGGGAGGTCCGGGGACGGGAAAGACCTGGACGGCTGCCCGGATCCTTCTTCTGTTCCGGAGGCTTTATCCCGGTCTCCGGGCGGTGACGGCCGCTCCTACGGGGAAGGCGGCCTCCCGCATGGCGGAGGCCCTCTCGGAGGTGCTGCCCGCCGATCTTGCCGTTCCCTCCATGACCCTCCATCGCCTCCTGGGGGCGGGAGTGCGGGGGGTGGCGCGCCGGGAGGGAGACTTTCTTCCCTGGGATCTGGTGCTGGTCGACGAGCTGTCGATGGTGGATCTTCTCCTCATGGAGACCCTCCTCTCCTCGCTCTCCCCCCGGGCGCGCCTTGTCCTGGTGGGGGACCGGGACCAGCTCTCCCCCGTGGGGGCCGGCGCGATCATGGGAGATCTCTGTTCGGCCCTCTCCTCCGGAGGGCCGGAGGGGGCAGGGGGGCTTGCCGTCCTCACGCGCAACTACCGGCAGCGGGAGGCCGGTCTTCTTCAGGAGTTCTCCCGGGCGGTGGCGGAGGGGGACGGAGAGGGCGCCCTTCGCCTCTTCGAGCGGGGCGCTCCGGAGCTTGTCTTGCACCCCGTCTCCTCCGGGTGGCCGGAGGAGGTCCTCTTCGAGGGTTTTGCCCCTCTCGTCTCGGCCTCCTCCGACCGGGAGGCCCTGCGGCACCTGGGCTCCTTCATGGCGCTCTCCCCCTTCCGGGACGGGCCATTCGGGGCGCTCCGGGCGAACCGACATGCGGAGCGGCTCTTCTCCCGCCGCCTGGGGCGAGGATCCGTGCATGCCCCGGCCTATACTCCGGCAATGGTGATCAAAAACAGCTACGACACCGGCCTCATGAACGGGGATCTCGGGGTGTTTTCGGGGGATCGTCTGGCCTTTTTCGGGGGCGGAGAGGGGGAGCCGGATCTCCGGCACTTTTCTCTGCGGATTGCCCCTCCCTGGGAGACGGCCTTCGTCATGACCGTCCACAAGAGCCAGGGTTCCGAGTACGACCGGGTCCTGCTTCTCCTCGGGGGCGAGGCGCACCCCCTTCTGACCCGCCGTCTTCTCTACACCGCTGCGACCCGGGCCCGGAAGAGCCTCGCCGTCTGGGCCTCTCCCGAGAGCCTGCTTGGCATGGTGAACTCTGCCCCCGCCCGGGCCTCAGCCCTCGAAGACCGTCTTTCCGAGAGCCTCTCGCACCGCCGAAGCCAGCCGTTCCAGACCCCTCCGGAGGATTTCTTGGGGGATGCCCCCATGGGGGGAAGGCCTCCCCGGGAGACCACGCGGTGACGGCTGTCACGAAATCGTTTCCCCCGTCTTTCTTTATCGAAAAGCTCCGTAAAACTCCGGGGTTCAGCCCGGAGATATAAGGCGTGTTCTTGTACTCTTATGTAAGCAGCGTTATAATGCACAACATGAGAAAAACATTCAAGTATCGGCTGTATCCGACCCGCAAACAGGAAACGCTCCTGAACCGGCAGATGGAAGAGTGCCGTTGGCTCTACAACCATTTTCTGGAGCATCGAAGAGACTCCTGGGACTGGTACGGCGTGGGTCTTTCCCTGTATGACCAGATCGGAACGCTCCCGTTCCTGAAGAAGATCCGTCCAACTC
>Ga0078972_1006242_pt1 | contig 28679 bp, 29 predicted proteins | sample YelNatPaOPGAMG01_FD_67568 | JGI IMG/M metagenome (GOLD analysis project Ga0078972, IMG submission 67568) | Hot spring thermophilic microbial communities from Obsidian Pool, Yellowstone National Park, USA - OP-RAMG-01 (SPADES assembly) (version 2) | ecosystem: Environmental > Aquatic > Thermal... | reverse complement strand
GAACCTTACCGGGGCTTAAAGAGCTGGTGGTAAGACCCCGAAAGGGGGATGACCCGCAAGGGAGCCAGTAGAGGTGCTGCATGGTTGTCGTCAGCTCGTGTCGTGAGATGTATGGTTAAGTCCCATAACGAGCGCAACCCTTGCCCCATGTTGCTATCCTTGCGAAAGCAGGGAGCACTCTTGGGGGACTGCCTGGGTTAACCAGGAGGAAGGTGGGGATGACGTCAAATCATCATGGCCTTTATGTCCGGGGCCACACACGTGCTACAATGGTCGCTACAAAGGGAAGCCAAACCGCAAGGTGGAGCAAATCCCTAAAAAGCGACCCCAGTTCAGATTGTGGGCTGCAACTCGCCCGCATGAAGTCGGAATCGCTAGTAATCGCTGATCAGCAGGCAGCGGTGAATACGTTCCCGGGCCTTGTACACACCGCCCGTCACACCATGGAAGCTGGCTGCAACAGAATCCGCTTTTTGGGTGGAGAAGTTGTGGTCAGTGACTGGGGTGAAGTCGTAACAAGGTAGGCGTACGAGAACGTGCGCCTGGATCACCTCCTTTCTAAGGAGTTTAAAGACAAATTTTCGTCTTTAACTCTTAGGTCGGTTTGCTAATTGAATTATAAGTTGGGGTGTATGTCAGGTTGTTATTATTTTTCTGGGCCTATAGCTCAGTTTAGTTAGAGCGCACCCCTGATAAGGGTGAGGTCAGTGGTGCAACTCCACTTAGGCCCACCAAAATCAATTAAAGGTTCTTAATTTTGAATTTTTGTTTGTTGCAAAGCAGAACAACCTTACTTTGCGAGGCAACGAAGTTGCCCGTAAGGGTGCGACAAGAGTGGGGATGTAGTTCAGCTGGGAGAACATCCGGTTTGCACCCGGAAGGTCAGGGGTTCAAATCCCCTCATCTCCAGTTTTGTTCTTTGAAATTATGGTTTTAGCGTCTGACTGAAATTTCAATCGTCCATAAAGGACGGGATGAAATGATATGGTCAAGTAAGTAAGAGCATATGGTGGATGTCTTGGTTGAGGTTGCTGATGAAGGACGTGGTAAGCTGCGATAAGTCCCGGGGAGGTGCAAACAACCTGTGATCCGGGAATTTCCGAATGGGGAAACCTGTCTCTGATGAAAATCAGAGACATCTCATGGCGAATAAAATAGCTGTGAGAGGACAACCCGGTGAAGTGAAACATCTCAGTAACCGGAGGAAAAGAAATCAAAAGAGATTCCCTTAGTAGTGGCGAGCGAACAGGGAACAGCCCAAACCTGTAACGGCAGGGTGTAGGCAGTAGGGTATAGGGTGTAGAAAATTATTGATTTTTTACTACGCACTACCTCCTACCCCCTACTCCCTGTCGTTGCGGGGGTTGTAGGGTCCTAACGGTTCTGATTTTTCAGAACGGCAAGTTACAAAATATGTTCATAGTTGAATGGTCCTGGAAAGGCCAACCATATAAGGTGAAAGTCCTGTAGACGAAATGGACATATCTTGCTGGTTAGGATTCCTGAGTACCATCGGACACGGGAAATCCGGTGGGAATCTGGGGGGACCATCCTCCAAGGCTAAATACAAACCTCAAACCGATAGTGCACAAGTACCGCGAGGGAAAGATGAAAAGAACCCCTGACGGGGAGTGAAATAGAACCTGAAACCGTATGCTTACAAGCAACCAAAGGGCTATGCCAGAAGAAAATCGCCCAGTTGGAGAAATCTGACTGAAGCGTTTTTCTGGAATGCCTGATGGTGTGCCTGTTGAAGAATGATCCGGCGAGTTACTGGCACAAGCGAGGATAAGTGTTAAAGTTAAAAGCTTTACACGTATCCGTAGGGAAACCGAGTCTGAATAGGGCGCACCGTCTTTAGACGGTCATCTGCCTCTGGCGGATGCAGTTTGTGTCAGTAGACCCGAAGCCAGGTGATCTATCCTCGGTCAGGTTGAATTCCGATTAAACCCGGAAGGAGGACCGAACCATTTGGTGTTGCAAAACCACTGGATGAACTGAGGATAGGGGTGAAAGGCCAATCTAACCTGGTGATAGCTGGTTCTCCCCGAAATAGCTTTAGGGCTAGCCTGGTAATTTAACTACAAGGGGTAGAGCACTGGATAATGTAGGGAGTGTAACCCACTTTCCGAATTTAACCAAACTCCGAATACTTGTAGGTAGATTACTGGAGTCAGTGGTTCGAGGATAAGCCCGAACCGCAAAAGGGGAACAGCCCAGACCACCAACTAAGGTCCCTAAATTGAAGTTAAGTGGTAAAGGTCGTGAAGTTGCTCAGACAGCTAGGAGGTTGGCTTAGAAGCAGCCATCCTTTAAAGAGTGCGTAACAGCTCACTAGTCAAGCGACTTTGCGCTTAAAATTCCCGGGGCTAAAACTTCATACCGAAGTTGTGGCTGTAACGGCAGGGTGTAGGCAGTAGGGTATAGGGTGTAGAAAATTATTGATTTTTTACTACGCACTACCTCCTACCCCCTACTCCCTGTCGTTACGGGGTAGGGGAGCGTTCCCAACTGGGATGAAGGTGTACCGAAAGGAGCACTGGACTGTTGGGAAGTGAGGATGTCGGAATAAGTAGCGATAAACACGGTGAGAATCCGTGTCGCCGTAAGCCCAAGGTTTCCTTGAGCAATGTTCGTCAGCTCAGGGTCAGTCGGTCCTAAGCCGAGGCCGAAAGGCGTAGGTGATGGATATCCGGTTAATATTCCGGAACTATCTTGTATGCGTTAGTCACTTGCTGTGTGCGCATAAGAGTGAGACCGGCCTGAGATTGGTTGTTCAGGTTTAATTCTGGTGTGAACCAGAAGAATACGACTCTGGTGAATAACCAGAGGAAGTGGTTGAATCTTGTGCCGAGAAAAGCACAGTATAGGAGTATACAGGATAACCGTACCGCAAACCAACACAGGTGGGCGGCTAGAATATAGTCAGGCGCGCGAGTAAACCGCCGCTAAGGAACTCGGCACAATAGCCCCGTAACTTCGGAAGAAGGGGTGCCTGAAACGGCAGGGTTTAGGGGATAGGAATTAGGATTTAGTAGAAGGAAAAATTTTTTTATATTCTTTCTAAATCCTGAGCCCTAAATCCTAATCCCTGTCGTTTTCAGGTCGCAGTTAAGAGCCTCCTACGACTGTTTAACAAAAACACAGGCCTCTGCTGAAATCACAAGATGATGTATAGGGGCTGACGCCTGCCCGGTGCCGGAAGGTCAAGAGGAGGTGTGCAAGCACTGAATCTAAGCCCCGGTGAACGGCGGCCGTAACTATTGTTTGGACCAACCGCCACAAATATAGGCGGTATACAGTAGTTATAAAATCTGGCTATATGCTGGGAAGTCCTGTTAGGCTGATGGTACTGGCTCTAATTATTGAGCAGTAACAATCTATCAGATAGGGACAATCAGCAGGAAAGGCATGAGGAAAATATCTATATGCGACCAGAGATTGGTTACTATTTAGCTGGCTTTGCCGATGGCGAAGGAAGTTTTAATATCACCTTTAGACCTCGGCAGGACTATAATTCACTATGGAAAGTTTCTCTGTGTTTTAATGTCTCGCAAAAAGACAAAGTTATTCTTTCTCTCTTCAAGCGATATTTGGGTTGTGGTACTTTGAGATTCAGACCTGATGGTGTCTGGTATTACGAAGTAAATAATTTTAATGCTATATGTGAAAAAGTGATTCCATTTTTCAAAAAATATCGCTTTCTTTCAGCAAAAAAGAAACGAGATTTTTCAAAATTCTGTCAAGTTGCAGATTTGATTAAAAGAGGTGAACATCTTACTAAAGAAGGGATGAAGAAGATAATTGAGATCAGAAAAGAAATGAATAACGGAGGAAAAAGAAAATATAGCGAGACGGAGATATTGAAAGATCCTCATGAATCCTCAGAGACTATACGCCAGACTTCTACTGAAAAGTAGAAGATGATATAGTCCGGTCCAACGAGAAATCGTTGGTTAACATAAACGAACGGTCCTAAGGTAGTTTTCAAGATTACTGCCTGCTCTAAGAGAAATCTTAGAGGCAATATTCTGCTATATGCGGGGAACTCCTCAAAGGAGGTTGATGCTCGTCTGTCCTGCAAATTGTGGGACGGGACAGCAAAAATTCAACCTACAGGGGGACAATCCGCAGGGAAGGAGAAAAATTATGACTCTCCCTCAGAGACCAAACGCAGAATATCCTGTCAACCCAAACTCTTCGGGGCTGTCAAAAGATTGGGTTGTTGGATTTGTAGATGGTGAAGGATGTTTCCATGTTGCAATAAATAAAAATCCTCAAACAAAATTTGGATATCAAATAATTCCTGAGTTCGTTTTGGTACAACATAAGCGAGACATAAACTTGTTATATAGGTTGAGAACTTTCTTTGGATGTGGTGTGGTGAGAAAAAATAAAGAAGAGAGATACTGCCTAAGAATAATAAAATTAGAAAATCTCTTAAATGTTGTGGTTCCATTTTTTGAAATGCACCCGCTTAAGTCTAAAAAAAATGTTGATTTTAAAAAGTTTGCTTATGTTGTTAAACTGATGAGTGAAGGTAAACATCTTACACTTGAAGGATTTAATGAAATTTCTAAAATGGCCTCGGAAATGAACAGGAAAGTTGACAGGATAAAGATAGAGTCCACCCCCTGTAAAAATACAGGGATATAAGGTGAGCGAAATTCCTTGTCGGGTAAACAGGAACTTGCCCGAATATCGTGGTGACACGATATAAGCAAACCAGCTCATAGTAGTGGAAGTCCTTTATAAAGGATAACACTACCGGAACTCCGCGACTATCGGAGACCGTAACGACTGACCCGAAAGGGGAGACCCGTCATACCATAAGTTTGACGGATAATACGCTGGCTCTTGCTCGAAACCTCTGAAGAGGTGGAAAGGTTAGTTATGGAGATATGCTCTTATATTACAGGGTTTGTTGATGGTGAAGGATGTTTCTGTGTCTCATTTTCATTGAGAAAGAAGATGAAATTGGGACTCGAAGTAAGACCAAGTTTCTCAGTAAGTCAGCATTATAGGAGCAAAGAGGTCCTATTTCTCCTAAAGGATTTTTTCAAGTGTGGTGGAATAAGATATTCGAGGCGCGATCAGAACTATAAGTATGAAGTGAGGTCGGTTAAAGATCTGGTTGAAAAAATTATACCACATTTTGAAAATTATCCATTGAAAACAGCTAAGAAGGATGAGTTCGTTGTTTTCAGAGAAATCTGTAAAATAATATATTCTAATCACCATCTCAGCCCGGAAGGTATGAAGAGAATAATTGAGTTGAGTGATAAAATTAATAGACGAGGGAAAAAACGATATGATAGAGCATTTCTCCTAAAACTGATAGCAAGATGAAGGGATAGTCTAATCACTATGGTAACATAGTGTTAATTAGTTGAAGTTCCGACCTGCACGAATGGCGTAACGAGAGGAGGACTGTCTCGGCGGCGGACTCGGCGAATTTGTGGTATCCGTGAAGACGCGGATTACCCGCGGTTAGACGAAAAGACCCCGTGGAGCTTTACTGTAACCTGGTATTGAATTATGGGTCGGGTTGCGTAGGATAGGTGGGAGCCTTTGAAGTCCTGGTTCTGGCTGGGATGGAGGCGTCCTTGAAATACCACCCTTCCTGTCTTGTGATTCTAACCTTGACCTGTGAAACCAGGCAAGGGACAGTGCTAGGCGGGCAGTTTAACTGGGGCGGTTACCTCCTAAAGAGTAACGGAGGCGCTCAAAGGTACCCTCACCACGCATAGAAATCGTGGGTCGAGTGTAAGGGCAGAAGGGTGCTTGACTGCAAGTCCGACGGGACAAGCAGGTACGAAAGTAGGACCTAGTGATCCGGTGGTTGCGTATGGAAGTGCCATCGCTCAACGGATAAAAGCTACCCCGGGGATAAAGTCTGAAAAAAGACTGTTGTCCCCTCTGGAAGTAATTCCAGAAAATAAAAAACGGCTTATAACGGTAGAAATAGGGAAATCCTATCATACCGTGGGAAGTCAGAGGAAGAATGAAATTAGGGAGATACCAATTTGGCTTGGTGATAGGGATGGTTCTTGGTGATGGTTTCTTGCAGAAGACAGGTTCAAGAAATGCCCGACTTCGTTTAGAACATTCACTCAAGCAAAAAGAATACCTTCTGTGGAAAGTAAAGCAACTCAAAAAACTTTTTTCAGGTAAGATACATCAGATTAAAAGAATGCATCCTTTGACAAAGAGCCAGTATTCATATGTGAGAGCTCAGTCGAATGCTACTCCTGAACTTGGGCGACTCAGAAATATATTTTATCCTTATGGTAAGAAAAAAATTCCAGAGAATCTTAAAGATTATCTTAAAGAATCTGTCTCTTTAGCAATATGGTTTATGGACGACGGTTACTATTACAAAAGAGATAAATGTGCTTTCCTTTATCTTGGGAAAATAGAGAAAAAAGAAGCAGAGATAGTGAAGGAGACACTTAAGTCAAATTTTGGGATAGAAACGATAGTCAAAGACAAGAAGAAAAAGGGGTTTGTTTTATACTTTTCTCCGGGTGAAACATTGAAACTTAAAAAAATTATTGAGGAATTTGTTATTCCTCAGATGAAGTATAAACTTCCTCTTGACCCCGTAACGACTGAAGACCTTTATGGTCTGAGATAGGTAATTAATCTTGAGTCCTATTACCTATCATACGCCGTCTCCAGTAGATAATTACTGGATGAAGATATAGTCTATGGTTAGAATAAACCATGAACAGGCTTATCGGGCCCGAGAGTCCACATCGACGGCCCGGTTTGGCACCTCGATGTCGGCTCATCCCATCCTGGGGCTGGAGTAGGTCCCAAGGGTTTGGCTGTTCGCCAATTAAAGGGGTACGTGAGCTGGGTTCAGTACGTCAATAGAGGCGTCTTGTCAGAGTAATCTGACATGAAAATTTGACTCATATCGGTGGAACCCGCAAAAACGGGCAATACCGAGGGAAGGTTAGGATGGAAGAAACGATACCTGAAAATTTCTTAAAAATAGCCAGACTAGTAGATGAGTTTTCTGCCCTAAACTTTTCAAAGAAGAAGACACAAACTTCTGAAAGTGTCAGAGAATTCTTTGAAAGCAAGGGATTCCTAACCCCCGTAACGACTGATGTTACTACAAAATCATTGTAGTAACTGAGATGATATCGCAACCTGCGAATCATCACACGTCAACTCCCGGAAACGGGATGAAGGTATAGTCTACACCACCAGTAATGGTGGAGAAATGTGCGTGAGACAGTACGGTCTCTATCTACCGTGGGCGTTGGAAACTTGAGAGGTTCTGGCCTTAGTACGAGAGGACCAGGCTGGACCAGCCTCTGGTGTTCCTGCTGTCGCGCCAGCGGCATTAGCAGGGTAGCTATTGCTGGTACGGGATAACCGCTGAAAGCATCTAAGCGGGAAGCCCACCTCAAGATTAGGTTTCCCGTGGATAAAAGGTATTGGAGGTGTTTGAGGTGTTAAAAAGTGTTGAGTTTTCACTCAATACCTAAATACCTTAAAACCTTAATACCTTACCCCCTGAAGGGCACCAGTAGACTACTGGTTTGATAGGCCGGGTGTGTAAGCACAGCAATGTGTTGAGCTGACCGGTACTAATCGCCCGTGCGGCTTGGCCATATCATTTGATCCAAAATTCTGGGTATTTTTTGTTGGAGGTAACCTTAAACTACCTTAAATAGCAAAAGTATCTTTAGCCAACCTTAAACCAAGGGTTGCATTTTTGTTTTGTCTGCTTTCTTGAGCAGAATTTTTGAGAATTGAAAAATTCTAGGGGTATATCTTTTTGCATACTTTTTCGGTGGCTTTACCGGTGGGGAAACACCTGTTCCCATTTCGAACACAGAAGTTAAGCCCACCAGGGCCGATGGTACTTGGGGCTAACTCGCCCCCGGGAGAGTAGGTCGCTGCCGAATTTTTATATTTATTTGAAGTTAATCTTTGGTGTTTACGAATGAAGAAAATAAACAAATTACCGCATAGGAAATTATTTTGTTGTTTTCGCTTGATTATTGGCTCATTCGTGTTTTTGCTCTTTCTCACTTTCTCACTTTCTCACTTTCTCACTGTACTTTATGCTTCTGAAATCGTAGATAGTGCTTATCAGATTTCAAAAGGGAATTTTCGTGGAATAGTTTATTATTCAAGTTTTGAAAACAAACCAAGTTTTAAGATAAGAAAAGAGAATAATCCTGTGTATGGAATTTTAGGTGAAACTGAATCAGAAATTTCCTGCACAGGAAAAGGTTCTAACGCAGTCCTGAAAGTTCTTTTCAATCCATTTGAAGGTTTTGCCTGGTGGGGTAAAATAGGTTCTTCAGAATATACTCTTGAGGTTCCTTCTTACAGTGTAACAAATAAGTTTGAAGTTGATATCCCTGGCATAATTGCTGGCTTTGGTTTAAGATATCAGGTTTTCCCTGAAACAATAGTCAACCCTGGAATTTGTTTGGATTTCGGTATGACAGCATCTGAATATAAATTTAGAAAATTTTCTGTTGATGGCGGTTCGAAAAGAATTATAAATGATAGGTTTGAAAATATTGAAGGTCAGGTTGCTCTTATCTTGAGTAAAAAATATAAACATTTTGAACCATATGGTGGTGCTAAGGTCTTTAGAAATTTTGTAAGAATTACTGATGAAGAATCTCTTTCTAAATCAGAAGGATATAAGGACCAAATTTCTGTTTTTTTCGGGACAAAAATTAGAGTTTACAAAATGGAATGGTTTATATTGGAATATAGTTTTGTAAATGAAACAAATATTACTTTTGGATTTGGAGTAGGACTTTGAACAAACAGCAACATCTTGAAAATTTGATAAATCACATTAAGAATTCTGAAGGTTTTTTGTTCACCGAATATCAAGGGTTGAAAGTTGAGGAATTGAATGAGTTAAGAAAAAATCTAAGGGGAGTTAATTCAAAATATTGTGTGACAAAAAATACTCTTATGTCAATAGCGTTAAGAAATACTGGTATAGAGATACCTTTAGACCAAATCAAGGGTCCGGTTGGATTGGTATTTGTAAACAATAAAGAAGATCCTGTTAATCCTGTTAAAAAGGTTATTGAATTTTCTAAGGAACACGAGAAACTCAAAATAAAATCTGGTTATCTTTTTGGAAAATTTTTCCAGTTGAAAGAGGTTATTGAATTATCGAAATTGCCAAGTAAAGATGTGATGATAAGTCAATTCATAGGACTATTGAAAGGGCAAATTTTTAATTTAGTAAGCGTTCTTAAATGCAATTTATATAATCTTGTTTCTGTTCTTAATCAGATAAAACAAAGAAAGGAAGGTGAGAAAAATGTCGGGTAAATTAGATGGAAAAGAGTCAATAATAGAGGCAATAAGCAATATGACAGTTCTTGAACTGGCAGAACTTATTAAATCGCTCGAAGAAAAGTTTGGTGTAAAGGCCCAGATGCCTGTTGTAACTGCAGGTGCAGTTGGAGATATTTCAAAATCTCAAGGTGCGGCTGTTTCAAAGGAAGAAGAAAAAACAGAGTTTACAGTTGTCTTAACGAATGCTGGACAGAACAAAATACCTGTCATAAAAACAGTTCGGGAAATCACAGGTTTAGGCCTGAAAGAAGCCAAAGACCTTGTGGATGGTGCTCCCAAGACATTAAAAGAAAATGTTCCAAAAGAACAAGCAGAAGAAATTAAAAAGAAACTGACTGAACTTGGAGCGACTGTTGAACTCAAGTAGTTGCTGATTTATCAGCAAAATACTGGAACATAAAAAAATAACCCGAAATACGGAACAAGAGGGAAAAATGAAGAAAATAAGTTTTGCAAAATTAGAGACAAAAGTAGAACTTCCTGACCTTCTTGAATTACAAAAAAATTCCTATAAAGAGTTTCTTCAAGCAGATGTAGAGCCTGATAAAAGGAAAAATCAGGGGTTGCACCAAGCTTTTTTAGATGTTTTTGGTGATGCGGAACTTGGAGAAGGTATAGAAAATTCCGATGGAAGTTTAAAACTCCAGTATCTTTACTATACCCTTGGTGAACCAAAAATTTCACCTGAAGAGGCAAAAGCAAAAGATTTAACTTACGATGTTCCGCTGAAAGTATGGTTTAGGTTATTGCAGAAACTTGAAACCGGCAAAATTAAAGAATTATCAGAACAGGAAGTTTATCTTTGCGATCTGCCTATTATGACTGAATCCGGTTCTTTTATTATAAATGGAGCGGAAAGAGTTGTTGTCACTCAAATACATCGTTCTCCAGGTGTTATCTTTGAAGAGGATGAAGAAAAAGTTATTTCTCAACTTGGGAAGAAACTCTACAAGGGAAGTATTATTCCATATCGTGGTGCATGGTTAGATTTTGAATTTGATACAAACAATGTTTTATTTGTAAGAATTGACAAAAAAAGAAAAATTCCTGTTACTGTTTTAATTCGCGCAATAGGGTTTGAATCAAATGAGGACATCCTGCAAATTTTCTATGATATAGAGACAATTAATAAAGATAGATTTGCAGAATCTGTAGGTAAAATCTTGGCTGAGGATGTTGTTGATAAAAAAACAGGAGAATTGCTCAGAGAGGCGGGGCAAGAAATTAGAAAAGAACATATAAGAGAGTTAGAAGAGAAAGTCGAAAAAATAAAAGTGCTTAAACTTGACCCTGAATTAAACGATATAGCAATCTTATCAACATTGAAAATTGACCCCACAAAATCTAAAAAAGATGCAATTGATTTAATTTATAAAATTTTAAGAACACCTGAATTTATCACACCGGAAATAGCCGAAAATTATCTGGATAGTTTATTCTTCAAAAACAGAAGATATGACCTTACAAAAGTCGGTAGGTTTAAGATAAATAAAAAATTAGAAAAAATTTTAACTGACCTTGAAAAAAATCCTAAGTACAGCAAATTCAAATTTAGTTTTCCGACAGAAAGAAAAAGGGTCTTGACACCAGAAGACATTATTGCAACAATAAAATATATTATCGGACTGAATAATGGGTTGAGTGATTTTGAAGTTGATGATATAGACCACCTGGGAAATAGAAGAATTAGAGCAGTGGGTGAACTGCTTGAGAACCAAATAAGAATTGGGCTCGTCAATATGGCAAGGTTCATCAGAGAGAAGATGAACACTTCTGACAAGAAATCCTCTCTTACACCCAGAGTCATAATAAATGTTGCCCCTCTTGTTTTAGTAATAAGAAGATTTTTTGGAACTTCTCAATTATCTCAATTTATGGATAAAACAAATCCTCTTGCAGAACTTACTCATAAAAGAAGACTCTCTGCTCTTGGACCTGGTGGACTTCACAGAAAGAGAGCAGGTTTTGAAGTCAGGGATGTTCATCATACTCATTATGGAAGAATCTGCCCTATTGAAACGCCAGAAGGTCCAAATATTGGATTGATTACATCTATGGCGTGTTATGCTAGAATAAATGAATATGGTCTAATAGAGACCCCATATTATAGAGTTGAAAATGGAAAAGTTACGGATAAAATTGAATATCTCACAGCGGACAAGGAAGACGGATTCGTTGTTGCACAGGCAAATGTTCCTATTGATAAGAACAATAGAATTGTAGCTGACCTTGTACCTGCAAGAATTAAAGGAGATGTTAGATTAGTAGATCCTAAAGAAGTGGACTACATAGATATATCCCCTATACAGATTGTGTCCGTTTCAAGTGCCCTTATACCATTTTTGGAACACGACGATGCTAATCGTGCACTTATGGGTTCAAATATGCAGCGTCAAGCAGTGCCACTTATGATTACAGAAGAACCTTATGTCGCTACAGGTATCGAAGAAAAAGTTGCAGTTGATTCATTTGCTGTAGTTACTGCTAAGCGGCCAGGAGAGGTTATTTTTGTTGACTCAAAAGAAATTGCTATATATACTGAAGATGGCGAAATTGATATATACCATTTAATAAAATACAGTAGGTCTAATCAGGATACGTGCATAAATTTTGTTCCAATAGTTAAAAAAGGCGATAAAGTAAAGAAAAATCAGGTTATTGCAGATGGCCCTGCTACATCAAATGGACAATTGTCTCTTGGTAGAAATTTATTGGTAGCATTTATGTCCTGGGAAGGATGTAATTTTGAAGACGCCGTTCTTATAAGTGAAAGGTTGATTCGTGATGATATTTTTACCTCTATTCATATTCAAGAGTTCCAGGTCGAAGCCAGAGATACCAAGATTGGCCCTGAAGAAATAACAAGAGACATCCCAAATGTTGGGGCAGAAGATTTACTTAACTTAGACGAAAATGGAATTATAAGAATTGGCGCTGAAGTTTCTCCCGGAGATATACTTGTTGGAAAAACTTCTCCTAAGGGTGAGCAACAGGTCACAATGGAAGAACGACTTCTTAAGGCAATTTTTGGAAAAAAAGCTGAAGATGTTATGGATACTTCATTGAGAGTTTCGCCCGGAGTAAGGGGAAAAGTAATAAATGTTCAGGTTTTAACCCGCTGGGAGAAGTTATCCAAAAAGGCAGAGAAGAAAAAACTTGAAGAATTGAACGAAAAATATAAAGAAAAAATAAGAAAACTTAATGCTGAAAGAGATGAAATACTGAAAACAGTTGAATCAAAGCAAGAAAGAGAAAAAATAATAGAATACTACAAAAACAAACAGAAAGAACTTGAGGAATCAAAAGCAAAAGAAAGAGAGCAACTTAAGTCAGGAAATGAATTACCAATTACTGTAAACAAGGTTGTAAAAGTCTATATTGCTTCAAAAAGAAAAATACAAGTTGGAGATAAACTTGCTGGTAGACATGGGAACAAAGGCGTAGTAGCAAAAATTCTTCCTGTAGAAGACATGCCTTATTTACCGGACGGAACACCTGTAGATGTTGTTCTTTCTCCGCTATCAATTCCTTCAAGAATGAATGTTGGTCAGCTTCTTGAAGCAATGCTTGGCTGGGCAGCATCTGTGTTGAACTGTCAAATGATTTGTCCTGTTTTTAATGGCGCGAAAGAAGAAGAAGTTATAAGAATGGTTAAAGAAGCAAAAGAATATTTGAAATCAAAAGGAGTTCCTGAAAAATACTTGCCAACTGATGACTGTAGAATAACTCTATATGATGGAAGAACAGGCGAACCATTTATGGAAAAAGTTACAATTGGGAATATGTATCTTATGAAATTAATTCACCTTGTTGAAGATAAAATCCATGCTCGTTCTACAGGTCCATATTCTCTTATTACTCGTCAGCCATTGGGTGGCAAAGCCCAGTTCGGTGGTCAGCGATTTGGGGAAATGGAGGTCTGGGCTATAGAAGGTTATGGTGCTGCTTACACATTGCAAGAATTTCTTACAGTAAAAAGTGACGATGTTGTAGGTAGAACAAAGGTATATGAATCTATAATAAAAGGAGAGACATTGACTGAACCCGGTGTCCCTGAATCTTTTAAGGTTCTGGTCAGAGAATTAAGGGGCATAGGGTTGAATGTTGAATTACTTTCTTCAAAAGGGGAGTCAGATAAAGAAAAACCGACTGCCCCAACACCAAAGAAAGAGAAGGTATCTGTATGATGTTTCAGACAACTTCCAAGAAAAAAACAGTTCCACAACTAAATTTCATGGATTTTGACAGTATTAAGATTTCTATTGCTTCTCCAGAGCAAATTCGTTCTTGGTCGCACGGAGAAGTAAAAAAGCCAGAGACAATTAACTACAGAACATTTAAACCAGAAAGAGACGGTCTGTTTTGTGAAAGAATATTTGGGCCTGTTCGAGATTGGGAATGCAACTGCGGTAAGTATAAATTTATAAAACACAAAGGAGTAGTTTGTGATAGGTGCGGTGTTGAGGTCACTGAATCAAAAGTAAGAAGAGAAAGGATGGGACATATTGAACTTGCAGTTCCTGTGGCACATATCTGGTTTTTGAAGAAACCTCCGTCAAGAATTGGGCTATTCCTCAACTTGTCGAGTGTTGATATTGAGAGGGTGGTCTATTATCTAAAATATATCTTACTTGAAGATTTAAGAAATGCAGATGGTAAGGTGGTATTAAAAGCAAAAACACTTCTGTCACCAGATGACTACAATAAATATAAGTTGGATTACAAGGACAAGTTAAAAGCAGAAACAGGAGCAGGTGCAATAAGAAAACTTCTTGAGAAAATTGATCTTGAAAAAGAAATAAATATTATGAGAAAACAGATAGAAGAATCTAAATCAGATGCTGAGAGAGCGCGTCTGACTCGTAGATTGAGACTTTTTGAAGGTTTTTACAATTCAAATATGAGACCCGAATGGATGATACTCACAGTGCTACCTGTTATACCTCCTGATTTGAGACCTCTTGTTCCTCTTGAAGGCGGTAGATTTGCAACTAGTGACTTGAATGACTTATACCGCAGAATAATTAATAGAAACAACCGATTAAAACATATTCAGTCACTTAAAGCGCCAGAAATAATGATAAATAATGAAAAAAGGTTGCTTCAAGAAGCAGTAGATGTTCTAATAGAAAATGGGGCACGTGGTATAACTGTGGTTGGCGCAGGCGAGCGTCCTCTTAAGTCATTTTCAGATATATTTAAAGGCAAGCAGGGTAGATTTAGACAAAATTTACTTGGAAAAAGAGTTGACTATTCTGGCAGAAGTGTAATAGTGGTTGGGCCAAATTTGAAACTTCATCAATGTGGTCTACCAAAAGAGATGGCAGTTGAATTGTTTAAACCATTCCTGATTCATGAACTTATAAAACAGGAGAATATAACCTTAAAGGCAGCAAAAAGAATGCTTGAAAAACAAAAACCTGAAATCTGGAATATACTTGAAAAAATAATAAAGAAACATCCTGTTCTTTTAAATAGGGCACCAACTCTTCATAGAATAAGCATCCAGGCATTTGAACCTGTTCTTGTAGAAGGTAAAGCAATACAATTGCATCCTTTAACATGTGCTGCATTTAATGCTGATTTTGATGGTGATCAGATGGCTGTTCATGTTCCACTTTCTCCTGAAGCACAGTTAGAAGCAAGAGTCCTTATGATGGCTCCGAATAATATTTTGTCGCCCGCAAGTGGAAAGTCAATTGCCACTGCAAGCCAGGATATGGTTCTCGGCCTTGTCTATCTTACCAGTGAAAAGAGAAATGAAAAAGGAGAAGGGCTTATTTTTGGTTCTTATGAAGAAGTAATCTCCGCATATCAAAGAGGGCTTGTAACTCTTCATGCAAAAATCAAAGTTTATCCATTAAACAAGATTAGGGAAGAAGGTCTTTCCGAAAAAGAATATTTAGATCCTTCAAAATGGAAAGATTACACTACATGTGGTAGAGTAATTTTTAATATGTCTTTGCCAGAAGAATTGAGATTTGTTAACAAACCTGTGGGTAAAAAGGAAGTCAATCAGATAATAGAAAGATGCTATCATCAACTCGGACATTACAAAACTGTGATTTTACTTGATGAACTGAAAAAACTTGGTTATAAATATGCTACTATTTCGGGACTTTCTATTTCAGTTTCGGAAATGATAATTCCTCCAGCGAAGAAAGAATTGGTTAAGAAAGCACAGCAGGAAGTAAAAGAAATTGAAAAGCAAGCAGAAAAAGGACTAATTACAGAGACGGAAAGATATAACAAGATAATTGACATCTGGACACATGTTACAGATAGAATTGCAGATCTTATGTTTGAAGAAATGAGAAAAGAAAACGACCAGCCTTATAGAGATGACACACCAAGGTTCAATTCTGTTTATATGATGGCTCATTCAGGTGCAAGAGGGAATCAACAACAAGTTCGTCAACTTGCAGGTATGAGGGGTTTAATGGCAAAACCTCAAAAGAAAATTACGGGCCAGGTAGGAGAAATTATTGAATCACCAGTTATTTCTAATTTCCGTGAAGGTTTATCAGTTCTTGAATATTTTATTTCTACCCACGGAGGAAGAAAAGGTCTTGCTGATACTGCATTAAAAACAGCAGATGCAGGTTATCTTACAAGACGACTTATAGATGTTGCTCACAATGTCGTAATAACACAACACGACTGTGGAACAATAAATGGTGTAAGAATAGGTGCACTTCAAAGTGGTGAAGAATTGATAGAGTCATTTGAAGAGAGAATAATTGGCAGAGTTGCTCTTGACAATGTAGTATGGATTGTAAATGATCCTCAAACAGGTGAACCAAAAGAAGAAGTAATAGTTAAGGAAGGGGAAATAATTACTCCGGAACAGGCAAGAAAAATTGTTCAGGCTGGCATTGAACAAATAAGAATTAGGTCTGTTCTTACTTGCGAGGCTAAGTATGGAGTATGTGCAATGTGTTATGGTTTAGACCTTGCAAGGGGTAAACTTGTCGAGGTTGGTGAAGCAGTCGGTATAATTGCTGCTCAGTCAATAGGTGAGCCTGGAACACAACTTACACTTAGAACATTTCATATTGGAGGAACTGCTAGCAGAGTTGTTAGAAAATCGCAAATTGTTGCAGAAAGACCTTCTATAGTAAAATTTCATAATCTTAAAACGGTAAAAAATAAGGAAGATATATTAGTTGTTCTTACAAGAAACAGTGAAGCTGTCTTGTCAGAAATAGGCACAAAAAGAAGAGATGTCTATAAACTTCCTTTTGGTGCTCGTCTAAAAGTTAAGGACAATCAGAAAGTAGAAGCAGGAGAAATTATAGCGGATTGGGATCCTTATTCAATGCCAATTATAACAGAACATAATGGAAAAGTTAAATTTGAGGACATAATAGAAGGAAAAACATATCGAGAAGAAAAAAGTAAAATGACAGGACTTGTTGAAAAGATAATAATTGAATCTAGGGGTGAAAAACTCCATCCTCAAATAGTGATTACAACTTCTTCAGGGAAGAGATTAGCGACTTATCCTCTGCCTGTTGATACTATACTTGTAGTTGAAAACGGAGATGAAGTCCAGGTTGGCGATATCTTAGCAAAGATACCGCTTGAAGTAATTAAAACTAAAGATATAACTGGTGGTTTACCAAGGGTTTCTGAACTCTTTGAAGCAAGACATCCAAAAAATGCAGCGGTCATATCAGAAATAGATGGAATAGTAAAATTAGGTTTAACTCAAAAAGGGACTCCAGTCGTGACAGTAATAAATGAGCAAACAGGTATGAAAAGAGAATATGTTATTCCTACGGGAAGGCATTTAGTTGTTTACGAAGGAGACAAAGTTGGTGCGGGAGAACCATTGACTGATGGTTCAATAGATCCACATGACATCCTAAAGGTCAAAGGGGCAAAGGAAGTTCAGGAATTCCTTGTAAATGAAATCCAGCAAGTTTACCGTCTACAGGGAGTTACTATAAATGATAAGCATATTGAAATTATTGTCAGACAAATGCTTTCTAATGTGAGAATAATTAACCCTGGTTCGAGCACATTTCTATATGGTGAAATTGTGCCTAAAAGGAAATATGAAGAAGAAAGAAAAAAACTTGAAGGTGAGAAGAAAAAAATTGCTCGTGAAAAAGGAAAAGAGCAGGCATCTAAAATTAAATTGCCAGAGATGCAACCTGTCCTGCTTGGTATAACAAAAGCGTCACTTTCAAGTGAGTCATTTATTTCAGCAGCGAGTTTTCAGGAGACAACTCGTGTTTTAACAGAGGCAGCAACTCTTGGTCAGGTTGACTATTTAATGGGTTTAAAAGAAAATGTTGTGATTGGACACTTAATCCCAGCAGGTACAGGACTTAATAAAAAGCGATTGACAGCAGTATCTACTGGGCAATAAAATATAAAATTCACCCAATTATTAGAGGGAAGATATAAAATGCCAACTGCAAATCAACTTGTGCGATTGGGTAGAGAAAAGTTATATAGAAAAACAAAAGCCCCAGCGCTGATGGGCTGTCCTCAAAGAAGGGGAGTTTGCACAAGAGTTTATACTACTACTCCTAAGAAGCCAAACTCTGCTTTGAGAAAAGTTGCTCGGGTGAAACTTACAAGTGGGATAGAAGTCACTGCGTACATACCTGGAATAGGCCATAATTTACAGGAACATTCAATCGTTCTTGTTCGTGGGGGAAGAGTTAAAGACCTGCCAGGTGTAAGATACCACATTATTCGTGGAACACTTGACGCAAGTGGTGTTGAAGGAAGAAAACAGGGTCGTTCTAAATATGGGGCAAAAATGCCAAAAGGGAGCGGGTGAATAAGTAAGCGGGTAAGTAGAAAATCACTTAACCACTTAACCACTTAATCACATTAAAAAAATGCCAAGAAAAAAATTAAAACCAAGAGAAAAGATAAAAAACATAATAACTCCTGATTTTAGATATAACAGTCTTCTTGTTGCCCGTTTTATAAATAAGATAAATTTTCGTGGGAAGAAAACTGTTGCTGAAAAAATTGTTTATAAAGCATTTGATATCATAAGAGAAAAAACAAAAAAAGAACCACTTGAGGTCTTTCTTAAAGCGATTGAAAATGTGCGACCTTTATTGGAAGTCAAACCTCGGAGAGTTGGAGGAGCAACTTACCAGGTTCCAGTTGAAGTTCCGCAGGTTCGCAGTGAAACACTTGCGATGAGATGGATATTAGAATTTGCACGTCAAAGAAAAGGTGCACCGATGTATAAAAGACTTGCTGAAGAAATTATTTCTGCATATAATAAAGAGGGCCCTGCTATTAAGAAACGAGAAGATACACATAAAATGGCAGAGGCAAATAGGGCGTTTGCTCATTATAGATGGTGAAAGATGATCTGGTAAGCGGCTGAGCGGATAAGTAGAAAACCACTTAACCACTTAATCACTTAATCACTTAACCACTTAACCACTTATCCACTTATCCGCCAAACCGCTAACTTTAAGGAATTTCTACAATGAAAGAACATTCAATAGAGAAAATAAGAAACATTGGTTTTGTTGCACATATTGATGCTGGTAAGACAACAACAACCGAAAGAATATTGTACTATACTGGTAGAATCCACCGAATTGGCGAAGTGGATGAAGGCACCGCCACAATGGACTGGATGGAACAGGAAAAAGAAAGAGGTATAACTATCACAAGTGCTGCTACATTTTGCAGATGGAAAGATTGTGAGATAAATATTATTGATACACCAGGCCATGTTGATTTTACAGTTGAGGTTGAAAGAAGTTTAAGGGTCCTTGATGGTTGTGTTGTAATTTTTGACGGAGTAAATGGAGTTGAACCACAATCAGAGACGGTCTGGCATCAAGCAGATAAATATAAAGTTCCAAGATTAATTTTTGTAAATAAACTTGACAGAACTGGCGCTGATTTTGATTTTGTTATTGAGCATATTAAAAAGCGACTGAATGTAAAACCCATTCCTATTCAAATTCCTTTTGGAAAGGGTTCAGATTTTTCTGGAGTCATTGATTTAATTAAGGAGAAACTTTATCTTTGGCCATCTGAATCAGAGACAAATATTGAAGTGGAAGAAGTCCCTGAAGAGTATAAAGATATTGTAAAAAAACTTAGAGAAAAAATTATTGAGCAACTTTCAGAAATAGATGAAAATCTTATGAGTAAATTTGTTCACAATGAATCAATTGACATAAAAGAAGTAAATTCTGCAATAAGAAAGGCAACCATAAGTTGTAAATATTTTCCTGTTCTATGCGGTTCTTCTTTGAAAAATAAAGGAATTCAACCACTTTTGGATGCTATAGTGGAGTATTTGCCTTCGCCAGTGGATATTCCCCCTGTGAAAGGAATAAATCCCTTGACCGAGAAAGAAGAAATTCGTAAAGCAAATGAGAATGAAGCATTTTCTGCACTGGCATTTAAGGTTCAAATTGACCCCTACATTGGTAGATTGGTATACTTAAGAGTTTATTCCGGAAAAATTTTAACTGGAAGTGCAATCTACAATTCAAGAAGGAATAAAAATGAGAGGATTTCGAAAATTCTCAGAATGCATGCAAATATTAAAGAAGAGGTCAAAAAAATGCAGGCAGGTGACATAGTTGCTGTCGCAGGTTTGAAGAATACATTTACAGGAGATACTTTGTGTGATAGAAAACACCCTATCTCTTTTGAGCAAATCCATTTTCCTGAACCAGTTATCTGGGTTGCTGTTGAGCCAAAGACAAAAGCAGAGCAGGAAAAACTTTCTTATGCTCTTTCAAAAATTTCAGAAGAGGATCCAACATTTAAACTAAGAGTTGACAATGAAACAGGACAAACAATAATTGCTGGTATGGGAGAACTTCACCTTGATATAGTTGTAGATAGGATAAAAAGAGAATTTAAAGTAGATGCAAGAGTTGGAAAACCACAAGTTGCTTACAGAGAAACAATTTATACAAAAGTTCAAGAAGAAGCAAAATATATAAAACAGACAGGTGGTAGAGGACAATACGGACATGTGTGTTTGGAATTAGAACCTTATAATAATGGATTTGAATTTGTAAATAAAATTAAAGGTGGTGCTATACCTATAGAATACATACCAGCAATAGAACAGGGTGTAAAAGAAGGTATGGAATCAGGTCCACTTGCAGGCTATCCTTTGATAAATGTTAAGGTCACTTTAGTTGATGGCTCTTATCACGAAGTTGATTCTTCTGATTTGGCCTTCAGAATTGCAGCAAGAACAGCTGTTATTGAAGGTGCAAAAAAAGCCAATCCTGTTCTTCTTGAGCCGGTTATGAAACTTGAAGTAATCACTCCTGAAGAATTCATAGGTGACATTATATCTGATTTGAATGCCCGTCGTGGAAGAATTAAAGAAATGGAATCAAAAGGAAATCTATATTTTATATATGGCTTTGTGCCATTGAGTGAGATGTTTGGATATGCAACTGTTTTGCGTTCATTGAGTCAGGGCAGGGCAATTTATAATATGGAACCAGCACATTATGAAGAAGTTCCTAAGGCAATTGCAGAGAGTTTGATTTCTCCTGTGGTGGTGTAAGGAATTTAAACACAAGGCCGAAGCATAGTTCAAGTTTGGCCTTGAAAAAATATATCTTACGAGATAAATGTCCGCTGTTAAACATACTTGCGGGCAAACGAAAAATAAGGAGGTAAATTATGAGCAAGCCAAAATTTGAGAGGAAGAAGCCCCATGTCAACATAGGAACAATAGGTCATGTTGATCATGGTAAGACAACACTTACAGCGGCGATAACACAGGTATTGTCAAAGAAGGGTTTGGCACAGCCCAAAGGGATCTGGGACATAGACAATGCTCCTGAGGAGAAAGAGCGAGGTGTGACAATAAACATAGCGCATGTTGAATATGAGACAGACATGAGGCATTATGCACACATAGATTGTCCAGGTCATGCTGACTATATAAAGAACATGATAACAGGGACAGCGCAGATGGACGGAGCAATACTTGTAGTCAGTGCGCCAGATGGTCCGATGCCTCAGACAAGGGAACACATTTTACTTGCAAGGCAGGTAAATGTTCCTTATATAGTTGTCTATATAAACAAGATAGACATGGTAGAGGACAAAGAGTTGTTAGATTTAGTAGAGATGGAAGTCAGGGACTTATTAAAGAAATATGAATTTCCAGGGGACAAAGTTCCTGTAGTGAAAGGTTCAGCGCTGAAGGTATTAGAATGTCTTTGTGGGAAAGAAGAGTGTCAATGGTGTGGTTCAATATGGCAATTGATGAAGGCGGTAGATGAATATATTCCCTTGCCAAAAAGGGAGATAGACAAGCCATTTTTAATGAGTGTAGAGGATGTATTTAGTATTACAGGCAGAGGCACAGTGGCTACAGGGAGAGTAGAGCGAGGGAAGATAAAGACAGGTGATGCAGTAGAGATAGTAGGGATACAGGAGACGAAGAAGACAGTGGTAACATCTATAGAGATGTTCAGAAAGATTTTAGATGAAGCAGAGGCAGGTGACAATGTAGGGTTATTATTAAGGGGTATAGAGAAAGACGATGTAGAGCGAGGACAGGTAATAGCAGCGCCTGGGACAATTACACCACACAAGAAATTCAAATCACAGGTATATGTATTAAAGAAAGAAGAAGGTGGAAGGCATACGCCATTTTTCAATGGATACAGGCCACAATTTTATTTCAGGACATGTGATGTAACAGGCACAGTAAAACTTCCAAAAGATGTAGAGATGGTGATGCCTGGTGATAACATAGAGATGGAAGTAGAATTGATTACACCGATTGCTATGGAAAAACAATTGAGGTTTGCTATAAGAGAAGGTGGACATACAGTTGGTGCAGGAGTTGTAACTGAGATAATTGAGTAAATTGTCACCCCGAGCGTTAGCGAGGGGGTCCCCTTTCCAGGGGGCACGAGTATAGTCAGGAGTGTGAAAAAAATTGGTTACAATATCACCTACAGCACAGAAAATAAAAATAAAACTTAAGGCCTACGAGCATAAAATGCTGGACGACTCTGTTGCTAAGATTATAGAGACCGCTAAACGGACTGGCTCTACAATTTCAGGCCCAATTTTACTTCCTACAAAGATAAAGAGATACACTGTTTTGAGGTCTCCTCATGTGGACAAGAAATCAAGAGAGCAGTTTGAAATGAGAATCCACAAGCGACTTATAGAAATAATAGATCCGACTCCGAAAACAGTCGAAGAACTTATGAAACTTGAACTTCCAGCAGGAGTAGATGTTGAAATAAAATTATAATTTGGCAAGACAAACTGCACAAAATTTTTTAATATAGGAAAATAAACAAATGGTTAATGGACTTATTGGAATAAAACTTGGAATGACTAGAATTTTTGATAGTAAGGGAGAGGTCATCCCTGTAACTTTAATAAAGGCAGGGCCTTGTCCAATTGTTCAAATAAAGAAAAAAGAGAAAGATGGATATAATGCAGTTCAATTGGGTTATGGAGATAACTGTAAAGAAAAAAATATACCGAAACCATTACTTGGTCATTTTAAGAAAGCAAACTTAAAACCATATAGATGGTTATTTGAATTTAAGACAGATGGTATAGAAAATCTTCAAGTTGGACAGGAAATAAAGGTAGATATTTTTAATACTGGTGATTATGTAGATGTTTCAGGTTTTACTAAAGGGAAGGGATTTCAGGGTGTTGTTAAAAGACATAATTTTGGAGGCGGGCCAAGAACTCATGGTCAGTCAGATCGACTCAGAGCACCAGGAGCAATTGGCTCTCAAAGACCCCAAAGAGTAAAAAAGGGAACAAAAATGGCAGGTCACATGGGTCATATCTGGAAAACAATCCAGCACCTTGAAGTCAAGCAAGTTCTACCTGAGAAAAATGTCATTATAGTAAAAGGTTCTGTTCCAGGTAATGTAAATGATTTTGTTATTATAAAAAAGACAACAAAGAAGACAAAACCGAAATTAGTTGTAGAAGCAGAAAGACATACACCGAAAGGCAAAGGTAAACCACCAAAAGAAGTTGAGAAAAAACCAGAAAAGAAAAAAGGTAAGTGATAAATATGGCTGAAAATAAAATAGATATTTTTGGAATTGATGGAAAAAAAGTTAGCGAAATAGATATTCCTGAGAATTGTAAAAATTTAGAGATAAATATTCCGTTGCTTCATGAAGTGGTAACTGCATATTTGTCAAATCAGAGAGCAGGTACATCTTCAACAAAAACCCGTGGAGAAGTTTCTGGCGGAGGCCATAAACCCTGGAGACAAAAACATACAGGTAGAGCAAGGCAGGGCTCTATAAGATCACCTCTTTGGAGAAAAGGTGGAATTGTATTTGGTCCAAAACCCAAGTCATGGAGAATAGAATTGCCAGACAAAAAAATTAAAAAGGCAGTCAAAATGGCTATCAAATCAAAAATTGATTCAAATGAATTGTTGGTATTAAAAGAAATTAAAGTTTCTTCAAAAAAAACAAAAGAAGTTAAAAAAATTTTAGATACTTTTGAACTTGATGGTAAGAAAGTTTTAATGATTGACAAAAAAATTGATGAAAATCTTAAACTTGCAGGAAGAAATATTGAAAACCTGAAAATTTTACCCTTGAATTCTATAAACACTTATGAGATTTTAAGAGCAAACAAAATTTTTATTACAGAAGACTGTTTCAAAGAATTATGGAAATAAATCAAATAATAAAATTACCTTTAATAACTGAACGTTCAACTCAACTTAAAGAAAAGGAAAACAAGTATGTCTTTATGGTTGCTAAAAATGCAAGTAAAGTTTCAAAGAATTATGGAAATAAATCAAATAATAAAATTACCTTTAATAACTGAACGTTCAACTCAACTTAAAGAAAAGGAAAACAAGTATGTCTTTATGGTTGCTAAAAATGCAAGTAAAGATCAAATTAAAAAAGCAATTGAAGAACTTTTTAATGTAGATGTAATTAAAATAAACACAATGATTGTATCTGGAAAACTTCGCAGACTTGGCAGATATCAAGGTTACAGGCCTGACTGGAAAAAAGCAATAGTAAAAATAAAACCTGGTCAGGAAATAAAAATCATTGAAGAAACAAAATAATGGAGAAAAAATATGCCAATAAAAACATATAGACCTTATACACCTGTTAGGAGATTCATAACTACTGAAGATTTCTCAGATATAACTAAAAAAGAACCAGAAAAATCTCTTGTTGTTCCTTTGAAGAAAAAAAGTGGAAGAAATAACACAGGTCAGATAATGGTTTTACATAGAGGTGGTGGTCATAAACGTTTTTATAGAATAATTGATTTCAAGAGAGATAAATTTGGTATTAAGGGTAAAGTTATTGCTATTGAATATGACCCAAACAGGTCAGCAAGAATTGCTCTGATAGAATATGAAGATAAGGAAAAAAGATATATAATTCAGCCACTTGGTCTGAAAGTTGGAGATGAAATTGTATCCGGACCTGATGCAGAAATAAAAGTCGGCAATGCTTTACCTTTAGAGAATATTCCTGTTGGCACTATAATTCACAATATAGAACTCATTCCTGGGAAAGGTGCAAAATTAGTTCGCTCAGCTGGTTCCTGGGCACAACTTATGGCAAAAGAAGGCAAATTTGCACATGTAAGAATGCCTTCTGGTGAAATTCGTCTTATACCGATAAAGTGTCTTGCTACTATAGGACAGGTTGGAAATATAGATCATGAGAATGTTTCACTTGGAAAAGCAGGAAGGACTAGATACTTAGGTTTCAGACCAGTTGTTAGAGGTACAAAGATGAACGCTGTTGACCATCCACATGGTGGTGGAAGAGGTAAATCTAAAGGTAATAATCAGCCAAGATCATATAGCAATGTTCCTTGTAAGGGCTATAAAACAAGAAGAAAAAAAGTTACTGACTGGATGATAGTAAAACCAAGGACAAAAGTTGTAGAAGTTAGTGGATAGAAGTTGAAATAGAAGCGACTGAAGATTCAAGATTGAGGATTAGAGTAGTAGTAATTGTAGATCAAGGTTTTATCCTTGAAAAAAATAGACGGAAATCAATACTAAAGTAATTTTCTGAAGTTGAGGGCACGACAAGATGGGAAGATCGCTTAAAAAAGGTCCATTTGTGGACCCAAAGTTATATAGGAGAATTCAGATGTTGAATCAAAAAGGTGAAAAGAAATTGATTCGCACCTGGTCAAGGGCAACTGTCATAATTCCTGAATTTGTTGGACACACAATAGGTGTTCACAATGGTAAAAAATTTATACCTGTTTATATAACCGAACAAATGGTAGGTCACAGATTGGGTGAATTTTCACCCACGAGATTCTTTAAAGGACACGGAGAAGCACATACAAAAGAAGCAACAGAATTAACATAGATGCAATTAAAAATGCAAAATGCAAAATTAAAAATTCAAAAGGAAATCTATTACAATTTTACATTTTTAATTTTTAATTTTTAATTTTCTTATCATGGAAGCAAAAGCAATAGCAAGATTTCAGAGATATTCACCAAGCAAAGTTGGACAGGTTTTAGACCTTATAAGAAATAAACCTGTTATAAAGGCATTTAATATCTTAAAGTTTTTGCCGAAAGCGTCAAAGACACTGGTTGAGAAGACATTAAAAAGTGCAGTTGCAAATTTAGGTCGTCTTAAAAATCAGGAAGGACTTATAGTCAAGGAATGTTTTGTAAATCAGGGCCCTGCCTTAAAAAGATGGAGAGCAAGAGCATTTGGTAGGGCGGTTATGTATAAACACAGAACATGTCATTTGACAATAGTTGTTTCAGATAATAAGTAAAATTAAATTTAACTAAGGTATTATTCAATATTTGTAGATCAAGGCTTTATCCTTGAAAAAAATGAAATAAGAACCCGACAGAATGAAATGAAGGAGGATGCGACAGAGTGGGTCAAAAAGTTCCACCAAAAGCAAATAGGTTAGGATATATAGAAGACTGGAATTCAAAGTGGTTTAACTTAAAAGAACTTCCGGATCTAATTGAAGAGGACTTTAGAATAAGACAGCATCTTAAACAAAAACTAAAAAATGCTGCTGTCTCAAAAGTTGTCATTGAAAGAGCAGGAAAATATTTGAGAATAAGTATTTACACTGCTAGACCCGGTATAGTTATAGGTAGAAGGGGTCAGGAAATAGAAAATATCAGACAGGAAATAGAGACATTAACAGGAAAGAAAACATTCGTAAATGTAATGGAGATAAAAGAGCCAGCACTTGATGCTCAACTTGTTGCAGATGCAATAGCATTACAACTGGAAAAAAATGTTAATTACAGAAGAGCAATGAAAAGGATGATGGAAAGAACAATGTCAGCAGGTGCTCTTGGTATTAAGGTTATGGTAAGTGGTCGTCTTGCAGGAGCAGAAATAGCAAGAAGTGAATGGTTGAAAGAAGGAAGAATCCCTCTTCATACTTATAGAGCAGATATTGACTATGGTTTTTCTGAGGCAATAATTAAAAAGGGAAAGATAGGAGTAAAGGTCTGGATATTTAAAAAAGAACTATTTAGAAAAACGGATAAAGATATGTTAAAAGAAAAAGAAGCAGAACTTGTTGAGAAAGATAAAATAGAAGAAATAGCAGAATCTGAAAAGGTAGAAGATGTTTTTGCACCTGACTCAATAGCAGAGTCGTCTGAAGATATAGAAAAGTGAGGAGGATGTATCTGCCAGTTTAGTAACTGGTAGAAAATTGAAAAAATGTTAATGCCAAAGCGTGTTAAATATAGAAAAATGCAAAGAGGAGTAATTAAAGGTATTGCGACCAGAGGTTCTACGCTTGCTTTTGGGGAGTACGGACTAAAAGCAATTGAACCAGCATGGATTACAGCAAGGCATATAGAATCTGCAAGATTGACACTTACAAGATTTCTTAAACATGGCGGGAAGGTCTGGATTAGGATTTTCCCTGATAAGCCAATAACAAAGAAACCTGCAGAAACAAGGATGGGAAAAGGTAAAGGTGACCCTGACCACTGGGTTGCTGTAGTAAGACCTGGCAGAATTCTTATTGAATTAGAAGGAATTAGCCCAGAAGATGCTCATGAAGCACTTCGTCTGGCTTCTCATAAATTTCCTATAAAAACAAAGATTATAACAAGAAATGAGATATAAGGGGGTTTGACAAATTGAAAAGAAAGCAGTTTTTAGAATTAAGAAACATGACTACACAGGAGTTGATTTTGAAACTAGAGCAATTTCAGAATAAATTATTAAAATTAAAAATACAACATAAGTCAGCCCCATTAAAGAATCCACTTGAGATAAGAGAATTAAGAAGAGATATTTCAAGGATAAAAACACTATTAAGAGAAAAAGGTATAAAAAGATGAAAAATAAAAACAAAAAGATTTTTTCAGGTGTTGTGATTTCTGATAAGATGAATAAAACCAGAGTTGTGCTTGTTACAAGGACAGTTCGTCATACACTTTATGAAAAGGTTATTAGAAGGAATAAAAAATATTATGCACATGATGAAAAAAATGAGTCACATATAGGAGACAAAGTAGAAATAGTAGAAACAAAACCTTTATCTAAACTTAAAAGATGGCGGATCATTAAAATAGTTAGTAAATCTCATTAGAAATTTTTTGTAAGGAAGGCATAAAATGATTCAAGAGCGAACAATGTTAAATGTTATTGATAATACCGGTGCTCGTAAACTTATGTGTATCCGAATTTTAGGTGGCACAAATAGGAGATATGCTTTCCTGGGAGATGTAATTGTTGGGACAATAAAGGATGCACTACCTACCGCTACAGTCAAAAAAGGTGAAGTTGTTAAAGCAGTTGTAGTCAGAACAGTTAAAGAACAAAGAAGAAAAGATGGCTCATATATTAGATTTGATGACAATGCCTGTGTTTTGATTGACCAGTATGGAGACCCAAAAGGGACAAGAATTTTTGGCCCTGTGGGCAGAGAGTTGAGAGAAAAAGATTTCTTAAAAATAATTTCACTTGCTCCAGAAGTAGTTTAAAAAAGGAGTTTAATAGATGTTAAATATAAAGAAAAAAGATAAAGTTTTAGTTATTGCTGGAAAAGACAAAGGCAAACGAGGAGAAGTTTTAGAAGTAATACCTGATAAGAATCTGGTTGTAGTTTCAAAAGTTAATGTAGTAAAAAAACATCTTAGACCAACTCAAACTGACCCTGGTGGGATAAGAGAAATAGAAAAACCTTTATCTATTTCAAATGTTATGTTAGTTTGTCCAAAGTGTGATCAGCCAACAAGACCTAAATTTGATTTTCTTTCAGATGGTAAAAAAGTTAGAATATGCAGAAAATGCGGGGAGATGATACTTTAATGAAATATGTTCCAAGATTAAAAGAAT
>Ga0078972_1006241_pt1 | contig 28682 bp, 24 predicted proteins | sample YelNatPaOPGAMG01_FD_67568 | JGI IMG/M metagenome (GOLD analysis project Ga0078972, IMG submission 67568) | Hot spring thermophilic microbial communities from Obsidian Pool, Yellowstone National Park, USA - OP-RAMG-01 (SPADES assembly) (version 2) | ecosystem: Environmental > Aquatic > Thermal... | reverse complement strand
TTCCGATGACCGATATTGAAGCTATCGGCCTTTTGAAGATGGACATACTCGGGCTGAGAAACCTGACCATCATCACCGATGCTCTGTCCTTCATAGAAAAAAACACCGGGGAAAAAGTTGACCTAGACAGCATCCCACTTGATGACCAGAAAACCTACGAGGTTTTCCAGCAGGGCAATACCAACGGCGTGTTCCAGTTTGAAAGCCACGGCATGAAAGAACTCCTGCGACGCTTTAAACCCGAACAGTTTCGCGACCTCATCGCTCTCAACGCCCTTTTCCGCCCGGGTCCAATCAAGAGCGGAATGATGGAAGAATTCATCCAGCGGAAAAACCATCCTGAACGCATAAACTATGAACTGTCCCAGCTTGAACCAATTCTCAAAGAAACCAGAGGCATTATTGTCTACCAGGAACAGGTAATGAGAATCGCTACTGTTCTGGCCGGGTTTACCCTGGCTGAAGCCGACCTGCTGCGCAAAGCCATGGGTAAGAAAATCAAAGAAATGATGAACGCCCAGAAGGAAAAATTCCTTCAGGGAGCCAAGAAAAACGGCATCCAGCAATCAAAGGCCGAAAAAATATTTGACCAGATTGTCCAGTTCGCTGAATACGGCTTTAATAAGTCTCACAGCGCCGCTTATGCCTACCTGGCGTACCAGACCGCTTATCTCAAAGCCCATTATCCAGCCCATTTCCTGGCCGCCCTGATGACTTCAGAAGCCGAAAAGGGCGATACTTCCCAGATAGTCAAATACCTGAATGAGTGTCGAGAACTGGGAATTAAAGTGCTGCCACCCGACATAAACTACAGCCATTACAACTTCACTGTTGAAGGCAATAACATCCGGATGGGACTTTCGGCCATCAAGAACGTGGGGGAGAACACCATCCACGAGCTGCTCGCCTGGCGGAAGAAGAAAGGAAAATTCAAAGATCTTTTTGACCTTTTTGAAGACTATGACTCGCGAGTTCTAAACCGCAAAGCCCTGGAAAGCTTGATAAAAGCCGGAGCTCTCGACTCCCTCGGCTGGAAACGCTCACGGCTTTTTTACCTGCTGGACACTCTCATAGAATACGGTCACCAGCGCCAGAAAGCCCGTGAGGAACAGTCCGTGTCCCTTTTTGCCGATGATTACCTGAGGCCTCCTGATATCCCGGTCGAAGTGCACTCCATGAACGAATGGGACGAGGAAGTACTGCTCGGCTACGAGAAAGAAGTGCTGGGCACCTATCTTTCGAGTCATCCACTGGCTAAATACAAGAAGAGATTAAATCACCTGGTGAGTCACACTATCGAGGCGATTGACCCGGAGGAAGATTTTGACCGCGAGGTCCGGCTGGCCGGAATCATCGTTTCGGTTAAATTGCTCAAAACAAAAAAAGAAGAAAGGATGGCCGCTTTTGTTCTGGAAGACCTGAGCGGTCAGATTGACGTGACGGTCTTTCCTGAACCTTACAGCAAATATCATCCTTACCTTAAAGAGGGGCAGATGGTCTGGGTGAAGGGAAAAATGTCCATAGATAGTTTCGAGGTGAAAAAGGTCCTGGCCTCGCAAATTCTTTCCCTGACCGAAGCCCTGGAAAAGCAGGCCAGGAAAACCATCATTCGCCTCCCGCTCGACAGACTGTCCGAAGACGATTTGGCCCAGCTGCACCAAATCCTGGCCAGCTTCCCTGGCGAATGTCCGCTGTACCTGGAACTCGAAAAACCTGATTCTGTCTGTCTGGTTCAATCGGCCGAATACCAGGCCGTTTCTCCTTCTGAAGCCTTTCTGGAGCAGGTAGAAGCCTTGCTGGGCCCTGAGGCCGTCCTGGTAGAATATTGACCTTGCCTGATTGACAGAAAATCGCTAAAAATGTAGAGTAAATTATCTATTTTCATAAAATTATGACTTTAAATTGATTTAGGATAAAAAAGTGGCTTTTGACCTGATAATTGCTGACCCCAGTCCAACCATGAAAAAAATTTTCCAGCTGACTTTGCCTGAACCGCAGTACCGCCTGCATTTTGCCAGCAGACTGGAAGAGGTCTGGCCACTCCTCGAAACCACTTCCCCGGAATTGATAATCGCTGACCAGGCACTGTTTGAAAATTCTGAAGAGCTTAAGGAATTTAATCAAAAACTTCGAGCTCTTGGCCTGGCCCCGCTCTTCCTCACGGGCGGCCTTTTTGACCGCCTGCCAGGAGATTATGTTCAACAGCTAAAACCAGAAAAAGTTTTAATAAAACCGTTTACCCAGGAAAGCTTGGTTGCGGCCGTTAAAGAAACGATAGAAAAAAAGCACGTGCCCGATACCCTGCCTGAAGAACTACCAGAGGTGAAGGAATCAGAAATCCGGGCAGAATCCGAGAAGCTTTCTCCAGAACTCAGACACCATCTCCAGCTCCTGGTCAGGCAGGAAGTGTTAGAAGCCGAAAGAGAACTAGAAAAAAGAATTAAAGCTTCTCTTCTTCGCGAGCTAAAAATAACAGAACACTCGCCTGAAGGAGCTTCAGAGATTAATAAAAAAGCTGAATAAAAAAGGTTAGGTCGATGATGAGAGAAAAAAAGTTGTTAGAAAAAGCTTACGACCCCACTCCAGTGGAAGCCAGATGGGGCAACTTCTGGCTGGAAGAAAAACTCTTTGTAGCTGAGGCTAATTCAACAAAACCCAAGTTCTCCATGGTCCTTCCGCCACCAAACGTAACTGGCGTATTGCACATGGGCCATGCCCTGTGTTTTACCCTGCCCGATGTCATCGTCCGCTGGAAAAAGATGCAGGGCTACAACACGATGTGGCTGCCCGGCACTGACCATGCCTCCATTGCTGTTCACAACGTCATAGAACATTCGCTGGCTGAAAAAGGACTCAGCCGGGAAAAAGTTGGCCGGGAAGAATTCCTGCGGGTAGCCTGGGAATGGAAAAAGAAATACGGCGGAGTCATTACCGAACAGCTTAAACGGCTCGGTTGCTCTCTGGACTGGTCCCGGGAGCGGTTCACTATGGACGAGGGCTTTTCCCGGGCGGTAAAATACGTGTTTGTTTCTCTCTACCGAGAAGGATTGATCTATCGAGACTACTACCTGGTGAACCGTTGCCCCCGCTGCCAGACGGTTCTCTCTGACATTGAAATAGAACACAAAGAAGTCCAGGGTAAACTCTGGTACATCAAGTACCCGATTCCTGGCACTGACGAATTCATCATGGTGGCCACTACCAGGCCAGAAACCATGCTGGGCGATACAGCCGTAGCTGTTCATCCGGATGATGAACGCTATTTTAAATTCCACGGTAAAAAGGTTCTTCTACCGCTGCAAAACCGGCTGATTCCAGTTATTACTGACGAACGGGTAGAAAAAGATTTCGGAACCGGCGCCGTTAAAGTCACGCCCGCTCACGACCCGGTGGACTTTGAGCTGGGTCGCCAGCACAACCTGGAGCAGGTAATCGTTATTGACGGCCAGGGTCGGATGACCGAAGCCGCCGGAGAAGAATTTAAAGGGCTTGACCGTTTTGCCTGCAGGGCCAAGGTGGTAGAAAAACTTCAAGAACTCGGTTATCTGGTAAAAGTTGAAGACTATACTCATGCCGTCGGACATTGCTACCGCTGCAAGACCATCATTGAACCACATCTTTCCTGGCAGTGGTTTGTCAAGATAGAGCCGCTGGCTAAAGAAGCCATCCGGGCAGTTGAAGAAAAGCGCATCGTGTTCATCCCAGAAAATTGGGCCAAGACTTATTTTGAATGGATGTACAAAATTCACGACTGGTGCATCTCGCGCCAGCTGTGGTGGGGACACCGCATCCCGGCTTATTACTGCCAGAACTGCGGCCAGGTCATGGTTGAGATGGAACAACCAGCTACCTGCGAAAAATGCGGCGGACCGGTTGTTCAGGATGATGATGTGCTGGACACCTGGTTCTCCTCGGCACTCTGGCCGTTTGCCACTCTGGGCTGGCCCGAAAACACTCCGGACCTCAAAGTTTTCTACCCGACTGACCTTCTGGCCACCGGCTTTGATATCATTTTCTTCTGGGTAGCCAGGATGATCATGATGGGCCTGAAATTCATGAAAGATATTCCCTTCCGCGAAGTGTTTATTAACGGGCTGATTCGCGACATGAAAAAGCGGAAGATGAGTAAATCTGAAGGAAACATCATTGACCCGCTGGAGATGATAGGCAAGTACGGGACCGATGCCCTGCGCTTCACCCTGATTTCTCTGGCGGTTCCAGGCATGGACATCGCTCTCTCCGAAGAAAGAATGGCTGGTTACCGGGCTTTTGCCAACAAAATCTGGAATGCTTCCAGGTTTGTGTTGATGAACCTGGCTGATGAAAAAATTACGCCAGACCCGAATTCTCTGACCCTGCCCAACCGCTGGATCAGGAGTCGTCTGGCCCGAACCATCGAGCAGCTTGATCACTCCCTCCAGGAATATAAGTTTTACGAAGCAGCAGAAACTATCTACCACTTTATCTGGCATGAGTTCTGCGACTGGTACATCGAGCTCATTAAACCGGAGCTTAAAGCCGGAAACCAGCACACTCAGGCCGTCATGGAAGAAACCCTGGAGACCATTTTGCGCCTGCTTCACCCGTTCATGCCTTTTATCACTGAAGAAATATGGCACCACCTGCCGGGAACCGGTCGCTCGCTTCTGGAAGCCAGATGGCCAGAAGCTCAACCACAGTGGGTTGATGAACAAGCAGAAACGGCTATGAAATTCCTCCAGGTGATAATTTCCGAAATCCGGACCATCAGGGCTGAAAATAAAATACCGGTTCCAGAAAAAGTTGACTTGTGGATTACAGGTGGCCAGGCCAGCCAGCAACTGGTCGGCCCCTACGAAGCAGCCATGCAGCTGCTGGCCAGGCTGGGAAAAATCACCTACGTCCAGGACCTGTCAGGCGAGAAAAACCTGCTCAAGGGCGTGGCCGGGACAACTGAAATCGGAATCAAAGTGGCCGCCTCTCTGGACCTGTCACAGGAAAGAGAAAGGCTAGAAAAAGAGCTAACCAGAATTGATGAAGACATCAAGAAAGTCGAAGCCCGGATAAGCAACCCATCTTTCCTGGAAAAGGCTCCAGCTGCGGTGGTGGAAGAACACCAGCAGAGGTTGGCTGAACTCCGACTTAAAAAAGATAAGCTGGAAAAAAGCCTGGCCGAGCTTAATTGAAAAAAACAACCGAGAGAAAATTTTTATCGCTACCGGATAACGCGTATAATATCACTCATGATTTTCCGTAATCTGAAAATCGGCGACCTTTGTTTTCGTTTTGAGCAGCTGGATTCCACCATGAATTTCTGCCGTCAGCTGGCTGAGCTCAACTTCCCGGAAGGCACGGTGGTCATAGCTGAAGAGCAAACCGCTGGTAGGGGAACAAAAGGCCGGAGCTGGCATTCAGCGCCGGGAAAAGGACTTTACGTTTCTTTCCTGCTTAAGCCGGAACCAAAGTACCTCAACTACCTCCCCCTGCTGGCCGGCCTGGCGGCCCGGGAAGCCGTAAACCTGTTGGCCGACCTAGACCTCAGGTTGAAGTGGCCAAACGACCTGGTGTTTGAAGGGAAAAAGCTGGGTGGTATCCTGTGCGAAGGAGTTTCCTCAGGAGAAAAAACAGCCGTGATTGTCGGCATCGGCCTAAACGTCAACCATCAGCCCGAAGACTTCCCGGCCGAAATTTCCGGCCTGGCCACTTCCCTGGCTATGATCCTCGGCCGCAATCAGGAAAAGGAACTTCTTTTTGATTTCCTTGGGAAATCCCTGGAACTCTGGTATAATAAACTGGAAAAAGGGCAAGTATCTGAAATTATTCAAACCTTTAGAAAACATTTATCTTTTTCTCCGGGTCAGAAACTGGTTATAGAGGAGACCTGTGGAAAAAGACTTGAAGGCTTTTTTGTGGACCTTAACCAGAAGGGTGGAATAGTTTTAAAAATTGGCCGCGAACAAAAAGTTTATTACAGCTCGGAAATTATAAAGATTTTTTCCTGAGAGGGAGAGATAAATGCTAATCACTTTTGACTTGGGCAATACAACTACCGGCGTGGGGGTTTTCCAGGGTAAGAAACTCCTGGCTGACTGGAAAATCAAGAGCGACCGGGAAAAGACTGCCGATGAATTTGGCATCATCCTTTGTAACCTGCTCGTTCATGCCGGGCTAAAATGCGAAAAACTGAGCGGAGCGATCATTTCTTCCGTTGTCCCGCCACTGACGCCCATTATCCAGCAAGCCTGCGAAAAATTTTTCGGCCTGAAACCCCTGGTGATTGGCCCTGGTCTTAAAACCGGAATTTCCATTCTCTACGAAAACCCGGCTGAAGTTGGGGCAGACCGGATAGTCGGAGCCGTGGCTGCCTTTGAAAAGTACGGGGGCCCTTGCCTGGTAGTTGATTTCGGCACCGCTACAACCTTCGATGCCATTTCAGAAAAAGGGGAATATTTAGGAGGAGCCATAGCCCCAGGAGTGCTGATCTCGGCTGAAGCCCTTTACTTGAAAACAGCTAAGCTTCCCCGCATTGAAGTGCGCAAGCCCAAGACCGCCATTGGCCGCACGACCGTGGCCAGCATGCAATCCGGGTTGTACTTCGGCTATGTCGGACTGGTGAACAACATCATCTCGGAAATGAGCCGGGAACTCAAAGCTAAACCAAAAGTCATCGCCACCGGCGGGCTGGCCAGCCTGGTAGTGGAAGACATCAAGAGCCTTGATTTTGTCGAACCCAACCTGGTGCTGGAAGGACTGAGAATTATTTACGAAAAAAATAAAAGAGCGGAGAAAAAATGATCCAGGATTTTTCTGCCCGCCAGGAATACTACCAGAAAATTGCCCGGGCTTTCTTGAAACATCAGGCCTCGCTGTTTTTCCTGCCCCCAAGAGATGTTTCCTTGATCGCCGAATGGGAAAAACTCGGGTTACCGCTTGAACCGATTCTGGAGGGCATAGAAAAAACTTTTGCCAAGAAAATCGCCGGCCGGAGAAAAAGGAAAATATATTCTTTAAGTCAATGTTAAAGAGAAATATTGAAGGCTTATGCTCAGTACCAGGACAGACTGGCTGGCACTTCCAGGCCAGAAATAAATCGGGCCAGCAAAATAGAAAAGGTTAAAGCCGAAATCAATCACTGTCTTAAAACACTCGGAGATGCTTCCAGCCCGGCCCTCAAAACTTTTTTGGTTCGAGCCCTGGAGCTGTTTAATTCAACCAGCCTGGACGAAGAGCAACTCGAGCAGATAGATGAAGAAGTGGACAACTTTCTCTGGGAAAACAGCTCGGCTGAAGACCGGAAATCTTACCTGGAAGAAGCGCGAAAAGATTATCCTGGACGAACAGCTCAACAACTGGAAGAAATACAGCGACTTCTGCTGATAAAAGGGAGAAGACAGGCCCTAAAAATCCCTTACGTGTCACTCTTTTATCATTAAGGAAAATTTATAATAACCAAAGGAGATTTAATCTTAAAAAGGAAAAAAAGATGGAAACTAAAATAAAAGAATTTTTAAAAAACAATAAAAAACCGGTCAGCCTGAACAGACTGGTCAGAGCTCTCAATTTGAACAAAAAGGAAAGAAGAAAACTGGCTGGAACCCTGAAATACCTTGAGAAGCAGGGTTTGCTGAAAATCATGGGTGATAGAATCATGGCCCAGCCTGGCACAAACCTGATGAGGGGAATTTTTTCTCTTAACCCGAGGGGTTTTGGTTTTGTTACGCCAGAATCACCAGAAGCCGGCACCCAGGACGTTTTCATTCCACCACACCAGACGGCCGGAGCGGTAACCGGGGATCTGGTGGAAGTAATGGTCCGGGAAAAGGGCCTGAAAGGAAAGCCCGAAGGCCGGATTCTCAGGATTCTGAGAAGAGGACGTCCGACACTTTTTGGGGTGTTTCTGGAAGTTAATCACCAGCCGTTTGCTCTACCGATGGATACGCTTTTTGAAGAACCGCTACCCTTGAAAATCAGGGGCACGCGAAAACCAAAGCCCGGACAGATTGTTGAACTGGACCGCAGCACTTTCAAACTGGTTAAAACGCTTGGTTATCAGGACGAACCGGGAGTAGACCTGGCCGTAACCATCAACCAGCACAACCTCCTGGACCAATTCTCTGAAGAAGCTCTCCGTGAAGCCGAAGCCCTGCCCGATGAACCCGGTCCTCAAGACCTCGAAGCCCGGGTGGATTACCGCAATTGGACGACCGTCACCGTGGATGGAGAAAAAGCTCAGGATTTTGATGACGCTGTGAGCATCAGAAAATTACCAAACGGAAATTTCTTGCTGGGTGTACACATTGCTGACGTTTCGCATTACCTAAAACCCGGCTCAGCCCTCGACCGGGATGCCTATCTCAGGGGCACCAGCGTTTATTTCCCGGACCTGACTCTGCCGATGCTCCCCGAGAAACTTTCTAATCATCTCTGCAGCCTGCGGCCGCGGGTGCCAAGGCTAACTATGTCCGCCATCATGGAAATAGACCGCCGGGGCAATATCATAAAGGCTGAGTTTCATCCTTCGGTTATCAAAACAGCGGAGAGAATGACCTATACTTCAGTGCACAAAATTTTCCGGGGCGACCCAGAAGAACAGAAGCGCTACGAATACATTCTGAATGACCTGTTCACCATGCGGGAACTGGCCAGGATACTCAAAGCCAAGCGACTCCAGCAGGGCAGCCTGGATTTTGACCTGCTCGAACCAGAGCTCGTTTACCGGGAAGGACTGCTGACTGCGGTCATCCCTTCAGAAAGGAATGAAGCCCACTGCCTGATCGAAGAATTTATGCTGGTGGCTAACGTGGCCGTGGCCAATTACCTGACTGAAATGGAGCATCCCTGTTTATACCGGGTGCATCCAGCCCCCGCTCGTTCTGACCTGGAAAAGCTGAGAAATTTACTGGTGCATTTTGGCGTTGAACTTCCCCGCTCCAGCCAGATCAAGTCGGCTGACCTGCAAAAAGTCATTGAGCAATTCAAAGGCCGGCCGGAAGAAAAATTCATTACCATTCAGGTTCTGCGCTCTCTCCGCTTGGCTGTCTACTCTGAGGAAAATTGCGGGCATTTTGGCCTGGCTCAGTCAGCTTACACTCACTTTACTTCACCGATCAGGCGTTATCCGGACCTGGTCATCCACCGCCTGTTAAAAAGGGCTTTGACGGGCAAGAAGCCGCGACCGCTGCCCCTGGCCGAGATGGCCCTGCACTGCTCCCAGAGAGAAAGAATGGCCGATGAAGCTGAAAAATCCCTGATGGAATGGAGAATCCTCCGCCTGTTAAAAAATAAACTCGGGGAAGAGTTCAACGGCATGATCACTGATATAACGAGGGCCGGGTTGATTGTTGAGCTTGACGATTATTTCATAGACGGATTGATACCCTACTCAGCTCTCGGCGACGATTATTTCCTGAGAAAAAACGAAGCCACCCTGCGGGGGCGCAAAACTGGCACCACTTTCTCCCTGGGTGATAAAGTCAGGGTGGCCCTGGTAAGCTGTCAGCCCATCCTGAAAAAGGTTGAATTTCTCCTGGCCAATTCGGTAGATTAATTAGGACCAACTGAGGGTTAAAATGAAGTTAGAAGAAGTTGATTTTTTGGCCACGGCCGATAATCTGGAGATGACCAGAGTAGCCAAGACTGGCTTCATCCAGAATCAAAAGAAAGACTATAAAGCTGAACTCGAACCCCTACCCCTGGGTCTGCCGGGCCAGCAGGTCTATTACCAGGTTAAGACCAGATTACCGTTCCAACCCCGCTGGGGAGACCAGCTGGCCTTCCTGACCGGGGATCGGAAAATAAAAATTTCGTTAAGGGTGATTCATCCCGAGGTAGAAAAAGTTAAAAAATACAGAAAATCCAGGCTGCAGGATGTGCTGGAAAAACTGGCCGGGGATGAGCACCAGATGCTCCTGGTCCTGGCCGAAGAAGCTGGGGTCCGCGGACTTCGGCAGGAACAACTCGAGCAATTCTGCCGGTTATCTCCGGTTGAGCTGCAGAAACTGGCCTCAGACCTGGAAAGAGAAGGTTTGCTTTACATCCTGGAATTTTCCCCTCTTTTGGTACTGACTCACCGGAGTTTTGTCTTTCTTAACCAGAAATTGCTGAGTTACGTTGAAGCTTACCACACGAAGAGACCGGCGGAACTCGGTGTGCCTATCAAGAAATTAAAGGACCGGTTCGGTCTGCCCAGCCCGGTACTCCTTTTTTCTCTGAACTGGTTATCAAGGGAGAAGAAGATATTTTTTGACCAAGAACTGGTTTCCTTGGCCGGTTTTGAAACCAGACTTTCTTCCGAGGAAGACCAGGTCAGGCAGGCCATAGAAAAGCTCTTTCGCGAGGCAAGATATTCTCCTGCCTCAGTCGAGGAGCTGGCCAGAAAGTTTCGGATTCATCCGAGCCGGCTTCATACCCTGATTGATTTACTCTTGCAGAAAAAGAAAATCTTCCAGAGTCGAGAGGGCTTCCTTTTGCACGCTGACTGGCTGGAATCGTTGAAAAAACAACTAGCTGACCTAAAGCGGCAGGGCAAAAAGGAGATAACCGTCGGAGAATTCAAGAAAATGACCGGGTTGAGTAGAAAATATGCTATTCCCTTGCTTGAATTTCTGGATGAACTTGGCCTTACCCGGAGAACAGGCCCCAAGAGGGAAATTCTCTGAACAACCCCCAAATTTAAGCTTCGAGCAACTGGCCGACTTCCCGGTTTCGGGTTAACTTATCCCCTTAATCATTTCTTTTTTTCCCTCTAACTTCCTGTTTCTTGGCCGGGAGTTTAAGAATTATCAGGCCAGATCGCCTGAAATCTGGGCTGTTTGCCAACGGATAACTTTCCCTCGCCCCGGCTTCTTTAAAGACATCAAATCTTGGTCAGGAGCAACAGCTGATTATTATTTATAAGTATTTTCCCCAAAACAAAAAAAGCCAATTCCTACTAATTTAGTAGGAATTGGCTCGGTCTTTCTTAAGGCTATTTTACTTCTTTTCTTCTTCTTGTTCTTCGGGTTGTTTTTTGTTCAAAGCGGTTTTCAACATCTCGGCAAAGAAACCGAACTTGGGTTCTTCTTTTTCAGCTTCCAACTCTACCTGGATAGTTTCTTCTTCTCCTTCGGCGGCCTCCTGTTCTTCTTCTTCCTGCGATTTTATAGCTTCCAACGCTTCAATTTCTGATTCTTCTTCCATGATTTTTTCTTCAATCACCCGGCGCTCGCTCTTGCGCGATTTCAGGCTTTTCTCATCAGCCTTGGCTTTCTTTTTCTTGGCTTCTTTTTCTTCTTTTTCTTTTTCGGCTAATTTTTCTTTCTATTTCTCTTTTTCTTTTTTGAGCGGTTCAAGCTTTATCTGCACCTGTTCTGGTTCCAACTCAATTACTTCGGGTTCGACGGCTTCTTCAGCAACCTCTTCCGCCTGGGGCGGGACAACTTCTTCAGCCTTGTGGGCAGGCTGAACCTCTGGCTCTGCTTTTTTCTCTTCTTTTTCCTCTGCTCCGGCGGCCAGCTGTTCAGCCAGTGTCTCTATCAGAGCCTGGTCAATTTTTTCTTCTTCAACCGGCGCCTCTTTCGGCAACATCGATTCCTGATAAATAAACACTCCTTCTTTTTTCTCAGAAATAATGAACTCGGGCGCAGCGTTCAACACATATTCCACATCTTCAGCCGTCGTTGACCGCAGCAGGTCAATCATATGATAGGCTCTCATGAAATGAAGGGAGCGGGAATTCCCGGTAAGCTCCGGAGTTTTGAACAATTTTCCCAGAAGCTGCCGCAGGTCCATCCCTTCGCATTCCTCAGACATGGTCAGGAGCCTCTCCACTACTTCTCTTTCCAGTTGCACACTCTTGTTGGTCAGGGCCAGGGTGAAACCTTCCTCAGAGCTCAGCTTGAACCGGTCAGTGGTCAGGTCGTAATCAAGCTTCATGACCGGCATTTTCTTCTTGGACTTTTTAACCCAGAAATTGAACTGCTCAGGTCCTTTTCTATCGAGAGTCAGGCTGGTCCCCTGCGGGATGTTATGAGTTTTATAATAATCAGCCAGACCTAAAAGATAGTTACCCTCCGGGAAATAATAGACGGTATAGACCTTTCCATCTTCGTCATCAATGAGCTGGTACTCACGGGCGTTGAATTCCCGGCTCAGGCTCCTGGGCAGGCGAATAGCTCCAGATAAGATTTCTCGCCAGGTCAGATAAACTTTGGCCGGGAAATTGTTAACTCTGGTAAACTCCAGAGCCTCAACCTCACCCAGCTCGGGAACCGGGATAAGCGGCCGCGAAATGGGCAGACCTTCTGGCATCCGGTTAAGCACAGATTTGAGATGCCACCGGCCCCAGTCCCGGTTAGAAAGACAGATGAAATCCTTTCGGTATTTCTTTTCCAAGAGGTAATTAAGGCTCAGGCAGTGCAGCTCAAACAGGTCATGCGCCGGCTCCAGGTTAAAATGTTTCCTGACCAGGTTTTGCGTGGATTCTGATAGCCTGGAAGTGGACAGCTCCTCGAAAATGGCTTTTATCTTTTCTTCATCAATTTCCACTTTCTTGGAAGCTAATTGCCAGTAATCATTCCAGCTGAAAAACTCTGGCAGGGCAGCCAGGGCTTTCCGCAGGTTTCTTTCCAGCGTTTTCAGGTCCTTCTCGGTCATCGGCAGCTCAGTCTGACGTGGGTCCGCTTCTCCCGGCAGAAGCTGTGGTTCAAGTCCTTTACCTTCCAGGTTAGAGGGAAGGAGAACCTGGGTCTTGGTTTTTTTCATGTAGTCAATGTACTTCCGGAACAAGCCGCCGCCATCATAATCCACTTCCAGCATTTCGCAGTTGAAATCCGGATACTTAATCTTATTAACGACCTTCAGGACGACGCCACCCTGAAAATGCTCGGTAACCTTGCTGCCCACCTGAAGTGGCTCATCATATACTTTGAAAATGTAGTCTCCGATTTCGTATTTAGCACAGGAATCATAAATTTTAACCGGTTGGGTGCGCTGGCTGGCGGTCTTGGAAAAGGCTAATTTCCCCGCCAGCTCGGCTGTTGGTAGAGGATGATTCGTCCGGCTCAGCTCTTCTTTTATTACAGCCAGATCCTCTGCGGTAATGGCTGTAATTTTCAAATTTTCTTTTTCCATTTTTTATTTTTTCCCCATTAATAACATCATGATTACTTTCTGGACATGCAGCCTGTTCTCTGCCTGGTCATAGACTATAGAGTTTGGAGAATCAATGACCTCATCGGTTACCTCTTCCCCTCTATGAGCTGGGAGACAGTGCATGAAATAAGTTTCGGGCTTAGCCTTGGAGAAAAGCTCCTGGTTAACCTGGTAAGGCTGAAAAATCTTTTTTCTGGCTTCTTTCTCTGCTTCCTGGCCCATGGAGGCCCAGACATCAGTATAAATGGCATCAGCTCCTTTTACCGCTTCTACCGGGTCATTGGTTACTGTCAATTCAAAACCAGTATCCTTACCATCTTCCTTAGCCCAGGCGACTATCTCCGGGTTTGGCTCGTAGCCAGCAGGAGTAGCGACCGACATTTTCATCCCGGCTTTGGCCGCAGCCAGCATCAAACTGTGGCAGACATTGTTTCCATCTCCAACGTAAGCCAGCTTCAGGCCAGCAAAACTTCCTTTCTTCTCCCACAGAGTAAAGAAGTCAGCCATGGCCTGGCAGGGATGGAGCAAATCGGTCAGGGCATTAATGACCGGTAGCCTGGTGCTCTCAGCCAGCTGCAGAATTATGTTGTGTCCAAAGGTCCTGATCATAATCCCGTCCACCCAGCGTTCGAGGTTCTTGCCGATATCGCGAACGCCTTCCCGGGAGCCCATCTGAATGTCAGAGGGAGCCAGATAAACAGCTTCTCCTCCGAGCTGGAGCATGCCCACTTCAAAGGTCATCCTGGTGCGCAGTGATGGCTTCTGGAAAATCATGGCCAGGATTTTATCCTTGAGCACCTGACGGTACTTTTCCGGTTTCTTCTTCATCTTTTCCGTCAGGTCCATGATTTCATGGAATTCATAATGGCTAAGGTCATGGATGGTAATGAAATCTTTTTTCATGCTTGTCCTCCGATTTCAATTTGTGGAGTGCTCGGTAAGCCGGCCACTATTCTGGTCCCAGAACGATTGATCAAGGCAGCTTTTAGATGGTTGGCCGAAGTGATGAGCACTTCTTTACCACCAGCTTCAATGTATTCAATGGCTGCTTTTATCTTGGGACCCATAGAACCGGCCGGGAATTGTCCCTCGGCCAAATATTTCTTAGCATCTTCTACGGTAATGACCGGCAGGGGTTTCTGATCCGGCTTACCAAAATTATAACAAACCCGAGAAATACCAGTCAGAATGATGAAAAGTTCAGCCCCCACTTCTCTGGCTAAAAGACTGGCGGCATAATCCTTATCAATAACTGCTTCCACGCCTTCGTAAAGTCCCCGGCTGTTCAGCACGACCGGGATTCCTCCTCCGCCAGCGGCAATGACCACCCGGCCGGCCTGAACCAGGTCGCGGATGATCCATTTCGGAACGACATCAATCGGCTTAGGCGAGGGCACGACCTTCCGGTAACCGCGGCCGGCATCTTCCACCATGGTCCACTTCTTCTGCCTCATGAGCTGCTGGGCCCGGAATTTTGGATAAAAAGGCCCAACGGGCTTGGTCGGCTTCTGAAAAGCCGGGTCATCTCTATCAACCACTACCTGGCTGATGACCGTGGCCACATCTTTATCTATGGATTCCCGCCGTAGTTCATTAATCAGGGCTTTCTCCAGCATGTAGCCCATACTGCCTTCGGTCATAGCATCACAGACGTCAAGGGTAAAAGGTGGAATTTTATTGGAAGCTTCTTCCATCTGAATCAGGATGTTGCCAACCTGAGGTCCGTTGCCATGCACCACAATGAGCTCGTAACCCTTTTTTATGATCTGGACCATCATTTCTGCTGCCTTTTGAGCATTCCGCATCTGTTCTTCCTGCAGACCCCTCTGGTTTTCAGGCAGGATGGCATTCCCGCCGAAGGCAATCAGGGCAATTCTTCTTCTCATGCTAATCCTCTGTCGTACTGCTTTATTTAGTTCTCTCTTTTAAATTTTCTCTTTCTCCTTAAAAATCTTTCAGCACGGTCTTAAGGTTCGGGGTACCGATTTCTTCCAGCTCGTAGCGAACTCTGAGCATTGGTTTGTTAACTTTAATGACCCGGTTCAGGTCAATCGGCGTAGCGCTGACCACCAGGTCACAGTCTATTTTATTGATGGTCGCGGCCAGCTCTTTCGTCTGTTTCTCTCCGTAGCCCATGGCTGGCAGAACTTTATCCAGATGATTGTACTTTTCAAAGGTCTTCTTGATACTGCCCACGGCATAGGGTCTGGGGTCAATTATCTCAGCTGCCCCATACTTCTGGGCGGCCACGATGCCTGCGCCGTAGCGCATGCCGCCGTGGGTCAGAGTTGGACCATCTTCAATGACCAGTACTCTTTTCCCGGCAATCTGCGAGCCATCTTCCACAAAAATCGGGGAATTACCTTTGATGACCTTGGCCCGCGGGTTAATTTTCTTGATGTTATCCATCACCAGCTTGACCTTTTCCGGGTCCGCTGTGTCCATCTTATTAACCACGTACACATCCGCGCGGCGGAAGTTGGTTTCACCAGGATGATAGGTCAGTTCATGACCAGCCCGGTGCGGGTCCACGACCACGATTTCAAGGTCAGGTTTGTAGAAGGAAAAATCATTGTTGCCACCATCCCAGATGACGACGTCTGCTTCTTTTTCGGCTTGCTTCAGGATGGCGCCGTAATCCACGCCGGCATAAACCACAATGCCGTTATCAATGTGCGGTTCGTATTCTTCTCTTTCTTCTATGGTGCATTCATGACGGTCTAAATCTTCATAGGTGGCGAACCGCTGCACCGCCTGCTTGACCAGGTCTCCATACGGCATCGGATGTCTGATAACCACCACCCTCCGACCTTTAGCTTTCAGGGTTAAAGCTACCTTTCTGGTGGTCTGGCTCTTGCCCGAACCAGTTCGGACAGCACATATGGAAACCACCGGTCTGCGGCTCTTAATCATAGTGTCATCGGGACCGAGCAGGACAAAATTGGCTCCGGCCGCCATCACCTGAGAAGCCTTGTGCATAACATATTCGTGAGCAACATCGCTGTAGGCAAAATGAACTTCATCTACCTTGTGTTTTTTTATCAGGTCGGTGAGCTCTTCCTCAGCATAGATGGGAATTCCCTTCGGATAAAGTTTTCCTGCCAGAGCTGCAGGATACTTCCGGCCTTCAATGTCCGGAATCTGGGTAGCTGTGAAAGCCACCACCTGATAATCCTTGTTGTCCCGGAAGTAGACATTAAAATTGTGAAAATCTCTCCCGGCCGCTCCCATGATAATGACTTTTTTCATATACCTTTCTCCTCTCTTATTTAGAATGTTTCAATTTTAAAAAATAAGATATAAGTATAGCAAAAAACAGGGGTTAATGTCTAATAAAACAGGCTGGACGAAACAGCCTATCAATAATTTCAGGGCAAAACTGAGTTTTCAGGGCCATAATGTGCCTTGAATTTTAAGAACAGCTACCCCCATCAGCCTGTTTGCCCGGCTGCTTTCCCCGTGTCTTTGCCAACCTTTTTCTTCTTCTGGAACCAGGCTGCATTCCTGGTCTCAGCAGCAGATAGAGTCCCGGTAAACTGTCTTCGCTTTTGCAGCCAGCCAGGTTTCTGTCTATTACCCAGGCCTTTCATAGGAAATCTCCTCTAAATATCAGGCCGTCATTTTCAGAGAATCAATACCTCAACCACCTTGGTTGCGGGGTCCAGAACCGCTGCCGTGGCCACTCCCTTTACCCAGCCGCAGGTTTCGCCCGGGTTGATGACCAGCCTGTGACCATCCCGGTTAATCTGTGAGCGATGGGTATGACCGAAAATAATGACCTCTGCTTCTGGCCAGGCCTCAGGTTCCACCGGGTAATGAGAAACCAGGAAATTAAGGTCTTCAAAGGTAAACTTCAACGGCGCAGCCTTAATTTCACCAAATCCCTGGAAAACCCGGTTTAAGCCCTCCTTTTCCCCATCGCAATTGCCGAAAACCGCCTTGACCGGGCAGTTCAGGTTTTTTAACTCCTGAGCGGCAAAAGGGGCCACCACATCACCAGCATGGATGACCAGGCGACAGCCAAGCTGGTTGAAAAGTTCTACGGCTTTGCGCATGTTAGGAATATTATCATGAGAATCTGACATTATGCCTATCATGTTTTAAATTATAGCTTAAATTTAGCTTTTTGTCAGAGGATCAGCCGGTTCACCATCCTGATTAAATAAGCTCAACAGAAAAGTGCAGCTTGACAGGATAAGGCAGAATTCATTAATATATAGAAGCTTAAATTTGGTGTTAGGCAGGCGCGTAGCTCAGTGGGAGAGCGCTTCCTTGACGCGGAAGAGGCCGTGGGTTCAATCCCCTCCGCGCCTACCACTTTTTTAACTTATCACCTGAGTTTTTCAAAAACTCGAAGAGTGGTAAAATTAAATTAAAAGTATAAAATTGAACCAATGGAAGAATTAATCAGAATTAAGGTTGAGGAGTCTGTTTTTTTTCTGAAAAAAGGTACCCCTCTGTCTGAATTGCTTTCCGAGCTTCCCCTGAATCATAAACCAATACTTTTCAGAAGTGAAGGTCAGTTGCTCGACCTGGGTTACCCGGCTGATAAAGAAAGAGAACTTAGCCTGGTCTTTGAAGGAGACCCTGAAACCCTTGATGTACTCCGACATAGTGCTTCACATCTCCTGGCTCATGCCGTTACTGATCTCTTCCCAGAAGTTCAGGTAGGTGTAGGACCGGCTGTGGAAAATGGGTATTACTATGATTTCTTAAGAGACACGGCCTTTACTCCTGAAGACTTAGAAGCCGTCGAAAAAAAGATGAGGGAGGTTGCCTCCCAGGATCTGCCCATAGAAAGGCTGGTGCTGCCGAAAGAAGAAGCCATTAAGGTCTTCAAGGAACGACACCAGACCTTAAAGGTCGAACTCATTGAGGAAAAAGGCGGAGCTGAAGTAACCTGCTACCGGCAGGGTAATTTCATAGATTTCTGTCTTGGTCCCCACCTTCCTTCCACCGGGTTTATCAAGCATTTTAAACTCCTTTCCGTTTCGGGTGCTTACTGGAAGGGTGATGAACACGGCCCGCAGCTGCAGAGAATTTATGGAACCGCCTTTTCCAGCGAAAAAGAGCTTCAGGATTACCTTAATTTCTTAGAAGAAGCCAAAAAACGCGACCATCGCCGGTTGGGTCCAGAGCTTGAGCTGTTCAGCACCCACGAAGAACTTGGTGGCGGGTTAGTCATCTGGCACCCTAAGGGAGCCATCGTCCGCCACGAAATCGAGACCTTCTGGAAAGAAGAACACCTGAAGGACGGGTACGATTTTATATATTCTCCTCATATTGCCAAACTTGATTTGTGGAAAAGAAGCGGTCATACCGAGTTTTACGATGCTATGTTCCCGCCCCTCGACTTTGAAGGGTTCAAGTACCAGCTCAAACCGATGAATTGTCCGTTTCACATCATGGCCTATAAAAACAGGCAGCGCTCCTACCGTGAACTGCCCCTGCGCTGGGCCGAACTCGGCACGGTTTACCGCTATGAAAGAAGCGGTGTTCTGCACGGTCTGCTCCGGGTGAGAGGTTTCACCCAGGATGATGCTCATATTTTCTGCCGGGGAGACCAGCTTGAGGAAGAAATCAAGGGAGTAATCAGGCTGGCCACCAAGCTACTGGCCGCTTTCGGTTTTGAAAGCTACCAGGTTTACCTGGCCACCCGACCGGAAAAGTACGTGGGAAAACTCGAAGACTGGAATAAGGCAGAGCGGGCCCTGGAAGAAGCCCTGAAAGCTTCCGGTCTGCCTTACCAGATTGATGAGGGTGAAGGAGTTTTTTACGGGCCCAAAATTGACATAAAAATCAAAGATGCCATTGGCCGTCTGTGGCAGTGCACTACGGTGCAGTTGGACTTCAACCTGGCCGAGAGGTTTGACCTGACCTACGTCGGTGAAGACGGACAATTTCACCGTCCATTCCTGATTCACCGGGCGCTTCTGGGCTCGCTGGAACGTTTCTTCGGCGTGCTCATCGAACATTACAAGGGAAATTTTCCTCTCTGGCTGGCTCCGGTCCAGATAATCATCTTACCCATTGCTGACCGTCACGAAGCCTACGCCAGAGAAATCCAGGCCCGGTTGCGTTCTGAAGGCTTGAGAGTCCAGGTTGATGACTCCCGGGAAAAGGTAAACAAGAAAATTCGGGAAGCTGAAATGCAAAAAATACCTCTCATTGCCCTCGTCGGAGACAAAGAAATTTCCAATCAGAACGTTTCCTTGAGGATTCATGGTCTGGGTGACCAGGGACAGGTGGACGTCCAGACCCTTGTTCAGCAGGTAAAAACCTTAATCCAGAATAAATCTTTGGAAATCAAGTTTTAAAGGAGGTTGACTATTTTCCATCGAGAGCCTTATCGCCCCGTTAAAGCCAAGGAAAAATTACACCGGATCAACGAGATGATTCGGGCTCCTCAGATTAGAGTGATTGATGAAGAAAAGCACCAACTGGGAATCTTGACTGTGCCTCAAGCGCTGGAAATCGCCCGGGAAAGGGGCTTGGACCTGGTAGAGATTTCTCCTCAAGCCAGCCCCCCGGTCTGCCGTATCATGGATTATGGCAAGTTTCTTTACGAACTGCATAAAAAGGAGCATGAGGCCAAGAAGCACCAGAAACAGATACAGGTCAAGGAAATCAAATTCCGCCCGAAAATCAGTATTCACGATTACAATTTCAAGCTCAAGCACATTCGTAACTTCATCGAGGAAGGAAACAAAGTAAAAATAACTATTATGATAAGAGGAAGAGAAAGAGCTCACCCCGAGATGGCCCAGCAGATTCTCGATAGAATCCTGGCCGACGTGGTTGACATCGCCAAACAGGATGGCGAAACAAAAACCCAGGATTGGGCCAGCACGGTGTTGATAGTTCCCATAAAAACAGGAGGTAAAGATGCCAAAAGTAAAAACCAACAGAGCCGCCAAAAAGAGATTCAAAATAACAGCCAACAAGAAGGTTCTGCACAAGAAGGCCAACAAGAGCCACATTCTGACGAAGAAATCAGCTAAGAGGATTCGGCAGTTAGGCAAACAGGCTGAGTTGAGCCCCACTGACCGCAAAGTGGTTAAGAAGATGCTGCCCTACGAGTTTTAAACCGCTACGCCATTCTGAGCTGTTTAATCTGAAAGAAAGGAGTGAACGACAATGCCAAGAGTAAAAAGAAGTGCCAAGAAAAGAGAAAGAAGGAAAAAAATATTAAAATTAGCCAAGGGCTACTGGAGAGCCAAGAAAAGCAATTACCGCACGGCCAAGGAAACAGTAGAAAAGGGCCTGCAGTATGCTTACCGTGACCGTAGGGCCCGGAAAAGAGATTTCCGCCGCCTTTGGATAATCAGAATTAAGGCTGCGGCTGAAGCCAATGGTATTTCTTACAGCCTTTTCATGAAGGGTTTGAAAACCCTGAAAATCGACCTGGACCGCAAGATCCTGGCTGAGATTGCTGTTTCCGCTCCCCAGACTTTTGCCTTTTTGGCGGAAAAAGTAAAACAAACAGCTGCCTGACAAAAAAATGAACAGCCTGTCAGCAAAAATTGGAGAATACCGCCATCTGTTTGACGACCTGGCAGCCAAGATAAAAGAAGCCAGGGCTGTGGAAGAACTGCGGCAGAATTTTCTGGGAAGGAAAAAGGGATACCTAACCCTGTTGTTTGAAGAGCTCAAGAACCTGCCCGGGGAAGAAAAAAAGACTGCGGGCCAGGCTCTTAACGAATTTAAAAAAGAAATTGAAGCAAAGCTGATTGAACTAGAACAGAAATTCAGCACAAAAAAAGTAGAAAAAATTGTTGATGACCTGACTCTCCCAGGAAAAGAAATATTCTGGGGCACTCCTCATCCGCTGACTCTTTTTGAAAGAGAAATAGAAAAAATTTTTGTTTCTATGGGTTTTTCAGTCGAAGAGGGACCAGAAATTGAAACTGATTACTACAATTTTGAAGCCCTGAACTTCCCCCCGCACCATCCAGCCCGCGACGCCTGGGATACACTCTACATCAACGATAACCTTTTACTCCGTACCCATACCTCCCCGGTTCAGATACGGGTGATGGAAAAAAAGAAGCCGCCCATCCGAATTATCATCCCGGGAAAGGTTTTCCGCCGGGAAACACCTGACCCGACCCACCTCCCAATGTTTTGCCAGGTAGAAGGCCTGGTGGTAGATACTGGGATAACCTTTGCTCACTTGAAAGGCACGCTGGAATTCTTTATCAAAGCCCTGTTTGGTGAGAAAATTAAACTTCGCTTCCGGCCGAGTTTTTTCCCGTTTACCGAACCTTCGGCCGAAGTTGATATTGAATGTATAGTCTGCCACGGGCAGGACCCAGGCTGCCGGGTTTGCGGTGGAACAGGCTGGAAAGAAATACTTGGTGCCGGTATGGTTGACCCCCAGGTTTTCAAAAACGTAAACATTGACCCGGAAAAATATTCTGGCTGGGCCTTTGGCCTGGGCATTGACCGGACAGCCATGTTCGCCTATCAGATACCGGAAATACGTCATTTTTATGAAAACGACCTCAGATTTTTAAGGCAATTTAACCGAAAATGAAAATATCATACGAATGGCTTAAAGAATACCTTGACCTAAACGTCTCCCCCGAGGAACTGGCCGAGTGCCTGAACCGTATCGGGCTGATGGTTGAGTCGTTTGAGAAGTCCGGGGGGGACACAGTTTACGAAATTGAAACTTATGCTAATCGTCCAGACACCCTGGGACACCTGGGAGTAGCCAGGGAATTAGCTACCCTCCTTGATTTACCGTTGAAGGCTAAAAAATGGACTTTTCCTGAGCTCGAACAAAAAACCGCTGACCTGGTTGACATCCAGGTTCTGGACCCGCAGCTTTGTCCCAGGTACTGTGGTCTGGTGGTAAAAGGGGTTAGGTTGGGGCCTTCTCCAGATTGGTTGAGAAAAAAATTAGAAGCCGTAGGCCTGAGACCAATAAATAATGTCGTGGATGTCAGCAACTACGTGTGTTTTGCCCTGGGGCAACCCATCCATACCTTTGACCTGCACAAGCTGGCCGGACAAAGAATAATCGTCCGCAGAGCTCGCAAGGGAGAAATTATTACCACGTTGGACGGGCAGAAAGTTGAGCTTAACCCGCAGATGCTGGTCATTGCCGATGAATCAAGGCCGGTAGCCATCGCCGGAGTGATTGGAGGAGAAGATTCAGGCATAACTGAAAGCACCACAGATATCTTCATCGAGAGTGCCAATTTTGACCCCGTTTCAGTAAGGATTACGGCCAAGCTGTTGGGTCTGAGCACCGATGCCTCTTACCGGTTTGAAAGAGGCGCCGACATCAACGCTGCGCCTGAGGGAGCCAGAATGGCCGCCGCCCTGCTAAGCCAGTTCGGCGGACGCACTTCCAAAGAAATGCTGGATGTTTACCCCCTTCAGAAGAAAACTCGGTCGGTAACCCTCCGGCTTAAGAGAATAACTGAATTGCTGGGCACAGAAATACCGGCTGATTTTGTGACTAATACCCTTTCCAGACTTGGTCTTAAATTGAAAGAAGAAAGAAATAATGTCTGGTCAGTTGAAATACCTTCCTTCAGAATTGACCTGGAAAGAGAAGCTGACCTGGTCGAGGAAATAGCCAGGTTTTATGGCTATGACAGAATTCCGAGCGAGGTCACGCCAGTCAAATCTTTTGACCTGCCGCCAGTAGAACGAAAAAGGGATAGAATCTGGAAGGCAAAAGAAATACTTTTCCACCATGGCTTTGATGAGGTTATTAACTTCAGCTTTGCTGACCCGGAAAAAGAAAAACTCTGGCAAACCAGCTGCCAACCGATTGCCTTGAAGAACCCCATTTCGGCTCGTTTTTCTATACTGAGAACCTCTCTGTTACCCGGTTTAGTAGAAACAGCTTCCTGGAATTTCAACCGTGAAGCTCAGGGGGTTCATGTTTTTGAAGTGGGTAATGTTTATTTCTGGGAAGAAGAAGGGGAAAAGCACCGAGAAGAACTAAGGCTGGGTATCTTAACCAGCGGAGTTCGAGAGGCGCAAAGCTGGATGTCGCCCGGGAGAGAAACTGATTTCTTTGTGCTTAAAGGTGCAGTAGAAGCACTGATCCATTATCTGGGTTATGATCATCTGTCCTTCGAACAGGTTGATCATGCATTCTTTGAGCCTGAACATGGCTTGAAAATAATGCTTAAAAACGAACCTGTAGGCTTTCTGGGACTAATCAGGTCAGAGATTTCCAGGACCTATGAGCTGGAACAACCTGTTTACGGTGCCGAGGTCAACCTGCAGATGATTCTCCAGAAACCAGCCCGAACCTTCACCTTCAAGCCTGTACCCAGGTTTCCAGGGGTCAGCCGTGACCTTTCTTTCCTGGTTGATGGGAACATCACTTACCAGGAAGTCTATCAGCAGTTGCAAAAACTTAACGTGCCTTATCTCGAAGGTTTTGAAATTTACGACCGGTTTAAGGGGAAATCCATACCAGCAGACAAGATCAGCTTCTCGGTTCGGTTTTATTTCCGGCATCTGTCCAGAACCCTGCAAACCGAGGAAATTGACCGGGCCATGCTGGATATCACCTCTCAACTAAAATCTTCTCTTAAAATTCAACTGCGTTAAGGAGGGAAAATTGACATCCGAATTGGAGAGGATTAAAATACTGGAGGGCAAAATTTCACAGCTGGCCGAGAATTTTTCTCGCCTTTTTTCAGATAATTCTCGGCTCAAAGAAGAACTGAAGCAGGCTAAGGCCGAAAAGAAAGAGTTGGAAGAAAAATTAAAAAAGATGGGCCTCCTGGAAGAAGAAGTGAAACAACTCAGGGAAGAGAAGGAATCGGTTAAGACTAGGATAGAAGCCTTGATTGCCCAGATTGAAAAACTTGGCTTATGAAGGATAAAATAATAGAAGTAGAAATTTTTGGAAATAAATACAGGATCTGCGTCAAAGGAGAAGAAGACGAAAGATATATCAGCCAGCTCACAAACTACGTTGACCAGAAAATGCATGATGTGGCCATGAAATCCAGGTCTGGTGATGTGGCCAAGATTGCGGTCCTCACGGCTATGAACATTGCTGATGAGTTGTTTGTAGCCGAAAGAACCGTGGACCAGCTGAATAAAGCACTTGACCGTTTGGAAAAAGAGTTGGCTCAAATTGAGGTTCAGGTAAAAGAAAATGATGATAATTTTAAGCCTCTGGAAAAAGTTACCCCTTAATTTAGAAGATTTTGATCTATTTTCTTTTGATAGATTGGTTGGCCAGTCTAACATAAAAGCTCGAGCTGAGTTCTGTTGTCCTAAAAACAATAAGATTGAGGGGCCGTGGACTGACCTTTTCCCGGGGTAAAATCCTGACCTGCCTTCTCCTCCCTTGACCCTGAGGTCCTGAAGGAGGTTGCCATGAGCAAGACCATTTTATTCGTGGGTATTCCCCTGTTATCCTTAATTTTTCTTTTTTTAATTTTTCTTATCCTGAGAAGAAGCAGGGGATTAAAGAGCATCCTGCAGGCTGAAGAAAAAGCCAAGGAAATTCTAGCCCGGGCCGGCGAAGAAGCCGAAAAAATTAAAAAGCAGGCCGAGTTCGAGGCAAAGGAAAAAGATGCTGTCCGGCAGGCTGATTTTGAAGCCCAGACGAGGGAGAAAAAGCGCAAGCTAACTGAGCTTGAGCGCCGCCTGTTGCACAAAGAAGAAGCCTTAGAACGACGGTACCAGAATTTAGAAAGAAAAGAAAGGGACCTTTCTCTTAAGGAAAAACGTGTTTACACCAAGGAGAAAGAGCTGGAGCTTTTAGAGCAGAAAATAACCGAAGCCCTGCAGAAGCAAACCGAAGAACTGGAAAGGATTTCCGGCCTGTCTCAAGAAGAAGCCAAGAACATGCTCATTAGAAAAATTGAAGACGAGGCCAAGCTGCAGGCGATTCAGACCATAAGAAGGGTAGAAGAAGAAACCCGGGAAAAAAGCCGGACTCTGGCGCGCGAAATCATCTCCAACGCCATTCAGCGCTCCGCCGCCGAACACGTGGTAGAAACCACGGTTTCTGTTGTGGACCTGCCTTCTGATGATATGAAGGGCCGGATAATCGGCCGAGAAGGTCGGAACATCAGGGCCCTGGAAATGGCCACCGGGGTGGACATCATCGTTGATGACACACCAGAAGCGGTCATCCTCTCGAGCTTTGACCCCCTGCGCCGGGAACTGGCCAGGATGGCCATAGAAAAGCTGGTGGCTGATGGTCGTATTCACCCGGCCCGCATTGAAGACATAGTGGAGCAGGTTAAGGTTGACCTGGAAGAAAAAATCAAGCAGGAAGGCGAAAACACGCTGCTGGAACTTGGAGTCCAGAGCATGCACCCCGAACTGGTCAAGTACCTAGGCAAGCTGAAGTACAGAACAAGCTACGGTCAGAACGTCCTGCAACATTCTAAAGAAGTGGCCCTGCTTTCTGCGCTCATGGCCAGAGAACTCGGGGTTGATGTCAACGTGGCGCTGAGAGCTGGGTTACTCCATGATATAGGCAAAGCTGTGGACAAAGATTACGAAGGAACCCACGTCGAGCTTTCGGTCGAGCTGACCAAGAAATATGGCGAGCCTGAAGCTGTGGTCCAGGCCATTGCTTCCCACCACCGTGATATTGATTTTCCGTCAGTGGAAGCAGTACTGGTCCAGGCAGCCGATACCCTGTCCGCAGCCAGACCAGGAGCCCGTCGTGAACTCCTCGAAACCTACATCCAGAGACTGGAAAAACTGGAGCAGATTGCTACTTCTTTTGAAGGTGTAGCCAAGGCTTTCGCCTTACAGGCCGGCCGGGAAATAAGGATTATCGTAGATGCCCAGAAAGTTTCGGATGACCGAGCGGCGGTCGTTGCCCGGGACATTGCCCAGAAGATAAAAGATGAACTTGATTATCCGGGCCAGATTAAAGTCATGGTTATAAGAGAGATGAGGGCTGTTGAATATGCCAGATAAGTTCGGAGTTCTGTTCATCGGAGACGTGATTGGCCGGCCGGGCCGGAGAGCCCTGGCCAGGTTTTTGCCTGAACTTAAGAAGAGGCATCAACCTGACCTGATCATTGTCAATGCCGAAAACGCAGCCGGCGGAAACGGCCTGACTGAAGAAATCGGCCAGGAACTCCTGTTCCAGGCCGATGTTCTGACCTCCGGCAACCACATCTGGGACAAGAAAGAAGCCCTCAGCTACCTCGACCGAGAACCGAGGCTGTTAAGACCAGCTAACTACCCGCCGGGCAATCCCGGTCGCGGTTCATACATCTTCCAGGATGAACACGGCCAGAAAGCCGCGGTGCTTAACCTGCAGGGCCGGGTGTTCATGGAGCCAATTTCCTGCCCCTTCCGAACAGCTGAAGAAGAAATTGAAAAACTGAAGGCCCAGACTCCCATCATTATCATTGATTTCCACGCTGAGGCCACTTCCGAAAAGCAGGCTCTCGGCTGGTTTCTCGATGGTCGCGTCTCAGCCGTGATCGGGACCCATACACACATACCAACAGCTGACGAGCGAATTCTGCCTGGCGGGACAGCTTACCTAACCGATGCAGGCATGACTGGTGGGTTAAATTCAGTAATTGGCATGAAGCCAGAGCAAGCCCTGCAACGTTTTCTGACTTCCCGGCCACAGCGTTTTGAACCGGCGTCAGACGGGCTTATCCTGGGTGCTGTCTTTATCGTCATAAATCCAGAAAATGGACGGGCCCTGTCAATTAAGCGTGAAACTTTAACCGAGGAAAAAACCGGTGAAGAATGAAAGCCTGGTAATACCGGACAAGGTTTATACTGTCAGCGCGTTGACCAGGTTGATTCGCCTGAACCTGGAGAGCTCCTTCCCTTTTATCTGGGTTGAGGGTGAAGTTTCCAACCTCCGACAGCCCACTTCGGGTCATTACTACTTTACTCTCAAAGACGATGGCACGCGAGAAGAATACCAGTTAAGAGCTGTTCTTTTCCGTTCCGATGCTTTAAAGCTTCAGGCTGCTAACCGGAAAACACCTCTTCAGCCAAAATTTGAACTCAAGAACGGTCTCAAGGTTATCTGTGGCGGAAGAATTACAGTTTATGAGCCTCGTGGAGAATACCAGCTGGTGGTAGAAAAACTTGAACCGAAAGGAAAAGGAGCCCTGCAGTTAGCTTTCGAGCAGCTCAAAGAAAAGCTTAAAGCAGAAGGATTGTTCGACCAGAAATACAAGAAAAAACTTCCCCTTCTGCCCAAAAAAATCGGCATCGTCACCTCGCCAACCGGGGCCGCCATCAGAGACATCCTGCGCATCATCGAGCGCCGTTTTAACCGCCTGCAGATCATCATTTACCCTTCCCTGGTACAGGGCGAAGGAGCAGCAGAAAATATTGCCGAAGGACTTAACTATTTCAGCCAGCGCGATGACCTGGATGTGGTCATTGTCGGCCGCGGTGGCGGCTCGATGGAAGACCTCTGGGCTTTTAATGAAGAAGTCGTGGCCCGGGCTATTTTTAACTGCATGAAAACCAAGCCGGTTATCTCGGCTGTCGGACATGAAATAGATTTTACCATCGCTGATTTCGTGGCTGACATCAGAGCATCTACTCCTTCAGCAGCGGCTGAAATGGTTGTGGCCAAAGAAGAAGAATTCCGGGACAAGATAGATAACCTGTTGAACCGAATAGTCCAGACCGAAAGATATTTTATAGAAGGCCTTAAATCCCGTATCACCTTCCTGGCTGAACACCGAATCTTCAAGAACTTCGAGCTCCGGCTCATGGGCCTGGCCCAGAAAATCGACGACCTGGAAATGAAAGCCTGGAAAATCATTCGGGAAGAAAAGCAGAAACTCTCTGAAGAAAGGGCTCACGCGAATTTCATGTTGCAGCAGCTTCGCCATGTCTTAGAGCTCAAAATCAACGAGCTGAACTCCACCTGGAGAAGCCTGGCTTCAGCGCTTGATAACCTATCTCCCCTGAACATCATGAAGAAAGGTTATGCCATCTGCTGGAAGGCTGGTGGCCTTCAACCGCTCCTGAAAGCCAGCGAAGCCGCACCAGGTGAGGAAATTCAGGTATCCTTTTACCGGGGTCAGCTCAACTGCCAGGTTAAGGAAGTGGACCCAAACATAAAAATTGAGTCAAAATTCATCAAGGAGACAAAATGAACAGCAAAAACAAGGAGATGAATTTTGAAAAAGCTCTGGCCGAACTGGAACAGATTGTGGCCAGGCTGGAAAAAGGGGGCCTGACCCTCAACGAATCCCTTGGGCTTTTCGAGAAAGGGGTTAAACTGGCCCGCTTTCTCCGCCAGGAACTCGACCAGGCTGAGAAAAAGGTTGAAATTCTACTAAAAGACGAAAAAGGCGAAATCAGGGCCCAGGCTTTCAGCCTGGAAGCGCTCGAGGACGAAGAAGAGGATGAAACGGAACATGACACCTCTGAAGATGATGAAGAAAAATCTTAACCGTTTAAACTGAAATACTCATGGAAGCGGAAGCATACCTCGAGGCGAAAAAGAAACGGCTGGAAGAAGCCCTGAAAGAATACCTGTCTATTTCTGACAACCCGGTTTTTGAAGCCATGCGCTATGTTGTGCTAAACGGCGGGAAAAGGTTCCGGCCGCTCCTTTTCCTGTCCTG
>Ga0078972_1004796_pt1 | contig 28687 bp, 27 predicted proteins | sample YelNatPaOPGAMG01_FD_67568 | JGI IMG/M metagenome (GOLD analysis project Ga0078972, IMG submission 67568) | Hot spring thermophilic microbial communities from Obsidian Pool, Yellowstone National Park, USA - OP-RAMG-01 (SPADES assembly) (version 2) | ecosystem: Environmental > Aquatic > Thermal... | reverse complement strand
GTCTGCCATTTCAATAGCACATTACTACGAATTGCCGATTGTGTCATTCAATTTTGAAGCAGGAAAACACTATTGTGCGTCTTTTTTTTGAGGATGAGGGCAGTGCATTCGCGAAAGCGCGGACATGCAGGGCGGGGGCGGCGCCGTTTTGCATTGTTCATAAAAAGATGCTGGCGGTTTGCTGGAATGCGGCTAGAACCGGTCTGCATGGCTGCAATCGGATTGTGGTTTGGGTTTTTGGTAGGCGGCAGCGGGCTTCTGAATGTGGTTTTGGCGTGGGTGACGGCGGCTTTTGCAATTGCTATGGAATGCTGGCCGAGCAAATCGAAGCAAAAGCCGCAGCCACTGATGGTTGTTGGGGCATTCTGTTTCGGTTTGGCGATGAGCGCAGGCGTGCTTCGCTTTCAGGCTCAGCAGCAAAGCGTGGCGCAGCAAATAAGCTGCGTGCGGCAAAAAAGCCCAGCTCATGCCGAAGCGCATGCGAACGAACTTGGCCTCGAGGCGGTTGAAGGAATTCTTGCGGGGGACACACAGGTCACTTCCAGGAAAAATCGAAGGTTCGATGTTTACGTGCAGGCAGTAGAATACAGCGCGAAAGGAATCAAGGTGCGTTGCGAATGGCAGGAGGCATCATTCTTGAAGCGGCCAGTATTTGCTTTGACATTGATGAGCGGGGCGGGAGAGCGAATGCCAGCAGGCACTTCGATTCGTGCCGAAAAGCTGAAGAGCGCCGATGTTCTATGGGTGGATGAACGCGATCTGAAGCTGAGGGGGACTCTTCGGTTTCTAGCCAGACTGAGAGCCGCGATTGCCGCTCGCTTTGCATCAGCACTCCTCGTAGTTGCAGGCAGGGCTGGGGCGCTCGCGCAAGCGCTTCTGCTTGGAGTGAAGGACGAGCTGGATACGGAATTCAAAGGCCTTTTTCAGTCGGCGGGGTGCGCGCACATGCTCGCGCTTTCTGGCCAGCATTTGTCGATTATATGTACCCTTGCGGCGCTCGCGGCGAAACGGGTACTCCATGGGGAAAAGCCCGCTCGGCGAGCGTCGCTCGCGTTCGCATGGTTTTTTGTGTGGCTTGCAGGGCCCGGGCCTTCCCTGCTCAGAGCGGCGTTGATGCTGACTGCTGCAGAATTCGGAAGAATACTGGACAGGCCGCAATCTAGTTTTGCTCTTCTTTCGCTCGCCTCGCTCATGCTCGCGCTTTTCTCTCCTTCTTCGATTACGTCGCTTTCGAGCATCTATTCTTTTGCCGCAATGGCAGGGCTTGTGCTGTTTGCTGGCCGGTTCGACTACGCGCTGAGGCCCTACATGCCTGCCCGGATTTCGCAGGCATTCGCTGCATCCAGTGCTGCAGTATGCGCGACGGCGCCAGTTTCGATTCTTGTATTTGGAACGTTTGTTCCTGCGGGCATACTCGCCGCAACCATTGCCGCGCCGGTCATGCTGATTTTTATGTGGATGGGTCTTGGAGCGGGGCTTTTGGGAGTCTTTCTGCCGATAATTGCGAGCATGTCGGCACCGATTCTTGAAACTTTGCAGGATGTTCTGCTTGCAATACTTACTTTTGGGGCGTGGCTTCCTGCCCTGCAGACAGGACAGGGAATGGTGGAGCGCGCCTTATTCTGCGCTGGAATTGTCTCGATTTGGGTGCTGATATATGCTGTACCCATGCTCCGATGGAAAAAATCTTGCGCTCAAATGCAGCGGATGCGCCTGCTTTTGCCGAATATTTCTCCCTGGGGTGGAAATTCGTCATGACAATAAATTTCGATTCGCCCGCATCGATTCGTGCTTTTCTCGAAGCGAAGGGACTGGCAGTCAGCAAAAAATTCGGACAAAACTTCCTCGTCGACCGCGGCATGCGCGAGCGGATTATCGAGGCGCTCGATGTGCAGCCAGGCATGAGTGTGTGGGAAATCGGGCCCGGCATCGGCTCGATGACAGAAATGATCCTGCAGAAAGGCGCAGACCTCACCACCTTCGAAATAGATTACGGTTTTGTGCGGGCGCTGGAGGAGATGTTTGGCAGCGATTCCCATTTCTCGATTGTAAAAGGAGACATGCTCAAAACTTGGCGGACTGTGCCTAAACACCCCGATCGCATGTTCGGCAATTTGCCCTACAACGCGGCATTTGCGATTATCGCTGACCTTCTAGAACAGGATTGCGTGCCTGCGCGCATGGTGTTCACATTGCAGAAAGAGGCAGCGCGGCGCCTGGCCGCTCGTCCGGGTACCAAAGATTATTCTTCTATCAGCGTGCTCTGCGCATCAGTGTGTGATGTGCGTATTCTCTTCGATATCGGAGCGAGCGCGTTCTGGCCTCAGCCGCGCGTGACGAGTTCTGTGGTGCTCCTTGTGCCGAATAAGAATCCTGTTGCTCCCGAAAGGCGCAAGGATTTTTCCGATTTTGTCCGCGCTGCGTTTTCTTCCCGCCGCAAGACACTTCGCAATGCCTTGCATGTGTGGGCGCGCACGCATGCTCCTTCGATGAACGAGACTGAATTTGAGTCTGTGCTCGCTGCCTGCCTTGTTAAAATCAGCGCTCGGCCCGATGTCCGCGCCGAAGCCCTGCCTCCCCGACAGCTCTGGGATCTCTATGATCTCCTTGCCAGCGCTGCCAACAGCGGCTGAAGCACTTGTACATACGTAGGCAGCAGCACAAATACAAGCACTAACCCCAACAGCAGCCGAACCGGAGCCGGTGCTTGCCAGAGGCGCCAGGACCTTGGTCGGCGCTTGTGCCAACACCATCCCCAACGCCAAAACCCGCGCCGGCGGCAGCCCAGCCTAGTCCAACCGCTTCTTGCTGAAATCGCGCTATTTCTTTATCATACTTCTGCAATGAGCGAAGAAGAGGTAAAGCTGAGCGTCGTCGATGAAGAAGAAGTCGATACCGTCATCGGTTCCGAAATCGAATTCGATGGCGAGATCGAATCTTCGCAATCGCTCATGATCAAAGGAAAAATTTCGGGCAGTATCCGCTGCAAAACCGAGCTCTATATCACCGAACAAGCAGAAGTGAATGCGACGATCCACGCTGCCACAGTCGTCATCCGGGGCAAAGTGCGCGGTGATGTCAGCGCGGATTCACTCATAGCGGTGCTCGATTGGGGCCATGTCGAAGGCGATCTGTCGGCGCCGGACATTTATCTCTCGCCGGATTGTTTTTTCAAAGGGAAAACGGTTTTTACCTCATGATGCATAAACGGCTCAAACAAGTGCATATTTTGATGTTTTGCCTGCTTCTGCTCATGGGGGGCGGAGGGTCTGCCTTTTCACAAGCCTTGCCCTCATCTATCGCAGTTCCGTATGGGATGACAGGCTCTGATTTGCTTCGCATGAGCCAGGAAGGCAAATATAACGAAGTTGCGCTGCTCGCTCCGGAAGTACTCAGAAAAAACCCCCAGGATCTCGATGCCTATATCGCCTATGCGTGGAGCATGAATGCGCTCAAAGAATATGCCAAAGCTCGGGATATTGCCCAGAGCGGCCATGCAAAGTTCAATGATCCACGCCTTGCCCAGGCGCTTGGCGAAGCGCTGTACTACTTGGGAGAAAATGATGCAGCGCTTTCGAATTTTCAGGAATACCTCGCAAAATTCCCTGAAGGGAACAAAGCAGCAAGCACGTATTATCTTTGTGGTGAGCTGTTTGTGCGGATGGGCAAGTTCAATCACGCTGATATCGCGTTCAGCACCGCATTGCAGTACAACCCCAGCAATGCTCGATGGTGGGAGCGCCTGGGCTGGGTTCGGGAAAAAACTTCGCGCTATCTAGCTGCGCTCAAGGCGTACGAACAGGCTATCAGCCTCAACCCCAGCCTTCAGGATGCGCAGAGCGGCAGAATGCGTATGCTCGCCAAAATAAAGGACTGATTTTCAAGGAATATCGATATATGACATTGCTTCGTGTCGCGTTCCAGACATTAGGGTGCAAACTCAACCAGCTCGAGACAGAATCAGTCGCTGAGCGATTTCTGACTAGTGGTGCCAAGATTGTGCCTTTCCATGAAGAGGCCGATCTCTATGTGGTGAATACCTGTACAGTGACCTCCAAGGCTGAGCAGAAAGCGCGCCACGATATCCGTGCAGCGCTTGCAAAAGTACCGCATGCGGTTGTTGTGGCAACAGGATGCTATGCGCAGATGGAGCCTGGTGCGCTGACAGCGCTTGGAGAGCGCGTGATTGTGATTCCAGGCGACCTCAAAGCGAGCCTTCTTGCGTTGGCCGAGTGGCTTTCCGAGAATTGGCAGGGGCATGGAGAGCTTTTGCATGCAGTACAGGAATGGCAGGAGGAGATTCAGTCTGCGGTTGGTGCAGCAGCCGCGGGCGCGCCATTAACAGCCATGAATGCTTTGGCTGCGGCCGGCACAAGCTTGGAAGCACTACCGGGCGAGCAACCGTCACCCGTGAATGTTTCCTCTGTACTTGGCACAAGCTTGGAAGCACTAACCTCAGACCGCTTTGCCTTCAACCCCGAACGCTTTGCCATCCACTCCCGCCCCGCCCTCAAAATCCAGGATGGCTGCAACAACCGCTGCGCCTACTGCCGTGTATGCCTCGCCCGCGGGCCTTCAGTCTCATTGCCAGCCCAGGAAGCCCTTGCCCGCGTACGTAAGCTTGAACAAGCCGGCAAGGCCGAAGTTGTGCTTACCGGCGTGAACCTCGCCCAGTACCGTGATAGTGCTCTAGACCTCGATTTTTCGGGCCTTCTCGCTTTTCTTATTCAAAGGACAGAGCATATCAGCTTTCGTATTTCGAGCTATGAGCCTGAGCGTATCGACGATGCTTTTCTTGCGGTATTTGCGAATGCGCGTGTGCGCCCTCATTTGCATCTCTCGGTGCAATCTGGATGTACCGAGACGCTGCGCCGAATGGCTCGCCCTTACAGTGCCGACCGGGTTCGCCGCGCGGTGCTCGACCTTCGGGCTGTCCGCGACGATCCCTTCCTTGCGGCGGATATCATTGCGGGATTCCCGGGCGAAACCGACGCCGAATTCGAACAGACTTTCAGCCTCCTTTCCGAACTCGATTTTGCCTGGATTCATGCCTTTCCGTTCAGCCCGAGGCCCGGCACCCGCGCCGCGGACATGAAGGCATTTCAGTGCAGGCTGCAATTCGCTTCGGCCGGTAACGCTGCAGCATAGTTGTTTAAGTATAGTTATGTATGAGAAAGCCGCCCGCAAGCATGTGGGTGGCTTTTTTGTGGGTGCCGCGGCCTTGTCCATTCTTCCCGCGAGCGAAAATTCCCTTTTGCAGCCATGCAATTATTGACATCCGGCGCAATTTTCGCTAGTGTAACAACCCGCGGCGGGCAGATGCAGGTTGTACAGCTTTCGCCGCAGCCGGCGTGTGGGGAAGCGCACATGCCCGGCAATCGCGCGTGGGCCGCTAGCTCAGTTGGCAGAGCAACGCCCTTTTAAGGCGTGGGTCCCCAGTTCGATCCTGGGGCGGCTCAAAATAAATAGCTTGCAGCATAAGGAATTAGCCGGCCCTTGCGGGCCGGCTTTTTCGTTGCTAAAGGGGTCAGACCCCCTTAAAGGGGGTCTGACCCCTTTTAATTTCTAAAATAAATCTTCGAAAGGCGCTTGATTTTTCGCGCGAGCGCTGGCGAACGTGCGTTTTCAGGCATGCGCCATCGCCACCAACCGCCGGTTGTGCCTGGATAGTTCATGCGGGCCTCTGAGCCAAGGCCGAGAAAATCTTGCATGGGGGCCACTGCCAGCATGGCGGGGCTAGCCCATACAGCGCGGATGAGGTCCCACGAGAAGGTTCGGCGGCCTCCATGCAGGTATGCGAGCGCGCGTTTCCTCGCCTGAGGGGCGGCATGCTCGATCCATCCCATCGCTGTATCGTTATCATGGGTGCCTGTATAGGCTATGCAATGTTGCGGATAATTGTGGGGATAATCGTTGTTGTCGGTTTGCGATTCGAATGCGAATTGCAATATCCTCATGCCCGGAAAACCAAGGCTGTCCCGCAGCTCAATCACTTCAGGAGTGATAAAACCGAGGTCTTCTGCGATGATTGGCAGTTCCCCGAGCGCCTCTTTTAGCGCATTGAATAATGCATGGCCTGGTCCTTTTTCCCAGCGCCCATGCTCAGCAGTAGATTCCCCTGCCGGCACTGCCCAATATGCTTCAAAACCTCGGAAATGATCGATTCGGAGCGCATCGACAAGGTTGAGTGCATGTCTGACTCGCGCTGCCCACCACGCGTATTTTGTCTTGGCGTGCGCATTCCAGTCGTATAAAGGATTACCCCAGAGCTGGCCGGTTGCGGTAAAATAATCTGGAGGCACTCCCGCCACGTGCGTCGGCATGCCATCGGAATCGAGCTGAAAGAGCTCGGGATGCGCCCACACATCGGCTGAATCGTATGCCACAAAAATTGGGATATCGCCGATTATCCGAACGCCGTGTTCATGCGCATAGTGTCTAAGCTTCTGCCATTGAGCCCAGAATAGATACTGTGTAAACTTTATTCGCCCGATGCGTTCGGATTGTTCGCTCATGAAGCGCGCGATTGCATCAGGCTCTCTGCAGCGGAGTACTTCAGGCCACTCATTCCATGGCCGGTGACCCTCTCGTTCCTTGATTGCAGCAAACAGTGCAAAATCATCTAACCAGGAGGCTTGCTCCATGCAAAATTGCTGAAATTCTGCCAGACGCGAGCTTCCATCCCTGGTGACGAATCGCCGCCAGGCTGCCTCGAGCAAGTGAGCATTCTCGCGAAACAGCAGGGCATAATCGATGGAGCTGACTTCTGAGGGTGGCACAGTACTCCCGACCCTGTAACCTTCCACTTCCTCTGGAGCGAGAAGACCCTCGTCCACAAGTGCTTTTGGGTCTATCAGATACGGATTCCCCGCAAAGGCTGAAGGGCTCTGGTAGGGCGAATCGCCATACGCCGTCGGCCCGAGCGGCAAAACCTGCCACCAGCCGATTTCAGCCTGTGCGCAGAAATCGACAAAGGCGCGTGCTTCTTCTCCCATTGTTCCGCAGAGCCAAGGGCCTGCAAGCGAAAGGGGGTGCAGCAATATTCCACAACTTCTGGGTATTTGCATAGGTAAACCGATTTACATGATGCATAGCAAATGGCCTTTCTGTCAAGAGCAAAGCGCCGAAAAGCCGAAGATATACTCAAATTCGCCTGCCCGCAGCAGATATGCGATAGCTTTGCGGCATGGTAATCGTCAGCCGAGCGCAAGGCAGCGTGCCCTAATTCGCGATTATGGTAAATTGGATGTTGTCCGAGTACTGCCCTGCTTCGACATCCTGCCCGGCAGCGACGGATATAGCGCCCAAAAGGACTTTGCTATACAGCTGTTTGGTAGTTTCCTGGTCGATGATGACGTCTGGGCCGAGGGTCTCGCTGACTCCATTGATAGTCAGCGTGTACTGAATTTTGTCGCTTGTCGTCGCAGAAGTAAGATAGCCGCCCGATGCCGCACTCATTTTCAAGGTGTATGCAGTATTGGCCTTTAAAAAGATCGCAAAAGTACCACTTGCTCCGTTTGAAACCTCGCCAAGATTGATGTTGTAGATCGAGGATGCGGTATCATAACTGCCAGTAGCGGGGCCAAGCCGCACATCGACTTTTTGATTGACAATTGCGGTGTAGGTAAAGTTTTCGCTGTCTTTTAATGAGCCCGCTGTACCTACGATTCCTTGATACAACCTCGCGGTAAATGTGCCGGCATATGTTCCATATGGCACTTGCTGATTTTTTCCGATCCATGGGTACACGGGAAACGTCTGTGTAAGAACAGTAGTATTCTTGTTGAATTGCCCATACAGAACCTGCGTACTCGTCATTCCTGAGCCATTGCCTCCGAGAATCTCTTGCGTAAAGGCGCTGTCATTATAGAATTTGCATAGAATGGAAACAGCGGAATTGTCCGTGAGCACAAGATATCGCGAATTGACAGTGGGCGAGCCATTGATTGTGACAAAAAAATTAATTTTAGAACTGGGTTTGCTGCTTAATCTGACAGTAATGGAAAACTGCGGGCCAGTTGTATCACTGGAGCTATCCGGATCGTAGGTAACAGTGGCTGGCGTCGCAATAGGATCGAGCGTAAGAGTCTGGCTGCCTGCCGAAATTGCTATTCCCGCACATAGTACCGCGAGCAATAAAAGTTTCCTGTTCATGAACTTACCTCGTGTATATTCTAGTGCTATTTGCCTCTGCTGTGTACTACGATATCGCCGAGATCGACAGTATCTTTATCCTTCTCGGACAGCTCGAATTGGGTTGTTCCATAGCCTTCGGGCCATTCGATGGTATAGGTACCAGGCAAAATATCATAAATCTCGAAATGTCCCATTTCATCCGAAAATGTCGAAGTCACCATCGAGCCGCCAAGATCATAGATATCGCCGGGCAGATATTCGACAGGCTTTCCTGTGGTATCGACAAGGCGGCCGTACAACATGTAACGCTTGACTACATCGCTCTGGAAAAGAATACCGCTTCTGAATGCCGGCGACACGAGCACAAATGGATAGCGCGGATTCAGGTTGAGTGGTGAGTCGACCAGATCGACAGAGAGCACAGTCGTTGTATAGCTCGTCAGCGGCAGAATAATATTCTGGCCTTTTGCCGCAAGATATTGTGCGCCTGAAGACAGCTTATAGAAGGCAGATTCTTTTTTAAGCGAGGGGGATGTGGCGATGAGAATGAAAGAATCAGGAATCTGGCGGGTGAAAGCAACATGGGAACCGACAAAGGCCAGCGTCGTCCTGAATTGCAGATTGCCGGTGATGGTATCGGTGTTAAGACTGCTGTTGTGTGCAAAAGACCCTATCGTACTCACATCATAGAATTCCGATGTGTTTCTTACTCCGATATTGAAGACGCTGCTTTCCCCTGAGCCAGGCAGGAAACTGCTTGTGTTGATGCTGAAATCGAAAACGTGTCCCAAAACGGCAAATTTGTCCAGAATGCCAAGACTGGTGGCTCCATCGGTAGTCTGCATGAAATTGAGCGAGCGCGCATAGCTATCACGCGGCATTATGCTGAAGGTCAATATGGCTGAGAATGTTGGCGAGCCTGATGCAGGGAAGGAAAGCCGCCCCGAAAGGCTCAGATTTCCGCCTTGTATGAAGCTTTGGCTTATTGAAGCGTATATTTCGTGGGTCATCGCTATGGGCGAGCTCAAAATCCGGTTCAACGAATAACCAATGCTGGCATTCGTCCGGGAAAAAATCGCAGAGTACAGACTTGCAGAGAAGGACAATATACCGCTGGGAAGTACACTATAGGGCGCAGATGTGGCAGGCGGCAAAAAGCCTTTGCCGCGGTAGCTGAATGACAGCCCTAAAGAAGGGATTGAGCTGTTCCCTGGCATGGAAAATACATAATTTGCACTTACTGCAGGGGCAAACATTTCACCCCATCCATCCCATCGGCCCACAAGCGACGCTGACCCATTGAAAGTACCTATCGGCAATGCTGAAACCCATGTCAATCCTCCCATTGCCGATCTGATATCCGCCTGAATATTGAAACCTCCCGAAAACGTGGGAGATATGCCGAACAGCCAATAGCCGCTTGCAAAAAACTCTTTCCAATCCTGGATGCCAGTACCTGCCGAGAGAGCAAATTTCGAAGTTCCGACCTGAAGAATATTGCTCTCCCTTGGAATGATGCGCCGAAGAACCTGCACATTGCCGTCGCTTTCTTCTATGCGGAGCACAAATTCATTGAGGCCCGAGGTGAACGGCAGATCGAGAATACGGTAATTGCCTGGCGCCAGCAGCATTGTACGGATCGGTTTGCCATTGACTTCAACGCTTACTCTGGCGAGCTTATGTATCGTAAATTCGGTCATGTCATCGATAAAGCCCTGGTGCACAATGTATTTTTCAAAATCGGAAGTGCCGATTGAAATGCCATAGAGTGCAGATTGCGTTTGGGCTCCAACTACCGGGATATGGATCTTGCCAAGTGAAATCTGCAATTTCCTCGCAAAATCGCTCCAAAGCGCATAGGCATCATCGACACTGTAAGAGAATGCAGAATCCGAAACGGAAATATTCCCCGATCCCACAAGATGCGTACCCTTAAGGTCGATCATGGCAAGAAGCTGAGATGAATAGTTCAATGTATTGCTCGCTGCATTTGAAACTTGCAATGCTGAATCATTCTGGATAAAACCCGAAAAAGGCGCAGCTCTCAATATGGGCTTGTAATTCGGCACTTGCTCGGGCACAAAATCGATATCTACCACAGGCGCATACTCTGGCGGAATTGTGATACTGATTGTCAGCTGGGCAGAATCGAACTCGAACGAAATGCCGACCAGCGCAAAGTCGTCAGCAGTGAGCCATGTGAGGTCTTTGAACACGGAATCGAAGATGAGAGAATAGATGTCCGGCCGCAGATGTTCAATCAAAAGCTGCGCTGCAAGTGCTTTACTGAGGACAGCCTGGTTTTGCCATATGCCGGCATTCACCTCGCCTGCCGATTTTCCGTTAATGGAGAGCGCGAATGTGATTTCGAGATCCGGCACTATTGTGTCTTGTGGTATTGGCGCATTTGAAATTGCAGGATGGCTTGGCGAAGTCTGGGCAAAGGAGATGGGAATACCCATTACAAAGAAAAGGAGAAGCACGGCCATGCATTTTCGAAAAAACATTTTTCAATTACTCCAAATTCACATTTTATTATGAAAACGCCCGCGGCGCATCGTGTTGGGCGTTATTCAATCGTGGCGGACAGCGTTCCCGTATACTGAATGTTCGGCTTTGCGTCGTCGGAGGGGACAAAGAAGTGTCGCACATTTCCCGCAAGCAGATTTTGTCCCTGGATTGCCTTGACGGCATCGTCCTTGAGGGTAATCGAAATGCCCGAGCCGCCGGCAATCTTGAGCACGGGGTCATTGATGAGCGCATGGCGGGTGCCGCTATTCGTGATAGTGACGAGGAAGCCTTTCTTGCCATCCTGCTCAGCGTATTCGACTTTGGATACAGAGAGCTTGTGCGCAACATTCATCGGTGCCACATACAGCGCTGCGATGTAGCGGAACAGCACTTTTACACCTGAAGTCTGCTGCTGGGCAAAATCGATGGGAACCTGTTCTGCGATGATGCGATAGGCAGCTTCCTTTGCAAGCTTTGGTGTGCCTTTGTACTGTACTTTGATATTTTGAAAGGAATTCGGCTGCACCACGACGCGCGTAGGAAAAATGGTAAAATCCTTGTCAGCCGGTTCGTTGCTTTCATTGCCATTTTCGTCGATATCGCGCGTCATCGCTTTTATGACGATAGCGATCTGCTGGCCTCCATCGTTGGTAAGGCGGAAGCTCGCGATACTTTGGGCGCCACTGGGGGAAATTGAAATCGACATCGGCATGAAGGTGAACGCAAATGCGCTCATTCCAAGCAAGAACAGAAATGCGGCCAGAGATATTTTTCTATATTTCAAAGCAAAGCAATGCAATCCAAAGCGATGCATGTATTCCTCCTTTTCTTTCTATGTCGTATTTTAGCCATGAAATCGTTTCAGTGCAATGCTTGACACTCTGCGCATCTCTCTGATATAAGAGCTTTTGTTGTTTGCGACGCGGTACATGGCCGCAAGGCTGTGGCATGCGCAAAGATGCGGGCGGTTAGCTCAGTTGGTTAGAGCACCAGTATGACACGCTGGGGGTCGCAAGTTCGACTCTTGCACCGCCCAAAGTTCGTCAGGCGCATCGGGCTTCGCGTTGACGCAGCGAGAATATGCCGCTGTAGCTCAGTTGGTAGAGCAATGGACTGAAAATCCATGTGTCATCAGTTCGATTCTGATCGGCGGCATATGAACCACTCCGAAAGGGGTGGTTTTTTTATATCCGGCGATTTTTACGAGACTCATGGTTGTGCTTTCTGCGATTCTAACAGCGCGGCGCCCAAATCCACTCTTGCAATGTTGCGTTCCATCTCCGTCTGCGGTAAAGTAGCACTGCACTCTAAGTTTCCGAAGGGGAATACTCCATGAATGTGCTGATCATCGGTGGGGCTGGATATATCGGCAGCCATGTCGCGCGATATTTTGCTGACCGTGGGCTCAAGGTCGATGTGCTCGACAATCTCTCTACGGGCACGAAAGACAATCTCTTTCCAGATTATGGCTTTTTTGAGGAAGATATTCTGGATTACAAGGCGGTTGCAACTATTATGCGCCGCGGCTACGATGCGGTCGTTCATCTCGCGGCTGCAAAGGCAGCGGGCGAATCCATGCTCAAGCCCGAAAAATATGCGGTCCAGAACCTTACAGGAACAATCAACATTCTCAATGCCGCGTGCGAAGCAGGTGTCTCAAAGCTAGTATTTTCTTCTTCTGCGGCAATTTACGGTGAGCCTAAGTATTTGCCGATCGACGAAGCGCATCCCAAGGAACCAGCCAATTTTTACGGCTTCACCAAGCTCGAAATCGAGCGCATGCTCGAGTGGTACGATCGGCTGAAAGGGCTCAAGTTTGCAGCGCTGCGGTATTTCAATGCGGCTGGCTATGATCCTGAAGGCAGGGTTCGAGGTCTCGAGAAAAATCCCGCGAACCTTGTGCCTGTAATTATGGAAGTGGCTGCAGGCTTGCGTCCGCACCTCGATATATTTGGAACAGATTACCCCACACCCGATGGTTCGGGTGTGCGCGACTACATCCATGTAACCGACCTCGCCGATGCGCACTATCGCGCGCTTTTACAGCTTGATACTCGTGCTGAAAGCTTTGCAGTGAATCTAGGTTCGGAGCGGGGCCTTTCGGTGCTCGAAATCCTTGCAGCGGCGAGGCGCATTACGGGCCGACCTATCCCTGCGAATATCACCGGCCGCAGACCGGGCGATCCTGCAAGCCTGGTCGCTTCAAGTGCAGCAGCAAAAAAGCTCCTCGGGTGGCACGCAATGTTCTCTGATATGGAAACAATAATCGCCACGTCGTGGCGTGCGTACTCGCAGCACTATTCTCATTCTATTCTTTGAACAGGAAGGAAAGAAACATGACCGAACTCGCACAGATTTCCAAATTTCTGGATTCGCAGGAAAAAGGAATTATAGAGCTGGAGAGCCTCTTGACCGCGTATCCGGCGCTTGCGCCCGAATCCGGTGGCATTGGAGAAATCGAAAAAGCCGCAGCGCTCGAAAAATGGCTCAAGGCTCAGGGAATACAGAATATTCAGCATTACGACGCGCCCGACGAGCGAGTTCCTTCCAAAGTGCGCCCGAACCTTGTCGCGACAATTCCTGGAAAGCGCAGCGAGAGCCCCGTATGGATTATGGCGCATCTCGATGTCGTTCCCGAAGGCGAGCGCAGTCTTTGGGACAGCGACCCTTGGAAGGTGGTCGTCAAAGATGGCAAGGTCTATGGGCGAGGTGTTGAGGATAATCAGCAAGGGCTTGTTTCGTCGGTATTTGCAGCACTTGCATTTGTCAAGCTTGGCATTGTGCCGGAGCGCACGATAAAGCTGCTCTTTATTGCCGATGAGGAAGTCGGCTCGAAATTCGGTATTCAGTACCTTCTTGAGCATCACACATTGTTCAGCAAAGACGATATCATCATTATACCGGATGGTGGTTCTCCCGATGCTACCGAAATCGAAGTTGCCGAAAAAAATATCTGCTGGCTCAAAGTAACCACCAAAGGCAAGCAGACACATGCCGCAATGCCCGACAAGGGGGCCAACGCTTTTCTGGCCGGATGCGACCTCGCCCTTCGCATCCATCGTCTGGAAAAAACCGCGTTCACCGCTCGTGATTCGTTGTTCAGCCCCGACCGAAGTACCGTCAGCCCAACCAAAAAAGAAGCGAATGTGCCGAATGTCAACACAATTCCCGGCGAGGATGTATTCTACGTTGACATGCGCCTCTTGCCAGTCTATCCGGTTTCGATGGCGCTCGAGGAAATTGCAAGGCTTTCGCATGGCATCGAAGCCGAATATGGTGTCAAAGTTTCGCTCGATGTGATGCAGTCGAACGAGTCCCGGGCAACGCCCGCAACTGTTCCCATGGTCGATATGTTGGCTCGTGCGGTGCGTCAAGTCTATGGCGTCGAGGCGAAGCCCATCGGTATCGGCGGCGGCACCGTCGGCGCGTACCTGCGGAAAGCCGGGTATGATTGTGTGGTCTGGTCGAAAATGAACGAGACTGCGCATCAACCGAATGAAAATGCGGATATCGCGAACATAATCGGCGATGCCAAAGTATTCGCGACCCTCGCGATGATGGAATAGGCTATCGGTGAATTTTTTAGCGAGTCCTGTGTCGATTGCAGGGAGCGTGCAGCCGCAAGAAAAATTCCGTGGCTTTTAGGGTTGGGCCGGCACCTTCAGTTTCTGTCCGATCCGCAGCACCGAATCGATGGAAATGCCGTTCAGACTCGCAATTTTCTGCGCAGTCGTGCTGTAGCGCCGCGCTATGCTGTAGAGGGTATCGCCTTTCTGGACAATATGCGAAGTGCTCGGGGCAAGGGCTGTTCCGTTGTTCGCACTGGAGCTCGTCGAAGGGTGCAAAGGCTGGAGCGAAAGCGGAATCATGAGCGTCTGGCCGATTTTCAGGCGGTCGGGATTGAGGCCTGGGTTCACTTTCGCAATCATCGATATCGATACTCCATAATGCCGCGCAATAGCGGTGAGCGTATCGCCTTGCTTGACTTTGTAGATATCATAGCGAACAAGCGGCGCATTCGGATCGGAGAGAATCGCCTTGACCTGGTCGGATTTCTCGGCAGGCACTTTTAGAAGATGCGAGTTGTCCGGTGGCGTAATGGTATAGTGCAGCTCGGCATTGCCGAGTTTCAGCGTATCGAGCGGGATTTCGGCCTTGGAGGCAAGCAGCTTGAGATCCACCTGGCGATCGAGAGGTATGGCCTTCCATTTGAGCTGTTGGGAGGGCAATGCCAGCCCATATAAATCCGGATAGCGCAGAATCGAAGCGACGGCCAGGAATTTCGGGACATAATCCAGTGCCTGTTTCGAGACAAGACCTTTATCGTAGATGTTCCAGAAATCAGTATCGCCTCCAGCCGCATTCACCGCGCGCCTGAGCGCACCGAGCCCGGCATTGTATGCGGCGATTGCAAGCGCCCAGTCCTTGAGGTCGTTGTAATTATCGATGAGCTTTTTCATTGCTGCATCGGTACTTTTCATGAAATCGCGGCGCTCGTCCACCCACTCGGTGATGGTCAAACCATAGCCGTTGATGGAATTCTTCATGAATTGCCAGATGCCCGTCGCACCGCTGCGTGACACCGCAAACGGCGAGAATGCCGATTCGATCACAGGCAAAAAGGCCAATTCCTGCGGCACGTGGTATTCTGCGACTTTCGATTCGATGTAATCCATGAAAGGCGCGGCTTTTTCCATAGTCGAAAGGAGTATCTTTCTCCCCTCGTCGCTCAGGTAGTATTGCCGGTATTTTTCGAAAAGTTCATGCCCCCATGGCATTGGAATATCGTATTGGAGACTTTTGGCTTGTTCATCGATGCTGAGTTCTTCGGGGGCAAGCTGGCTCAAGTCGATCGGCTCCTGACTTTCTTCGAGGGGGGTGCTGGGAAGTTCTTCAGGCGCTTCTGGCGGCACAACGGATGCAGAATCGGGTACAGCCTGCGAGGCCGGGGCAGGAGCGAGCGGCGCATGAGCTGCTGAACTGCTTGAAGGAGTTTCGGAGAGCGCGGAAGAAGAGCCTTCGGGGCTCACCGCAGAAATGTGGAAGGCGCCTTCGGCCTCGGTCGCTGATATCAGCGAGACCGCGATGCAGAGCGAAGCGAGCATGCAGAGGGAGCGTTTTCTTGTCATTGCATTTTCTCTCCAAAATAGATGCCAGCCCATTCCCAATTGCCATGCACCTTCGGATCGGCTGGGAAATTCACCTTGCGAAAGCATAGATACCACACCGGTATATATCCCGTCCACCCAGAGGTCCGAAGGAAGGCCTCGGAATCCGTGGAAGATGGATCGAGAGCAGGAGCTACGTCAATCGGCCCTTTTGTCATGAAATTGCTGAAATTGAACAGCACATTCGAATTCGAATCCTCTCCGCCTTCCTTATACCACGACATCGCAAAAAATCCTGCCTTGGACATGTATTTTCTGAGCTGTTGCGGGGAGCGGGCTGCAATTGCTTTCCGAATTCCGGCAACGAGCTCACCTAGGTCTGCATATGTCCAGTCTTTCGGACTATCGTTGAATTCGACCATTTTGCGCGCATAGTCGTGGGCATCAGGATAACCGGGCACAGCAACGCCAAAATAAGGCAGAAAAAGGCGGTATTCTTCGATAGCCTGCGCCCATTGGCCGAGAGCTTCATATTCTTTTGCTAAAAGAAAATGGAAAGGTCCAATTTCATCGGCGTCAGGGAAGCGCTGAATGAATTCCTTGAACCATGCGGCTTTTTTCTCCGGAGGACTATCGCTGTCGATCAATTTGGCTAGACAGACGCGGTGGATCGATTGTCCGTCGATTGTCATATCGGGGACAGTTTCGATAATGCGCTCATACAGAATGCGCGCAATCGGCGCACTGCCCATCGATTCATAGACTGCGCCCGCAGCAAATAGATACCATGTTTCGTAGGTATCGTGTTCTTCGGCGAGCGAGGATAGAAACCTTGCCGCACGCGCCTGCTGGCCGTCTTCGATGAGAATCGTGCTGATTCTTCGTGCAGCGAGCATGCGCTGAACCGGATAGTATCCGCTCTTTTTCAGCCGGGGCGAATGAAGAATTTCGAGCGCATCGCGAAGATCTTTTGCCTGTGCTCTGTTCGAGACGGAAAATTCGTTTAAACCAATGCCAAGGGGAGCGAGAATGCCGTCGCTGCAGGACGACAGAAAGAGCGCAAAGCATACAAGGGACGCAACACAAAGACGTGTGAATACAAGAACAGCGGTTCTGCCTTTGTCTGCAATTTTCATCGGTTGTAGCCTAGCATGCATTCTTTTTTCTCAGCAAGCAGTGCATTTCCTTGCATTCCGTACCAATTTATACTACTATAAACCATTGAACATGAAATTCCGTTTCAGATTTTCGATCGCAATCCGCAGCTATTTTGGCGCATGGATTATCATTGCGATGTTCATGGCCTCAGGAACGCCGCTAATTACCGAGGCGCAGCAGGCGCTTCCCAAAATCGATACCGAGCAGCTTAAAAAGATCGCTGGCGAATCAGCCGAAATAGAAGGGCTCATCATCCGCGCAACGCCGCAGTCGATTGCGGATGCCCGCGGGCGCATCGAAACTTCCCCATATCTCTCTGCGCCTGACAAGGCAGCGCTTGGAGCAATTGCGAGCGGTGTCGGCCTTATTCTGTATGGCCCAAAAGATGCCCGCTTCGAAATTCCTGCAGCAGCACAGGGAGCGAGCCAAAAATACATTATCTGTCTGGTCGGTCTTGTCGATGTGTTTGCGGGCAAGAACCCGCAGATTTTTGCGAATGAGCCTTGTTCGACCATGACCGAGTTCATTTCGTCTCTGTCATATTTCAGAAGCACAAAGAGCGAAGTGCGCGAAAAAGCAAACGAAGCGCTGGGCCGATTCGATGCATTGGGAGGCGTGTCTGTTGTGCCTATGCTCATTCGCGGGCAGACAGCGCTCGATTCGAAAGAATACGGCATTGCGGAAAGAGAATTTTCGAGCGCGCTTTCTCTCGATACCCACTCTGAAAAATCCGCATGCGGGCTTGCGCGGGCATCCCTCGCGCTCGGAAAGCCGCAGGCAGCTAAAAATGCCCTGGATCCGATTGCAGCGGAGCGCATTGCGGGCAGTACAAGCGCTGAATTCAAAGCATTGTATGGCCTGGCATTATATAATCTCAACAATATCCTTGATGCTGAAGCATGGCTTGCCTCTGCGCTCAACGATGACCCAGGCAGAACTGAAGTGCTTGTGCCGCTCGCCCAGGCAGCAATCCAGCGACGAGACTATTCAGCGGCTTCCCGCTATCTTGAAGGCGCAGCAAAAACCTTCTCCCAGGACAGGACCTGGCTCGTGCTCAAAAGCCAATATGCGCTCGAGAATTCCCGCCAGGCCGATGCCGAACGCTTTGCCCGCTCAGCGGTACAGTATTTCCCCAAAGACCCCGTTGCGCTGTCGCAGCTCATCCAGGCGCTCGAAAAATCGACCGACGAAGCCCGCCATGCAGAGGCTGTGGATCTCGCGAACGCAGTGCTCGATCTGACAATGAATGAGGATTCAGCCCTGGTTCCGCTTGAAAAGGCGCGCAGGGCCCAGGCCAAGAATCAGGCTCTGCAATTTCTTGTAAACGAAAGCTATAACCATCAGGATTGGGCACGTGCCGCGGCATATCTGCAAGCCGCCGGCGGTCTTCCGCTCGACAAGAGTATGGTTGCGACAATTTTACGAAAATCCGGAAATGTGCAAGCTTCGATACAGTTCGCATCGAGTTGGTATGCCCAGGAGCCCGGTTCGGAAAAAGCTGTGGAAGCCTATCTGCGCAGTCTGGCAATGGCAACAGGCGGCGGGCTTGCTTCGGCGGCGCCAGCAAGCGATGTGCATACCGGACTTGGCATTGCGCTGTCGGCGCTTGGGGTCGGGAAAGAAGGGTCGGCGAACTCCGCCCTCCTGGATCTGGTGCTGAAATTCATTGCTGCGCCATATTCAAAAGAGTTGAAATCCTTCCTCTATTATATGTCTGCCTCGCTCCAGAGCGACGAAAACAAGGCCATCGACCAGCTCAAGGATGCGCTTGCCGAAAGAGCCGACAATGTCGAAGCCCTTGTTTCGCTCGCGGATATCTACCTCGCCCGGTATAATCGCCAATCCGACAAAAGAGACAGCACTAATCGCGACAAAGCGATGCGCTACCTTGGTCTGGCAAAAGCGCTCAGCCCGACCGACAAAGACCTGCTTGCTCGTATTTCACAGCTCGAAGCGCAGCTGAAATAGCCATGAATCCGGTTTTCCACAATTTATCGCATAGCCGCAGTTCGAGTGCTGCCAGCGCTTCTGCGCTCGAGTACAACCCCGAAATTGCCTGCTTCCTCGAAGATATCTACCAAGCATGCAATCGCCGAGAACGGCTCGAACGTGATCCCCTCGCAATTGTGCGGCGATATTCGGAGCCAGAAGATATCGAAGTAGCGGGGCTTGTCTGCTCCACTCTTGCGTTCGGTTCGGTCGAGCTCATTCTGCGTGCCTGCGAAAAGGCGCTCGAGCCACTGGGGGAGCATCCGGCCGTAACGCTGGCCAGGATGCGTCCAGGGGAGATTTTGCAGGCGTGGGGCTCATTTCAATATCGATTTTGCTTTCCAAAAGATATGATTGCTTTGATGACGGCGATTCAGCGAGCTCTCATTGACTACGGGAGCCTGGAAGGGCTGTTCGGCAAAGGCGATGACAAAGCGGGCGATAGAGATGGCGGAGGCGTGTCAGCAGCTCCTTCAATCCTGTCCGCAGCGTCGGCATTTGTCAAAAAACTGAGCGAATACGCGGCAAAGGCTGTGCCTGGCGGCTTACGCCAGAACCTTTTGCCGGACCCGGCCCGCGGTTCCGCCTGCAAACGGCTTTTTTTGTTCCTTAGGTGGATGGTGCGCCATGACGAAATCGACTGCGGCTGCTGGAAGTCTGTGGACCCCGCGCGCCTCATCGTGCCCATGGATATCCACATGGTCAAGACTTGCAGAGAGCGGCTCGGGTTTTTGCCTGCGGCAAGCGGCGCTCGAGTTGCTCCCGGCGGCTCGCGAAAAAAAGGCGGGCTAACAACAAGCGGTCCAACCCTCGCCGATGCCCTGCGTGTAACCGCAGTATTCCGTCTCTATGCCCCCGATGACCCGGTCAAATATGATTTTGCGTTGACAAGGCCAGGCATCGATCCGCGGCCCGGCGATGAGCGGTTTGGGTGTCTGTAAGGGTTCGAGGTCTGGCGGAGCAGAAGGTGGGGGCGGCGGAGCAGAAGGGCGCTGATGGCGGGCAGGCTGCTGCACGCTTTACATTGACAACTGCGCGCTCCTTGTGTTACTTTATCCGCGCTCCTTATGAGTATGTGGGGCATTTCGGGCAATAGCGCAGGTGGTTAGCGTACAAGTCTGGGGGACTTGGGGTCGCCAGTTCGAGTCTGGCTTGCCCGAATATAACTCCTTGTAGTACCAAGAAATATTCAAGGTGCTTCAAGGAGTTTTCTTTTTTTGGCTCAGCTGCAGCCGAAATTGAGAGCTCCGCATGCAATGAATCCGCTCTTGCATATGCCGTCGAAGCGATTTCAAAGCAAGTGATTTTTTTAACGGGACGTGGGGCTGGCCAATACGCTACAATGCTGGGGCGCTATCGCCCTTGACGCCGAGGGCGTGCCTGATTTGTGCGAGGGCTTCGAGCTTGTTGTCTGGGATGGGTTTCGGCTCACCGACAGCAAAACTTGAAATGAGTATTTTGGCATAGAGCTCGATGGTTTCTAGTCGGCTGTATGCCTCGGCGAGGTCCCGCCCCCAGGCCAATACACCGTGGTTTGCGAGAAGGACCGCATTGTGCTCAGCGATAAGACCCTCGATTGATCGTGGGACCTCTTCGGTTGAAGGAGTGGCATAGGGTGCGAGCGGGACGACGCCAAGGTTTACGAAAAGCTCCGGCATATACGGGCGGTCAAGGGCTTTTCCTGCGACCGCGAAACCGGTGGCGGCAGGCGGGTGAGCGTGGACAACTGCGCCTACATCGGGTCTGACCCGGTATACAGCGAGATGCATTTTGAGCTCCGAGGAGGGCTTGAAGCTTCCTTCGACAACGTGGCCGTCGAGATCCACGGTTATGAGCATGTGTGGAACCATGAAGCCTTTGCTGACCAACGTTGGCGTTACGACAATCCGGTTGTCGGAGAGACGCACCGATATATTTCCATCGTTCGCGGCGACGAAGCCGCTGGCATACATTCTCCTGCCAATTTCACAGATATCTTCTTTTATGGAACCGCTCAATCCGTTCAACATGACTGGCTTCTCCTTTCTATTCTGGATTGCCTGTGCTATGCAGGCAAGTGCAGTTATTCTACAGCATCCCATCGATGGAAGGCCCGTTCAAGATTTTCTCGATAATCGGGCCGCACAATGCCTTTTTCGGTAATGAAACCTGAGATGAGTTCATGCGGTGTCACATCGAAAGCTGGGTTCAAGACCTTGATCCCTTTTGGTGCTGTTTCGCGTGCGCCGAATGAGGTGACTTCTTCTGGATCGCGTTCTTCGATGTGAATATCTGCTCCTGTTGCAGTCGACAAGTCAAAGGTCGAGGAGGGGCAAGCGACATAGAAGGGTATCGAAAAGTGTTTTGCGAGAATAGCGACACCGAGAGTGCCGATTTTATTGGCCGTGTCGCCATTGGCGGCTACTCGGTCGCACCCGACGATGCAGAGGTTTACCAAGCCTTTGGACATCACATAGGCCGCCATATCATCGCAGATAAGGGTCACATCGAGCCCTGCCTGCTTGAGTTCCCAGGAAGTGAGGCGGGCACCCTGGAGCAAGGGACGGGTTTCATCCGCATAGACACGGAAGCGCTTTCCGCGGGAAAAGGCTAGATACATGGGCGCTGTGGCGGTACCAAGCTCCGATGTGGCGAGGGCACCGGCGTTGCAATGGGTGAGAACGCCGCATCCATCATGCAGGAGTATTTCGCCGCTCTCGCCTATGCCGCGGCAGATCGCCCGATCTTCAGCGTGGATCAGCTTTGCTTCCCCAATGAGAAGCTTGTGGAGCAGGGCAGATGTGCCGGCCTTTTGTGCATTGGATCTGGCGAAAGCGAGCATGCGGTTAAGCGCCCAGCTCAAGTTGACGGCAGTGGGCCGCGATGCATTGAGGTAGGCGGCAATTCTCTCAGCTTGAGTCACGAATTCTTGGATGTCAAGATCGACTAAAGATTTAAGACCTATTACAAGGCCGTAGGCCCCTGCGATGCCGATGGCAGGAGCCCCACGGACTTTGAGCCGTTTAATCGATTCCCAAACCTGTTCGGCGCTGTCTTGCCTTTCTTCGACGACTTCTCCGGGAAGCCTGGTCTGATCGAGGATATAAAGCTGGCCGCCTTCCCCGTCTTCCCAGCGGATACTGCGCGGGACGCTCGACGCACTGATGGAACCGTTATCGCTCATATTTGATTTCCTCTTCATCTGTTGCTTCAATGCATTTGTGATAAAAGCAGCAAAAAACTACATCCATTCTATGGATTTTGCCATTGTACGAATGTTGGTGCATTGCGGCATTATAGCAATTCTATGTGCCGGGTCACAGCCTGCCATTGAGCCCTGGGTTTTCTGATTGATAAAAAACCTTCGGTACCGGACTTTCAAACATAAGCACTTTGTGCGTAAAGGGATGCTCGAATTCGAGCAAATGCGCATGCAGGCAGAGCCGGCCTGCCGGATCTGTGTGAGCGCCGTAGCGCGCATCGCCTGCAACTGGATGGCCGATTGCAGCGAGCTGCGCACGAATCTGATGCTTTCTTCCAGTTTCGAGTTCAAGCTCCAGCAGTGAATAAGCTGTGCCTTCAGAGGCGGCAATGGTTTTCCAGTGGGTTATCGCGCGCAAGGCGCCTCGCGTTCCTGGTTTTGTTTCGTACACTTGTCCAGTGCGATTTTCGATGAGCCAGGAGTCGAGGGTTCCGCATTCTGCGGGCATTGTGCCTTCAACGAGGGCGGTGTAGCAGCGCCTCCGGACAAGTTTGTTCCAGTTATCCATGAGGGCCTTTTTAGTACGGGCATTTTTGGCAAAGAGCATGACGCCGGAGGTGTCGCGGTCGAGGCGATGGACAACTGCAGCCCGGCCGCGCGGGTTTGTTTTCTGCATATGGGCAGTGACGATATCGTAGAGCGTTTTTGCGCGCGAACCTTCTGGCGCGATAACGGGAAGGCCCGCAGGTTTTTCAATAACGATGAGGTCGCTGTCTTCGTAGAGGAATTGGATCCGGCCAGCGGGGAAATGGCTCGCAGGCGACTTGCTGAAAGGCGGCACACGCCTTTTTTTTCTCTGCTGCATGGCAGGAATCGGCATGGGGCCTTCTCAGCCCTGCTTCACATCCTCCACGAATTGTATCTTGAGCCCGTTCGGGTCGAGCACATAGAAAAAGCGCAGGCTCGGATTCGGCTGGAAGGGGCCTGCATGGACCGGAATGCCATTGGCTTTCAGCAATTCCATGGTTTTTTCGAGGGAGTCGACCTTGAATCCAAGCGAGATGTTCTGGCTGAAGGGGGCAGGCGCATTCTTTTCGTTGCGAATAAGCTCGACCTGCGTTTGGCCGGAGCCTAGGAAGGCGATTTGATCACCTGGTGCGGGTGAGAATGTTCTGTTCAGCGGAAGCCCGACTATATCCCGGTAGAACCAAAGCGATTTTTCCATATCATTCACATTCAGTGTGACCCAGCAGAATTGCATGATGTGCCTCCTTATAGATAATCCTGACACCATGCCTCCCAGTGCGTCAATCACTGCCCAGCGAGGGGACAATCGGTTTTGGGGCTATTGATGGAGGCTGCAGTAGGATGTTGTAAAACGTAAATTTACTCGGTCTATTGAGTAAAATTACTCTCAAAAATAATCAAATACGAATGCAGTACACTATGAGCGGCCTTGCGCAGCAATGCATGCAAGCTGCCTTTCTCCGAGCCAAGGCGTTTCTGGACCGTGCAGGAGTGCCTACTGGTTTGCAGAAGTATGCTGAGCAGGAAGTGCATCAGCGGGCTTCAAGCCCGAAGCTGCAAGTAATGAATACAGCGCTTATGACTGCTTCGATGGATGTGTCGCTCAATGAATTACAGGAGGATCGCGAATGATGGGGCCGTCTGGTTGAATCTGCGATTGGCGCGCATCGGAAGTTTCTTTGATATACAAATCTATTTTTGAATATGGAATCTCGATGCCTTCTCTGCCGAATCGCTCCTGAATATCAATAATAATCGAATTCTTGAGGTCGACGAACTTTGATTGCTCGAACCAGACACCGAGAAGGATATTGATGCTCGACTTGTCGAATTTGTCGATCAGAATGAGCGGCTCGGGGTTGTCGAGAGCATACATGTTCTTCGCTGCAATATCTTTTAAAAGCTCGATCACTTTTTTTAGATCAGAATTGTAGGAAACGCCTACCGTAATATCGAGGCGCCGTATTGGAAAGCGCGTGATGTTGACAACATTCGTCTTGATGATGGTCTCGTTTGGGATGCGCACGAACTTGTTATCGAAGGTCTGCAGTTTGACTGAGAGCAAATCGATGGACATGACAATGCCGGTGATATCGCCAGCCTGGATAACATCGCCGAGCTGGAATGACTTTTCCGAAATCAAAAACAGGCCGCTGATGAGATTCGATACCGAAGTCTGTGCCGCAAAGCCGATGGCGATGCCTGCGATGCCAGCCGCGCCCAGCAATGCTGACAGATTGATCCCCATGCTTTGCAGAATCGATGCAATGACGACAACATAGCCGGTGTAGCGGATGGTTTTGCGGATAAGCTGTGCTTTTGGCTCTGGCATGGTTTTGCGAAGAGTTCTGCTTGCGATGACCTGGAGGATCCTGAAGAATGCGAGAATGAGAATTGCCGCGAAGGCGATGCCGATGGCTTTCTGCCAGAATGCGGGCGTAAGCGCTTCGGTGTAAAGGCGGGTGAAAAAATCTGGAAGAATACTCGATTTCATGCCTTCCTCCGATTATAAGCCTGTGATGCTTCTCAAGAAACTGACACCGCGTTTTATGAGCACTTCATTCAGGCCCGTCTTTGGTGCTGAATAGATTTTTTTCAGTTTTTGGCAGCTCGTATCGTCGATATTGGTCTGGAGAGAACCGTCAGCGGTTCCCGTAATGACGACTGTATCAGAGATGAGTATGCCGTCCTTCTCATAGACATTCATCAAATCGGTAAAAATAGCGAGGCGCTTGAGATCCAGGACTTCCTTCGATTTGTTCCGTACGACAATCTTGCATTGGATGAGGGATTGGCACGAAAGGTATCGTGCGGCTTTTTGCAGGGATTCCTGAAGGAGTGCATCTGCAGGGGCTGCCTCATCGCTAGAGATATCGGAGGCTGTGAAACCTTGTTCATTCCTGCACTCGGGATCGAGTTCGATTGGCAGCGAGAGGCAGAGGTTTCCGCTTGTTTTGTCGCCGAACCATGTTGGGGGTGTAATGAAGGGCGAGCCTTCAAAGAGCGCATGCCCGGCTTCAAGTTCAATGCGCATAACGGGAGGAAGCGCTATTGTGAACCATGCTTCGGTGCCGGGATGGATTTTTACATCGTTGCGTGCCGAGACAACATAGGGTATGGGGCTCGGATGAGGGCGCAGGGCTACTTTTTTGCCGGAGGCGACAGCAAGCGAAATGGATACATCCGCGGGAGGGTCCGCTGGTTCCGGGCCATGAGCATCGCTCTGGATGAGCTTGAAGGGAATGGGAACAATCGCAAAACGCCATTCCTCGCCATTCTTGCGCATCCATATGGAAGCGCCATCAAGTTGCCAGCGATACCACCGAGTATCGATGGGCTCGAAATAGTTCCACATGGGTTCATGATACATGAAATGGTGACTGGTGTCATTGCGGCTCCACCAAGAATTCTCTATTCCTTTGCAAGCACAGCCTGAGCAGCGGCAACGGCTGATCCGGGCTCGAATTTGTAGCCAGCTCTTGCGAATCCGCGCTCGATGGCGCCGAGTGTCGCGAGAATTTCGGAGGCATCGCTCATGCCCATGTGCCCGATGCGGAAATACTTTGTCTTGATCGCGGGGTGCAGGCCGCCTGCGAGTACGGCACCTTCTGCGGCGATGTGGCTGAGCACGCTTGCGTCGATTCCTGCGGGATACCATGCGGCGGTAAGCGTGTTCGCATAGATTTCTTCACGGACGGGGACAAATGTAAGCCCCATCGCGGAAAGGCCTGCGCGGAATGCGCGTGCATTTTTCGCATGGCGTGCAAATCGCGCATCCATGCCTTCAGAGAGAATCTGTCCCAGGCTCACGTTGAGTGAGCGGACAAGGTTTACAGGCGGGGTTCCGAAGTAAGCGGCTTTTCGCGCTTCATAGGCCTCCATGACAGGAAGCCAGTATTGCCAGTCGCAGTAGTAGGATCGCACCGGGCTTTTGCGTGCCTTGAACACATCGATGGCTCGTGAACTTGCGACAAGGAGCGCAAGTCCTGGCGGTACGCCGACTGCTTTCTGCGATGCAGTGAGGGCGATGTCCACCCCCCATTCTTCCATGCGGAGTTCCTCCCCTGCCACTGCGCAAACCCCATCCACTACCACGAGGGTGCTGGTTTCGTGTGCCGCAGCTGCAAGGCTTCTTACATCTGCTCTGACGCCGGTGCTTGTATCGACATGCGTGATACTGAGGGTTTTGTAGTACTTTGCTTTGAGCTGGGTACGAACCAGCTCCAAGGAAGGCAGGTCTCCAACGGTGCTTGGTACAATATCGACGTTCGCACCATGGAGCCGGAAGATGTCCGCCATGCGGTCTGAGAAATAGCCGGTATGCACAATGAGCACATTGTCGCCAGGTTCGGTGATGTTCGCGGCAGCTAGTTCCATGGCGAGCGTGCCGCTCCCTGCTACCGCAAAAGGCTGGCCATTCGGTGCAAGCCAGACTTTGCGCATTTTTTCAATCGCCTGCCCGAATTCTTCGATAAACAGGGGATCGACATGGCTCAGGGTGGGCAGGGACATTTCTGCCAGGACTTCATCTGTGAATTCGATTGGTCCCGGGATCATCAGCAGGCGCTTTCCTTTCATGGCGGACTCCTCATGGCGGACTCTTTAGAGCATTGCTATAAGCAGCGCGCATGCTCAACAGCGAGCCGGCGCGCCGAATTCTCAATGCAAATATTCTATATGATTTTTCAAAGTGCCGGCAATGTATGCTGCTGCAGCCTCGTCGATTGACTCCAGGTCGGTGACGATCGGCTCGATGCCAGCCTGCTTAATGCCCTGGTAGGCGCCAGCACCCATGCCGCCGACAATGAGCGCCTCACAATCGAGAATGGCCTGTGCCATGCTGGCGTGGCGCTCCATGGCTCCTGGCTCGAAACCATGACCGACGCCTGCGGTGCCATGCTCATGGTGCTCTTCATGCTGTCCTGAAAATTGTGTATGGCCAAGTTTGCTGCGTTTTTCTTTCTGGATGACCTTGCCGTCCTGGATAGTGAGCACAACATAGTATGCTGCTCTTCCAAAATGCTGGGAGATGGTAGTTCCATCATCGGATACGAATGCGATTTTCATTGTGATTTCCTCCGAGTTAAGAAAAGGGGTCTGACCCCTAGATTGCAATTTTTCGTTGAATGGTGGGCGTTCGAGGCAAGGGGCTCTGGCTTGCTCGATTTTGAGGGCTTTCCCATTCAAAAGGGCGTCCGCAACTTTCCGGTGTGCTCTGTCGAGGATTCGCCCGAATGTCTGGCGCGATATGCCCATCAATCTCGCTGCATTTTCTTGGTAGAGATTCTCGAGGTCTGCAAGCCGGAGCGCTTCGGCTTCATCTGATTCGAGCACGATGAGATCGGTGCCCGCAAACAATTCGCGCGCAAGTTTGTCATCGTCCATAAATGGCACGATAGAGCAGGCTCGAATCTCCGAGATTATTCTTCGTGTACAGCGAGGTCTGGGCATGGCTCAAGATTGAGATGGAGCAGATGCGGAAGAGGGGGTATTCGGCTCCACTGCTGCGATGCTCGATGCAAGCGCGAGCTCGACTTCGTTCGCCAAATTATCAGCATCTTTGCGAGCTGCATTGCTCAATGCCGACCAGCGGAGTGCTCTAGACTGCGCAAGCTCTTTTCGCCACGGAAGGCTTGCAAGGAGCGGCAGACCCATGCGCTGGGCTCCCTTCTGCGTACCGTCATCGAACAGTGTCACCTCATTGCCGCAGTGTGGACAAACCATGGTGCGCATATTTTCGACGACGCCAAGCACGGGTGTTTTGAGCATCGAAGCCATATTGACCGATTTTCGTACGATCATCGAGACATAGTCCTGGGGCGTGGCGACAACGACAATTCCTGAAAACGGAATAGTCTGGAATGCGGTGAGCGCCACATCAGAGGTTCCTGGAGGAAAGTCGATGATGAGGTAGTCCAGATCGCCCCAGATCGTATCTGACCAGAATTGGTCGATGGCTTTTGCGAGCAAGGGGCCGCGCCAAATTACAGGCTCGTCTTCCTTTTCGTTGAAAAGGTTGATCGACAGCACTTTGATACCTTCTTCGTTTTCGATGGGGAAGAGGTGCTCTCCATCGGATTCTCCGCGGAAGCTATCGACACCGAGCATGCGCGGGATACTGGGGCCTGTTATATCTGCATCGAGGATACCGACTTTGCTGCCGCGCGATGCCAATGCCTGAGCGAGCAGGGATGCAACCATTGATTTGCCGACTCCGCCCTTGCCGCTTATTACGCCAATTACACGCTTGATGGAAGGGTTCGGCTTTTTTTCAGGAATGAAACTCATAGATTACTCCTTGATTATGAGCATATGCTCAAAACTACTGCAATGGGCTGCGCATGTCAAGGCTCCCATAGTGTCACGAACCTTGCAGAAGGCAGGCAGGAGAACACTTAGGCACGCGCATAGCCCGGCAGATACTCGGCAGAGGTTTTGAGCGGAGTCGGGAATGCGCGCATCCAGAACTTCAGATCCAAACTATCAAGGGAGAGCCTGCTTACAAACGCCCGTTCACGGAACATCCATGCGCGGCCCTGAGCCACGAGCTTCTGAGGTATGCCTGCCGCTTCTGCGT
>Ga0078972_1006238_pt1 | contig 28690 bp, 34 predicted proteins | sample YelNatPaOPGAMG01_FD_67568 | JGI IMG/M metagenome (GOLD analysis project Ga0078972, IMG submission 67568) | Hot spring thermophilic microbial communities from Obsidian Pool, Yellowstone National Park, USA - OP-RAMG-01 (SPADES assembly) (version 2) | ecosystem: Environmental > Aquatic > Thermal... | reverse complement strand
AAGGTATCACTAATGTGTTCCCTGAAACCTGTCCAGGGTCTGCTGGAGAGAGCGCGAGCTTGAAGGGCTTCCCGTTGTCGTCGTAGCCTGTGACCACAATGCCCGCTAAAGGCTTGTTTCCCGTGTTCTTGACGCTTACTCTTAGCAAGGCTTCGTCGCCTGCGACGACGAGGTCGACTGAGGTTGGCTGCACGCTGAGCGTCGAGCTGTATATGCCCATCCAACCTGAAAGCATGCCGTAGACGACTAGGCTTGCAGAAACCACTATGGCTATCAGGATTATGGTCGCGAGCAGCGGGCTTAAAGCTCTAAGCCTCAACACCAGCACCGCTATAGCTGAACATGAAGACTTAAAAGTTGCAGCCTGAAGCTTTCCCTTTCTTTAGCTTAAAAGGCTGCACTTTAGTGAGTACTGACATTGCTAAAAGGTTCAACGCGTTAATCGAGGACTGATCATGGAATATTGCCCTCCTCGACAACGTGCTGTCTGAAAAAGCGCCACCCAGTTGGGCGAGCATCATAATGCGGTAGCCTGCTTCTGTGTTTGGTGCTATTGTTGAGAAAAGCCACTCCTGAAACAGAAAAACGTAGGTGTAACTTAAAAGGACATGACGTGAAGGGCTGAGGAAAGCAGCGCCGCATCGCCTTTCCCTTCCTTTTACACGTTCCAGCTATGCCTCCGTCTGCTGTCGATTTTTCACTTAAAAGCGCTCGCGCTTTGTGCTTGTGGACACGCAGTTGCGCATTTCAAACCTGGGCTTCAAGTGGCGAGGCGGGGGAGCTGCACGGCCTAGGAGAACCCGCCTAAAACAAGTTAGAGGTGGTGCGTATATGTTGGGTGAAGCGAAACTGGAAGTGGGTTGCGGCTGTCGCAGCGTTCGCGGCTTGGGCTATTGCAACGCCGGTGATCGCCAAGGCTGTCTCATCGTCGTCCCAGGATTCGAGAAGGTCGTGGAAGGCTTCATCACGAAAGGCCTCCGGATTTGGAGGTGAGAATGTGGCGAAGGGAAGGGTTCTGACGCATGGTTTCCTAACGGACGTTGACGTGCCGTCGGAGGAGAGGCTCGCCATACACGTTGACATTTCAGGCATGTCAGACGTTGTGCATATGGAGTGGGTTAGGGGGTTGCAGGATCTCCTCAGGACGGTTGACGTGGGCTACAAGGCGGCTGTGACTGGTAAGAGCAGTGAAAAGCCTCCGTTGAAGAGGAGAAGCGTGAGAGTCCGCTACGTGAAGGATGAGGCCGGAAACCAGGTTATGGTGGCGACGTTCCACCCGTACCCAAGCATGCTCGTCAACAGGCTGAAGGCCATAAGGCACAGGGTCTACGACCTGCTGAACCAGAACTGCCTCATCCTCCAGGAGGAGCGCGTTGGAAGGATGAAGAGGAAGCTTTACTTCCTCCCAGCAAGCTTGGCGCCGGAGGTCATGGCGAAGGTTGAGGAGCTGAACGGAGAACTCAAAGCGCTGGCCGGCGACGTTGCGGAGTTCGAGGAGAGCGGCAGCTTCAGGGACATAATGGAGCACGTGGCGAAGGCAGGCTCAGAACCGAACGGCTTCAGCGCAAGCCTGACGCAGATGAGGGTTTCACCAGTCCCGCTCAGCCTCTCCAGAGAGTTCTTCACGCAGTACCTTGAGGACGAGAAACGCAGGGCGCTTGCCGACGTCGACGAGAAACGCAGGGTCGGCTTGGAGGTTCTTGAAAGGGAAATCCAGCGGAGGCGGGAGGAGATGCTTGAAGCTTTGAAGCGCGACCTCCAGGGGAGGTTCTCCTCGGTCATCGCGATGGCTGAGGAAGCCGTCAAGGCGGCTTTGAAGGGGAAGAAGGCAGCTTGCCAAACCGCATCGAAGCGCCTAAGCCAGCTTTCAAGGCTCGTTGAAAGCGTCGGCGTGGACTTCAACCCCGAACCCTTCGAGGCCTTGGGCAACGTCCTCTCCGCGGCAAACAGCAAGAACTCTGAAAAGGTAAGGGAGGCAGTCGAAGAGTTGGCTGAAAGCCTAGGCATCCAGCCTTCAGGCGACGCTTTAAGGGATGTCCAGCTAGCCTCGAGAGCGGCGCGTGGAAAGTCGCTTCTGCTGCTCACCATAGACTAGAGGTGCCTGCCGTGGAGGAAGAACTTACAACGGAGGACGTCTTAGCGCTGGTGCATGAAAAAGCCAGGGAAGTCGACGAGGTGAGGGTCTACTACGCGTTGAGGAAAATGAAGCTTCGATTTCTCACGTCAGAGGTGGTTGATGTTGTTAAGTACGCCGTTACACTAACAGAGCTTGGGCTTCCAATAACAGCTCCGCTTATGACAACCTTGCTCAGGAAAGTGCACGTGTCAGTTTTAGCTCAGCTCCACAGCTTAGGAGACAAACACGTCTTGGTGTTGAAAAGGTCGGACGTTGGAAAACGCTACGAGTGGGTGTTCTCTCCCGTCTTCCACCAGCACTACTACGGGTCAGCAGAAAAGGAGGGTTCCAATGGAGTGGAGCCCTGACTTCGAAGACGAAGAGTGGAGGCGGCATCCACTTCCAAAGGCATACCCCTGCAAGTACTGCTCCGATTACAGCCGCGTGCCAGTGAAGTGCATGTTTGACGGGTGGAAAGGGTGGCAAAAACACGTCCGCCACCCTGATGAAGTTGTCGGTGAGCTTCTGCGCAGCATGGACAAGTTCTTCCGCGTTTGGCTCGACTCAGACTCAAAGAACTTCAACGTCCTAATTGTATGCATGAAATGCGGCTACCACCTTCTGCCGATCGAGGCGCGCTACACAGAGGCGGAGAGGGAAGCGCTGAGAAAGCATAGAATGCCGACGGACCACCATGTTGCAGGCACTATAATTCACCCGGACGGCCGAGAAGAGGTTGACATGAAGGCAGATTTCCTCCCGCGCGGGTTCAAACGATGCGGGAAAAACCTTGAACCCTTGTTTTAGGAGGCGGTCCGCGTGTCTTTCAGGGACGCTGTTGAAGGTTTAATCGAGCTTCCTGAGGCGAAAGCAAGCGGGTGGCTGGCTGTCGTCGACGAGCTCCACACAGTTTCAGCAAGGCAGCTGAGGCAGCTCGCTCTCGAAGCTCCGCTTAAGGCTCCGGACATAGTGGTGCCTAAGTCGGCCAAAGCCTTCGACGTTGAAGCTGCGAGGCGATACTTCTCTGACGGCTGGGTGCCTGTTGAAGTGCCCGTTGAGGAGCTTAGAGCGGTCATGCCCAGCGAGGTTGTGAGCAGGAGAGCTTGGCGCGTGGGAATTTCGCCTTTGATAGTTGAGGTCTTCGAGGGAGACTTGGCGGCCAAGCTTGCGTCCGTCGGCGAAAGCGTCCACTTGGCTCTCGCTGAGGACGGAGCGGACAAGCGTTTGGCGGCTGTTTCCGTTGAGCGAAGGATCCACGTGTGCCACTGCGCCGAGTTCGCTGAAAAAGGCTTCTGTAAGCACCTGCTCCTGGCGGTATTCCACTTCCACGAGGCGATCTTCGACCGCTGGGGGAAGCCTCTAGCCTCGCCTCCTGAAGAGTGGCTTGAATCCTTCAAGCTTGCGCAGCAGCACCAGCACAGGAGGGTGATGCTTTGCAACTGGCTCTACTACTTCACAAAGGAATGCTACGCCAGGCTCGAGTTCAAAGTTGGAAAGTACAGGTTCCAGAACTCGGTTAAAAAGGCGATAAGGCAGATGGAGGTGAAAGCATGAGCTTCGAGGACGTTTTCCAAGCCTTAAACAGGCTCGTCGGCACAGTCGCCGAAGTTTACAGGGGCTACCACCAGCACGCCATGATAGAGTCGGTCTTCAGCGGACTGCTGATGGCTGAGCCAGTGCTGCTGATAGGAAGCCATGGAACTCTGAAGACTTCGATGGCCAACTTCGTAGGGAAGCTCTTCGACAAGCCCGTCGTGACCGTGAGCGGAACGTTCAACGCTAGGGTGAAGCTTGAAGGCTTCTTCGAGGATCTGGGCGAAACCCTCGGGGTTGAGGCTGAACGCTTGCAGCGCAACCTGGTGGACGGAGTGCGCGTCGGCTACGAGCAGGTTGGAAAAGCTGTTAAAGCGACGGTTGAAGTGGACGCGGTGAAGCACCCAAAAGCTGAGAAGCTCGGAGAGCCCCGCAGAAAGCCAATAGAGGTGTTCAGCATGCAGGTCAACGACCAAATGGACCCCGAGGACGTGCTGGGCTACGGGATAGACCATCCGGCTGTCCTAGGCCTTAAGCCTCCACATGCCGTGAAGGCTGGAAGGCTCGCCGGAGCCGACTACGTGGTTTTAGATGAGATCTTCATGGCTCCACGGCTCTTAGCCAAGCTCCACCATGCGTTAAACGAGAAAGTCACGGACACAGTTGTCGGTCCGGTCGAGGTTAAGCCGCTCGGCTGGGTTTTGTGCACCAACCCGCTCAACCAGTTCTACCAGGCGAACGTCAAGATAGTCAACGCTGCAACCCTAGACAGGTACGCTTTAAGCGCGAGAAGCATGCCTCCAAGCGCCCAGGAAATACTCACAATGGCTGAAAGGTGGCGCCAGCTCAAGCTTAAGAAGAGAGCGCCTGTTGAGCTCGTGTACGAGGCTAGAAAGCTCATGGAGGAGGTTGCGGTTCCGGAGGAATTCACAATATTCTGCCTCGGCCTTGTCAGTCACCTGTCGCGCTGCTACTTCAGCATGGCTAAAGGTCAGAGGGCGGACGAGAGCAAAGACCCGTTTGAGGCTGAAAGGGACTGCTCGCTCTGCATTTACGGCGGCGAGTACCCCTGCGGCATAGCGAACGTTGGGAAAGTGAGGGCCACGCTAAGGCTTCAGCAGGCTATGAAGGCTCACGCGCTGCTAAACGCGAGGAGGCAAGCGGACGAAAGCGACTTAGCCTTCGCCTTGGAACACGTCCTGCCTCACAGGCTCTCATGGAACAGCCAAGAGTTTCTAAGCGAGCACGGAAGCATATTCACCGCCACGAAGGTGCTTGTCGAAAAGTACGCCTCCCTGTTTGCAGCTCAGCATACAAGGCTGAGAGAGGTTGAAGAACTTATCAAGAAGCCGGATCCGGCGAAGGCTGTTGAGTTGAAAGCGAAGTACAGGGACACGCCGATAGTCAGAAGCATGCTGGACGAGCTCATAGACATGATGAAGGAGTCAGCCAAGAAGAAGGGCGATTCCGCGGCACTTCAGGCGCTTGAGCCGCCGATGAGGATAAGTGAGGCACTCACGGCTATGAAGGCGGCTCAGCAAAAGGCCTGAAAGCCTGCTTTCGGCAAAATAAGCCTAATTTTGCTCCCCTCGGAGGAGCAAAAGAAAACTTCTTTTGGCGAAAAGAGCCTGATTCTACCCGCTTTCAGGCAGGCATAAATCCGCTTTTCGGAGGTGGTTGACATGTTCAGCGGAAAGTCTGTTTCGGTTAAAATGTTGGGGTCGGAATGGTGGCATCGAATGATAGACGTGTGCGGCGTCGGCGTTTTCAGGCGGGAAGAACGCCGAGACGTGTTCATAACTCATACGCACCTGGACCACCTGCTACTAGAGGAGTATATTAAAGGAGCTAGGTTAAGGTTCTTCACTGCCTCGGAATACTGTTCCGAGCTGATCAACAAATATGGGGGCGAATTCGAGGTTTACGAGTACGAGGATGTAATAAAGACGAGCCACACAACCTTTATTGGACGGCAGTATGTAAAGGTGAACACCTATGGGTTTTTCTGGAAGGACACCATGCTTGTCCCTGAAACCGACGACCCTGAATTGCTAATTGTGGAATACGCGCCGAAATTCGCGTTCATGTTCGCTTCGTACCAAAGCCACAAGCATCCTGTGGGCTTCAACAACGCTAGGAAGGACGTTTTCATAATGGACAATCGGGTTTGGAGGCCGTATTCGCCAAACGTTATACCGAAGATCGTGTTTTCATGTAGCAGGTCGGACAGAGAGCTTTACCGAAGGTATTTCAATGGATTTGGTGTACCACAAAAATGGCTTTAAAGGCTGATTCTGTAGCACAATTGAATGGAGGAATGGTTTTGGAGGCACAGAGCACTGACAGTCCTGCTGAAATTCCTAAGGAACTGTGCATGAAAGCGTCCTTCCGCTACAACCCAAAAATTATGCGGCTGTTCGAGAACCTCCCGCCACTATTCCGGATTGAGAGGAGTGGCGAAATGGTTCACGTTTACTTACCGGTTGGTTACAAAGCAGACATGGAAGAATATGGCTTCGGCGTGAGGGAGTTTTATGAGGCATACAAGGCAATAACCGTTGAGGGCGGAAGAAAGGTTTGGAAAAGCGGCAGGATAGAGTTCAGACCCAAGGCTGACATATTGGTCACCGTTAGGCTCTCGGAATCCGAGCTGGAGCTCGTCAAGCTTGCAGCTCAAAGGGCTGGCCAAACGTTGCCACATTACATCAGAGGCGCCGCGCTTGGACGGATGCTCAGGGAGCTGGGACTATGAGCAACCGCGAAATCACCGTTCCAAAAGAAAAATGCATGAAGATCACATTCCCGAAGGACGAGAAAATCCTTGAAATGTTCAAGGGCCTTCCTCCCATATTCGTTTTCGAGGAAAGCGAGAGAAACATGACTGTCTACTGCCCGATCGGCTATGAAATACGAAGAGACATCCACAACCTCACCCCTCTACAGTTCAGAAGAGTTTACAACAAGCTCAAAGTCGAAGGCGGAAGAAAGCTTTGGAGAGGTCATTGTTTAATTTTGGACCCGGCGAAGAAAACGAGAATACGCATTAGGCTATCACGCTCTGAACTAGCATTAATGAAGATTGCGGCCAGCTTGGCCGGCGAAAGCCTATCAGACTACATCCGTGCAGCTACCTTCACAAGGATGGCAAGGGAGCTGGAGCTTTAACGCTCTCAGCAGTCTCCACGACAGTTGTAGTTACTTCAAAAACGCCTCTTAAAAGCTATAACGCGTAAACTGGGCGAGGTGAAGAACGTTGAGCGAGGAAAAACTTTCGCAGGAGTTTAACTCCGTTGTCGGCTTTTTCACGCCTGTGCCTCCTCCTTTGAAGCTCAACGTTGAAAAGGTTCCAACGTTCGCTGTTGACCTCTCGAAGATGCAGGTTAAGGCTCCGGAGTATTGGAGCGAAATTGAGCATTTGAAGGAGCTTTTAGGCCATGAGGTCAAACACGCGTCTGGCGACGGCCTGCCCTACACTTACAGGGACGCGCTTCGCCACGAAGCTCTCCTCATGAAAAACCTCGGCGTATCGCTCGCAGCTGCGAGGAGCCTTCTCAACGTTGTCTACGACGCGGTCGTCGACCTAAGGGTTGCAGCTGAAAGCCTCGACGCGAAGGGAATGTGCGACGAGTGGCTCAAGCTTTTCCCGGTGAAGGACGAGGGAACAAGCTACCACCTTCTGCAGGTGCTGTACAAGGACTTCTTCGAAGCCAGCCTTCCGGACTCAGCGTACGAAAGCTGGTTGAGGTCTCAGTCTAGTTACAGGAGACTCAGGGACCTCGTGAAGTTCATGGCTCAAAACAAGCCAGCGACAAACGAGCTTGACGGCGTCGTCTTCGAAGCTGCTCGCCTCGTCGCCGAGCTTTCAAAGGCTGAACCGCAGGCACAGCCGATGGACGTCGGCTTCGACAGGGGAGACCCGAACGTGAGAGCTGACGCAGCCGAGGTAGGCTTGGACTTAGGGTTGGACAGCCAACAGCTAGCCGAGCTGATGGGCGTAGGTGAGGAAGAGCTTGAAAAAGCGTTGGAGGGGGCTGCGGAGGACAAGGTTAGAGCGGTGCTTTGGAGGAGGATCCTCGGCTTCAAAGAGCTTTTCTCGGCAACCTCGCTGTTGGAGGTTAAGGAGCCTGTCAGAAGGCGTTGGAAGCCATACTCGAGGCGGGTTGACCCAGTTTCAGTTGCGAAAGCTCCAGACGACCCTAAAAGGTGGATGGAGCCAGCCGTTGAAACCGTGTTGACGGTTGAGCAGGAAGGCGATTCAGGAGGCTTCACGAAGCTTTTAATGCTGTTGGACTGTTCAGGAAGCACCTCTGAACTTCACCGCGGCAGAACCGTGCTCGGCTACATTAAGGACGCAGCCCTCGGCCTTCTCGCGTACGCTAAACAGTTCAGCCTTCCAGTCGTCACCATAGCCTTCAGCACAGACGCTTGGCTCCTCTCGAAAGAGTCTAAAAACTACGTGGAGCATGGAAAGCGGATATTCATGTTGAGGCCTCTGGGCTCCACAAACCTCGCGGACGCCGTCAGACTTGCGTTGACGCTTAAGCCTGAAAAGGCTCTTGTGGCGTTGCTCACGGACGGACAGGTGGAGGAACGCGACTTGGAGCTCTTCGCAGACCAGTCTAAAGCGAACAGGGTTTTAGCCGCCGTTGTAGGCAAAGGCGTTGAAGGGGTGAAGCGGATAGGGGACAGGGTTCAGCTGTACGAGGTAAAGCCAGACGAGGCAGGAAAAACGCTTATCTGCGAACTTCCATGGAGGACCGCGAAAAGTGAAGTATAAGTGTCCAAACTGCGGCGAAGTCGACGAGAAGGATGTTGTCTGGCTCATCGAGGACATAGCCAACTGCACTCTCGCAGGCTACTATCCCCGCTGCTACGAAAGAATCGCGGAGAAACACGTCGAACTTGGAGAATGGTTCCTACTGGCTCCGAAATGAAGGCATTGTGAACGCTTAGGAGGTGAAAACATGAGTAAAGCATGGAAAGTTTGCGCTACACTTCTCATCTTGGCGCTCGCATGCTCCACGATCTACCTCTCATCCTTAGACCTCCAAATTTCAGCGGCGCTGACGCATACGGAAGAGGAGAAAAGCCTGTTTAAGGCTGAAAACGAAGCTTTACGCGGCGAGCTCAGCAGCCTCAATCAAAACTTCACGTCGCTAAGCGAGGCCTACTCCTCCCTGAACGAGTCTTACATGCAGCTATCGCAAGAGCACTCCGCCCTCCAAATCAGCTACAACGCTCTGGAGGACGCATACGTGCAACTCAACTCCTCTTATCAGCAACTCAACTCCTCCTACAGCAGCCTCTTCAACGCGTATTCAGCCTTGAACTCGACGTACGGCGAGTTGCTCACGCGCTACTCCACCCTCAACGCAACATACAATGAGCTCCTCAAGCAGTACTCAGCCTTGAACGCAAGCTACAGCCAGCTCCTCTCCTTAAACAGCTCCTACGCTAAGCTTTACACAGCTCTGTATGAACCTTTAACGAACAAAACGGTTCCAACGACAGAGGAGCTTCAAGCTTGGCTCAGGGAGGACCCGACCGACACGATCGCTTACAACATGCCGAACTTCGTGTGCGGAGACTACGCGGTCATGCTCGCGTTCCACGCCAAGCTCATGGGCTGGGACATGGGCGTTGTCGCTGTTCTGGGGAAGAAGGCGGACGGCTCAGAGTTCAACCACGCTTTCAACGCCATAATCTGCGGGGAAGGCCTGGTCTACGTTGAGCCTCAGACTGACGACGTCTGGTGGTACAACGGTCACAGCGAAATCCAGCCTGGAGGGTGGTACGAGTACCCCGGCTTCGGGCAAGTGTACGTGCAAGAATACGTTATATTGACACTCTACGACCAGGGCGGTTAACATGGGTTTGGAAGAGGAAATAGCGGAGCTAGCGAGGAAGCACGGGTGGAGCGTTGAGCTTAGGCGGAAGCACGGAAGGAAGATACAGGACCTCGTCATGGAAAGAAGCGGCCTCGTCCTCGTGGTCCAAGTTAAAGACCTGTCTTCTCCGGCGGGTCCCAAAGCCGTAAGCCAGGCGAGACAGGACTACCAGGAGTACCTTACGGACCTCGTTAAGCGCAGGCTCGGTCTCCTAGTTGTTCCGGTGCTCGTCTCAAAAGGTTTTTCGCCGAAGGCTAAGCGCCGCGCTTCATCCTACCGCGTGAGGTGCTACGCGCCTGACGAGCTTGAAAGGCTCCTCACATGAGCCGGCATTTAAAAAGGCAGGAGAGTTAGACCGAATGGTGAAAATGGGCTTCGTGCTTGTCTACGAGAGGGCTGAATGCCGAAGTTGCCGCTGGTTTACGGGGAGGCTTTCCATGGAAGAAAGGCTCAGGCTTCCGCCGAGCGCTAACGTGGAAGCTATTGGAAGGTGCAAACACAAGATAGTTATCATCCTGAGAAACAACGGTGCGCCGACCAGACACTGCCCGACGGCTGAGCGGCACAAAAAACCGAAGAAGGAGTAAAACAAAGTGGGCGGGAGCTTGCGTAAAGTGCACATCTGCCCGTTATACCACGAGCCCGTCGATGCCTTCTGCACACACGTCCTGAAAGTCCACGGAACGGAAGCGTTGGAAAGGGCTTTAAAGGGCGAAATTCGGCCTGTTGAGGCGGAAGGAGAGGCATCGAAACCTTCGCCTGCAAGGGTTACTGTTTACTGTGACGGAGCGTGCGAGCCGCGCAATCCTGGCGGCGTGGCAACTTACGGCTTCGTGGTGTATGTTGATGGAAAGAAAGTGGGCGAAGGTAGAGGCTTGGCTATGGCTGAGCCATGGAGCAACAAGTCCTCAAACAACGTTGCAGAGTATTCGGCGATGATAAACGCGTTCAAGTGGCTCACCGAGAACGGGTATAGAAGCGCGGACGTGCTCGTAAAAGGCGACAGTCAGCTGAGCATAAGGCAGATGCAGGGCACGTACGAGGTTAGAGCGCCCAGAATCGTTCCGCTCCATCAGGAGGCGAAGAGGCTTGCAGTCGCGTTCAGAAGAGTCCGGTTCCAGTGGGTTCCACGCGAGGAGAACGAGGAGGCGGACATGCTGAGCAAGCTTGCGCTGAAGGACTACTGGCGGGAGTACAAAGCCGAGAAGGCGAAGGAGATGAAGCCAGAGGAGGTGGAGCCGCTTTCGGGCTTAAAGTTCAGGGTGAGGCGCTACATCGTCGACCTTGAAAAGTGCACGTGTGAATGTCCGGACTACAGGCGGGCGAACAGCAACCCAAGGCTGAGGGTTAAGCTTCCGTGCAAACACATCCTCGCAGCGGAGTCAGCCAGCAAAACAACTGGAGGTGTGTTGAAATGTTAAAGGTTGCACCTAAAATTGAGTTGGACAGCGCCTTCAAATCCTCCGTTTTAGGCTCTCTGAAGGCGAGGTACGAGGAAGAGCGCGTTGGAATACACGCAACCGACCTGCTCTGGCCTAGGCAAACCGTCTTCAGGAAGCTTCAGGGGTTGAAGGTTTCAGAGAGGGACGCAGTCTTCTTCGCGTTGGGCGCCGGAGAAGGTGAGGTTGCTGAGGAGCTCATGGGGAGGAGGCGCGAGGTTGTGGTGGTGCACAACGGCGTAATCCACACCGTCGACTCAATAATCCTCGAGGGGGGAAGCCTCGTTCCAGTCGAGATTAAGACGACGAGGTCAAGCCCTCCAAGCAGCAAAAGCCACTACTTGCTGCAGCTTGGAATGTACTGCGCCGCTCTAAAAGTCAGCCGCGGCAAGCTCGTCATATTCTACCTAAACGACGGCGTCATCGAGGCTTACAGCGCTGCCTACTCGCCAGACCTGCTCAGAAAGATCGACCAGTTCGAGATTGAAAAGAGGCTCGAAATTGAGGAAGCCCTCCGCCTCAAAGACCCGTTGAAGGCTTCATGCGTTGCAGGAGACCCTGATTTAGACTGGAAGTGCCTGACATGCCAGTACTGGACCAAGTGTAGCGGGAGGCGTGTGAGCTTCAGGATCGACTTCCCCCAGCCGCTTATTGCCGGAAGAGCTTACGAGGGAACGCTCCTCAGGGAAGCGCTTCTTGCTGGAGAGCACGGATGCGACGTTAAGCTTCACAGGAACCAGGCAGGCGAGATAACCGCCGTAGAAGCTTCAGGAGATGAGGTCAAGCTTGTTCCGCTGAGGAGGAGGGCCGAGGATATAAGAACTAGGGTCGGCGCAAAGTAGCCGGAAATTCCGCTTCAGTTTCCGACTCCTCGAAAACAGAGATCCTAAATTCGACAGGACTCGGCTGGCCTTTTTAAGCCCACTTGGAGATAGGTTCTGATGCGACATGTTTTCAAGCATGTATGCTGACACAGAAACGTGGAATCCTTTCATCGGTTGCCTCCACGGTTGCGTGTATTGTAAGGTATCCTTCCAGAGACAAGTTAAACGGTGGGCTAAACGCAACTGCGAGCTTTGCTACCGCTACATCCCGCACACCCACCTTGAAAGGCTCAAACGCGTTCCAAACTCGCCGGTAGTGTTCGTCTGCGGAGACGGCGACATCGCGTTCTGCGACTCTGAAACCCTCAAGCTCGTCGCGGACCGCTTGAAAACGCACAGCGAAAGGTGTCCCGGCAGAACCTACTACTTCCAGAGCAAGGACTGGAGCCGTGCAGGCAGAGTCGCTCCGCTCGTCGAAAACGTTAAAGGCGCAGTTGTGCTGGAAACACTCGAAACCAACAGGGACAGCGGATACAGCCTAATCTCGAAGGCTCCTCCTCCAACCGTGAGGCATAAAAGCTTCCTCGAGCTCAGCCACCCGAGGAAGGCGATAACCGCTGAGCCGCTTCTCGAATTCGACGTCGATGAGTTCTACAGGATGATTGTGGAGGCTGAACCGGCGTTCGTGTGGATAGGCTACAACTCTAAGCCAAACCTGATACGGCTTCCGGAGCCAAGCCTTGAGAAGACGGCCAAGCTAATCAGGCTCCTAAAGGGAAGCGGCGTAGACGTTCGAGGAAAAAACCTGAAAGGTTTGGAAATCTCGGAGGTGGTTTGAATGTTTGAAGCCTTCGTTTTGTTGCACCTCGAAGGCCCTTCAAAGGTTAAGGAGCTTTTGAAGGTTGAAGGCGTCGTGGAAGCGTGCGCAGTTGAGGGAGAATACGACGCCTTAGTTCGACTCCGCGCGGAAACGCTTGAAAAGCTGAAGGAAAGCGTGCATGTGATGAGGCGTTTGGGCTTCGTCCGCTCAACTGCAACCATGATAGTTCACAGAAACAAGCTTTAGGACAACTTGAAGGAGGTGATATGCATGGTTAAAGTTTCGAGCAGATACGACCCGAAGTTCGCGGAGTACTTGAAAAGCGTAGGCGGAAAGTGGGATCCGAACGCCAGGGCTTGGGAAGTGCCTGAGGAGCGCGTCGAAGAGGTTGAGGCTAAAGCCAAGGAGCTTAAAGTCCAAAGCTTCAAGGTTGGAGCAGCCGGACAGGCTGAAAAGGCTCCCACCAAAGAGGCGCCCGCTGAAGGAGCGATAAGGATGAAGTTGAGCAAAGACGGACGGTTCGTGCTAATATCCGTCGACCTGCTGGCTTTCACGGAGGACGTCAGGCAGATGCTGGACGGCAAGAGGCGCTCAGTCAGGTTCAGGGTTCTCCCGCCGAGGCGCCAGACGTAGGCGTCCAACATAGCCTGCTTCCAATTCTGTGGAGTTGAAAAGGGTTGTATCCGAGGTACATGTACGCGAGGATCTTGATCTGGGTTCTGACGCCGCTCGATGGGCGGCATCAAGAGGAGCTTGAGGACGCGGTGAAGGAGCTGCTGCAAAGGTTCGGCGTGAGAGCAAGGGTCAAGTCGCTTTCAACCGGCAACGAGATGACCGTTTGGGAGGAGCGTTGATGATGGCCGACGCTGCGGTCACCCTCCCCTTCACCTTCAACGGGAAAGAGTTCGCCTACGGCAGGGTGCGGTTCAACGTTTATAACATGGTTCGCGTTGAAGGTTTCGACTTCAATGTGCCAGTAAAATACGCGCTCAAGCTGTTGGGCGGTGGCAGGGACGCGTGGCGCTTCTTGGAAGCTACTGCCAAAGCGCCCATCTTGAACGAGGTCAAGACGGAGCTTTTGGAACAGGCGTCTAACGAAGGGCTGGCATCCGCTTGGAAAAGTTTAAGCATATATATTGAGAATGCGCCCAACGGCAAGCCTAGGTTCTACAAGCGGCAAAACAGCGACCTCAGAGTGGATCTTACGGATGGGCTAGCAGGAGTTAGCTTCTACTTCGACGACGACCTGAAGGACACTGTTTCTGAGCTTCCGGTGAACGTCTACTGCGAAACCCAGGGAGTGTACTTCCTCGACCTAGGCCTCAGCCTCTATACGCAAGCCTCAGCCCAAATCGAAGACTTCCTCAGGTTCGCCTGTAGAGTTGCTGAAATCACGGACTACAGGTCTTCCGGCAGAGGCAGGCTTTGCATGCGAACCTACTTCAGCAACAGAGCCGAAGCTTACAGGCTCCTCGCAGAAATGGAGCGCGATACCGCATGGAGGAGGGAGAGAGAGGCGCTCTGGGATATGCTTGAGCGCGAGCAGGTTATACGGTGTGCACACGGATTCTTCTGTATCAACAACGCCAATATGGTCCACTACAACGATGTCTACTATGTGACAAACGATGGGCAGACCTTCAGGTTCAACTGCGGTGGCGCGGCTTTGAGAGAGGCTGTGCTCCGCACATACAAGAGCGGGAAGCCGAAGCGCGCCGTCGAAGTTGAAGAGCCATGTGAACTGAGGCGCGTGGCGAAGCTTGTGGCTGAGATCTCTCCTGAACTTGCAATTGTCGTGGCGCCTTAACAGCTTCCTGACAGACTCCTCGCTGATAAAGTTTCCAAAGAAGCACATGCGTGCACTTAACCCTCTTAAGCAGGAGGGATTCTCATGGTAAGGAAGAAGTACTGGGTATGCGTTAAGCCGTCAGCCTTTCCAGGCGAGAAGTACAGGGTCCACTTCTGCAAGAAATACGGGAACTACTACGGCGGCGCTCTCGGCGTGGAAAGCAAGGAGGAGCTGCTCAAGCTCCTTAAGGACGTCTTCAGGGAGTGGGAAGGCTACGACCCGATACTCCAGAGGGACGGCGACAGGGTTACGCCTGGAAACCTCGAGCTTGAAATACTCGCTCCAGACGTTGCGCCTGACGAGATAATAAGCCTAGTCAGGAAAAACCGCTAGCGCTTCCATTTTCTCCGTTTAACTTTGCGAGGTGGTTTTATGCAAGTTGAAGAGCTAGTTGAGAGCATCTTTGCCAGTGTTCAATGGGACTGCTGGCGCTTTATGCTTCCGGCAAAGCCTCTGCTGAAGCTCGACATTGCTGTGGTGAGCCACGGCCACGCGGACCACTGGCATCCAAACTTCCAGCGGAAAGACGTTGTGTTGGTCCCTGCAGAAGTAGCAGTTCCGAGCCAGTTTAACAACCTAAGCAACATCATACGCGTAAGCTCTGAGGAAAGTTTCGGAAGCATCCGGTTCATGAAGATCGGTTGGCAGAGCCTAGCAACCTTTATCAGAAAACGTATCAGCCAGCCCCATGCTTTCTGGTGGCTGGTTCGCGCTGGCAGCGCAAGGGTGCTGTTTGTGGGCGATGCCGACCTTGGGGATGTGGCTTTGCTGGAGCGTTTTACCGGCAAAATGTTTGAGCAAGGCTTGCCGCTGCACGGCGTCCTCTTGCCGTCTTTTGGCGGGGTGTTAAGGCATGGAGCCGGCGGTGCTAGAGAGCTTTCGGCAGCGTTAGGAGAGTTCGCGTGTGAGCTGCGAGGCAGGTACGACGTGAAGATTGGCGCGTTGCCGCATCCGGTAAATGCCGATTGGGCGGACTATACCGCCGTCCGGCTATGAAGCGTTTGTGCGTACAAAATTTAAACTTTTGTACGCACACCATTAATGGAGGTTGAAATATGCCGCACTTCATTCTAAAGCTGAATAAAAGGAACCTCGAGATAGCGGAAGCAATCAAGAAGGTTGCCGACGGAGTTAAGGTTGAAGTGCTCGAGGACGGCATACGCGCATCCTTCGATTATGGACTCGACATCTCGCGCCTTGAGCTCGGATCAGCCGGCGTAAATTTGACGCCAAGTCAATGGAATACGCTTGCAAGGGAGATAAAGAGAACATTGGTAGGCGCGAAGGTCAGAGATTTCAACAGCACTCTCATAGGCATTCATCCTCTGAAGACTGGGCGCGTCTACATTCGCTTAGACCCTTTGGAGAAGGCGCTGATCGCTGACGCGGCCAAAATCGAGCAGAAGACCATAACGGACTTCATAAGAGCTGCGGCGCTTAGGATGGCTGAAGAAGTCTTCGATAGGGAGACTTTGAAGAAAATGCAGAAGCGGAAAGAAGCCAGCGAAGGAAGCGGAAGCGCACCCGCCTATGTGAGCTGAATGTATGACAAAACCTTAAATTTTGTAATACATCAAAATTGCGCTGGAGACCAACGAGAGGAATGTATGGACAAACCTCATATTTTCCATTCAAGAACGTATATACAAGCTACCTTGCTTGGTCAAAGTTGCTGAGACAATGAGGGAGACGACGGAAAGTGGCGTGTAGCGCGCACATGACCGCTTTTAAGTCTTCATGCTTTAAGGAGGTGATGGCTCATGTCCGGAGACGTTCAGACCGTTAAGGTTCCGAAGGGAGTTGAGAAGTATAAGAAGATAGACTTGAAGCTGCTGCCCGGCGAGAACGTTGAATCCATAGTGTCGATGTCGCCGCTTTCGAAAATGAGGAGCTACGTTGTCTGCGGCCTAGTCGCCGTCTTCGCCTTTCTCCTCTATCAGCTTTTCAGCGGACCAATAACCGCGGAGTTGCTTGCGCCGCCCGTAGCAACCTTCATCGCCTTGTGGATCGTCTGGAAGGCTGGAGACGTCAAGGACGTTAAAGGACTCGTGTTGAGCGCGGTTAAGTACGCCGTCTACCTCGTCCTGCTAAGCTACGCGTTGGCCTTCTTCGCCTCCTACTTTGCGCCGCTCCTCAGCGCCGTCCAGTCGGCTACAGGCATGCAGGCTGAAGCGCCGAAGTTCTCAGCAGACCCATTTGAGAACGCCCGCGGAATCCTCTCGTACGCAGCAAGCCTCCTGAACGCTTACGCCGTCCAGTTCGCTCCGCACATAAGGCTCGCCTCGATCGCCGCTGCCGCCGTCGCCTCGGCTTGCATTCCGCTTGTCTACATGAGCTGCAGAGGCCAGCTCTACTACGTTACTGATAGGAGGCTTGTGGTAAGGCGCAAGTTTGGAACGGTGCAAGTGACGACGCTTCCGCTTGACGGGGTTGTGGAGGTCACAGCCTTCCAGGGATTCTTCGCAAGGCTTCTGGACTACGGGGACATAGTGCTCTCCATGGTCAGCGGCGGAGGCGTCACCGAAAGCCTCCAGCCGAGGCCAGTTCAGCCTGTCGGAGGCTTCTACTCCGTTAAGCGTAAGCTTGAAGGCGTCAGGGACGTCTGGCAGCTTAAGGACGCAATCATAGAGTTGAGGGACAAGTACGTTGAGGCAAGGTACCTGGCGAGGATAGAGGATGAGCTTAAACGGATAAGGCAGGCGACGGAGCAGAAGCAGGCGGAAGCCAAAGAGGTTAAGGCAGCCGAAAAGAAGGAGAAGCCGCCGCCGTATGCAGCCTGAAAAGCCTGAAACCGCAGACCTGCGCGCTTCAATGAAGGCAAATGGCTTAACGCAGATAAACTTCTTCGACGGCCAGCTGATTGGCTTCGCTAGGAAAAAGGACGGCGGAGATTTCGTATCGCTTGAAGTTTCAGTTGACTTCAAACGCATGAAGGTTTCAGCCACAACCATAAGGGAATCGGCCGACAAGAACAGCATGAACAGGTTTAAAGAGGTCGACTACAAGGAGGCGGGCTGGCGAACGCATGACGAAGCCTCACAGCTGATAGGCAAGTACTGCCGAGTACTGCCGCGCTCTAAACGGTTAGATGTTGCCGCCACCATGAGGGGCCACGCGTATCACTTTTGAAGGATAAGTGGGAGGTGAACTACTATGGAAGTCACCCTTGAAGGCTTCCTAGCTTCGGAGTTGCCGGATGACGTTAGGTCGAAGGTCATCGAGGAGTACCGGTGGATAAACGTCGACTACGATTGGTGGGAGTTCGTCATCGACGAGTTCATCGACCATATGCAGAAAGCGTACGGTGCAGTTCTTGAGAAGGAGAAAATCGAGTTTGACCTTGACCAAGGAAGGCATGTGAAATACAACGGGAGTTTCTGGATGAACGTTGAAGCGTGCAAGGATAAGGTGCAGACACTACGGGAGATCTATTCGCTAATAGCGACCGCAGCCATGTTGGAGCCAGAGTTAGCCCAGCAAATAAAGGAATCAATAGATGACATGGAAGTCGGCTATGAGCGCGGAAACCTCTCAATTACGTGGAGCGATGTTTACGGTGAGAACGAAAATAAAATGGACCCGTTTGACGCGCTTGCACACATCCTCAACGATGACTACTGCGCACTCCTTCCGGATGAGTTGGAGGAGCAGTTGAAGGGACTAATCGACGATGAATTTCAAAAACTCCTCAACCATCTGCGAAGCGAATATGAGTACCTGACCAGCGACGAGTGCGTGGTCGAAACGCTGAATGCAAACGAATACCTTTTCACCGAGACTGGTGAACGGATACCGCACGTGGGCTTATGAGTAAGTTCCGCAACGTGCTGAAAACGCGTAATTCCGGGCGGGAGCTGGCGCCTTTTAAGGCATCCCGCCCGAAGCGTTCCAGGACACGCTATACGTCCTGATGAGCCAGCGAATCCCCCTGAAGAGGTCAGCTTCCCAAGCTGGCCGCTCCTCAGCACGTGCTGAGGGGTTGGCTCCATCGCGCTGGCCGCCTGAAAAGGCGTGATGCGGCGGAGCCGAAACGCGGAGCAACTCCGCATAGGGGAATGCGAGGAGCCACCGTTGCAAAGCGGCTCCTCCTAAACCCTGAAAAGGCCTCTGGGGACGCGACTACCCTGCTGGCTCTCACCTCCTACCCCTACCTGCCGGATGCCTGGCGGGAGCTGAGGCAGGAGGGGAATCCCGCTCGCCGGAAAATTGCCTCAAAAACACTTCACCGGCGTGAAAGGCCAGCAGGTTCGCGATTTCCCCAGAGGCTTTTTTGCTTATTCCGGGCGGAGTCCGGCGCCACATGGCGTTCCGCCCGAAGCCTTCTGGGAGCTTAACCGTCTGCTAGGCGTCTCCCGATGAGCCGGAAATCCCCCTGAAGAGGCTGGGCTTCTCTAAAAATTGGTTTGACGGCCCAGCCGCTCCTCCGCATCCCCGCGGAGGGGTTGGCCTGTCGCCCGGCCGCACAGTATGTGCGTATGCGGCAGGCCGAAACGCGCGTTCCGCGCGTAGGGGAACGCCGCGCCAAGTAGAGCGCGGCATCCCAGGAGGTTTGAAAAATGTCCGAAATATCGGCGAAACTGACAGGTTTAGCGACCCTTAAAAGTCTACAGGAGCAAAGCGTAGGGAGGCGTCTCGATGAAGTACGTTAGGAAACGCGACGGAAGGCTTGAGCCTTTCGACCAGAACCGCATAACTGAGGCCGTTTGGAAGGCTGCGAAGGCTGTTGGCGGACGCGACAGGAAACAGGCGCAGGAGATCAGCGACAAGATTGTTCAGCTGCTGCTTAAGCGCTTCGGCGACGATGGCGTTCCAACAGTTGAGGAGATACAGGACGCTGTTGAGAAGGTGCTGATAGAGAACGGACACGCTAGGACGGCGAAAGTGTACATCCTCTACCGCAGGCAGCACCAAGAGCTGCGCGAGGTGGCTCAACTGCTTGGACAGGTGGAGCTCGTTGAAAGCTACATCGACATGGAGGACTGGCGGGTTAAAGAAAACGCGAACATGACCTACTCGCTTCAAGGTCTCAACAACTACCTAGCGGGGACCGTCGTCGCCAACTACTGGCTGAACAAGCTGTACCCATCTGAAGTTGCAGAGGCGCACAGAAACGGAGACATCCACATACACAACCTGAGCATGCTCGCCGCCTACTGCGTTGGCTGGGACATGCTTGACCTGCTGCTGACAGGCTTCAAGGGAGCGCCTGGAAAGGTCGCGAGCAAACCGGCTAAACACTTGAGGACTGCGCTGTTGCAGATGGTCAACTTCGTCTTCACGCTACAAAACGAGACCGCTGGAGCTCAGGCTTTCAGCTACATAGACGTCTACCTTGCGCCGTTCATACGCAAAGACGGCTTAGACCAGAAAGCTGTTGACCAAGCGGTGCAGGAGTTCATATTCAACATGAACGTCCCGACGAGGGTTGGAGGGCAGTGCCTGTCCGAAGACACCAAGATATTGACGCCTGAAGGTTGGAGGTCCTACAATGAGGTCAAGGTAGGCGACCAGGTTTACACCTTCAACGTTAAAACCAAGAAGCTTGAGCTGAAGCCTGTAAAATACGTCTACGTCGGGCGGCATAATGGGATCATGTACAGGCTGCGGAATAGAACGCAAGACCAGCTGATATCGCCGGGCCACCGCGTTGTCAGGCTGCTCTTCAACACGGAAAACTACAAGCTTGAACCTATCGAAGAATGCTTGAAGCTGAAGTCAGGCACCTACATACCCACCCCCGCCGTCACAACAAATGAGAACCCTGATGTGCCGATCAGCGACGAGCTGTTGAAGCTTACAGCGTGGATCTTGTCCGAGGGCTGCATTGAGAAAATGAGCAAAAACTCATACAGGCTGATGATCACGCAATCGGACACCAAACACCCAGATAACTTCAAGGAAATAACAGAGTTGCTAAAGCAGTTCAATGCGAAGTTCACGATAAGGAGAAGGAAAAGGCTTGGAACAGGATGCGATATAAGGCTGACCCCAACCTCATCCAAGCCAATACTAAGGGCCTTAAACAATGAGAAGAAGCCTCCAGCATGGCTCTACAAGCTAAGCCGAAGACAGGCTCGAATCTTCCTTGAGACCTTTATCAAGGGAGATGGATACTGCGAGCCTTACAGGCGCAGGATCGTTACAACAAGCCAAGAGCTGGCGGAGACTTTGGCGGCTGTAGCTGTGTTAGCTGGTTTCAACTGTTCGATAAGGATGCGGATCATGAAACCTCCGTCAAAGAAAGCGCAATATTACCTGATGATAACGAAGTCCAAGCACGACGCCATACTAAAGGTTTCAACCGTCAACTACAACGGCATAATATGGTGCGTGCACACTGAAAACGAAACAGTGGTCGCCAAAAGGGGCGGCTGCATATTTATCACAGGCAATACGCCTTTTTCAAATGTAACACTCGGCGCCGGAGTTCCAGAGTTCATGAAGGACACGCCTGCAGTCGCAGACGGCAAAACCTCAGGCGAAGCCTACGGCGAATACGAGCGCGAGGTCGAGATGTTCAACAGCGCGTTTACGAAGGTCATGTGCGAAGGCGACGCTGAAGGACGAGTCTTCACGTTTCCAATACCAACCTACAATGTTACGCCGGACTTCAAATGGAATTCCGAAGGCATGTTCGAGATGACCGCAAAGTACGGCATACCGTACTTCGCAAACTTCGTAAACAGCGACATGAAACCCGAGGACGTCAGGTCAATGTGCTGCCGCCTAAGGCTCAACACCAAAGAGCTCAGAAGCCGCGGAGGTGGACTCTTCGGCGCAAATCCGCTCACCGGCTCCGTTGGAGTCGTAACCATAAACCTTCCCAGGATAGGTTACTTGTCGAAGGACGAGGGCGAGTTCTTCGAGAGGCTTGACAGGCTGATGGACGTTGCCAAGACGAGCCTTGAGATCAAGCGTAAAGTGCTGGAGCGCTTCACCGAGAACGGTCTATACCCGTACTGCCGCTTCTACTTGAGGGACGTTAAAGCGGCGCACGACCAGTACTGGCGCAACCACTTCTCGACGATAGGCATCATAGGCATGAACGAGGCTCTGTTGAACATGTTCGGCTGCGGCATAGCTGACCCTGAGGGCGTGAAGTTCGCGGAGAAGGTTCTGACGCATATGCGCGAAAGGCTCGTCGAGTTCCAGGAGGAGACGGGAAACCTCTACAACCTTGAGGCAACGCCTGCCGAGGGAACAAGCTACAGGCTCGCGAGGATAGACAAGCACAAGCATCCAGACATAATCGTTGCAAACGAGAAGCAGCTGAAGGATGGAGCCGCACCGTTCTACACCAACTCCACGCAGCTTCCAGTCGACTGCGACCTAGACCTCTTCGACGCTCTTGAGCTCCAGGACAGGCTTCAAACGCTCTACACCGGCGGGACAGTGTTCCACGTATGGCTCGGCGAGAGGCTTCCTTCCTGGCAGTCGGCGTCGGAGCTCGTTAAGCGGGTTTTCAGAAGCTTCCGCATGCCGTACATAACGTTGACGCCGACGTTCAGCATATGCCCAAGCCACGGCTACTTGAGCGGCGAGCACAGGCAATGTCCACAGTGCGGAGGCAAATGCGAGGTCTACTCGCGAGTGGTAGGCTACCTGCGCCCGGTGGACCAGTGGAACGAGGGAAAACAGGCTGAGTTCGCCATGAGGCGGACGTACGAGAAAACGGCGGCGGCTGAGGCTTGAAGTTCAGCGGCCTCCAGAAGACAAGCCTGATAGACTTCCCGAACCGCATCGCCTCAGTCCTCTACACGCCTGGCTGCAACCTCCGCTGTCCGTACTGCCACAACTGGCAAATAGCCTTCCACCCATCGCCCCCTTTTCTTTCAGAGGATGAAGCCTTACGCGTCCTTGAAGGCAGGAAGGAGCACGTGGACGCCGTCGTCGTGACGGGCGGCGAGCCGACGATACGTGAGGATCTGCCGCTTTTCCTGGAGAAGCTGAAAAGGAAAGGCTTCGCCGTGAAGCTGGACACGAACGGCTTCAGGCCGGACGCTTTGAAGGCGTGCCTTGCATGGCTCGACTACGTGGCGCTTGACGTTAAAACCTCTCCTGAAAAGTACAGGCTTCTTGGAGCTTCGGACCCATCGCCCCTAATCGAGTCAATACGGATCTTGAAGGAGTGCAGCGTCGACTACGAGTTCAGAACCACTGTTGTCCCAAGCCTAGTCGACGCCGAAGACATCCAAAGAATCGGCGAAGCTTTGAAGGGCGCTAAACGCCTCGCGCTGCAGCAGTTTGTTCCGGAAAACGCGTACAGCGCAGAATACAAAGCCATCAAGCCCTACGACGCTGAAACCATCCGCCACCTCGCCGAGACCCTGAAACCCTACGTGAAAACAGTTCTGTGTAGGTTCTGACCCTCAGAAAATCGCAGGATATGCTCCAGGACAGGCTCCCTCTTTTGACGTAAAAGTGGAACTTTTCTGAAGCTTTTCGATTGTTCAAGCGTCCAAAGAAGGCTAAATGGAGCTTCTTCTGATGCCGCTAATTAAAACTGGGAGCTTTCTAGCGTAAGATGACAGAGCGAACTGTGTAAGCACGCTTACCCGCCCACACATACCCCGCTCTACTAATCCTCTCTTTTTTAATCCCCATGTGAAGTAAGCACGCTTACCTTAAGCTTACCTTACGCTGCGCGACTTAAATCCCCAGCTAAAACCCCCACGTTTATCCAATCCTTACCGGTTTTTCTTCTATGAAGCCTGAAAGCGAAGACAACGGACTTCCACTAAACGCCTTATGCATGATATTTAAAAACAGCCAGCTCATACCTCCAATCAGTGCCCACCGGGATAATTTTCTGTTAAAGCTTCACAGAGCTCGATTTTCCATGCTCACTCTTCGCCTAACTCTCGAAGACTAGCTCTCGAAGAGTCTGCTCTAAGCCTTCTCCGCCTCACCCAAAACGTATATCTTGAACGTTCTCGTGCCCCTGCACCCTACAACGCCTAAAGCTTCAAGCGCCGCCATAAAGCCGCTCAACCAGTTGCGAGATATGCCGATTGAACGCTCAAGCTCGCTTAAGCTCGACATCCCGTTCTTGGACAGGTGCCGCTTAACCTCCTCAAGCACGCTCCTCGGGTTGTCCGTGTCAGCCATGCGCCCACCAGTAGCGTAACGCACCCACACTTAAAAACGCAAAACAGGAGGCAAGGCAAAATGAAAACGGAAAAGAAGGCAAGGGAAACTCTTTGCATGCAAGCTTGCAAACAAACATAGCCATAAACAACGAAACAAACAACAAACCAAACAAAGCCACAAATAAACAACAAAGCGAACAACAAACCGAACGGACGCAACGTAGAGATTGCAGCGCTGCTAAGCCATGCTGGCGTGCCCCTGGAGCGTAGGCTACGCCCGGTTGGAGAGCCACGTACTGACGCTTAGCTCTATGGACGCGCCGAAAGCGCTTGTGACAACTGAAGCCGCCGTGGCCTCTATGACGTGAAGCGTGCCCTGGTTTTGAGGTCTTGGATGGAGAAGCCCAAGAGCCGTGGAGCCATGAATGAGGCGAATCGCAGCCTGTACTGAGCTAGAGGCGTAATGCCTCCTCAAGCATAGAGCAGCACAAAAGGCGTGCCTGAGCTCTTGGAGCGCCTCGCTGACGTATGGGCGTGCAGCAAAATAGCGAGGGGAACAATGGGTTCAGTATTGCGCGGCTGCTTCCTTTATGTGCTGTATGCGCTGGAGCTGCTTTTTGATGTCTTCGATTGTCTTCTTGTCGGTGAGCTGGTAGCATATGCAGCGCTTGCTGATGTAGGTCGTGGTCTTTATGCGGGGGTTGCCGATAAGCGATTCAAGGAATGCTCTTTCGCTGTTGTTTTGGGGTTTGATGGGACAGGTCCTTGCTAGGCGGTCGGCGAGGTCGGCTGGTATGGCCCAGAACCAGTGGCGTTGGATGTCGCGGAACAGGTTGCATTTGTCGTGGTTTCTGCCTGTGTAGACGGCGACGAGGCCTTTGGCGTTGGCGGTTAGCCTGGCGGTTTTGCCGTCTGAAGCGCCGAAGCGACGGAAGGCTTCAGGCTCTTCACAGTCGAAGCTGAGCAAAACGGCGAAGGCAGAATCGAGCATGTAAAAAGCACCTCCTTAACGTTTAGGTTTTTCAGAAGTTGCAGCGGGTGCCAAGCGCCTTCTGATGCGGCTTTCAGCGGCACCTCTCAGCGTCGTTTAAAGCCCCTTCAGGGGCGGCGCGGGCACTCTGAACGCCTATGGGCGCGTCTAAGCGTCCGACGGTAGCGTAAGCCCGCAGGTGTTCGGTTTTAAATGTTCCTTTCAGGCTGGATTCCTCAAAACAGGAAAAAGCGTTAATAATATTTAAGCGTTTCTAAAAAGACGCAGCTGCGCGTCTAAAAACCGTTTGAAGCTTGAAAAGAGGGAGCTTTAGGAAAGGGGGCGATTTGTGTGCTTCCAAAACTAACGCGCAGATGCGCGTCAGCTCTGCCTTCACGTTCGAAGAGCCACTAGCTGTTCGAAATATAAGGCTGAGTGGCAAAATTTATGTTCGGCTCGAATATTCTGTTTTGGAGCGGCGGGCGTTTGTGACCCCCTTCCCCTAAAGGTACGTGGCAAAATAAATATATACAAATGCAAGATTTTATCAGCGGAGGCTGTCCTTGCATGCGTTCTGTTTTCAGCAGAAAAGAGAGCCTTTCTCCGAGGCATGTTCCGAAGTCGCTGCCCCACCGCCGAAAACACATGGACATGCTGCGCAGCCTCTTCAGCGAGTTCCTTGAAAGGCCAAGGGAGGTTTACCAGAAGGTTGCCCAAATATACGGGCCAACAGGCTCCGGGAAAAGCTGCACGGCCATGCGCTTCGGACTTGAACTTGAGGAGGAAACCAGAAGAAGGGGTGTACCGCTCAAGTTTGTCCACGTGAACTGCAAGCTCGGCGTAGACTCTACGTACGCTTTGTACCAGACCATCCTGCAGAAGGTTGCGCCTGAAACCGCTGGAAGAGGATACTCGCCGAGCGAGATGCTGAGGCAGACAATATTCCACCTTAAGAGGACAGGCGAGTACATGCTTCTAGTCATAGACGACGTCGACTACCTTGTGCGCACGTTGAGAGACAGGCGCGGTGAAAGCGGCGTGATCTTCGACCTGACCAGGCTTAACGAGATGTACCTCAGCGAGTACCAGCAAGTTGTAGGCGTCATATTCATAGCCAAGGACGCCTCCTTCAGGGAGCTGCTTGACCCAGCTGAAGTCAGCACGCTTGGAAGCGTAATACTGAGGCTTCCGCCCTACACGAGCGAGCAGCTCGCCGAGATCTTAGCAGAGAGGGCTGAAGAGGCGTTCAGGCCTGGAGCCGTCAGCGACGACGTGGTCGAGTTCGTCGCCGACTTGGCCGCGGGAAAACAGTACAACCCCGGAGACTGTAGGTTCGCGTTGGACATACTTTTGACGGCGGGGATGATCGCGGATTCGGAGTGGGCTGAACATGTCCGGCTCGACCACGTCAGGATGGCCGCCGCCGAATGGTTCGACGGCATAAGCACAGAAGACCTCATGGAGCTCGACGAACATGAGCTGCTCGTCCTACGCGCAACTGCGGACGCGCTGCACCTTAACGAGAAAGCCTACGTTACGGTGAAGGAGATTTGGGAGTACTACGAGATGGCATGCGCAACAAAGGAGGTTAAGCCTCTATCCTACGAGAAGGTTAAGAAGCATGTCTACGACCTCCACTGCAGAGGCCTCGTACACCAGTCAAAGAAGGGCGTAAGCGTTGTCGGCGCTCCGGTCAGAGACCTTAGCAGGGTTATCCCCACCATCGAGAGAGGCGAAAGGCTTGAATGGTGAGGTTGAGGAGGTCCTTGGAAGCCGCGGGAGGATAAAGCTGCTTAAAGCGTTAATCGAAGCTCAGAGAAGCGGATATGCCGCTTCAATGTCGAAGCTGAAGGCTGCGACGTGCCTGAGGGGACATAGCGTGCAGAGGCACCTTGAAATCCTCCTCAACCACGGGTGGGCAGAGGAAGTCAGAACAGCAGAGGGAAGGAAGTACAAACTGAAGGACAACGGCAAAACTGAAGCTGTCAAAAGGCTTTTCAGGGAGCTAGGATACATCTAATAAGCTCGCTTCGCCCGCCGCACTTTTCAACTACTTGTATCCCCGAAAGTTGTCCTCAAAAAATGTAATACAAAAAATCGAAAGCCATTTTTTAGCCTCTAAATTCGAAAAGAAGCTCTGTTTAGGCTCAGCTCTGGGTGGAGGGTCTCTCTCTCCCTAGGGCCCCTACATACTTATATACTTCTTCTCAGCCGACCGACAAAACAGAAGACCGCTGAAGGCTGCGCCAAATGAGCGTTGACGAGCTGGTGTCAGAGGTCGCGTTCGAGCTGGCAAAGGAGGCGAAGAGGTTCATGTATCCGAGGGAATGCTTCAGCCAGATGTTGTCGCTGAACAACTCAACGGACAAGCTCGTTTACGTGTACGTGTGGCTTACGCAACCTCAAACCTTCGCAAGCGTAAGGCGCAGCCTGAACCTGAGCAAGGCGACGTTGGCGCGTTCGCTGAGGAGGCTTGAACAAAAAGGCCTAATAGTGCGGGAAGGACTGATCCTCTACGCGGCGGAGACCATCCTCAACTTTAAAGAACACGCGCTTAAGCGTTGAAGGGATGCGCGCGGCGTCGCGCGTCCTTTGAGGCTGTATTTTCCTTAGAAGCACACACGAAAAGTTTATATGACATTCACGTTGTATTTTGAATGGGTGAAAAATGAATGTCCCGCCTCGAAAATTTGGAAAAGAGGCGGGGAGAGGTAATTTGCACCCAAAATGGTGGCAGTCACCCCGCCCGCATACAAAATGGGTGCGAATTACTTCCCCCGCTTTTAAGTCCACGCGAACCTACATTTTCGGGTAGTAAAGTGAGTGAAATATACGACTACGAGCAGAGGCTGGCGCGCTACAAGCGGACGATAGCTGGGTTAAGGAACGGCGAAATTGCGCTCCGCCTCCTCGACCACCTTGCAAGCCTTGGGCTAAGCGAGGCGGCCTTGAGCAACAGCGCGTCCCACCTCATCGCCGTCCTGCGCCTCATCGACTTCGACGTTAAAGACGCAACCCGCAGCGACGTTGAACTCGTCGTGGCGGCTATAAACAGGAACAAGCGCTGGACCGAGAGCACAAAGCACCACAAGAGGATGATCCTGCGCAGGCTGATACAGTTCGCGAAGTGCGGGAGCTGCGACAGGTCCACGCCGTTTCCGCCTGAGGTAAGCTGGCTGAAGCTTAGGAGAAGCGAAAAGGACTCGAGGGTTACTCCTGAGGCGCTCTTAACACGCGAGAACTTCGAAGCCATGGTCAAAGCCGCGGGCAACCCAAGGGACAGGGCCATGGTCTACACACTTTTTGAAGGAGCGCTTAGGCCCGGCGAGCTGCTAAGCATGACTGTGAGCAGCGTGGAGTTCCACAAAGAGTATTGCGTAATATCCGTGAAGGGAAAAACCGGCCTGAAGCGCCTCCCACTGGTTGCAGCATACAAGCCCCTCCTCCAATGGTTTGAGCTGCACCCAAAAAAGGAGGACCCCAACGCACCCCTCTGGTGCTCGTTGGCAAACGGCAGGATTGGCGAGAGGCTGAGCTACAGGCACTTCCGCCTCATAATCAAGCGGCTTGCAGAAAAGGCTGGGCTTAGGAAGGCAGTCTGGCCTTACCTCTTCCGCCACTCGACGTTGACGGCTCTGGCGAAGGTTTTCACTGAGGCGCGACTGGAGCAGTACGCGGGATGGGTTCACGGTTCGAAGATGAGCGCCATGTACGTGCACTTCTCTGCGAGGGACCTTGAGGATGCAGTCCTGGAACTTTACGGTTTGAAAGCGCCAGGCGACGAAGCTGAACTTCAGAGGCTTGTGACTTGCCCCCGCTGCAAAGAGCGGAACCCGCCTGGAGCCGTGTACTGCACAGGCTGCGGAATGCTGCTCGACAAGGAGCTCGCGATAAAAAGGGAGGAAGCGAGGGCGGATGAGGTCGCCGAGGTCAAGCGAGAGATAAGCCAGATGAAGGACAAGTTCGCCCAGATAGAGCAGCTCATCAGGCAGCTAGCTTCTCAACACGCTTCTCAAGGTCGGCAAGAGCTTTCTCCAGCTCCTCAACCTTCCGCAGCAGCTCCTCAAGAGCCTTCCTCGGCACAAGGACACGTTCCTCAGACAAGCGCACCACCAGAAAGCTCTCAGCGTCCAAGCTTAAAAGGAGGGTTTTAGCTTGCCGG
>Ga0078972_1006237_pt1 | contig 28695 bp, 33 predicted proteins | sample YelNatPaOPGAMG01_FD_67568 | JGI IMG/M metagenome (GOLD analysis project Ga0078972, IMG submission 67568) | Hot spring thermophilic microbial communities from Obsidian Pool, Yellowstone National Park, USA - OP-RAMG-01 (SPADES assembly) (version 2) | ecosystem: Environmental > Aquatic > Thermal... | reverse complement strand
AAAAAGAATTGAAAGCAATAAGTAAGGCTTTTTTTGAGTTTGATGATAAGTTTAGAATTATTGGCAATTTATTGATACACGATTTACCAAGGTTTCAATTAAAGTGGGATGTATTCATTTTGGCTGGGGCAAAAGTTGATGACTGTTTGAAAGTTATGGAGAGATTATTGTCTTCAAAAAATTTAGAAATGAAAAAAGTTTTGCTTGGAGGATTAACTGCTAATCTCTTCTTGCATGCTTCTGGCATAGATATTAATGATGATAACAGAAAAGTTTTACAAGATACAGGACATTTGCAATTAGAAGATCGAGCCAAGAAGTTGTTAAATGATCACAAAGATAATATCGTTCTACCAGAAGATATTGCAATAGAAGAAGAGGGAAATAGAGTTGAGTATGATGTGAGCAATATTCCTAAAAAAGGTTTGATTTTGGATGTTGGTAAAAAAACTGTCGAAAATTTTAAGGAAATTCTGAGAGACGCTAAGTATATAATTGTCAAAGGTCCATTAGGAATGTACGAAAGACAGCCATTTTCAATTGGAACAAAAGAAATTCTTGAGACTTTATCTAACTTGAAATCTTTCACATTAATCGGAGGTGGAGATACATCTACAGCTTTAGAAGTTTTTGGAATTCCTGAAGAAAAATTCTCTTATGTAAGCTTGGCAGGAGGAGCTTTAATAGATTACTTATCTGGAAAAGAATTACCTGGAGTCAAGGCTTTAGAAATTTCTTATAAAAAATTCAAGCAAAAGTAGCATAAACAACTAGCATAACTTTAACTTGTGAACAATATTTGGAAGAACAATGTGATTTCATGAAAAAGATAAATCAAGAATGGTGGCTTGATTTATTTGATACTTCAGCAATAGGATTTTTTGTCCCTACGAGAGTTGATAAAAAAGAAGTAAACTTTCTAAAGAAACTCCTAGATAGAAAAGAAACTATTTTGGACCTAGGTTGCGGTACTGGAAGATTCTCTCTATCTCTTGCAAAGCTTGGTCATACAGTTTATGCTTTAGACGCAAATAAATTCTACTTAAAGGTTCTTGAAAAAGGAGCAAGAAAGAAGAAAATAAACAATAGAATAATAACCTTGCATCTTGATATGAGAAACTTAGAGAAACTTAAAGGAATAAAGTTTGATGCCGTACTTTTAGCAGGCAACACATTTGGCTATTTTTCACACGCTGAAAATATAGACCTATTAAAAAACATAGCCAAAATATTGAAGTCAAATGGAAAGTTAATCATTCAACAATCTAACTTTGATTTTGTTGAATCAAACTTAAAATCAAAGGATTTTTTCGAAAACGAAAAATATTTGTTTCTTTCGAAAAACAAGTGGAGAAAATCAAAGAATAAAATAATAATTCAAACCACCTGGACTATAATAGACAAGAAGAAAAATGTAAAGACTGAGAAAATTCAGAAATTTACTCTTTACAATCCATTATATCTGGCTAAAATAAGCAAGAAATTCAGCTTCGAGCTTCAAATAATTAAAACAATAAATGGTATGGATTGGATGGTTTTTGTACTCAAATAAAAACTTTAGCAATTTTTTCTAGGAATTTTCTTTTATTGTTTGCAAACACAAAAGCGCTTGCTATTAAAACACCTTGAGTACCAAAATCTAAGGCAGCTTTTACATCTTCTTCATTAGTTATTCCCGCCCCACAAAGCTTAACAATTTTTGGATTAATTCTCTCAACAAGCTTTACAAATTCTTTAAGAGATTCTGCTTTGTATTTTGATACAGCCTTTCCTGTAGCTATTAGCTCTGGTGGCTCATAACTAAGAGAATATGGTGATAGCCTTGCAATATTTTCAGCTTCTTTCAAATCAGATGCTAAAGCGAATATCTTGATTCCATACTTTTTTGAGATTTTGATAATTCTTTCAATTTTTTCTATTGAAACTTTTTTCTCAGAGTGATTAATTAAGGAACCATAGACACCATATTCCTTTAGTGAATTGAAAGAGACACTTCCAGTAAATCTTCCTTCTTCTACATCATCAACATGCTGAGCTATTATAGGTATATCAACATTCTTTACCAGCAAAGGAATATCTAAAAACTGCGGTGCAACAAAAATATCAATTTTGTATTTTTTTGAAATTTCTTCAGCAATCTTTGCAAGTTTTAGAGATTTTTTACCGCTAGCCTCTTTGTATGCTTTAAAATTTAAGACTATCATTTGTGAACAATCCTCCTAATTTCTTTAAGCAAGTTTATTGCTTCTTCATCCTTCCTCATCCAAACATTTCTTCCAATTGCAACTCCAGCAGCCCCAACACTCATTATATCTTCTACAATTTTCAAAACATCTTTTTCTTCTGAAATTTTTGGACCACCTGCGACTAAAACTGGAACAAAACAATCTTTGACAACTTTAGAAAAACTTTCTTTGTCCCCAGTATAATAAGTTTTAACTACATCAAAACCAATCTCTGCTCCAACTCTAGCTGCATATCTTATAGCATCTGGATCATATTTTGATTTAAGTTTTTTCCCACGAGGATAAGCGAAACCAAAAATTGGTAATTTGTATTTGTTGACTCCCTGCTTTATTTCTTCAAAAATTTTAAGCATCTCAGCCTCTCTATCGGAACCAAAGTAGATTGTACAAGCAATTGCTTTAGCTCCAACATCTTTAGCTTCTTTAACACTTGTTACAATTTGTTGAATTTGATTTTCATCAGGAGTTAAGCTTGTTCTTGCCGTTATCTTAACAATTATAGGCAAATTTCCAACCATTTCCTTAATTCTCTTTGCAACTCCAATATGAACTATTATTCCATCAGCCTTTCCTTCCACAGCAATTCTTGCTATTCTCTCTGGAGACAAATCTACTCCTTCATAAGCACTTGGGCCATGCTCTACTGCGTGGTCAAAAGCCAAAAGTAACGCCTTTCCATCTTTCATTATTTCTTTAAGCTTTTTCTCTTTTGATTCAAACATTTTTCTCACTCATGAATTTTAAAACTTCTTTTTCATTCGGAAAATAACCTTTGCCTTTACTAATCTTAATTGCAGCGTATGCGTTTGAGAATTTTATCGAATAGTCTATATCTTTCGTTTTTGAGAAAGAATGAGAAAAGGCTGCAGTAAAAGAATCCCCAGCTCCAGTCGTGTCAATAACTTTAACTTTATAAGCCTCAAAAATTTTTAGCTTATCTTTAAAAACAACTGAACCTTTCTTACCCATTGTAACTATAACTGTTGCTTTTGAGACTTTTTTTAATTTTTTACAAGCTTCTAGAGGATTTTTTGTTTGAGTTAATTTCATGGCCTCTTTTTTATTCATTATGACAAACTCAGATCTCTTCATAAATTCTAGCAAGTTTTTTCTCTGATAATCAACCATTGCAATGCTTGGATTACAAATTATCTTAATTCCATGCGTTTTAGAAACTTCTATAGCTTTTCTTAAAAATTTAATATTCTCATTGCTTGTCATGCTTGTAAAAATAAACCAATCACATTTTTCAAGAATGTTATCATCCAAATCCTTTTCTGATAAAAGATTGTTTGCTCCTCTATAAGTTAATATTGTCTTTTCTCCACCATAAAGGAAAACTAAGGAGAAACCCGTCATTGAATTTTCTTTTTTAACATTTTTTGTTGGTATTTTGCTTTTTTTCATCTCCTTTAAAATCATTTCTCCATAAGTGTCATTGCCAACTTTTCCAAAAAATTCTACTTTATTTCCAAGAATTGAAAGAACTTTTGCAACATTAAAGCCAGAGCCACCAGCATCCAAAGAAATTTTTTCAATTTGAGTTTTATAATCAAACGGAAAAGCAAGCAAGTCTTTAATTAGAAAAAAATTTTTCGAAGGATAGATTGTTATGTCGATAACTAATGATCCAACAACACAAGCTTTCATTACTCTATTTTTTCTCTTCAAATAAATTTCTTCTATCTTCTAACAATAATCTAGTTTTGAAATCCGCTAATATTCCCATGAAGTTTGCAAAAGCTTCTTCCGGCGTTCCAAAACTACTGAAGTACTTATGAACATCACCATCTGCCCACCATTTGTTGCAAACATAATAATAGTGGTCGCTTTGTTGCAATAATCTCCAAATCTTTATCAAATCTTCATTTTTGCTTTTCTTAACAATTTTTTCTAGATTTTTAACTTCTTCAAACACCATTTGCTGCATTTTATTCCCTAACCACGCTGATACATCTCTTTCAATATCAGCCCAAGAGACCGTTGTGAATTCAAATACATCAATCTCTCCAATAGGTTGATACTTTTCTATTACTTCACTTGCTTTCAAAAATTCTAGATTATCGTATTTAAGAACCATATACGGCAAAGCCTTCAAAAACCAAAATATTCCGCTTTCTTCCGGTTGATGTTCTCCAAAAGTTTCATAGTCTATGAAAATATTGATAACTTGACCAAGTGTAGCACTTAGCCAAGCAGCATATTTTTCAGCTGTTAAAGGCCATTGATCCCAATTTCTTGCAGAGAATCTATAACCAATATCATCGCTTAACCTATAATTCCTTAACAAAACCCTTATTCTTTTGTCGGGCGTAGGATCATTTGGATAACAATATTTTCTCACATAAACATAGTTTGGATTTCTCCACTGTAATATCCTTTCTGCACCCTCTGTAAATATCGCCTTAAAACCTAAATTTTCGGCAATCTTTGCAATTCTGTTATTATAAATCATTTCCGTGTTAACAAAAACTTTTGGTTCAATACCAAAATAATCCTTTAGCATTTGTCTATGCATTTCAACCTGTTGTATAAATTCTTCTTCGCTATCATACAAACTAGCTAAAGAATGAAAATAAGTCTCTCCGTAAAACTCAACTTCTTTTTTCTCAGCAAGTTGCTTGAAAGTTGATAAAACATCCTTATTAAATTTTTCTGCGCTTTCTACGAACGTTCCAGTTAGGCTAAAACCAACTTTGAATTTCTTTTTTTCATGTTTCAAATTATCTAAAATTTCCAAAATTATTCTGTTTGCAGGTAAATAGCATTTGGTAGCTACTCTATCAAAAATCCATTTGTTCAATCCATTATTAAAGTAAACATCGTAAAGCTTTCTATCTTCTATAAATCCATTTGACTGAAAATGTGCAATTCTAATCGGTTGATGAACTTGAAAGGAAAGAGTTATTGACGGCATAAATTACTTTACAAACCCACTATAAATTAATAAACGAAATTCATCATCCATCTCAACTCAAATCCAGCTAATGCAAATATTAAAGCTTTTAAAAATTTGCCTATAAAAGTTGCTAATAAAAATTTTTTTATATCGTATCTTCCTATTCCAGCAGAAATTCCAACAATATCGAATGGAAACGGTAGGAAAGCAGCAGTAGATATTGCAATAAATCCATATTTCTTGAAGAATTTTCCGAATTTCTTAATGCTTTTTTTATGTTTTTTAATCATAAGCAAGTTCCCACCAAGTCCTATAAAATAGCCAGTTAATTCACCAACTGCCATTCCTAAACCTGAAAAAAATGCAACTAAAATCGGGTTCATTCCTAAACTAGAAGAAGCAATAATAATTAAGTAAAGAGGCGCCGGAAGAAAAATTGTAGAGGTTGAGATAGCACTTACCAAAAACACACCAATGTAACCAAGAAGCTTTATAAAAAACAAAAAATGTTCAATCATGTTTATCCTATGTATCTTTTACTCTCTTCTTTCTGAGCTGGAACTACCATTGGAAATGGAAGAGGAGAGGGAAACCTTATTTCATCAGCTAAAATTATAGCCAACGTTAAGCATTTCTTAAATAGAAAGTTTTTAACTTCCAAATCTATACTTTCCGGCAGTTTTTTGTCTTTCTTCCACATTTTTACTGCATCTTTTGCTTCCTTACCATCATAAAGCAATGTTCCACCCATTTCTATCTTTCCAAAGCCTTCTTTATACTCTACTATAAACTCAAATCCTATCTCTAAGACTTTTTGTTTGTTTAGAACTTCAATTTCCTTTTCTTCAACAGAAACTATTTTAAGAGAAGAAGATATATCGACCTTTCCGGAAATTTCCTTAATTCTGCTAGCTTCTATTTTTGTGAAGTTATATCCGATTATCATTTCATTCAATTGTTTTTCAATTATTTAAGCATGTTTTTCTATTTTTTTGATGAGAGAGATAATCTTTTTAGTTTTGTTTTTTATTGCAATTTCGCTCTTTTCGCTTTATCTTGGAGACTTAACAAGAAAGGCAATAGAAAAAGGAGAAATAGAGCCAGTGTTTTCAAACCCATCTGATTACACAAATTCAATCTATATGTTTGCTTTAATTGTTTTTGGAACGCTAATAATGTTATTTTTCATAAAGATAAAGGTCGAACTAGTAAAAGTTTTAGAAAATGTGGCATTGTTTTTGTTAATCTCGACTACCTTTTCTTATTTTTTATCAACACTTCCTTCCTTTTTATTAGCAATAGTTCTCATTATTATTTCCGAGATAAAGCCTTCTTTTATCGTAAAGAATCTCTGTATATTTTTATCTATACCTTCAGCATCCGCAATAATAGGCGCTTCTTTAGATTATAAAGTTGTTCTTCTATTTTTTATAATTCTGGCCTTTTACGATATAGTTTCAGTATTCCTAACCAAACATATGGTTTATCTTGCTGAAAAATTGCTATCTAGGCCAAGTGCTTTAATTTCCATATTTCCCTCAAAAAAGATAAGAAAGGTTAGCTTTTCGCATAATACAAGAAAAGTTGGAGTTATTGCTTTAGGCGCCGGCGATTACTTTATGCCAGCTTCATTTTCAGTATCGCTCTTACCCTTAGGTATCAAATATTCTCTTTCCACCTTATTTCTTAATACCATAACTCTTTTCTTTTTGTTTTACTTTATCCATAAGAGAGAAATTTCTAGACCATTGCCAGCTATACCATTTCTTCTTGTTTCTTCAATCTTAGGTTTTCTAATTTCTTTTTATCTCTAGTCATAATTTTTAAAAAGCTAAAAATCTAATAACCATTGATGAAAATTAAGTTTGTCGAGAAGCTGTTTGAAACGTTTGAAAGCAAAAAAAATAGGGAAAGAATAGAAAAGATAAAAAATAGGTTTTATGAAGCAATATCTTTGCCAACAATTATACTTGCAGGCATGCTAATAAGAATTGTGACTTCTTTTGTAGGATGGATAAGAGCCATTTTAATTTCTTGGGGTGTTTTTGATGGTATTATTTCGAACTATATCTACAAAGAAGAAAAGTTCTTTCCCTATCAATTCTTAAGATACGGGAGAATAATTGCAAATTTAAGCGGGATAATATCTCCAGTAATTCCGATTATCTGGAACATTTCAGATGGAATTTATAGCATGATAATCTATGAGAGAGCCCATGTTGTAGAAAACTTTTCCAGATTAGGAAGAGTATTAAACGGAGTAATGTTTGTTGCATTTTCCTAATTTTTTAGATTTTGCAAGGCAAAACTTTTCAATGTTTAAAACTCATTAAATAAACTAAAATATACTATAGCCCCGTCGTCTAGCGGCCAAGGATACCGGGCTTTGGTCTTTAACCAAAGCTTTGAGGAAAAGATGAAAGGAAGAAACCCGGGGACGGCGGTTCGAATCCGCCCGGGGCTATCGTGCAACAAAAATTCTATGTCTTTCTTCCTTATTTTGAATTTCTTGGAGAATTCTTTTAACAATCATTTTTTTTGGATCCGGTATCATTTCTACTCTCTTTTTTATATCTTCAAAAGACTCAAACGGCTTTTTCTTTCTCTCTTGTAAAATGTTAAAGAGGTGTTTTTTCCCTAAACCGGGTAAAAGTTCTAAAGAATGCATTCTAGTAGATAAAGGCGCGGCCGAATTAAAAAATAAAACAAATCTACTTTCATTTCTAGCTACAATTTCTTCTACTACCTCTTCTAATAAGTTTTTCGCTAAACTTGTGAGCTCTTCATAACTAATTCTTCTTTTTATATATTCAACAACATCCCTCTTGCCAGAACCAATATAAATTCTATCTTTTGGCTTAACTATTACATTTTTTTTTATCACAACTTCTAACAACGAGAAATAAGCCTCACCAATTCCTTGAGCCGTTGGTTCAGGCCTTTTATCAGTAGCTTTTCCCATTGGAAGAAAATCTAGAACTATTAAATACTCCTCTTTAATCAAGCAAACCACCTACAAAAATTTTTTAACAATTTCTAATATTGTATTTATTTCAGAATCTTCAAAAAGAGTATAATCTTTGTAAAGTATTGTTCTTAGCTCATCTTTTGTGGTTGGTAAAAAATTGCAGATTTGTACTATTTGGTCTTCCTTAAGTTTTGGTATTTTTGATAGTTCTTCTATAAGTTTCTTTTCATCCTTTTCAGAAAGCTTGGTGAATTTGGAAAGATGCTCCAAAGCGTTATTTTGCTCATAATTCATATTCTTTTTGCTTTTCTTTTCAAGAATTTCTTTTGCTCTTCCAAATGTCGCAGGCTCCTCAGCTATTATTTCCATACTCATCTAAAATTTAGTTAAATTCCTATTTTAAAAGTAGAGGTTTTAGGTGCTCAGGCTTAGAAATTATCTTCTTTATTTTATTACCAACTTTAACCTTTACAACATATGCTTTCCCTCTCTTTTCTATAATTTCGCCAACCATTCCTTTGAATCTAGAAAATGGCATTCCTTTAAAACTGCTAGGTTCTTGTTCTATCACAACTTTTTCTCCCAATTCAAATTGCTGCACAAATTTTGTTATTAGAGGTCTATACCTAACTTCCCTTGATAACTTTTTTCTTGTTTTTATTCTAAACCCCTGGGATTTTTTCACCATATATTTCTACCTTTATTTTATACCAATAAATCCTTTTTAAGTTGGTCATAAACATTTGGATTAATAAATCTTACTATTTCTAAAGCAAACTCTATTGCAGTTCCGGGTCCTTGAGACGTTATAACATTTTTATCAACAACCACTTTTTCGTCTACAAAATTCTTTATCTTATCCTTCATGCCCGGATTACAAGTAGCTTTTTTATCTTCTAAGATTCCAATCTTTTCTAGTATTGTTGGAGAAGCACAGATCGCAGCTACCAGTTTTCCTTTATTATTCAACGCTTTAATAATGTTGATCACCTGTTGATTGCTTTCCAAATTTTTGTATCCAGGATTCCCTCCTGGCAAAACTATACCATCATAATCTTCTGGCTTGACATCGCTTATTATCTTATCGCAAAGAATCTTTACTTCATTTCTTCCGGATACGATTTCATCTTCTACCCCAACAACATCAACTTTTATATTAGCTCTCCTAAGAACGTCTATAATACTAATAGCTTCAATTTCTTCAAAACCCTCAGCTAAAGGAACTATCAACCTCATTTTATCCACCTCTATGAATTTTGATAACATCCAATAAAATCTTTTTTGGAATGTTATTTAAAATTTCACTAATGTTGGGTTTTGTCCTACCATTATCTCCACTTATAAGCTCTTTTATGTAAAGACCAGCGGACGCTCTTATTATCAATTCTAAAGTTTTTTTGTTTATTAGCCTGTGGGAAATTTTTATTACCTTTCTTTTTCTTTCTTTATCAGACCTTCTGGCTAAAACTCTTGTAGGAGTTTTTTGAAATATTATTGCGCCATTTAATTGCTTCAGTTCTTTGAGTTTCTCTTTGTCTATTGGTTTTTCGAAAGTTACAATGGCTCTATAGGTTTTTTCTGACCTTTCTGTTTTTATCTTCCTTATTAGCTGTTTCCCGTCTTCTATAATTTTGAGTTTTCTCACTTTGACTTTCTTCGATTTGTTTATTTTTTTCTCAATCTCATTCAAATCAATTTTTCTAATCTTCGGTTTAACAACTTCTATAACAAATGGTCTCCAAGCTAAGCATCTAGCGTTTATGTCCTCGCGCCCCGATGAATGTATCCTACTTTTCTTTCCTTTTGTTGTTTTTAACAATGGCTTTTCTATTATCATCTGAACAGAAGTTGGATATAGCAAACCAACACCTTTGCATTTCTCACATCCTTTGCCTTTACAATACGGGCAATACCATGTCGCCTGTGGTATGTTTCTAGATAGCTTTTGGTACTCTCCATAAACAAATAGACTTTTTACTTGCAAACTTATCGTATTCTTTTCTAAATCAACTAAAACTGTTATATCAGGATTGTCTCTATCAGCTTTTTTCCCAGTTTTCCTTTCCACAATTTTACCTATTTCTCTATTCAGCGTAGATTTTAACGATTCATAAAATTCTGCCCCAACCTCTTCTATCATTTCTTCTTCCTTTTGCAAAAGTTCAGATGAAAGTTTCGTTCCAATTAGAAAAGTATCAAATTCATATTCTTTCAACTTTTCTATTATTTTTCCAGATATTTCTTCAATTTTTTCAAATATGCCGTTGCAAAAATAACAAGTCTTTTTTTCTACTTCAACTTTTCTATTTCTAAGATTTATGCCATGAAAATTGCTCAAGTCTATATCCAAATTTTCTCCAGAATCAAAAATCATGGATAAAACTTGTCTTATTGCTTCTCCTCTTTCTTTGTTAGATTTACCAGTTAGCAAGTTCCCAAAAGCTCTACCTAGACAATAATCGCAGACATATCCTTTTTTCATTAGCTTTACAGCACTTTCTATAACCTTCATAATCCTCTCCTATCCATCTCATAATTTACAATTGTTATTACTTGAGAGCTCAAATATTCTGTTCTACCGACAGATGCTTTTCTTATTTCGTTTCTTAAAAGAAAATTTTCTTCCTTCTTAGGAATCCCCTTGTTATCACCCAAAATAAAAACAGAATCGTTTTTCATTTCAACATTTCTTATATCTTCACCATACATATACAGGTAGAAAATGTTATTGCTACTATACTCTTCGATTTTCTCTTTTACCAATTCTTCAAAGCTTTTTTTATCAATGTATATCCCCGGTTCAGAATTTTTCTTACCAATTCCAAAATTTTTTATTGCTATGTTTATGTGAGATGCTATGTTTCTTTCATCCGGAGAAACATTCTTTAATTCATTAGTGAAAAAAGTTACTGTCAATGGCGGAGATGGCGGACCGTTTAAGACAACATGAAATTTAACATCTTTTCTTAAGGAGTAAGATAAAAAAATTGCTGTTGAAATACATCTGGCTATTAAATCCATTCTACCCACATTAGGCAAATCATTTAACTTAAACTCTTTAGTTACTCCTCTAGAAAAAAGTATGAATTCTCTCATAATCTCAAACCAAATTGTCTCATTAACTGTTCTAACTGACCTCTTTTCAAACCTTTTATTCCACCCATGCTTTTCATGAGCTTTTTCATCTTGAAATATTGGTCTAAAAGTTCTCTAACTTCTTCTTCTCTTGTTCCACTCCCTTTAGCAATTCTCCTTATTCTGCTCTCGTTTATTATTTCTGGATTTTTCCTTTCTTCTGGTGTCATGGATTGCATCATATATTTCCATTTTTTCATTTTCTCTTCTTGTTGCTTTAGCAAGTCTTTGGGTAAACTTAATCCTGGAATCATTGATATTATGTTCGATAGCGGACCCATGTTTCTTATGGATTCAATTTGTTCGATAAAATCTTCAAGAGTAAATTCTCCCTCTACAATTTTTTCAACCTTTTCAGGCTTGACAACTTCTCTTGCTTTCTCAAGTAAAGTCTCTAAGTCACCAAGACCAAGCATTCTAGAAACAAATCTCTTAGGATCATATTTTTCAAAAGCGTCAATTTTTTCACCAACACCAATAAACTTAACTTTTGCTCCAGTAACACTACAAGCAGCTATTGCTGCACCACCTTTTGCTGAAGAGTCCATCTTCGTTATTATAATTCCAGTTATTCCAACAAGTTTGTTGAATTCTTCAGCTTGTTTTCTTGCTATTTTCCCTATGTCAGCAGGTAAAACTAGTAAAACTTCATCAGGCTTTATTATTTCTCCTAATTTCTTGAGTTCATTTGCCAACTCTTCATCTAAAGCGTCTCTACCTGCAGTATCATAAATGATATAATCATAATCTTTGAATTTTTCCAGGCTTTCTTTTGCTACTTCAAAAGTATCTTTCCCAATCAAAAATTTTACATTTATTTTTTCGGCAATCTGTTTTAATTGTTCAGGAGCTGCCGGCCTATGGTAATCTAATCCAACAAGAGCAACCTTACCTCTCCTTTTTAAATAATATGCAAGCTTTCCAGCTGTGGTTGTTTTCCCACTTCCAAAAAGACCAACCAACATTATCTTTTTTCCTTTTATGTCTGTTGCTTCTTTTCCAAGAATAGAAACCAATTCATCGTAAACTACTTTTATTAAATACTCCTTTAGCGTTAATCCCTCTGGAATTTTCTCTTTTAATACTTTTTTCCTTACAGTTTCAATAAATTTGTTAGTCAATTCAACGTCTACATCAGACTGAAGAAAAATTACCTTCAATTCCTTCAGAAATTCTTCTACAGCCTTTTCATCAACACTACTTTTTCCAATTATCTTCCTTATTGCATTTTTCAGACCTTCTGAAAATGATTCTAGCATAAATCAAATTAACCTTTTAACAATTTATTCTGTTTAAAAACTTAACAAATTGTTTAAAAACTCTTCCTTATCAAAGAATTTTATATCTTCATACCTTTGACCATCACAAACAAAAAGTATTGGCTTTTTCAGAAGATAAGAAACTGAAAGTATTGCTCCGCCTTTTTCATTAACATCAAGCTTTGTAAAAATTACAGCATCAACTCCAATTTCATTAAAGAACTTTGCTTGGTTTATAGCATCATTTCCTGTTAGACTATCTATAACTAAAACCTTTAAGTCTGGTTTGTTAACTCTAACAATTTTCTTCAATTCTTCCATAAGATTTTCGTTTGTATAACTCCTCCCAGCAGTATCCGCAAGAACAACATCAATTTTCTTAGCCTCAGCGTACTTTTTTGCATCAAAAATCACTGCAGCAGGATCAGCTCCATACTTTTGTTTTATTACTGGCAAGCTAACCTTTTTTGCATGCTCTTCTATTTGTTCTATTGATGCTGCTCTAAAAGTGTCTCCAGCAGCTAATACACAGCTAAACCCTTTTTTTGCTAGAAAGTTTGCAACTTTAGCTATAGTTGTAGTTTTACCGGAGCCATTAAACCCAAAGAAGACTATTAGATAAGGTTTTTTGTTTTTTATCTCTTTTTCTAAATCGATTTTTGGTAAATCTAGAATTCCACTTAGACTTTTTCTTATCGCTTCTACTACAACCTCTTTTTCACTCCCTTTTTTTATTTCCCTCCCTTCCAATTCTTTAATTAAATCGTTCTTTATTTTTTCAGAAACTTCGAAAGCAACATCAGCCTCTAAAAGCTCAACTCCAAAATTTTCTAATAACGGCTCTAAATCTTCTCTTGTTAGTTTTTTTTCCAAAACTTTCTTTACTATTTTTTCTTTTAGTTTAAAGAACAGACTTTTGTCTTTTCTAACTTCTTTTACTTCCTCCTTTATCTCTGGAATTTTTTCTTCAATTTTTTCCTTTACGACGATTTCTGGCTCTTTAACAATCTTTTCTTTTTCTTCCTCTATTTCTTTTTGTTTACCAGAGATTTTTTCAGCTACTTCTTTTAACTTCTTCTTTAAAAAATCAAACATTTATTCACCCTTGTTTATAAGGTTTGCAATTCTTTCTTGCTCTGAAATTATATTCGACATTTGTTCGTTTATTTCTTCAATAGCTTTTTTTAATATTTCAGCCCTCTTTCTCAATATTTCAATAGCTTCTTTTTTATCTAACTTTAATAAAATCCCAGCGCCTATATTAACTAGAAATTTTTCTTCATTGGCTTTTCCTTCACAATAAACTCCATTACCAATTGGAAATAAGGAATCTAAATTCTCTTTAACTTCCTCAACAGAAGAAATTGTATCTTCAATTTCCTCAATTTTTTCAAATATTTCATCTCTTTCTTTAGCAAAAGCTTCTAACCTGATCTGAAGATTTGCATATTCTGCAATTGCTCTTTTCTTCTCTTCCTCGTTCATAAAGATTATTGACTATTCAATTTTTACGTTTAAAAAAAGGAAAAAAGCTAAACTTCTATTCCAAACTCTTCTTTAGCAACTTTCTTCAAAACCTTTATTAATTCTTCAAGCTGAGATTTCTTTATTGCTACTGCTCCAACACTTCTAAACTTACTTTCAGTTCTAATTAAATTATCATGTTTTGTTTGATTTATCCTAACAAAAGGTTCTTCCCCTCTGTATCTTGGTTGTTTGAAAACATCCACCCAAAGATACTCTATAGGGGAGACTGACATTTTTGCAATGAATTTACTTGGCCCAACTGAATAGAAAACTTTTGCTGGACCCTTTTCATCATAATCAATTTTTTTCTCTAATAACATTTTCTCACAAAGTTTTGTTACTGTATGCCTATTCAAGTTTAAAGCTTTTGCTATTTCTGCTATTGTCATTCCTCTGTCACTTTTCTCTAAAAGCTCATATATCCTTCTTGCATTCTCAGTATCGTATTCAACTTCTTTTGAAGATTTTATTTGCTCTGCCATAAGTGTTATTCATTTGAGTATATAAATTTTTTCTTTTTACTCAAACTTATAAATTTAAGAACAAAAACTTTATCGGTTGGCGGCCAGATCGGGAGGGAAACACCCGGTCTCGTTCCGATCCCGGAAGTTAAGCCTCCCGGAGGTGTGGAAAGTACTGCTCCGCATGGAGCGGGAAATCCACGTCGCCGCCAACCGAATTTATTTTTACAAAATTTTTAATTCTAGGATAAACTTAAAATTATAGATGCCCTCGTCGTCTAGTGGCCTAGGATGCAGGCCTGTCACGCCTGAGACCCGGGTTCAAATCCCGGCGGGGGCGAGACTTTTTTGGTTCAGCACCTGAACCACTTTATTTAAATAACCTTTCTCATGATACGAATTTAAAAATTAAATTTTCTCTCCTTCAAATTAAAGAATGGAAAAGGTTATAGAGATTAACCTGAATTCTTTATTATTATGGGTTGTCTTCTTTATAATAGGAATACTCATTTCCTATATCACATACAAACCACACCAAACAAATAGTAGTCCAGAATTTACATTAGAAATTAAAGAACCAACGACTACAAAAGTCTATACAATTATTCAGAATTATACTGAAAGTAAGACCGAAGACACTATTTCTCCAAAAAGTGAATATAGAATATACATAAAAGAAGTTCAAGGAGAGTGTCATTCAATTAATGGTGAAGCATTTCTATTTTCTGAGAACGGCTCTTTTGAAACAACAATAAACAATAGTGTTATTTACTTGTATTCGCCATTTAGAGGAAATCTATCAATCTATTTCTCTCTCGAAGATGGAAATTGTGAAGTCAATGATGTTCCAAGAGATATAAAAATTATATTTGCTTGGCAAAATGTAAGTGATAACGAAACTCTATTTTTCAATATCTCTAGGAAAAACTTTCATTATCCAGAATATCTGATAGAATTTACAAATTTTGTTAGGCCTCAGGATGTAAAATGGTTTATAGATTCATTTAGAAATCAAATACCTGAATCTGAATACGATGCTCTTGATTATATTAAGAAAAGGGCTCAAGTTGATGCTAAATACTATTTTGATATGGGCGATTATTGGCAATTCCCCAACGAAACATTAAAGAGAGGTTATGGAGATTGTGAAGATTTTTCTACACTTCTTCTTTCTCTTTTCAAAGCATATAATGAGAATCTAAAATGCTATAACTTAGTAGTTTACAGACATTTAACTACTTTTTGTATTCTTTACTTTGAGAAAGATTATCCCACTTTTGCTTTCTTTGACCAAGGGGATACTAGAATTAGAGAGAATTGGTATAATGCAATCAGTGAGTATGAGAAATGTAATAGAATAAGAGCATTGGTTGAAAACTTCTACTCAACTTATGGTTTAACACCTGTAGAAAATAAAGTGTTTGCAGCGTTCGATGATAAAAACATTTATACATTCGATAATATGGACGAATTTTGTAAATGGATTATTAGTATAGCTTGAAAACCCATTTTTACATTTAAGCGTTCACAACCTTTGAGTAAGGTTTTGAAAAACTCCAATAAAAATTAAAAAATAAGGGAAAATAGATTTAAGATTTTACTGTACTGTGTATCCTCCATCACTTACTATAACTTGTCCTGTTATATTGCTAGATTCATCCGAGGCCAAAAATACTGCTAAGTTTGCTATATCTTCTGCTTTACCCCATCTTCCAATTGGAATTGCTTTTTTGAGATTCTCATAAGCTTCTTTTCCAAGAGTCATAGTTCCAGGAGTTTCTATTGGCCCTGGAGCTATTGCATTAACGTTTATTCCGTAAGGTGCTAGCTCTAAAGCTAAAGCTCTTGTAAAACCAGTCATTCCTCCTTTACTAGCACAATAATGAGTCAATTGTGGGAATCCAACAACAGTTCCAGCAATTGATGTTATGTTAATTATTTTTCCGTATCTTTGTTTTATCATCGTTTCAACAACAGCCTTTGTGCAATTGAAAGTTCCTTTTAGATTTACATTAATAACTTTATCCCAATCACTTTCTGTCATCTCAACAAAAGGTTTGAATGGATAGATTCCTGCATTGTTCACTAGTATATCTATTCTACCAAAAGCCTTTAGAGTTTCTTCAGCCATTCTCTTTGCATCTTCCATCTTAGAAACATCTACCTTTACTGCAATTGCTTCTCTCCCCATCTTCTTTATCTCTTCAGCTACTTCTTTTTCTTTTCCTGTTATATCAGTTACTACAACTTTTGCTCCTTCTTTTGCAAAAGTTAAAGCAATTTCTTTTCCTATTCCTTGACCAGCGCCGGTTATTATCGCAACTTTATCTTTGAGCTTCATAACATATTTTTCATTTCTTTAAATTAAAATAAGCTTTACCGACTTAGGTATTGAAATATGTAAAGTGTTTATTTCGCTTCATATAAAAATGAGAACTCATACCTTTTCGGAATACTTCATCTTCCCTCTTTTTTCTTCTAATTATCTGATTGAAAAATTTTTGCACCCCATTAGAATAACAAGAATACAAGTAACTAATTTATGTTGTATGTAACAAATTAAAAATAATGAAAATATCAAAAATTTTATTTGGAGACGATGATAAAGAAATAGCAGGATTTTTATATTCACCAAATGAAAGAAATCTACAAGCTATTATAATTTGTCATGGATTTACAGGCAAGGGAAAGATTCATAGAAGATTAGATAGAATAGCGAGAAATTTTTGCAAAAACGGCTTTATTGTTTTAAGATTTTACTTTCGTGGTTCGGGTGAAAGCAAAGGAAAATTAGAAGATGTATCTATCACCAGTGAAATTGAAGATTTGAAGTCTGCTATCAATTTTCTATGGAAACATGGTTACAGAAGAGTTGGTGTTCTTGGATTGAGTCTAGGTGGGGCTATAACTGTTCTTAGTTATAGTAAAAAAGTCAAGGCAATTGTTCTATGGAATCCTGTTTGAATTTAAAACAATTCTTTAACAATATTATAGGCGGGAAAGAGTTAAAAACAAGAGAAGAGGGAAATTTAATCGTATTTAAGGATGTAAAGAGTGGTAAGGAATTTAAAATTGGTAATAATTTTTTAAAAGAACTTAAGACCATAAGCTTGGAAACCTTTTTAAGAAAGATAAAATGTCCTATATTGATTTTACATGGAGATAAAGATAATGTTGTGCCAATAACTCAATCAAAAACTTTTTTCAAATTTATTAGAAACAATTTTCGTTTTTTTGATTTTGCCAAGGGTGCTTCTCACAATTTTGAGGAGAAGTTGCATGAGAAACTAGCTATTAATTTAACTTTACAATGGTTTAACAAATGGTTGCTTGTAGATAAATAAAGGTATTATTTTATTTGGTCTGAAAGATAATTAAAAACTTTACAATTTTTTGTAGCATTTTCCGTCTTTTCCAATGTAGAAGCCTTCAGGACAAGTTACGCAAATATTATTATAAGTTTGATAACCTGTAGGACATTCTAAACAAGTTTTATTATCTGAAGCTAATCCCGTGCCGTTTGGGCAAGCGTTAACACATTTGTTATTATAAGTGAGGGGATACTCATTTGAACATTCTAAACAAAGATAATTTTTACTTCCAATTCCTGTACCTCCTGGACACCTAGAATAACAAGAACCATTGTAGTAAAAAGGATATTCTTTTTTGCATGGGTTCTTACAATAGTATTTTGCTGTTGAAGTGTTTAGTGCATTTAAACAATCATTGACAATTCTTCCAACTTTATATGTAGTATCGAATGGTATTCAAATTCCATCTTCTGCTTCAAAATACTGGAATTCTTTTTCATTTGAATAGAATGAAAGCTCACTGACTATCTCTTCAACATTTTTTGTCTGGAAGAAAACCTCACTCCAAGCATGCTGGCAACCTTCGACATATCTTACTCTAACAACGCTTCCTATAGAAGCAGCCATAGAAGCAAAAAGTATAGCTTGGTCATCACATTTTCCAGCTTTTAATTTTATAGTTTCGTTTGGTAGCATAGCTTCAGAATAACTTCCAGGCAAGTATCTTATGTTTTCTTTTATCCACTTGTAAATGTTAAAGTTGTATAGAAGGTAAGAAGCAGCCGCGGTTGCTAGTAAAGCTGTAAAGTTAGGAATCGCTAGAGTTAAAAAAAGTGAGGAAGAATTCAAAGAAATGGCTAAAGAAAAAATAATTAGAGCGAGAAAAATTTCTAACTTTGATATAAGGCGAATACTAAATTCCTTCTAACACTCTTAGCGCCGTTTTTTCTTTCATAAAAAATTTAAGAGAAAGAGTTTTATGTTGGGAGTCGATTAAGATTAATTATTTTTTAGGTCATTCTAAAAAATTAAATGAGATATTCAGTGACTTCAAGTATTTTCTCTATTTCTTCTAGCACTGTTTCTGTTCTTTTAAGTTCTTTTTCTGATTTTGGAAGATTTATTTCTATGCTTGTCCTTCGTTCTGTGTATATTACCTGCCTATTTTTTATCTCCGTTTGGTAGTCCCTCGTTTCATATCCTGTGAAATACTCTATATCCTTTATTTCTATTAGATGGCCTTTTCTTGGAAGAAGCTCAGGAAATTTTGATTCTAATGCAAGTATTTTGTCTCTTTTTTCGGAAGTAAGTGTAGGAGTAATGTAAGTGATTTGGTTTGGTGAATAGGAAACTCCAATACTTCCGTACTTTGTTTTATAGATAGTTACACCTTCTATTAACCTATTTCTCTGTTTAAGTAAAGAGCTCATACTTATAAAAAATAGTTAAATATTTAAAGATATTTACGTTAAGAGCTAAAGGCTTTTTAGAAAAGGTTTTAAAAAAATTTGACTAAGAAACTTAAAACACTTATCAAAATGGCTTATCTACAAGCATTATGGCTATTGTCCCATACATACAGATCTTTTAACAAGATTGTTAATTTTAGAAGGAAAGATAAATCCCAAACTTCTATTGGATAGTTACTTTAGGTTTTGTTCAACTTCATAAACAAATTTTCTCATTCTACAAAGGGCGTCAGGATTAAAGCTTATGGAGGTTATTCCACACTTAATAAGAAATTCTGTGAATTTTGGATTTATGCTAGGACCCTGGCCGCAAATAGATATGGTTCGCCCATGCTTACGCGCTCCTTTTATCACTTGTTTTATAGCTTTAAGTACAGCAGGATTCATTTCATCAAAATATCCCATGTTTGCAAGCAAAGCAGAATCTCTGCTAACGAGCAAAATCCCCATTATAAGATCATTGGAACCTATGGAAAACCCATCAAAATATTTGCAAAATTCTTCTATCAAGAAAACAGTTGAGGGCACCTCTATCATCGCCCATATTTGAAAGTTTTTCATTCCGCGTTTCAATCCTTCCTCTTCCATTATTTTCAAAACTTTCTCAACTTCCCACGTAGTTCTAACAAAAGGTAGCATAACCCAAACATTATCAAGCTTATACTCTTCCCTAACTTTTCCAATCGCTCTACATTCTAACCTAAAAGCTTTTTCAAATTGTGAAGAAATATAACGGGAAACTCCTCTCCAACCCATAAGAGGATCCTCTTCTTGTGGTTCATATTTTTCTCCACCTATCAATTGTCTATACTCATTCGTTTTGAAATCGCTAAACCTTACAACAACAAATCTTGGATAAATTGCTTTAGCAACCATTGCTATTCCTTCAGCAAGCTTATCAATATACTTTTGCTCTTCTCCTTTTTCAATCATATAATTAGGATGCTCTTTAATCCATTCTGCAATTATAAATTCGATTCTCATCAAACCAATTCCATCAAAAGGCAAATTCTTGTATTTCTCAATCTCCATTGGAACTCCTAAATTCATTAAAATTTTTGTTCTTGTTTTTAGCTTTGCCGCTTCTTCTGGTGAAACTTCTAAAGCTTTTTCTCTATTGAGAAGTTCTTTTATCTCTCCTTCATAGACGAAACCTTCTCTAGAATCTAGAGTAACTATCATTCCATCTTTCAAAACATTCAAAGCTTCAGTAGCACCAGCAACACAAGGTATACCAAGTTCTCTCGAAACTATTGCTGCATGCGAAACAACTCCACCTTCGCTTGTTATTATGCCGCTAGTAATTTTCATGAAAGGAACCCAATCAGGAGAAGTAAATTTAGTAACAAGTATATCTCCTTTTTCAAGTTTTTGTCTTGCTTCTTCTATTGTCAAGCAAACTTTAACCTTTCCAATAGCTACTCCAGGGGAAGCTGGTAAACCTTTTAGAATTGGTGGTTTTTCAACAATTACCTTAGCTTCCTTCTTTTCATAAAATACAGTAATAGGTCTTGATTGAACAAGATAAACCTTTCCATTCTCACTAGCCCACTCAAAATCTTGTGGGAATTGATAATGCTCCTCTAATTTTCTTGCTAAACTCCAAAGCTGTTTTATTTCATTCTCACTCAAACACAAAACTTTTCTCATTTCTTCGGGAACCTTTACTTCTTCTAATTCTCCACCTTCCTTTGTTACTTTCATCTTTTCCTTAGTGCCAATATGAGTTTCTAAAATATTTCCACTTTCCTTATCGATAACATAAGTATCAGGATTAACTTCACCACTAACAACGGCTTCTCCTTGACCATAAGAAGCTTCTACAACAATTTTGTCTTTCTCTCCAGTAACAGGATGAATTGTAAAACCTATGCCTGCTTTGTATTTTCCTTTCAAATATTCTTCTTTGCTTAAAACTCCAAGTTGTTTTTGAACTGGTATTGCAATATAAACTTTTTCATGTTTGAAACCTTTTTGTTGTCTGTAAAAAGTTGCTCTTGGTGTAAACAATGATGCCCAACATTTTTGAACAGCTTTAACAACATTTTCCTTCCCTTTAATGTTTAATAGAGTTAACTGCAGACCAGCAAAACTAGATCCTGCTATGTCTTCTGCTGTAGCAGAACTTCTTACAGCAACATACTCTTCTTCTTTTCCAAATTCTTTTGACAACTGCTCATAAGCTTCTATTATTTCTTTTTCTATTTCTTCAGGCATTTTTGTGTTCTCAATTAGTTCTCTAATCCTTCTTGTATTTTCTTCAAGGTTTGCTGGATTGTTAAAATCTGTTTCTTTCAAAATCTTCAAAACTTTTCCCTTCAGCTTCGTTCTCTTCAAAAACTCTTTGTAAGCATTTACAGTAACAACAAAAGCTTGCGGAACAGGTAATCCTGCATTGTACATTTCTCCTAAATTAGCAGCTTTTCCTCCAACTAGAGGCAAATCATTTTTTGATAATTCTTTTAGCCACTTTACGAATTTCATAAAAGTTATTCTTTTCCAATTAAAAAAGTTTATGAGAGTCGGAGTGCTTTTTAGTGGAGGGAAGGATTCAACTTTAGCCCTAATTAAAGCCAGCAGAGAGCATAAGATAGAATGTTTAATCTCGATGATATCAGAAAATCCAGAGAGTTATATGTTTCATGTACCAAACATCTTTTTGACAAAATACCAAGCTGAGGCAATGGGAATTCCTATAATTCAAAAATTCACCAAAGGAGAAAAAGAGAAAGAATTGAATGATTTAAAAAAAGCTATTAAAGAAGCAAAAGAAAAGTTTGGAATTGAAGGCATTGTTACTGGTGCAATTAAGTCGAATTATCAATATTCGAGAATAAAAAAGATTTGTGATGAGTTAAATCTCGAATTAATATCACCACTTTGGCAAATGGATGAAGCTGAAGAATTAAAGGAAGTTTTAAGAGAAGGAATTAAAGCAATAATTGTTTCAGTTTCTGCTTATCCATTAACAAAAGATTTTCTAGGGAAAGAAATAGATGAAACAATTGTCAAAAAATTTATCGATTTTGGAGAGAAATTTGGTTTTAATCCATCTGGCGAGGGAGGGGAATACGAAACTTTTGTGATAGATGCTCCAATTTTTAAGAAAAGAATTTCTATTGAAGATTTTGAAATTGTTTGGGAAGGAAATTCAGGATATTTAAAGATTAAGAACTTTATAATGGTTGATAAGTATTAATGAAGAAGATTTTAATACTTTTTGTTGAAAGAAATAATATGGAAACAATTGAGGAGAAATTAAAAAAGATGATAGGAAAAAGATTACAAGAAAAACCATACAACATTGACATTTTCGAATTGTTAGAAGAATTATTTTTACCACTTAGAGAGGAGATAATAACTAACTTACTTCCTTATCTTCTAGATATAGATCCAAACTTTTTTGAAGACCCTAATCCCATATTATTACAAAAATATCCAATTGTGGATAGGGGTCCATCTAAGATTAGTGGAAAAATCACGACAGAGGATTTAATGATGAGAACTCCTTATTCTTCTGAAATTGAAAAAATTAAGTCTGCAAAAGTTGTTTATGCGGGTTTTGGAGGATTTCAACTTTCAGCAATGATATTAGCCAGGGCGGGCGTGATAAATTTCTATCTTATTGATTTCGATAGGTTCGAGTCCTCTAATGCAAATAGGCAAGCGTTTTGTTTTGAGAATACACTAGGAAAATATAAAGTTGATGTCGGCAGGGAATATATTAAGAAGATAAATTCTGAAGCTAACGTGAGGACATTTAAAGAAAAAATAACAGAAGATAACGCCGAGAAATTGTTATCGGAGGGAAATGTGGTGATCGAAGCAACTGGTGACCCTGAAAGCAGATTTTTGGTCCAAAGGGTCTGTAAAAAGTATAAGATTCCAATGATGATTGGAGCATGGGCGGGATACGAAGGTCAGTATCTTACTCTCATGCCCGAAGACCCGTATTATTATGAAATCTTTGATTATTCGCCTTACACCCCAGAAAGAGGATTCCATCCCATAGGCATGGCACTTCTTAATGCATATGTAGCAAACGATGCATTAAAAATAATTATGGGTGATTTTGATCATATAGTAAGATATCCCAAGTTATTAGCAATTGATGTGAGAAGAACCCAACCATTTCAAATAAGGGACATCAGGTATATTCGCAGACGTTTGGAGATGAGATAAATGAAAGTGAGAAAAATTCCAATTTCATTCGAGAAACAATCAACTCCATATACATGTGGTGCCAAAGCTTTACAACTCGTTCTTAACTATTTTAATCCCAAGAAATACCCATTAGGAGATTATTTAGAGATGGAAATATTCAGGCGAGCCAAGCTTGGGAATTATAACGCAGTTACTCATCCGGGGTTAGCCCTAGTAGCACTTGAAGAAGGATTTGAAGTGGAATATTTAATGTTGTATGAGGAAATGTTTCGATATCCAGAAAGGGTGTATCCTGGATATACTATGCCCAGGGAAGAGTTTGAAGAAAAAGTTATGATAGACAGAGAGTACTTAAAAAAAGCAAAGGAGAAAGGTCTTAAAATAGTTATTGTCAAGACAATCACAGGGGATTTGTTGAGAAGCTACATTGATAGGAATATTCCTTTAATTGGTATGATAGACAATTTAGGACAACTTCACGATATCATCATAAATGGATATAAAATAACAAAGTATTTTTCGGCTTTTTATATCACAGATCCTTGGAGCGGGCAGAGAGGTATTCTGGAAAAAGAGCTTATTAATTTGCTTTCGACAAGATATGGTGTAGGTATCTTGGCTATAAAAAATGAAGGTTAAAAATTATTCCATATTTTTAAGATTTTCTTCATCATTTTTCTGCTAAGATTTGAATTTACTAGAAAGTCTAGCGTCTCAAAAATATTCATCTTATTTGTGTTCTTGAGGAGCAAGATAACCAATTCCTTATATAGCTTAAATGACCTGCGATTCTTCCACCACTTCCAATCTTCAAATTTTCTACTTAGAATATACTTTTCAAGATTCCCATATTTAGCAGTCAAAAAATCTGCACAAACTTCAGACCATGGTACAAATTCTAAGTGCTTAGATAGAAAATTTAGTATTTCGTTATAACTTCTACAGCCAGTACAAAAGCCGAGATAAGAGAAGAAAATAAGATGCCCAACTTCGTGAAAAATTAATGCTCTCTTTTCCTCTTTATAGTTTCTTGATGGTAAACCAACCCTGATTGAACCTTTTATAATCATTCGTTTCTTTCTCCCCTCATACGTAAAGTAGTCTAAATTATTTATACGTCCTCCATATTCTCTTCTTCTGAAAAACAATTTAATTTTCAAGAGTATGTTTTGAGATTTGTATGTCTCGATACACTCATTTAGAAGTTTCCTATATTCATCAAAAATTAGCTTCTCTGAGTCTCCGTTGATCTCGTTTTCAAGCACTATAGCCAGCATCCAGGATCACTCAGGAGGAAATCCCCGAACTTATTATAAGCAGCAGCCCTACATCCACCACATAAGTTCTTATATTTACATTTCCCACATTTTCCTTTCAAGTTCTCTCTATTCCTCAACAATTTAAAAACAGGTGAATTTTCCCAAATATCCTTAATACTTTGTTTTCTAATATTTCCAATTTTTTCATAAAATCTGGTACATGGCGTGACATACCCATCAGGCGTTATAGTAAATCCTGCTATTCCAGCTGAACATCCTCCAATACACGAGGAGTGATAGAACGTTTCGTAGCTTCTGCCATCCACGAACTGAAATAAAGGATCTGTCGTGGTTATAATTACATTTTTATGTTTTTCTTTTTTATCTAATAATATCTCGAAGGACCTCTTAAGTTGAGTTGGAGATAGCATTAAATCTTTAATATGTTCTCCTCTACCTTCTGGTACAAATCTTTCTATCGCAAAAGCATCTATATTCTTTTGACAGAAAAAATCAATTGTTTCTCCTAACTTTTGATAATTAATTTTAGAAATTGTACACATAACCGCTACTTTCATTCTTAACTCTTTGCATTTTCTCATCCCATTTATTGCGTTTTTAAAAGCCCAGCTATATCCTCGAAATTTATTATGAACAGATGGAATATGTGAATCAAATGAAATTTGAATAGAAGATACCCCATTTTCAAGAAGTTTTTTTACCTTTGCTCGTGTTAATAATGTACCATTTGTTGTAATTAATATTTTTAGACCTTTTCTTGTTGCATACTTTGCTATTTCCTCTAATTTAGGAAAAAGAAGCGGCTCACCACCGCTCAGTGTGAGGTAAAAACAATCCATCTCAACTAATTGATCTATAATATTTTTTATCTCATCCGTCCTAAGCTCATTTTTCAGAGGCCTTCCAGCATTCGCATAACAATGTTTACATCTAAGGTTACACGCATTTGTTAAATGTAAAACACATATTTTCGGTTTAAATCCCATATGGTTAATTAGTCTCAAAAAGCATAAATACTTTGTTGAAATTTTTAAATATTAAAGTATGGAGGTTAACCCGATTCATTCACTCATTATTGAATATAATACAGATTTTCCCAATAAGATTTATTTTTGTTTGATTGATAACTTTAAAGATTTGATGGGAATATTTATAAACATAAGTTGCGAAAGAATAGGTAGAAATTTTTTTGAGTTGTTGAGATATATAAAAAAGGCCGACATAGATATTGGTTTACGAGTTACGAAAATAACTGAATGTTGTGCAAAAAAACTCAAGGAAATAGGTATAAGAGCAATCATGTTTAATGTTAATAATATTGGTGAGAAAAAGAGAGAAACATCAACCACATTTACAGACTCAATCTTGCAAAATGTGGAAAAAAATATAAAAATTTGTCAAAAATATAAAATACCAGTAGAAATAACTACTATTTTGACTAAGAAAAATATAGGAGAAATAGAAAAACTCATAGAATTTTGTCTAAATAGAGAAGTGGCAAACTTAATTATACAACGCCCAGTAATTTTAGCAACAACCTCATATGGGTATGAATACTTAGATCCAATAACTTATAGAAAATTTTTAACTTTTTTGTTGCAAAAAATGAATGAGGTTGATGGTAAAATGTTAATTGTTTTATCTCACTTTCCGCATAAAATTCTTCTTGCTAGGGAAATTGGGAAAGAAACGTATTATAGTAAGATAGCAAAATATGGCGGATGTTCTGCGGGTTTAATTTCTTGTGCTATTACAAAAGATGGTAATGTAGTTCCATGCTTACCATTGAGAGAAGTTATAGCAGGTAATATAATAGGAGAGAATTTTAAGGATATTTGGGAAAATTCACCTGTTTTTAAATTGTTGAGGAATAGAGAGAACTTGAAAGGAAAATGTGGGAAATGTAAATATAAGAACTTATGTGGTGGATGTAGGGCCGAAGCCTATTATGCGTTCGGAGATTTATTAGAGGAAGACCCAACATGCTGGTTGTAGATAACTTTATAAATCTTTATTCTAAAAGATAAATAGGGGAGGGTATGTATCTTAAAATAGTAGACTTGTTCGTAGTTGGGTGTTGTCTAAATGGGTGTATGATCTAGTTTTTTTGTTTTTTTATTTTTGACACCCAACATGTTGGATCTTCCATATCAATTCTATTGTATAGATAAAGACTGACAGCTCTACAGCCTCTGCAAAAAATGTTATATTTGCAATTCCCACATGAGCCTTTAAGACTAAGATTAGAAAGGTTATTAAAGATTTTAGAATTCCAAATCTGTAGAAGAGATTTATTGTTTATATTCCCTCCTTTTATTGGTAGATATTCACAAGGATAAACATCACCATTTGGCATAATAGCACACGAAACTAAGGCAGCTCCACATCCTTTCCACAAAGCATCATTAGAGGTTATATGTAAATTGTATTTTTCCTTTACTTTTGTTCTTATCTGTAGGAGATATTTTGAAATTCTCATGTATTCCTTCCAATTAATGATTTTTAACTGTCGTGAATTATGAAAGCAACATGCAGGTAATTTAGTAAATGTTATCTGTTTTACATTTTCTTTTACGGAAAATTCTATTATAGTCCTTATGTAGGGAATATCGCAATTATTTGTAAGAGATACTATAAGGCCTGTTGGGATATCGTATTTTTTACATTCTTCAAGATTTTTTTTAATGTTTAAAAGATCCTCATGAGTTTCTACTAAGAACTGTAATTTTACTATTCTTTTTCTTAGCCACCTTAGAATGTTAGCTTTAATTGGACTAGATGTATTTACAGATATATTAATCTTAAGTGATAATAGAAATTCGAGAATGTTAATACTTTCTTTATTAGTGAAAGGATCACCACCTGCAATAACAACATACTTTGTTTTTAGTTTTTCAAAATCGAGGGCTATCCTTTTTATGTTGGTCAAAGTGAGAAATTGTTTTTGAGACGAATGTGTTGATGTACAATCTTTACAATTTTTTTCACAAAAATTCGAGAGATAGATAAATACGCTATCTAGATTTCTATTTTTCTTTTGAAAATTTCTCATAATAATTTTGTTGCTTATAATCGGATCCCATAACATGGCTCCAGGTGGTTTATTTCTAATATTAAGTTTTCTATCATAAAGTTTGTCAATGTGAGCAAACAAATTTTCCATTTCTTACTTTGGGAAAAAACACTTAAATTATTTTATATTGCATCTTGTTCTTTCCCAATTATTTTACTTTAACAAAAAACGTTTATTCATTATAAAAACTGCAACATATATCGCCGGGGGTGGGATTCGAACCCACAAGGGCGTTAAAGCCCACCGGTTTTCTTCATATCTCAGATCTCGATAACTCGAGACCGGTGCCATACCAGTTAGGCGACCCCGGCCCATAATAAGTTATTATTAGCAAAGTTTAGAAAACTTCAGTTCCAGAATGTTTGCCTTCTATTGCTTTTACTATTTCTTTCGGATTTCTACCATCAATTACTATAAGTTTTATTTTCTTTTCTTTCAAGAGTTTTGCCGCTTTTAAATCAAAAAGCCTATATTCTCCTGGTTTCTGCGGATTCTTAGAAATTATTTTGATGAATTCATCGTAGCTTAGCCTATCAAACTTTTTCGCATCTTTAAACTTCGTTGGATCTTTATCATAAATTCCATTCACATTTGTAGTGTTAACAACAAGATCAGCATTAACTAAAGAAGCAAAATAAGCTGAATCAAAATCAGTGGAACAACCAACATCATACCCTGCGCAAACAAGAACTTTCTTTCCAAAGTATTTTTTGACTTCCTTTGCAGCATCTTTTAAACTCTTCCATTTAACAAGATAGGAATTTTTTATGAATGTGGAAAATGTTGCAGCGTTTATATGAGTTGCCATTATTCCTATAAAATCAAGCATTTCATTACTTGCTTTAGCTTTTCTAGCTATATTTTGATAACTTCTTGCAGTTATTCCGCCACCGCAAACAACGA
>Ga0078972_1006235_pt1 | contig 28698 bp, 21 predicted proteins | sample YelNatPaOPGAMG01_FD_67568 | JGI IMG/M metagenome (GOLD analysis project Ga0078972, IMG submission 67568) | Hot spring thermophilic microbial communities from Obsidian Pool, Yellowstone National Park, USA - OP-RAMG-01 (SPADES assembly) (version 2) | ecosystem: Environmental > Aquatic > Thermal... | reverse complement strand
GGGAGTTAATCCGAAAGGACGGAGCTATATTATTGCGGAAGAAGCTATATATCAGTTTTTCAATTGAGAGAGAATGTCCTGAAAGGAATAAAAAAAGCAGAGCCATTTCTAGCTCTGCTTCTCAAGTCATTGAGCATCGCCAACAATTCTTAAATGCAAATGGTTAAGGCTGAGTGCAAGCCCAAGGCGAGGGATCATAGGGTTGACGTATAAATAAAGTAAATTTACATCCGAATTTTGGGTCGGCCACAACTGCCGGATCAAGGACATTATCTCCTTCAGGTTTAATTCCTTGCTCAACCCATTTAACAAGGTCTGCGAAAGCTTGTTCTTGTTCGGCGATGGTAAAAGCACAATGACCAACATCTCTGATAATTCTTTGGACAAGCAAATGCGCTTTACCGTTTTCAGCCACCCTTTGGGCATAAATTTGCTGCATCAGGAAGGGCACAAACAAGTCTCCGACAGTATGTAAGCTCAAAACAGGAATATTAATATTTCCAGAAATAGGTGGAACGTTTGCCAGGCCGTTGGGGTGACTTCCCTGCGGATCCGGCCCCACCCGGAGAACTTCAGTATTAAGAAGAATCTCTTCATTTGAAAGTGCGGGGTCATCATCTAACTGGTAAATCTGGTCTATGTTTCCCATGATATTACCAGGAATGATTCCACCAAGTGTGCCATCCAAACCCAAAGTAAACAAAAAATTACCCCAGTAAGCAAACGCCGAATTGAACAAGGGTCTCTCACCGCCAGAAAAGTACTTAGTCGCTGTGCGCAGTTTAACTCCATCATCGCTCAGAGTAACTGGGAAGCCAGGAGGGACTGATCCTCCTAATTCCAATTTCATTTGTGGAACAATTTCGGTTGAATAGTTTTCGGGAAAAGGAAAGCCGACTTTTGTTTCTGTTAGCCATTGGGCAACTACATGATAGTCCAGGAAATAATCAAATAATTCCGCATCTCCCATTACTCCACACATTGGTAACGCGCCATCAAAGCTCTTTGGATATTGTTCAATAGCGACTGCTGTAATATGTCCGCCCATAGAATGGCCCATGATGTAAGTTCGTTTGGGTTTGCCTACTAAGCCATTGAATAACTTAGCTAGGGCATGCGTATCCATTACTCCTGTTTTTACATCATAGCCATTTGTACGGTAACTTGATGCTGCCCAGGCATAACCGTTTTTGATAAGATATTCCCTAATGCTAGGGTTGCTTACCGTCAATTCCGCTCCATATCCTCTATATCCGTGGCAGTAAAGAACAAGTTTGCCGTTCCAATTCTTGGGCACCTCAATGCGGTACCCTGACCCGGCATGGATGCCCCAATAGCGAGTTGTTTCTGTTCCTGGTAGAGCATCAAATGGCAGTTTTGGTTCATCTACATAATAATTAGAGGGGGGATTCCCTGCGCCTACTACACCGCCGCCGTAGGCTAAGCTTAGGATAAAAATAATTGCCAGCGATACCATTTTCTTTTTCATATTTATCCCTCCATTCTTAATTAATTTAGATTTGAGTTAATGGCTTTTAGCTATTCACCCTCAGAAAAATAATACTATTCTTTTTAGGCCTTCCTTATGAAAAAATAAATGATAATCACACCCGAATCCTGCGTGAAAACTATATATTATATTTTCAATTTTATCAATTTTTTTATATCATTTTCAAAACTGTTTGAAAAAGGGATGGGGAAGATAAAATCTCTCAAAGTGAGTAAGGTTCTTTCATGTGAATGTGAAAATAAGAATTTTTGGACCATAACTCATTCCATAGAAATCTAAAAAAGCTAGGTTTTTATGTAAGCGGCATTTGAACTAAAGATATTCGGTTTTAAAACCATATTATTAAGATTTTTGAACGAATAATTTTTTAGAAATAATTTTCACGCAGGATTCAGGTTAATTCTAAATCTTCATTTTTTATGCTTATGGTGACCGAGTCTTTCATTCATCCATTCTAACATGGGCTGTTTTACATCTTCTAAGGAGTGCGTACCAGCATAAACATCAAGGTGGCCATAACCAGGAAGGTATTTTAGAGTAATATCTGTGCTTTGCACCTTGTATGGTTGAGTGGTATTTAAACAGCTTCCTCCGACACAACCGAGTTCACTGAAGAAGTGTAAAATAGGGAGAGTAATATCACTAACGTCATCATAATCCAGGAACGGACAATTGGAATAACCAGTCATATAAGCCGCTTCCAGATCCTGAATACGTGGCCAATAGCGGGTAAAGATAGCATAAATTTCTAAGAGGACTGATCTATCCATATATGTTTCTCCCTGGCCACCTGGATAAGGCTTATAATAATTAGAAACTTTTCCTGCGCCCCAACTATAATAAGAACGCCAAGCGACTAGATCGGATACAAAATTAATCTCTTTTTTATCGGCAGGGGCAAAATTGGGGATAGGTGGATTAAGTTGACTGGCAGCTGGCAATGGCCCACCTACTGTGGTTGTAGCATAAGGAACTGCTGCCGCAAATTGGAACTCATCATAATAAGCGGAAACTTGACTTAAAAAAGTATTATAAGGAGCGGAAAGAGTTCCATTCTTAAAAGCCTGAACGGCCGCCAAATATTCAGATTCTGTTTTCTGTTGACCAGGATTTTCGATGGGAAGCCAAGGGCTGCTGCCATCTAAACCTATTAGTCCTTTAAGATCTTCCTTCCAATATTTAGCCGCATAAATATACATCTGCGTCCCGCCTCTACTTCGGCCAGCAAGAAACAATTTTTTAGCCCCAGAAATTCTTTTAGCCAATTCAATACATGCTTTTATATCCTCCCTAAATGCTCCATAAGTCCAATCGGCAGTTCCTTTTAGTACCTCACCCAATCCGAATTGTACAAATTGCTCATATGCGAGGTTAGGCTTGATGTAACCGGTCCTAAATTCTATGGAGTAAACATCGTAATCATGAGCAGCGAAAAACCAAGTTTCCGAGACGTTTGGGTTTGAACCTTTTGGGGCCCCTCGATCCCATGTGCCTGGAATAATGAAAAGTACTTTCCGCGGATCTCTGCTTGGTAGATAAGGGTTGGCATCCCAATTGTGTTTTTGTTTTACAAATCGGTGAAGCGCAATTTTATCCCAAGGTCCATAAGGAGGTCGATCTGTTTCCCAAATAAAATGCTTTAATTCCGGATCATACTCAGATACACTTGATCCTTTATAAATCCAGTTAACTTTTTCGTGACCGCAGGCAAGCAAGTCATTGACAATAATAATCGATGTAAATAAAAAAAGAACTATTATGAGATTTACAAATTTTCTCATGTCTTTCCCTCCTCCTTTTCATTTTTTAAAAAATATCATTTAAAAGAATCTTACAATTTGCGTGCCGAAGTATGGTATTTTCAAAATTATATAAATTAGCTGAAATTACTTGATTTCATTACCGTTAATTGAATTTTTTTATTTAAAAAGTGTAAATAGTTACAATAATGTAAAATACTTTTTGTAACATATTACAATAGTGTTACATATTTTCTGTAAGCTTATATTGACTAATTTTTCGGTAGACTGTTTGGCGGCTGATTCGTAAAAGGCGGGCTGCTTTTGCTTTATTCCACCCAGTTCGGTTTAAAGCATTTAAAATATCTTGGGCTGTCCTTCTATCTTTTAAATGCCCTTTAGGTTCTACAAATTTTTCCGGCCCTGCATAGCTTCTTATTTCTAAAGGTAAATGATCATTTGTAATAACTCGCCCATGGCAAAGAACAAAAGCATGTTCAATTACATGTTCTAATTCTCTTATGTTTCCCGGCCAAAGATAATTCATGAATTTATTAAGAACTTCGTTCGAAATGCCTTCAATTTTTTTCTTAAAGCGTTGGTTAAAGAAATTAATGAAATGTTCAACCAATAAAGGAATATCTTCTAATCTTTCCCTTAATGGCGGCAGATAAATCTCAACTACTTTTAGCCGATAATATAGATCTTCTCGAAATTCTCCTTTCTTTACTTTTTCTTTTAAATCTTTATTAGTACTGGCGATAACTCGTACGTCTACTTTTCGCGGCACAGATTCACCAACACGCTCGAAGACCTTTTCTTGCAGAACTCTTAATAGCTTCAATTGGATTAAAGGAGAGATATCTCCAATCTCATCTAAAAAGATCGTACCTCCATTGGCAGCTTGAAAACGCCCTTCTTTATCTTTAATAGCTCCCGTAAAAGCTCCTTTTACATGGCCGAAAAGTTCGCTTTCCAAAAGACTCTCCGCCAAGGCTGAACAGTTTACAGTGACAAATGGCTTAAATGCCCTTCGGCCACTATAATGAAGCGCGCGCGCCACCAGTTCTTTGCCAGTGCCACTTTCTCCGCTAATTAAGACCGTGGTATCCAGATCAGCTAAATCTTCTAAAAGCCTATAGATATCTTGCATTTTTTTACTTCTGCCGATGATGTTTTGGAATTGATGCCGCTCTCTTAATTCCCTTTCCAAGTCACGAATTAAAGTCAGGTCTTTAATAACTAAAACAGCCCCCATAAATTTTCCATCAGGGTCTAAGAGTGGAGAGCTAGTCACGCTTACAAGCTGCTGATGCCGCTTCTGATGGCCACACTCGATCCGATATTCTTGGATAGTTTTTTTATTTTCTAAAGTCTGTTTCAAAATTTCATAACATGATTTATTGCATTGGTTAAAACATTGTGAAAATGTCTGCTTAGGAACTTCGATCGATGCAATTCCGCAAATAATTCGAGCCGAGTTGTTAACTTCAATAATTTTTAATTCCGGGTCAACCGTAATAATGGCGTCTTTAACACTGCGGAAGATAGCCTCCAGTCGGGAGCGATGTTCGATTAACTGTTTTTCTTTCTTTATACGTTCGGTAATATCTCGGCTTACCGTTCGGAATCCGGTAATAATTCCTTCAGCATTCCGAATTAGAGAGACCGAATCCTCGATAACTCGCCTTTGACCGTCATTCTTTCTAATAATTTCGTAAATAATGTTTTTACCAGGAACACCAGTACGAAATACTTTGTTATATTCTTGATAGACAATCTTAGCGCTTTCTGGATCCATAAAACTGCGATAATTTCGTCCTATGGCTTCTTCACGCGTATGTCCCCAGATACGGCACCCCGCGTCATTGGTAAAAGTGACATTGCCTTTAAGGTCCACCTCAGCTACGCTGTCTTCAATTTCATTGATTATTGTTTCATATTTGGCCAGCGAAGAACGAAGCGATAATTCGCTTTCTTTCAGAGGAGTAATATCAATAATATAGCCGATGATGGCCGGCTCTTCTTGATGAATTATGTTTTTGCCGGCCGTATGAGCCCAAAGCGTCCTACCATCCTTTTTGAGGAGGCGTACAATTCCACCGTTTAATAAATTCTCGTTCCCTTTATTCGCCAAATTACTTTTAGGGTCCTCCTCGCTCCCAATGAATTCTTCGAATTTCTTATTAATTAGCTCATCAAGAGATTCATACCCGAGAATTTGAACAAAACCTTGATTGGCATACTTTATTTCGCCTGCTTTGGTAATAAATATGCCCAATGGTAGACTTTCCAGAATGCCCCCATAAGCATCCATAACACTTCCCCCCTTTTTAATAATCAATTACGATTTTGTCCAGATATATAAGGCTGACCGTCTAACAGTTTTAATATTTCTCGCCAGCAGGAAACAGGCGGGAGGGGGAGAGGCGAAATTAAAATCGGCTGGGAATTGACCATTCCTCTCTTGCCCACCTTCTCTCCTCAAAGAACGGCGGGGAAATACTTGTCTATGCCAGATAGATTTAAATAATAGCTTCCTTCTTTTAAAATAGATGGTTATCTCCCCGCCTGTTCCCATGAAAAAATGTGTGCCTCATTTTAATGAGCCTCTCTCCCTTCCGCCTGAATTAAGCTGGAATTTAAAAACTGATTGACGGTCAGATATAAGGGAGAAAAGAAAAATTTCCTGATTGAAAAATGTAATTTCTATAATTTTTCTTCATTCAGAGAACGAAATTTCAGGTGCATTCCAGCAGGTGATTTTTGCAAGAATATATTCCCCTGCCAGTGGGCATCAGTATGCGGATAATCTTGGCGATAATGAGCTCCCCTGCTCTCCTGGCGCATAAGCGCAGCGCTTATAATCATTTCGCCTACTAAAATAGCGTTCTCTATCTCTATCTTTTCCAAAATTTCTTTGGGGGTTTGGCTGGCACTCTTCGGAAACTCTTCTTTCTTTATTTTTTCTAATTCTCTCTGGGCTGAAATGAGGCTTTCCTTATCGCGCAGGATTCCGGCCTCTTTCCATAAAATCTCGCCAATCTTTTTACGTAACAATTTCGGCGGAAGACCTGAGGAGCAGGGTTCCAGCTTTTGTTTTAGATGCTTTTCTTTCCCCTTTAGGCTGTTTTCGGTAACCGACCAATTTTTTTGATTGCGGGCGTATTCGGCGGCATTTTTACCGGCTCGATAACCAAACACTAAAACTTCCCCTAAGGCATTACCCCCCATGCGGTTCGCCCCATGAAGCCCACCTGTTACTTCACCTGCAGCAAAAAGACCGGGAATTTCCGTTCCCCCATTCTCATCGAAAACCACTCCACCCATAAAAAAGTGGCACATGGGTAAAATCCGCAGGGGTTTTTCCAGACAATGAAAATGCTTGGTCAATAATGAACGTTGTTCCCTTACAAAGCTATCATACTGCCAGTCTTTCTCTGACAAATGGCGCAAATCCAGATAAACATGCTGTCCTTCTTTTTCTTCTTTAAATATGGCCAAGGAAAAAGAGTCACGGGCGCGCACCGCTACTGGTCTTTCTTTAATCTGGTATTTTTCTAAAATGTCTTCGCCCTTAGAATTTATGACCTTTCCTAAATCAGCAAGAGCCGGAGCAACTAATATAGCTGGTTTACCGGGTTCGGCCAAACCCACAGGCATGAACTGCACAAATTCCATATCCCTTAGAGAGCAACCTACCTGAAAAGCCAAGGCATATCCATCGCCCGTTGCTCTAACTGGGTTGTCATGGCGCAGGTAGAGGGCGCCGCCACCCCCATTAGCTAAAATAACGGCCTTGCTCTGAATGCCCAAAATTTTCTTTTGGTGATAATCGAATGCTATTGCTCCTCCGATTTTCCCTGCTTCTGAGATAAGCTCCATGACCATAAGCCAAGGCAAAAAAGAAACACCTCTTTTTATAGTTTCGGCAGCCAAAACTTTAATAAGCGGAGCGCCGGCGGCGGTGGCTCTTCCTAAACAACGATAACGGCCCTTGGACCATTCTCCCTGAAGGCCAAGTTGTTCCAATTCCCGCACCCTCTGGGGAACTTCTTTGACCAAGATTTCTACTAAGGCTTTTTCATTGAGGCCTTTGCCAGATTGCAAGGTAAGCGCCAAATGTGCTTCTTCAGAAAGTCCCTCAGCTGCCAAGGAGAAAGCTCCAGCGGAAAGATAAGTACAAGTGGATTTTCCTAAGGGTGTTTTAGAAACAATGAGAACATCTACTTCTTTCTCTTTAGCTGCAATAGCCGCTTCCAGGCCTGCTCCTCCCCCGCCAACGATAAGTACATCGGTTTTAATAACTTCCATTATTACTCCTTTGCCCTAATTTGATTTCTTTAAAAATTTCTTTAACAAATTAAAGGAAATAAATCAACTATAATCTCCTCCGGCCCCTTTTAGAAAAGAAAAGATAATCTCCCCCGGCCCCTCTTTAAAAAAGAGGGGGGATCATCTCCCCCAGCCCCTCTTTAAAAAAGAGGGAAGATAATCTCCTCCAACCCCTTTTTAGAAAGGAGGGGAGGATTGGTCTCCTTTCTCCTATTGGGGAAGGAAGCGTTAAGATAGAAAGGGTTGATGATGAAAGCATAAACTTGACAGGTCATTTCTTTTTAATTAACATGCTTTCATCATCCTCCTGGGAGGAAAGGAATTATGGAACAGGTTCTTAAAGAGATAAATGAAGCAACTCAGTACGTCTCCTCTATAATCCAGGTCAGGCCAAGAATAGGGATAATTTTAGGTACTGGTTTGGGTGGATTAGTAGAAAAAATAAACATTAAGAATATTGTTGAATATAAATCTATTCCTTATTTTCCCGTAAGTACGGTAGAAGGCCATGCGGGTCGATTAATCCATGGAGACCTTTCGGGCAAAGAAATTTTAGTCATGCAAGGAAGAGTTCATTTTTATGAAGGGTATTCTTTAGCCAAGGTGACCTTTCCTATTCGGGTCATGAAAAAGTTGGGAATTGAAATTTTAATTATTTCCAATGCGGCTGGCGGTTTGAATCCCCTCTTCTCTGCGGGAGATGTTATGGTGATTAATGATCACATTAATTTCACCGGCCAAAATCCCTTGATCGGTCCAAACCTCGCAGAATTTGGGCCGCGTTTTCCGGATATGAGTGCCGTCTATGATCAAAATTTAATCGCTTTGTTTGAAGAGGCTGCCTTAGAAAAAAAAGTTAAAATAAATAAAGGCGTTTATGTGGGGGTTATCGGGCCCAGCTTAGAAACCCCAGCAGAGACGCGCTTTCTGCGGATGATGGGCGCAGACGCCGTAGGTATGTCCACTATTCCCGAGGTAATTGTGGCTGCCCACTGCGGTTTGCGGATTTTAGGAATATCTGCTATTTCAAATATCAATCTCCCCGACTGTAGGCAACCTGCTTCCATATCAGATATTCTGGCCAATGCCGCCAAAGCCGGGGAAAAAATGATAATAATTTTAGAAGAGTTTTTAAAGAAAATTTAGAGGTGAACATGGATAAGCACTTCAAAAAGAAAGCAGATCTGCTTATTACAAATGGTCTTTTACTTCCGCTTCCCGATAACGGCGCCCTCATTCAGAATGGAGCCGTGGCCATTTATCAGGACAAGATTGTCGCCTTAGGTCCCCAAGAAAAAGTAACCGAAGAATTTACGCCTAAAAATATTCTTGATGCCCAAGGCGGTTTAATTATGCCCGGCTTGGTCAATGGCCATAACCATGCGGCCATGTCATGTTATCGAGGGATGGCGGATGATTTGCCTTTAATGGAATGGTTAAGGAATTATATTTTCCCAGCCGAGAGTAAATCCGATGGGGAGCAAGTTTATTGGAGCACCCTTTTGGCCTGCGCTGAAATGATCCGTTCCGGGACAACTACTTTTTGCGACATGTACCTTTTTGAAGATCGGGTAGCCCAGGCGGCTAAAGAAGCTGGAATGAGAGCATTAGTGGGAGAGGTGCTCTATGATTTTCCTTCTCCTAATTATGGCCCTATAGAAAATGGATTTGCTTACACGGAAGACTTAATAAAACGCTGGCAGGGCGATGAGCTTATTTCCATTGCTGTTGAGCCGCATGCTCTTTATACTTGTTCACCTGATTTGCTTAGGTGTTGTGGTGATTTGGCGGAGCGTTATGGGGTGCCTTTGATTATTCATTTAGCGGAGACGAAGAGTGAGCTGGCGGAAGTTTCTAAGAAGTATGGGTTAACTCCTGGGCGTCATTTGCACAAGCTTGGTTTATTAGCGTCTAATCTTATTGCTTGTCATTGTGTCTGGTTAGATGAAGAGGAGATGGATTTGCTCGCTGAAAAAGGAGTAAAAGTGGTGCATAATCCGGAGTCTAACATGAAGCTGGCTTCGGGGGTAGCGCCTATTCCTGATCTTTTGGCGCGGGGAGTGGTGGTGGGATTGGGCACGGATGGTTGTGCCAGTAACAATAATTTGGACCTATTTCAGGAGATGGATACAGCGGCTAAGTTGCACAAAGTTTTTAGGTTAGATCCTACAGTTATGCCGGCGGAAGTGGTTTTGCATATGGCTACTTTGGGTGGGGCTAAGGTATTGGGGATGGAAGAGGAGATTGGTTCTTTGGCTGTGGGCAAGAAGGCTGATATTATTATTTTGGATCTTAATCGTCCCCATTGGCAGCCCATTTACAATATTGTTTCCCATTTGGTTTATACGGCCACGGGAGCTGATGTGCGCCATGTCATCATCAACGGCCAAATAATCATGAAAGACCGCCAAATCCTCACCCTGGATGAAGAACTGATTTTAAAAAAAATGCAAGAAATTAGGGGAAAAATTTTAGGCTAACTCAGCGGCCAAACCTGCAGGCCTCAGAGGTATGCTCTCTTTATGAATAAAACCCCACATCCTGATTTAATAATTTATAATGTTAGCATTCTCCCTACTCCATTTATAAAAGACTTTATCCCCCACGGCTGGATAGGCCTAAAAAATGATCGCCTCATTGGTTTGAGCCCTGGAGATCCTCCTCACTTGGAAGCCGAGCAGATAATAGACGGTCACGAGGGACTAGCCATGCCGGGATTAATTAATGCCCACACCCATGCCGCTATGAGTCTCTTTCGGGGATGGGCCGATGATCTCCCTTTGGAAAAATGGTTAAAAGAATATATATTTCCGGCAGAGAAAAAATTAGTAAATGAAGATTTTGTTTATTGGGGAGCCCTTTTGGCCTGTGCGGAGATGATTGCCTGCGGCACGACCACCTTTGCGGATGGTTATTTTTTTGAGGAAAAAGTCGCTCAGGCTGCAGAATTAGCGGGGATGCGCGCGGTTCTCGGACAAGGAATCTTAGATTTTCCAACTCCCGATGCGCCTAACCCTGCTTTAGCTTTGACAAGGGCCGCAAGATTTATGGAGAATTTTAGGAATTCTAAGCTAATCACTCCAGCCCTCTTTCCCCATGCCTCCTACACGTGTTCACCTGATTTGCTTAGGTGTTGTGGGGATTTGGCGGAGCGTTATGGGGTGCCTTTGATTATTCATTTAGCGGAGACGAAGAGTGAGCTGGCGGAAGTTTCTAAGAAGTATGGGTTAACTCCTGGGCGTCATTTGCACAAGCTTGGTTTATTAGCGTCTAATCTTATTGCTTGTCATTGTGTCTGGTTAGATGAAGAGGAGATGGATTTGCTCGCTGAAAAAGGAGTAAAAGTGGTGCATAATCCGGAGTCTAACATGAAGCTGGCTTCGGGGGTAGCGCCTATTCCTGATCTTTTGGCGCGGGGAGTGGTGGTGGGATTGGGCACGGATGGTTGTGCCAGTAACAATAATTTGGACCTATTTCAGGAGATGGATACAGCGGCTAAGTTGCACAAAGTTTTTAGGTTAGATCCTACAGTTATGCCGGCGGAAGTGGTTTTGCATATGGCTACTTTGGGTGGGGCTAAGGTATTGGGGATGGAAGAGGAGATTGGTTCTTTGGCTGTGGGCAAGAAGGCTGATATTATTATTTTGGATCTTAATCGTCCCCATTGGCAGCCCATTTACAATATTGTTTCCCATTTGGTTTATACGGCCACGGGAGCTGATGTGCGCCATGTCATCATCAACGGCCAAATAATCATGAAAGACCGCCAAATCCTCACCCTGGATATTGAAGAGATCAGCAAAGCGGCTAAAATTTGGTCAAACCGTGTCGGCCGATCATAGCCACAAATTGGCATTCTCCCAATTCTTCCTGGATAAAACTTTTGATCCGACGGCGGATGCGGATGAGTTTCTGAGTCTGGGCCGAACCAATGGGCACAACCATTATCCCCCCTTCCTTTAATTGCTGCAACAAAGGCGGAGGGGGAGAGTCCGTAGCAGCCGTTACTAAGATGGCATCGAAAGGAGCTTCTTCTTTCCAACCAAGGGAACCATCGAAAAGGCGGGTGAGCACATTATGGCAATGGAGTTGGTCAAGGATTTTTCTCGCTCTTTCTAAAAGGGATCGAATTCTTTCCACAGAATATACCCGTTCGGCTAATTTAGACAAGATAGCTGTTTGGTAACCAGACCCGGTGCCTATCTCTAAAACCCTTTCTTTCCCCTTTAACTCTAAGGCGGCACTCATCAAAGCCACCATATAGGGTTGCGAAATAGTCTGCCCCTCCCCTATAGGCAAAGCTATATCCCGATAGGCTTGGCTTTGCAAAGAGGCGGGGACAAACAGATGCCGGGGGACTTCGGCCATGGCGGATATAACCCGGGGGTCGTTTATCCCCCGTCCTTTAACTTGTTCTTCTACCATGCGTAAACGAAAGGAAAAAAAGTCAGGAAAATTCGTTTTTTTATTACTCAAGATACGCATAGCCACGCTGGCGAATGTTTAAATCTTTCGTTTAGCTAAGCTGCGTAAAGCAGCGTAATTTGTCCAATCAAGATGCAAAGGGGTAATGGATATACAGTTTTGAGAGATAGCCTGGAAATCTGAATTTTCTGTTGGGGCATAACTGGGCGTGTTCCCGCCTATTAAATAATATTTTCGGCCGGCCGCGTCTTTTCTTTCCTGGACCGATTCTCCGTAAATCCTTTTGCCTAAACGGGTAATTTTGTAAGACCCCGGTTTCTTTTGCTGGTGGGGTACGTTAACATTCAAAAAAGTATTGGGCGGCAGCCCTTTTTCCAAAATATTCTTTGCTAAACGCGCAGCAAAATCAGCGGCCCATGAGAAACCTTCCGCTTTTCGGGAGACTAAGGAAATAGCAAAAGAAGGAATACCCAAGATGGTGCCTTCAATAGCTGCCGAAACAGTTCCCGAATAAGTTATATCCTCCCCTAAATTTTCCCCAAGGTTAATTCCGGAAGCAATTAAGTTAGGCTTGGCGGGCATTATTTTACTTACTCCTAAGAGCACACAATCGGTGGGGGTGCCGTTAATGGCAAAATACCGGGGCCCCAATTTGGCCATCTTTTTTTGACGCAATGGACGATTCATAGTTAAAGAATGGCTACAGGCACTCTGTTCCCTATCTGGAGCCACTACCCATACTTCGGCTATTTGCTCTAAAGCCTTAGCCAAAGATAATAAACCAGGGGAAAGAATTCCATCATCGTTAGTAACTAAAATTCTGGGCAATTTACCTCCTCTAATTAAATTTGCCGAGGCTAAATTTTAATCCTTTTTACAAATTTTCCAAGTACCGTTCCACGGCAAAAGCCGCCGTGGCGCCATCGCCAACAGCAGTAGTGACTTGCCGCAAAAGTTTTTGGCGCACATCTCCCGCAGCAAATATTCCTGGAGCAGAAGTAGCCATGTTTTCATCAGTGAGGATGTAGCCTCGCTCATCAAGCCTTATTAAATCTTTAAGAAAATTGGTCATCGGCCTCAAGCCGACATAGAAAAAAACTCCTTTAACAGGTAGGAGTTTAGTTTCCTGAGTTTTGACGTTTTTAAGCTCTAATCCCTCAACACCTTCTTGCCCTAAAATCTTTGTCGCTACCGTGTCCCAGAAAATTGTGATTTTTTCATTTTGCCTGGCCCTTTCCTGTAAAATTTTAGCCGCTCTTAAACTATCGCGCCGATGGATGAGGTAAACTTTTCGAGCGAAGCGAGTCAAATAAATAGCTTCGTCTACGGCCGAATCACCGCCCCCGATGACCCCAACTTCTTGATCTTTAAAAAAGGGTCCGTCACAAGTAGCACAATAAGAAACTCCTCTGCCCCGCAACTCTTCTTCGCCGGGAATGCCTAATTTAACAGGCTCAACACCGGAGGCGACAATAATGGTCTTGGTGAGGAAGTTTTGTTCATCCATGCCTACTTCCCAAAATTTCTGCCGTGGGTTAATACTTTTGACTTCTCCATTAATTACTTCTAACCCAAAACGTTTGGCCTGCTTCTCCATAGCTTGAGTAAGGTCTGGTCCTAAAATTCCTTCCGGGAAGCCGGGATAGTTTTCAATCAGATAAGTGCTGGCGGCTTGCCCGCCTAAAAACATTTTTTCTACGAGTAGAGTCTTCAAGCGCGCGCGCGTTGCGTATAAACCCGCTGTAAGACCAGCCGGTCCTCCTCCTATGATGATAAGGTCATATAAAGACATCGCTTTTGCTCCTTGAATTTCATCTTTTATATATCGAATCGTAAATAATAAATAACACAACCTTGTTTTTTTGCGCAACTGCAGACTTGGTCATAATCAAAAAAAAGCTAATTTTAGTGAAGAGAGTACCCGCAGGCCAGAAGCAGGCCAGAGGCGGGCCGGAGGCAGGCATGAATGAAGAAGCATCGGCGGGAGAAGAAGATGTTTAAAATCCACCAACGATTTTCCGCAAAGGGCAGGCGGATTGTTAAACTGAGCAATATGGTAAAGCTTATAAATCCGCCCGCACATATGGAAGAACCACTGCCTCATGATTCTGAATGAATGCCTGCCTCTGGCTTGCCTCTGGCCCGCATATGGCCCTTTCTTCCCATGACGACCAAGTCTCTAAGGAGGGGGAGATTATAAAAAAATAAAGCTTTTTGCTTTTTTCAAGAAGCGCTTGTTTCCCATGAGATATCTGTTATAATTCTTTAAAGAATATGTATCTGCCCATTAATTAGGGAAAAAGCTAATGCTCTGCGTAGCCTTTCTTTGGCACATGCATCAACCTTATTACCGTGATCCGCTAAGCGGCCACTATACCCTGCCATGGGTAAGGCTTCATGCTTGCAAAGGTTATTACGATATGGCTTCTCTGCTGGATGATTATCCGCCCCTGCGCCAGACATTTAATCTCGTTCCTTCTCTCTTGCGCCAAATCGAGGAATATGCTCAAGAGCAAGCCAAGGATGTTTTCTTAGAGCACACCCGCAAACCCGCTGCGGATTTGACTCCGGCGGAAAAGAAATTTATCTTGGCCAATTTTTTTACGGGCAATTGGGAGACCATGGTTAAACCGTATCCAGCCTACTGGGCTCTATTACAAAAAAGAGGGGCACAGATATCTTCTTATCGCTTGGAAGAAATTTGGCCGCAATTCAGCACCCAAGAGCTTCGTGATCTGCAGGTTTGGTTTAATCTGACTTGGTTTGGCTTTCGCGCTCGCGCTGAAAAAGAGGAGGTTCGCGAACTAATTAATAAAGGAAGAATGTTTTCGGAAGATGATAAGCAATGCCTGCTTAAGGTACAAAGGGAGATTATCAAAGAAATTATTCCTCTTTATCGCCGTCTGGAGGAAAAAGGTCAAATCGAAATAACCACCAGTCCTTTTTATCACCCCATTCTACCCTTATTGATCGATTGGTCATTTGCCCGGCGAGCAATGCCGGAATTGGCGCTGCCTTCTTCTTTTGCTCATCCTGAAGATGCCGCGGCCCAAATAAATAAAGCAGTAATTTATCAGCAGCGCATTTTTGGCCATCCTCCAGTTGGTCTATGGCCCGCGGAAGGAGCTGTCTGCCCCGAAATGATTCCCTTGGTGAAGAAGGCCGGTATTCAATGGATGGCTTCTGATGAGGGAATTCTTTTTAAATCTTTGGCTAAAGATAATCCGCGAAATCTTCTTTATCGTCCTTACCGGGTGGAATATGCGGGAGCAGAAGTTTATATGGTCTTTAGAGATCGTAATCTGGCCGACTTAATTGGTTTTACGTATGCTAAAAATGACCCCCAGATGGCGGCTCAGGATTTGGTTTATCATTTGCAAAATATTCGCCGTTCTTTGCCCGCTGGCCATCATTTAGTATGCATTGCTCTTGATGGGGAGAATGCTTGGGAATATTACCCTGATGGCGGCCAGGAATTTCTAAAGCGCTTGTATACATATATTACGCAAGATCCGGCTCTTGAACCTGTGCGTCTAAAAGATTTTTTGCTAGCCTACCCACCGACCACAACCCTGCCCTTTCTCTATACGGGGTCTTGGATTAACCAAAACTTTAAGATTTGGATTGGTCATGCCGAAGACCAGCAAGCTTGGGACAACTTGCGCCGCACCCGTAATTTTTTGACCGATAATGAGCCCAAAATAACTAACGAAGAAATCCGGCAATCTGCTTGGGAAGAAATATACATAGCTGAGGGTAGCGATTGGTTTTGGTGGTATGGGGATGAATTCAGCAGTGCCCATAAGGAAGAATTTGACCGTCTTTTCCGGGCCCACTTAATGCAAGTGCATCTTTTACTTAATTCTCCTGTTCCGGAATATCTGCGGAATCCTATATTTCTGCCCCGGGAGGTAAAACCGCCTTTAGAGCCCCTTGGGCTTCTTAAGCCTACTTTGGATGGGCGGATAACTCATTTTTATGAATGGGCAGAGGCGGGCTACTACGCAGCTGAGCCTTTAAGCTCCTCCATGTTTCAAGGGCAGATGTTGATTAATGGCTTCTATTATGGTTTTGACTTGCATAATTTCTTCATCCGTATTGACCCCTCTAATTCCGGATTAGCCGGGGCCGAAGAGATGACTGTGCAGATAATTTTTCTGCATCCTCGGGAAGGGCGGATAGAATTTCCTTTAGTTTTCCAAGAAAAAGCCAACCCTTTTTATCTTTTGGTCATCAAAAATGAGAAAGGTGAAGAGTTAAAACAGACTTCCAACCAGATAGGCGCCCAGCAAATAATAGAGCTCTCGGTACCTTTCGCCCTCTTAGGGTTTAAGGCTAAAGAAAAAGTTAGTTTTTGCCTGCAGATCCAAAAAGATGGCTTAATTTGGGAACGCTATCCGTCACAGGGTTATTTATCTTTTACTGTTCCTGACCAAGATTTCTTAGTTTCCATGTGGCAGGTTTAATAATACAATAAAAGAAAATAAGCCAGTTGAGGTTTAACCAACTAAAAGTTTAAGGGGCGGCGTAAAATAGAATTGTAAGATGGTAGATAGAGGAGGACGGCATGTCTGAACTACGTAAGGATCCCGTCACCGGCCGGTGGGTGATCATTTCTACCGAACGGGGGCGGAGGCCTTCTGATTTTAATAACCACAAAAATAAACCCAAAGGAGGGTTTTGTCCCTTTTGTCCGGGAAATGAAGACAAGACTCCGCCTGAAATTTTAGCCTTCCGACCAGACGGGTCGCCTCGCAATGGGCCAGGTTGGCAATTGCGCGTGGTCCCCAACAAGTTTCCTGCTTTACGAGTAGAGGGAGAATTGCATCGGGAAGGCATTGGTGTATACGACAAAATGAGTGGCATCGGGGCTCATGAAGTAATTATCGAAACTCCCCATCATGAGGAAACCCTTACTTCCTTGCCGCCGAAACGCTTTGAAGATGTACTTTGGGCTTATAGAGAAAGAATGCTTGATCTGCGCAAAGATATTCGGTTGCGCTATGCCATGATCTTTAAGAATCATGGTGAAGAAGCGGGGGCTACTTTGGAACACTCTCATTCCCAACTAATTGCCTTGCCCATAGTACCCCATTTGGTGGCCGAAGAAATGGCGGGGGCGCGAGAATTTTATCGTTATAAAGAAAGATGCATATTCTGCGACATTGTCCGCCAAGAGATCCAGCAGGGGGAAAGAATAATTTTGGAAAACAACGATTTTTTGGTCATCGCCCCTTTCGCTTCTTTTTCTCCTTTCGAGTCTTGGATTCTTCCCAAACGGCACAACTCTTCTTTTGTTGATAGTCAGATCCATGAAGTTCAATCTTTGGCTTTGATCTTTGCGGAAACTTTGCGGCGTTTAGAAAAAGCTTTAAACTATCCTCCTTACAACTTTACCTTACACACGGCACCTTTCAACGAAAGAAGTTTAGAATATTATCATTGGCATTTGGAGATTATTCCTAAACTGACGAAGTTTGCCGGTTTCGAATGGGGCTCAGGATTTTTTATTAACCCTACTCCTCCTGAGGAAGCGGCAAAATTTCTGCGTGAACTTATAGTTTGAGGAGAGAAAAATGCGCATTCTCTTTGCTTCTCCTGAAGCAGTACCCTTTGCTAAAACGGGTGGTCTGGGTGATGTAGCCGGAGCTCTCCCGCGGGCTTTGGCTAAATTAGGCGCCGAAGTCTTTTTGATATTGCCCAAATATCGGCAGGTGGAGGAAAAGAAATTTTCCTTAAAGAAAACTGGCCAGGTAGTTAAAGTTCCTCTGGGAGGAAAAACAGAGGCGGGAGAAATCTGGACTACGGAATTGGCTCCTAACTGTCAGGTATTATTAGTCCAACAAGATAAATATTATGACCGCGATTATCTATATACTACCCCCAGCGGCGATTATGAAGATAATGCCGAGCGGTTTATCTTTTTCTCGCGCGCTATTTTGGAAGCAGCTTTGGTTTTGGAAATAAAGCCGGATGTAATTCAATGCAATGACTGGCAGACGGGTTTAACCCCTGTATACCGGCGAACCATCTATAAGGGTCTGGCGGCGTTAAACAATACTATTACGGCCTTTACCATTCACAATCTCGCCTACCAGGGGCTTTTTTGGCATTATGATATGCCCATGACTAATTTAGGGTGGGAACTTTTCACTCCGCAAGCGCTTGAGTTTTACGGTAAAATAAATTTTTTAAAGGGGGGCATCGTTTTTGCCGATGCCGTAATCACGGTTAGCCGAAAATATAAAGAAGAGATTCAAACTCCAGAGTTCGGCTGCGGCCTGGAGGGAGTCTTACGCGATCGGCAGGCCGATCTTTATGGCATTCTTAACGGTGTTGATTACAGCGAGTGGTCTCCAGAAATAGATCCTTATATCAAGGAGAAGTATAGTCCCTCGGCCCTTGCCGGCAAAAAAATCTGCAAAATTGATTTACAAAGAGAATTTGGATTGCCCGTCTCTGCCGAAATTCCCCTCTTAGCCACCATTTCGCGCTTGACCGACCAGAAAGGTTGTGATCTCTTGGCGGCTACCATGGAAGAAATGGTCCAAATGAACCTGCAATTCGTTATCTTAGGCACCGGCGATGAAAAATATCACTTTCTCTTTCAAGATCTGCAGGCCAAATATCCCCGGCAAATAGGATTAAAGATAGGCTTTGATAACGCTCTGGCTCATAAAATTGAAGCAGGGGCGGATATTTTGGTCATGCCTTCCCGCTTTGAACCATGCGGTCTGAATCAAATTTATTCTCTCCGCTACGGCACAGTCCCCATCGTCCGCGCCACGGGCGGATTAGATGATACGATCGTTAACTTTAACCCGGAAAACGGCGAAGGCAATGGCTTTAAATTTCATGAATATTCCGCGGGAGCTTTATTAGAAACCATTAAAAAGGCTTTACAAGTTTTCCAAAATAAAGACCTGTGGCAAAAATTAATGCGCCGAGGAATGGCCGAAGATTTCTCCTGGGATCGATCTGCTCAAGAATATTTAACGGTCTATGAAAAAACTATGGCCAAGAAAAAATTTTATAAAATATGAATGGCGCCGAAGTATTAGCAAAAGTCATAGAAATTTCTAACGCCTCTGTTGACTTAGACCAACGTTTAATTCAATTAACGAATACGTTAGCCCGAACTTTTTCTTTTACCGCGTGTGCTCTTTTCCTTTGGGATGCGCGGCGCAGTCATTTGTCCCTTAAATGTTGTGGCCCCTCCGCCGCCCTTTTTCCCACCGCCGCTACTTATCCCCTCTCGGCCGGGCCTTTAGGTTATTGCGCTCACCGCCGCGAACCCGTTTATCTTCAAAATTCCGCCCAGCTTTCTCCGAGGGATCTTCCTCCAGAATTTGCCAAGTTCCCCACCTTGGTCTTTTATCCGATCACTGATGAGATTTCTTTTTACGGAGTCTTGAGCCTGTTAGGAGAAACTCCCCGGGAGATCTCCCCCGAAGAAAAGTTTCTTCTCTCGGCCATCTGTCGCCAATTGGCGGGAACCTTGAGAGGATCGCAGATCTTTAGGCAAGCCAAAAGAAGAATTGCCGAATTGAATACTTTACAAGCCATTAGTCAGGCGATAACTTCTACCTTAGAACTGGGCGAATTGCTAAATAGAATTGTTTTAAGTAGTACCAAAATTTTACAAGCGGACGGCGCTATTCTCCGACTGCTCGACGAAGAAGGAAAAATCCTGAAAGCAGTATCTTCTTATGGATTAGAAGAACCCGAAAAAGAAATGCTGAAGCCGGTCCCCTTAGGCGAGGATCTCGCTGGATTGGTGGCTTTCACCAGAGAACCAATTTTGATCCCCGATGTGCATCTTTCCTCTTTGAATTTCGAAAATTTTTCTCGTTTGGTGGCCTCGGTGCTTTGCGTTCCCCTGATTTATAAAAGCAAAGTCGTAGGCACGCTGGCCCTTTTTAGCCGGCGCGAGGGGGAAAAACCCGCTAAAGTATTTGACGAAGAAGATATGGGCCTACTTACCACCATGGCTGCCCAGATGGCTATTGCTATTGAAAATGCCATCATCCTCCAACGGATTGAACTCTTGGCCAAAGATCGCGAAAGAAGTTTAAATGAATTGTCGTTACTGTACGAAGTTTCCCGATCTTTGCACGCCACAATCAAATTAGATCAAGTATTACGTACAATTTTGTTGTCCGTTACTTTTGCTAACCCTTTGGGGTTTGATCGCGCCGCTCTTTTTTTGGCCAACGAAAACGAAGGGGTTTTAGAAGGAACGATGGGCATAGGAGCCCGCAGCGCTCAAGAGACCGAAGAATGGCGCTCAAAATTAAGAGACTTATCTTACTTCATCACCGGAGAAGAGACCTCTGGGGAAACGGGCAACCTGCCTTTTGAAACAATAATTCGGCAAGTACGCATCCCCCTCCACCAAAATAGTTCTGTCCTCATTAGGACGCTAAAGGAGAAAAGACCTTTTTATATTGAAGATGCCCCATCAGACCCAGAAGTCAATAAAGATATTCTCAAACTTTTTGGCAGTCAGGCCTTTGCTACGGTGCCTTTGATCGTCAAGGACAGACCCATTGGCTTAATTGCCGTAGATAACCTTTTTACTGGCCGGCCCATAACGAAGAGTGACTTAGGAGTATTAACTCTGCTGGCCAATCAAGCAGCTATGGCTATCGAGAATTCTCGTCTGTACTCTAATTTGCAGGAAATGAACACCCAACTTTTACAAACCCAAAGCCGGCTCATTCAATCAGAAAAACTGGCGGCCTTGGGAGAATTAGTAGTTTCTATTAGCCATGAAATTAAAAATCCTTTAGTTTCTATCGGAGGCTTTGCGCGCCGATTAGAGCGTAACTTTAAAGAAAATTCACCGGAAAAAAAATATGTGCGTATAATTCTTAAAGAAGTAAAACGCTTAGAAAATATTTTAAACTCTACATTAATTTATTCGCGGGAAGTTGCCCTTCCCTTCCGCCCGTGCGAGGTGAATCGTCTTCTGGAAGAAACGCTCTCCATCTTGGAGAGTGAACTCAGCGAAAGGAATATAATGGTGCGCCGGGAGTTCAGTCCCCATCTGCCGCCTATTTTAGGCGATCCTCCTCAATTAAAGCAAGTATTCCTCAATTTACTGGTAAATTCCTTACAGGCTATTGATCGCGATGGAGAAATTGGGGTGAAGACTTGCTTGCGGGAAGAAAAAAAAGGAAGAGTGGTCGAGGTGGAGGTCAGAGACACGGGGGGCGGAATTCCGGCCGAAATTTTAGAGAATATATTTAATCCCTTCTTTACTACTAAGCAGGAAGGTACGGGCTTGGGTTTAGCGATCGCCCATAAAATAATTAACCAACATAAAGGAAAAATTGAAGTCATTAACCAACCAGGAATAGGAGCTACTTTTCTGGTCCGACTTCCCCTGCCGGAATGAACAAGGTTTAATAATATTTCGGGGTTGGCCAAACACGAATGTCCAATTTAGAAAAATACGTAGAAGTAGCCTTACTCCTGCCCATCTCCAAAACGTTTATTTACTCAGTTCCGGACCCTTGGCGAGAAATAGCCAAACTGGGGAGAAGAGTACTGGTTCCTTTGGGTCAACGCTCGGTCACGGGATATATAATTAATTTTCCTTCGACTCTTCCTAAAGGAATAGAAATCTTTCCTTTGCGCAAGGTTTTTGAGGACGATACGGCCATTTCGGAAAATCTCTTGCCATTTATTCTGTGGACCGCTCATTATTATTTCCAGCCGATTGGCGAAGTAATAAAATGTGCTCTGCCGCCAGGAATTCATCCGCGGGTAAAAGAATCATATAGTCTAAGCAGCAAAGGCCGGGAAGCCCTTGAAGACGCTTGTCTTCCGGAGGCCGAAAAAAGGATACTTTTAAGCTTAAAAGAGAAAAGCCCGGGATTAAAAGTTAAAAAATCTGACCGAAAAATTCTGCAAAAAATGCTGGCCCATGGCTGGATAGAAAAGAAGGAGCCGCTTTTAGAACAAAGAGTAAAAGAAAAAAAAGTAGCCTTTTTGCGTTGTTTGGCCCGACCAGAAAACGTTCGTTTAACCCCCCGCCAAGCAGAGGCTTTAAAGTTTATTGCCTCTGCTGGTGAAGTAGCTTTGGCCGACTTTAGAGCAAAGTACCCCCATTCCTCCTTTTTGATCAAAAAATTTAAAGAGCATAATCTTATCGAAATTTATTTCCAAGAGACTTTCCGCCAAATATCTTGGGGAGAAGAACTGGCCTGGCCGATGCCTTCTTCTATCCGCCTAACCTCGGCTCAAGAAAAAGCGATTGCGGAAATTTCGCAAGCTTTGGCGAGCAAAAAATTTCACGCCTTTCTCTTGCACGGCGTAACTGGAAGCGGTAAGACCGAAGTTTATCTGCGGGCGATTGCCGAAACAATTGCTCAAGGGCGGTCAGCGCTTCTGTTGGTTCCGGAGATTAGTCTAACTTCCCAAGTCATGGCCTATTTTAAAGACCGGTGTCCTTATGCTTTAGCAATTTTACACAGTGGTCTCACTCCCGGGGAGCGCTTTGATGAATGGCGCCGAATAAAAAGAGGTATGGCCAAATTAGTCATCGGCGCGCGCTCCGCTATCTTCGCTCCTTTGGATAATTTGGGGTTAATCATTGTCGATGAGGAACATGATTCTTCCTATAAACAAGAAGAAAAAGTTCTTTACCACGCCCGCGATTTAGCTTTAGTCCGGGGGAAAATGGAAAATGCTGTGGTCGTATTGGGTTCGGCCACTCCTTCTTTAGAATCTTATTATAATGTGCTGCAGAAAAAATTTAGCTACCTTTCCTTGCCCGAACGGATAGATGGCCGTCCTCTTCCGGAAATTCAGATTGTCGATATGCGGCAGGATAAGAATAAGGAGCAAAGGAAAAGCATTATTTCTGGGACTTTGGCGGAAAATCTGCAACAAACGATAATGAAGAAAGAGCAGGCCCTCCTTTTTTTAAACCGCCGGGGATTTGCTACTTTTGCTTTATGTCCAGATTGCGGATATAGTTTTAAATGCCCGAATTGCCGCGTCTCTTTAATCTATCATTTATCTGAAAAATCATTCCGTTGCCATTATTGTGACTATGCTCTGGTGGCCCCTTCTTCTTGCCCGCGTTGTTCTTCGCCCCGTCTTCTTCTTTTGGGGACCGGGACTCAGCGCCTGGAAGAAGAAATAAAGAAAGAATTCCCCGGCGCTTTAGTGGGCCGGCTGGATCGGGACACGGCCGGTCGCCAAAAATCCTTCCAAATAATGAATCAAGTCCGCCGGGGAGAGATAAATTTATTGGTGGGCACCCAAATGATTACTAAAGGGCATGATCTACCTAAAGTAACTTTGGTGGGAGTCTTAGCCGCTGATTTATCTTTAAACGTCCCTGATTTCCGGGCTAGTGAACGAACCTTTCAATTATTAACCCAAGTAGCTGGCCGCGCCGGCCGCGGGGAGCTACCTGGCAAAGTGATCATCCAAACTTACAATCCGGACCATTATAGTCTTGCTTTCGCCCAAAATCATGATTTTATCGGTTTCTATAAACAAGAAATTTCGTTTAGGAAAGAAATGGGTTATCCTCCTTTTAAAAGGCTTATTCACCTCCGCTGGGAAGGAAACTCTTTGGAAAAAGTTCAAAAATTTGCCCAGAACTTGCATGCCTTAATAATAGCCGTTAGAAAAGTTAACCCAAAGTATGCAGAGCAGATAGAAGTCTTAGGCCCGGCCCCCGCCCCCTTGTCCTATTTACGCGGTAAGCACCGTTACCATATTTTGCTCAAAGGTCAAAATTGGTCCAGGCTTCATAATTTCAGCCAAGAGGTTTTGCAGCAGCAAGAAAAAATATCCATTCCCGGGGTGAGATTAATAGTTGATGTGGACCCGATTAATATGTTATAAAAATTTTATGGCTATTTTAGAGATTCTTAAGTATCCCGATCCAAATTTAAAAAAAAAATCGCAGCCCGTTATAAAAATTGATGAAGAAATCCGCCGGCTTGTGGCCGATATGGCTGAAACTATGTATGCCGCTCCGGGAATTGGGTTGGCTGCGCCGCAAGTTGGCCGGCATCTGCGCATCGTGGTCATCGATATTACCCCCCCGCCTCAACCTAAAAATCTTTTAGTATTAATTAATCCAGAAATCGTCGCCGGCGATGGAGAAATTACCTGGGAAGAGGGTTGCCTAAGTGTCCCCGAGCTCAGCGAAGAAGTGAAAAGGAAGAAACAAGTAACGGTTCGCTATCAAAATCTGGAAGGGGAAAATTGTGCAATAACTGGCGAGGATCTTTTGGCTGTCGTTTTGCAACATGAAATAGACCATCTCGATGGTATCCTTTTCTTAGATCGCCTAAGTAAATTAAAAAAAGATTTGTATCGGCGCAAGATCCAGAAGGAAAGAAGAGAAAAGCAACTTTGAGGATTATTTTTTGGGGCACCGCTTCTTTCGGTTTACCAGCCTTAGAATCTTTATGGCAATCTGGACATGAAATTCTGGCCGTAGTCACGCAACCCGACCGCCCGCAAGGGCGGGGAAAAAAGATAATCCCTTCGCCGGTTAAATCTTGGGCCATCCCCAAAAAGATACCAGTTTATCAGCCTGAAAAAATCCGGGACCATGCTTTTGTAAATCTCTTAAAATCTTTAGCTCCCGAAATCATGGTAGTTATTGCTTATGGACAAATACTCTCTTTAGATATTCTGGCCATTCCCCCCCGGGGATGTCTAAATGTCCACGCTTCGATCCTGCCTAAATATAGAGGTGCGGCCCCTATTCCCTGGGCAATTCTGCAGGGAGAAACCCGCACGGGCGTAACAACTATGTTTATGGATGAGGGCATGGACACCGGGCCAATTCTCTTAGTCGGAGAAACTGATATTGCTTTAGAAGAAAATGCGGGGGAACTTCATGACCGTCTGGCTAAAATGGGCGCTGATTTGCTTTTACAAACATTGGCCGGATTAGAAGCAGGATGGCTTAAACCTCAACCTCAAGACCATGCGCAGGCTACTTACGCTCCGAAAATAACCAAAGAGATGGCGCGCATAAATTGGCAAATGTCAGCGCGCCAGCTTTTTAATCACTTGCGGGCCTTTGACCCCTGGCCGGGGGCATTTACCAACCTTAACCGTCGTCTTTTGAAGATGTTTCGGCCGCGATTTTTTTCCGGAATGGAAGAGATAAATGCAGAACCTCCGGGAACAATTGTGCAAGCGACTAATGAGGAGATTACTATCGCTACGGGCCGGGGATATTTGAAAGTTAGAGAAGTACAGTTGGAAAACCGGCCGCGGATGAAGGTGGCTGAATTTCTCCACGGTCATCAGTTAGTCCCGGGCATGCGCCTGGGAGAGTGAGGCAGGTATCTCATGGTTACCCAGGAGCCATATGATCAAGTGCGCTTTCTGGCCTGGGAAATTCTTAACCAGATAGAGAAAGAAGAGGCTTTTGCAGATCAGATTTTGGTCGAAGCCTTAGCCAGCAGACAAGATTTGCTCCCCCGTGATCGAGCCTTTATATATGAATTGGTGCTGGGTACTTTGCGCTGGCAAGGAAAGTTAGATAGATTTATCAGCCGGGCCGTCCGGTTCCCGGAGAAAAAAATTAAACTCAAGCTGCATACGCTCTTGCGCTTGGGGGCCTATCAAATTCTTTTCCTCGATAAAGTACCGGACTCAGCGGCAGTTAATGAATCTGTGCGTTTGGCGAAAGCTATCTTCCGTGATGATAAAATTGCGCATTTTGTCAATGCAGCGCTGCGGCAGATAGCCAGGAACAAAAACCAACCCATAGCCCCTGCTCTGGATGATGATCCTTTAGAACATATTGCCGTAAACTTTGCTCATCCGCGCTGGTTAGTAGCCAGGTGGATTAAGGAATACGGAGCGGAAATGACCCGGGACATTTGTGCCGCCAATAATATGCCCCCCCCTTTGACGCTGCGCCTAAATACGCTCAAAACTGATCGGGAGAACTTGATTAGGCAGTTAAAAAATTTAGGCCTTGATTTCCGTGATACTATTTTTGCGCCCACCGGCCTGATTATAAAAAAATCGCATATCTTATTAGAAGAAAACCAGTTACGTAAAGGAGATTATTATTTTCAAGATGAAGCTTCGCAAATCATCTCTTCTTTGTTAGATGTGCAACCGGGAATGAAAGTCCTGGATGCTTGTGCCGCACCCGGAGGGAAAACAACTCACTTAGCGCAATTAATGAAAAACCAAGGTCAAATTATAGCCCTCGACTTATCGATCGCCAAAACAAAAATTTTACGAAAAAATTGTCTGCGTCTGGGAGCCTCGATAGGGCAAATAATCTGTGCCGATAGCACCCGTCCCCTGCCCCTGCGATCTTCTCTTTTTTTCGATCGGATTTTAATCGATGCTCCCTGTTCAGGCTTGGGAACCTTGCACCGCCATCCAGATATAAAATGGCGCCGCGGGCCAGAGGATATCCATAGACTTTCTCTGTTGCAGCTTACTCTTTTAGAAAATTTGGGCGCCTACTTGAAACAGGGGGGTATTTTAATTTATAGTACGTGTACTATGACCAAGGAAGAAAATGATTTGGTAGTGGAAAAATTTCTACGCCAACACAAAGATTTTATTTTGGAGGATTTGCGGGATTTTGTTTCTCCTTCCTGGAAGATGATGATCAATGGCCAAGGATACTTGCGGACTTATCCAGATTTCATTCTCCCTCAGGGAGAATATAGATTAGATGGGTTTTTCGCCGCCAGAATGAGGAAACGATGAAAAATAAAAGAATTAAAATTGCTCCTTCTATCTTAGCCGCAGATTTTAGCCGCCTGGCCGAGGAAATTAAAGCGGTCGAAAAAGCGGGGGCCGATTATATCCATGTGGATGTTATGGATGGGCATTTCGTGCCTAATATTACCGTGGGCCCCCTGATCGTCGAGACTTTGGCCAAATTAACCTCGCTACCTTTGGATGTGCATTTAATGGTTAGTAACCCGGATACACAATTATCTACTTTCCTCAAGGCTGGCGCCAAAATTTTAACCGTCCACCTGGAAGCCTGTCTGCATCTGCACCGTAGCCTCACGGAGATAAGAAAACTCGGCGGGCGAGCCGGGGTCTCTTTGAACCCCACCACGCCCTTATGCCTGCTGGAGCCCGCTTTAGACTATGTAGATTTAGTGCTAATTATGACCGTTAACCCTGGATTTGGGGGGCAAGAATTTATCCCTACTCTCTTACCCAAGATTGTCCAAGCGCGCAAATTAATGGATAAAAGAAAGTCCCCAGCCGAACTGGAGGTTGACGGCGGAATCAAAGTGGCCAATATTGATTTGGTGGCCAAAGCCGGGGCGGATGTTATTGTGAGTGGATCAGGAATATTCCAAACTCCCGACTATCGAGCAACCATTGCGGCTATGCGCGCCAAAATCGCGCCGAAATAGCAAGAAGGCAAAGGAGGAACTATGGGGGGTAAAAAAATCAAATTTATCGACTTGAGCATACCTATTGAATCAGTACCCAGCGACCCAGAATTTATGATTCCGGAGATTGAGTACCTTGACCATCAAGGAGGGTTGGCCTCGGCGCAAGAGCTTTTGGGGTGCCGGGCGGAAGATTTGCCCCTCGGGCTGGGTTGGGCTGTAGAGCGCATAAGGCTGAGTACCCATTCGGGAACTCATCTTGATGCTCCTTGGCATTACGCTCCTGTTTCGGAAGGTAAAAAGGCGAAGACGATAGACGAAATTCCTTTGGAGTGGTGTTACGGAAACGGAGTGGTCCTTGATTTTCGGCGCAAAAAGGATGGAGCATTAATTACCGTGGCTGATCTGGAAAAAGCTTTAAATAAAATTAAATACCGCATTAAACCACGGGATATAGTTTTGATTATGACTGGCGCAGACCGTTTTTGGGGCAAGCCAGAATATTTGGTCAAAGGCTGCGGTATGGGCCGCGAATCTACGCTCTGGTTATTAGATCAAGGAGTTAAAGTAGTTGGCATAGACGCCTGGAGTTGGGATCGCCCTTTACCTTTTTTAAAAAAAGAATTCGCCGAGACTAAAAATGCTACCATTCTCTGGGCCGCGCACTTTGCGGGAATTGATAAAGAGTATCTGCATATGGAAAAAATGGCCAACCTGCACAAACTCCCTCCCTACGGCTTTACGCTGGTTTGCTTTCCCGTAAAAATTAAATCAGCGAGCGCCGGATGGGTGCGCCCCGTGGCAATAGTAAAAACTTGAGGCAGCCAGAGTACTAAATTAGGCCAGAAAGAGATAATGGCCAGCATGGCAAACATGGTCAGCACAAAAGGCAAAGCGCCAATTATGACATCATTGCTTCTCCCACTTTTACGCCACCCTTGCACCACATAAAGATTGAGGCCCACGGGGGGAGTAATCATGGCCGTCTCTATCAAAATCACAATGAGTACGCCAAACCAAACCGGATCAACCCCCACCTTAACCATAATCGGGGTAATGATGGGGACAGTGGCGACCATCATGGAAAGCGTTTCCAAGAACATGCCCAGGATAACCTAAAAACAATCACTCCGAAAAGGAGCTCTCCTGGACTTAATTTTAAGCCTATTTTTTCGTAAAAGGTCATAATTTATGGTAATCCCTCACTGAAGGGTGGGTTACATATAAAAAAAATTATTTCTTGTCATTTCGTAGGGCCAGCTTTTATGGCTGGCCAATTTCGCTAATGGTTTGCCTCACAAATCTAATCTATTGT